>Ga0187842_1001064_pt1 | contig 13043 bp, 13 predicted proteins | sample SpaLakP09_SKY_41_FD_134514 | JGI IMG/M metagenome (GOLD analysis project Ga0187842, IMG submission 134514) | Oligotrophic lake water microbial communities from Sparkling Lake, Wisconsin, USA - SP09_SKY_41 | ecosystem: Environmental > Aquatic > Freshwater > Lake | place: USA: Sparkling Lake... | reverse complement strand
GATAAGGCCCTTGCCAGAAAGGAAGGGATAAGTATCGTGAACGACGATCCATTGACGATCTATCAGCGGTAATGGATGCGATGAAGGCGTGTACAAGACATCTCCCCTTTTACTTGCCTTTTTCGCATGTTGCCAAAGGGCAAGCAAGTTATCACAGATCACGATCGGTATACCGGGAAACATCACTCGTGAAGCTTCAGCCAGTGATGAACGTACAAGAATTCCACGTATTAAATCAGCATGGTCGCAAAGATAATCAGCTCCGTAGTAGAAAAGGCCGTTAGTGTTCTTGATAAAGTAGAGGTTGGCGACGATCATCTATTTGAGCTCAAAGGTTGACAGACCTGCTTTAACCTTGAGCAACTGCTCAGCAACTGCATGGAAGCTAGCTTTGCCTGCAATTTTCCGGGACAGCATTACCCGCTGGCGATTGTCGTCCCTGTCAAATTCTATTAACGCACGGCGCATTGATTCAGTAAGGACTCCTATAAATGAATGATTTTGGATTTCGCATCCAATACTGGCTGACTTAAGTAGCTGAGGGGTTCGATGTGAATAAGTGGTCACACAAAGCAGACCGTGCGCCATCGCAGCTATCAAAGAGCCACGGCGCTCATCTGCACCATCGGGAAAGGGGAAAATTCCTATATGAGCTGCAGCCAGTTCATAAGATATTTGTTCAGACGTCAGATTCATTTTAACTGTTACTCCAACTTGTACGAAGCGTTCGGAGATTTCACTGGCATAAACCTCGTAACCTTTCGGTACACCACCAATAACGAGTCGGTCCACCATGTCATTCTGCAATGAACTCATTACCTCGACCAGTTCCTCCAGCCCTTTGTGAGGACGTATCTGTCCAAAATGGATGACCCTCATAATAGTTGGACTGCGGAGTTCTTCAGAGGCGATAACCGGTATATTGGAGGGCGTGGGCATGACGTTCCATCCTGCTACTTTTTGAGAATCCGAGTACAGTCCACAATCAGAAACATAACTCAGGTAGTCTTCATGGTTACTAAAAAATAAACGATCCAAACGTTGAAAGCGACGAAGCAAAAAGCGACAAAATCTGTTCTTAGATGTGTACTCATGCATATGTAAAATAACCTTGCGCCGATCTCCAAACGCCAGAAGAAAAGGCAGAAGCGACTTTCCATATCCTTCCGTGGGATATGATACATAGACTAAATTTTCCCGACCAAAGCTCCTCACCAAGGCATGCAGCGCCACAATTATGCAACCACGTGCAAGCGTCAACCGATCAACGACATGCCCTGAGTTGGCGAGTTCTTCCCATACGTGATTCATAAAGTCTCCGACACCGCAGATTTCTGGTGGCCAAGATCCACTAACAAGTGTTATTCGAGAAAAACTAGTTGATGTATTCATGACCTAAGATACGAATCAGACCTATTGCGGTCGGTAAGAAATAGATAGCGCCTGCAATCATGAACATAAGTCCTCGTTGCGACAAAGCTTCCTTGGCTCGCCGATAGCGCAGAGCTGGAATCAAATAAGCCACTGAAAAATACGAGGATGCCATTGCAAGCACTGGACTTATAGAGCCGAGAACTCCATAGATTAAAATTTCTATAAAGCACAAGTCAATCATCGGGCGGCGCTCTTCTGGTGTTTTACGTGTACCGAACCATATCAGTGAAATAGCGATAAAGCGTTTTATGAGGCCGACTGTAACACTGGGCACTTCGCTTAGATACTCTTGTTCCATCGAAGCATAATATATGTAATATCCAATCTTGACAGTAATGTAGTCGAAGGTTCCGATGAAGTACAACGCTGATCCAACAAAAGCCAAGACACAAAGGGTAAATAAAATACGCCATCCGCTTTTATAAAGCTTCGCTCCCAAGGAGTATGCCAATATTATTGGTGTAAACACCAGCGCTGTAATGTGAAAGGACGCAGCTATCCCAGTTATTACAATATGGCGCAAGGGGTGCTGTCTAAATTTTTCGGGCTGAAAGACGAGGACGAATATGCAGTATGAGATCAGCGCATAGGCAATTAATCGCCGTGGCGAGCCACAAATAAGAAATAGCCCAACGTAAGTAAGATAAAACATGAATACCATGGCCTGAGGCCACGATAAGACACGGCCTATGGCCTTAAGGTTTGATACCAGGAACGTCGCGTTAGCTAAAAGCAGAATAATCCAGAAGCTTCCGAACGGCCGTATAGCATTTATAAGAGCGACATAACCTACTTCGTAAGTCGATACCACGCTCTCCGGATCGTTAAATTCATTCAAGTAGGCGTTGTAGTCAAGGCCGCTTGTTCGAAACGTTCCAAATACCATCCAAGCGAACAGATAAAGCATGCTAAAGATACGTAACGTATAACTCAAAACAGTTTATCCTGTGGCGCAAAATCTGAACCATATACACCTATAACTTCATTATGGAAGCGATTTTTATCACGCAGCATATCTAGGTAGGTAGAAGCTTTAGGCAAGACCAGATGCGCAGATACCTCATTTGCAAACTGAGCGAGTGCATTTGCCATTGCCTTGGTATCGAAGGGCTTTATCAGCATATCCCGCGACACCATTAGATCTACACCGTCGATCGCATAAGCAAATACAGGCAGCCCTAAAATAAGCGCTTCAGCCACAACAGTCGGAACCCCCTCAAGGCGCGAAGGCAAGACTAATGCTGACAACTAGCCATCAGATCTATCGCACTAAGTTGCCAATCATGAAATTCGAAGGATAAGCTATCACAGGCAAGTTCATCGCATGCTTTACGAAGCATCGACTCATACGGGCCTCTGCCGACGAAGACCCAATGCATCGAAGCTAATGGGGGCTTATATCTCAAGAATCGCAGCGTATCTATCAGCAAATCTAAGCCTTTCTGGTACCGATCAAAACGTCCTATAAAACAAAGGCGAACGGCTAATCCAAGTTTAGGAGTTGGCGCAATCGGGTTAGCTTTAATTTCGAGTAGATTGTGAATCACTCGCACATCCAGACTTCGCCCCTCAGCTACCAACAGCCGATCGCGCCAAACCCCGTCAATTGTTATAAAAAAATTGAAGGCTGATGCCACTCGGCGCCGGGCTAAGCGAAAACTTATTGCGCGCAATTTTCCTAATGACAATTCACTTGCGTCATGCAACATAGGAAAGTAAACCGCAGACAAAACGCTTTCGTATCGAGCGGCCCTGCCGGCCGCAAGAGTGAGCGTATGATTTGCTGTCAGTCCACCATTAACAATTGTCATAGAGGCAGCCCCGCGAATGGCCTTCCGAAGTTCTCGCAAGGCACCTAAAAAATATGGATTTAGGTAGCCCAAAAATGACTCAAAGCGGCGCTCTTTATGCTGGAGCAAAACATAATCAATACCAATTGGGAGGCGCTCACGCAAAAAATCGATCTGCGTTTGAGTGCCAATAATTCGAGCGGGGCCTAAATTGTCCGCTACCTCTCTAATAATCTTCGTGGCCATCATCTCGTGACCACCGAAAGTGTTGCTGGCTAGGACAAAGCAGTGAATAGGATTGCTCATTCCTGACCTCCTTCATATCTTTGATAGCGAGTTGTAAATTGCGATCAGATATCATCCATATAGTTCTAGATGTAAAATCTAAACAAATAAATATCTAGAAAATGTTGTGCTTAGTCATATGCTATTTCGAAAAACTAAAATGCATAAAAATATGAGTGGGAAGCATAGAAAGTCTTTCCTTCTGGCACCAACTTTATCTTTAATAACAAGCAGCACTAAAATATTTTCTTAAATACAATCACCATAAAGTTTACAGACATATTTTTAGACAAATTCTATAGATGTTTTATCATACTCAATCACAATTTAATTCAGAGGTTGGACTTAACAATAATTATATTGCGCCAGCATATGACCAGAGCTTATTTAGAAAAACTTGTAATCTACGAAAAAATACTGTTTTAGCTTTTACTAGACATTTTCTGTTTCAAAAAAAATAGAAAATTCGTAATTTTTGCGATTACAAAAAAATAAAAACCCAAATGTATTCTAATTAAATCCAATTTGTCCAATTCAAACTGCACCTCTCCCATACTTGAACGCCCAGTCTCGTTATAAACCGTAATAATTATTGGTATATAAACAAATATAGCCCCATCACCCCATAACTCTATATTGTATTTGTAATCTGCACTCACCTTATAGCGCTCATCGTATAACCTGTGAATACAAACCGCACTAGGGTAAAAAATTGCTTGATGACATATATTCTGATGAATTAATTTAAACCTACTAAAATGACCTGCATACAGTAGATTAGAGTTTAATGTTAAAACATTACCATAGTATACTGCACTCCTGTTTCTCATCTCATGACTAGCTTTCATTAATACTTCTGAATTAATTAATGTGTCATCGGCGCCAAGAAATAAAAACCAATCCCCACTCACAAAATTTAACGATTTATTCATTGCGTTAAAAATGCCCGCATCGGCCTCACTAAACCAGTAATCTATTGCATGCTCATACTTTCGAATAATTTCTAAAGTACCGTCGGTTGAACCTCCATCTATAATAAGGTATTCGACATTAAGATAAGATTGGCACATAACACTTTTAATGGACTCCTCTAGGAATTTCTCTCCATTTAACACAACCGTAATGATGGAAATCAGCGGCTTGTCATGAGTGGAAGCTTTGACTAGACCTTTTAATCGTAACCCGCCTTCTAGTTTTGAAATGGGCTGTGCATTAATTAATAATTCATTTTGATTTCTCATATTATGTCTATAAATTACCAAGAGGCATTTATCTAAAAAACAAACCATCGACTTGTAAGGTTTGACCAGTTTTTGGGTCAGTAAAACAAGGTTGAATTTTAAATAATGAATGATGCGATTTTCTTAATCTATCAACAATATCAATCCAAAGCTTTTGTCCTTCATATAAAGGAATTAAAGACAACTCAAGCAAGAGCCCTTTAGATTGATTTATAGCTAGCTCCCCACCATCCAACACTGACCACTCATAACCTTGGGTATCAATCTTAATGAATAAATTGTCTTGCGCAGAATTGTATTCATTTAAAATACTATCTAATGTGATCATTTTAGCCATAGATTTATGGCTATATTTTGATTCGGGTGCAGCGTCTTCATGCGCACTTAACATTGGCAAAATAGAGCTACTCACTGAATTAGCAGAAACATTAATTTCAATCTCGCCTGCCACAGAGCCCACTGCGCATCGTGGGTGAACAATCCAATTCTTATCACCTTTAGCTTTGTTAACCAATTCTTTATAAGCCTCAGGCAATGGCTCAAATGAAACTATTTTACCTTGATAGCCATAAGCACGTAGCTCACTCGCAAACTGACCTACATTTGCGCCCACATCAAAAACTACATCAATATTGTGCGCCTTAAGGGCTTGAACGGTTTGATATGCAGGGACCATATAAACGCTAACTTTGCTTATATGCAGTCCAAAAAGATAAAATAATTTTTTAATAATTTTTTTCATTTGCGGCACTTTTTAAATAGTTGTTGCTAGTAATGGAAAAACAAAAATGATCTTCGGTAAAAGTAGAATAATGCTCAGGTGAAATACGCAACAGTACCAACATAAATTTTGCAAAGCTTTTGATTGAAAACCTTGCGGTGGGTTGAAAATATCTAAAAATGACTTTATCAACGATTGTAAAATTGTTTTTGAAACAAAAATTATCTAGCCAGCGCTCACCAATAAATGAAATATGTTCATAAAATTTAGAATACCAAAATCTATTTTTTAATCTTTTCCACAGACAATTATCTGTGTTTCCCGTTGAAATAATTAGCTTTCCATGAGGCGCTAGTAATGACATTAATTCTTGAATGAACACTTAAGGGTTTTCCGTGTGCTCTATAACGTCAACAGCAGTTATTACATCAAACTTATGATGAATATCAATTGCGTATAGATCATTGCTCACTATTTCAATCCCTTTGCTTGAAGCAACAGAAGCTGCTGCCTGGCAAATTTCAATGCCATATTTTGCATAGTTAGCCGGCAAAGATGTCAATAACTCTCCAGTGTAACAACCGACATCCAATACTTTAATGTTGCTTTTATTTTGTCTAATTATCATTGCTCTAACAACCAACTGATCATGTCTGAGAAGCTCTTCTGAGCTAGGCCAGACCTCTGAACTCGCATTTTTATAAAGCGCGTTATATTGTGATAACTCCATAATTGGATCGCGCACTAACAGCATGCAGTCCAAACACTTAAACAAGTAGCTTTCAGGTAATTTTTTTTCTAATAATTTACCCGAAAAAATGTTCTGCTCAGGCAAAGGACCAAGATTTAATGTATTGAAAGAGCCACAGACTCTGCATTGATAATGACTGCTCATCTATTTCACTTTTCTCAATACTGGGATAATTATAAAAAATGCTAAGAACGAATAAATTAACTTAGATACAAGCGCAGCCACTAAGCCATATTCCGATATAAATATTACTAAAAATATAACTCCCACTAATGACCCCATAATGGATTGAAGGGACACTGCTTTAATCAAATGCATTCCTAATGCAATGAAATAAACAGGAACATTTAAACTCAACAAAAAGTAATTAAAGATCAACCAGTAAAATAAGTTTTCATAACTTCCATCCAAATGAAATTGAGAAAATATAATCCCCTTACAAGCAAAAATTACAATTGAAAAAATACTCGAAACAATAACCGTAATGGTGAGAACTTTTTTAAGAGTTGCTGGCGATACACTTTCATTATTTGCGGCAACTTTTGGCATGATAAATGTCAACATATTGGCTGGAATGAAATGGACAAGTTGTGAAATTGATATGAGAACATTGTAACTACCCAATACAGCATTCCCTAAAAAGCTTCCGATAACAAGCTTGTCAAGCGGACCAAATAAAGTACCTGAAAAGCTTTGCAAAGTCATCCATTTGCCATAGTGAAAAAGCTCTTTGGTAATTTGTTTATTAATTTTGATTTCGCGAAGATCAAAATTGACGATTTTATTTAACATTGCCAAACGCACAAGTAGATTAAGTATCGCCATGACTAAAACAACTAATGCTATCGCTTCTACGCTCTTTTGAATTGCCGCAACGAGCGCCACCACCATAAAACTCAACAACCGAAGTACAAACTCAATTTTTGAAGAAATTTTAAATTGTTGCAGCCCTTTAATTGCAGATGAAACAACCCCATCTAATTGTGTAATGACCACGAGCCCTAATGCCATGTAAATTAATTGTTGTTTGTCGCTTAGTTCGAGATAGTGCTCTTTAAACTGTGTTTCAAATATAGTGAGCACCAATAAAAATAGACAAGAAAAGAACACCGTACCAATGAGCGTTATAAGCAATGCGGAGGTCAACCTCTGAGCTATTTGCTTAGAGTTGGATGTTTGATAATTAACGGCCAAATAGTAAGTAATGGAGGTATTCATGCCCAGTCCAGTGAAACTAAAAAAACTCACTAAAGCCATGACCATTACATATAAGCCATAATTTTCCATACCAAGATTGTGCGTAAATATTGGTAATAACAGGATAGAAAAAAATGGGCTAGAGAAAGACTCAAGTAAACTCCATAGGGCAGTAGCCTGTATTTTATGGCTAAACCCCAAGCGAAATAGTGGTTCAAAGATGATTTGATTAAAGTTAACTTTCATTTTTTGAATCCCATGATGTTCGCCATGAAATATAGTGTTTTTTTAGTACTGTAAATATTTTCTTAATGAATGAAGGCATAGAAAACAATGAAACATTCAATGTTGAAAATAAAATCTGTAACACTTTCTGAAGGCTACCATGGTTGAAATTTCTCATGGACTGAGGGATTGGTTGATGGAAAAAAGCTGAGGTCCATGGAACAGTGAGAATTTCTTGAGTTTGAACTTGCCCATTTTGGCAAAACATCAATGTCCCATCGTACCCCCAGAAGTATCTAATAATAGGAAAGATCTCAACATCATTGAGATCAAAGCCTCTTATAGTTATTGGTTTTTTTTCTGCTGCAATGAATATTAAATTTGTCTCAGTTACTGATATTAAAATGTATTTTTGGGATGTGACATAATTAACTATAGATCGGGCCGAGTTTCCTTTATTTTCACCTTTAGGATTTATATATTCAACATCTAAAGGTATCGTTGGATTGAACTCAATAACTAAAACTGTCGGACGATAATTCTTTAGACTTTTAAAAATTAAAAGGTCATCGGAGTCGATGTCAATTGACAAAAGATCAAATGCTTTATCAGATGAAAAAATTCCTGATAAATTAAGTAAATTGTCCAAAGACCTATCGCCATTAACCTGAACATACTCACAAATTAATTTTGAGTTGGTGTTTGTAATATTTTTGGTTAAGTCCTTAAATCTTTTCTCATTACCCTCAATATATATTCCACTCCATCCACGCTCGTATAGAGCGTAGGTGTTTGAAAGGTGAATACCATCCCAGGCACCAAATTCACAAAACACTCCTTTATCTATATCAAGCTCTTGAAAAATTTTTTCTAAAACTCCATCCTCTCCATTCTGAGAATATTTATTTTTTTTAAAATCATTTAGATTTATCATCACCGAGTTCTTCATTACTGTTTTGAGGGTTTATTAAGAAACCTATTAAATTATTTTAGACATGAAACAAGGTTTTTTCAGACCCGCTAATGCCCGTTAAAACAAAAAAGGTTTAGGAAATCTGATCGTCCCCTCCTTACCCCATATATTGTTTATGAAAATAAGGGCAAGGTTTATTCAAACTTTCAATTAAGTCATCTACGTCCAAGTACTATGAATAACTTATCAATACTATCTGCAAGTGACTCAGTCTCCGTATAGATATGAACATCAGGATACTCTGGCGGCTCATACCCACTGCTAATCCCTGTAAAATTTTTCAGTTGCCCGCTAACAGCTTTAGCATATAAGCCCTTAACATCTCTTTGAATGCAACCCTCAATTGTCGCATCAATAAACACTTCAATAAATTCTTGATTATTAAAAAGAGAACGAGCAAATGCACGATCAGCCTTGAAGGGACTTATTAGCGCAACAATAACAATCAGCCCAGCATCAACCATTAATCTAGCAATTTCTGAGGCACGCCTAACGCTTTCTTTACGGTCAACATCCTCAAATCCTAGGTCGTTATTGATACCCTTTCGAAGATTATCACCGTCCAGCACATAGCTGTTGAAGCTTTCATCATTAAGGCGAAGCTGTAACATTCTGGCAATGGTCGACTTACCTGCCCCCGATAAACCTGTGAGCCATATACAAACTGGACGATAAGCATTAGCGCCTGTATGTATTAATTTAATTGCCGACAAATCCTGATTGCTTATATTAACTTTTATGTGAGAAGGTTAATTTCTTAATGCTTCTTAATGCTATTTTGGCAGTATTTTTCAGCCAGCGCCTTCAATGGCGCCCTCACTTCTTCAGCACTAAGATACTTACTCCATGACAAAATGCCTATTCGCTTTTCATCATAGTCATTGATCCGTGACCATAGCAAAGCATCCTTAGAAAAGCGAAGCATTCGACCATAGTTAGTCTCCTCAACGAACAATCCTCCGTCAGAAAGAACTTGAGCTCTCCCCTCAGTCAAAGTGACGGGTCTTGCAACTGATAATAATTTTTCGTAAGGCTGTGATGCTTGATTATTTTTAAAATCAAAAATATAGACTCGGTTTATATCCTTTTTGGTTAGGAAAGAGCGATCTTTATGAGGTAGGCCGGAGACTATATTATTGCTAAAAACCGAGATCTGGTGATCATTCACAAAATAAACCGAATGCTGATTCATCCATGGGCCAGTCTGATGCCAGAGAATTTTATCGGTTGATGGGCGGTATAAAAATATGGTGCTCATGCTACGAGCGGAAATTAGCAAGTCACCTCGTTTCCAATAGGCAGAATCTGACTTAGCCACCGTGATCTGATTAATATGGATGGAATCTTCATCAAACACCTGACCGGAAGTCCCCATTAATAATGGCGCCAACCCATTGTTGATTAAAATATTACTAAAAGAGCGTCTCTCTAGGAGCTTCCCATCAAGCGAGAAATGCCCAAGAGCATCACCCCTAATATGATTCCTTAACCACATATTTCCAGGGAAGCCATCCGTTGAAATGGATGGCGTCCATATAGCATCACCGTTTTCATCTAGCTCATTCGAGTGGTGTACCGCCTCGTTGAGCACCCACGATGGTTTGGGACTACAACTGCTTTGCCTGACCAATGCAGATAATGTATTAAAAATAATATCCCCATCATTGAGCAAAAAAGGATGCAGGGCCCTTAGATTGCGCCAGCTTCCTTTTGGAATCCATCTCTTATCGGTGATCTGATTGTTAATGTATGAGAAGTCAGGTTGCCACCGCGCCATTTCTTCCCCATCTGAAATTCTAATCAGCTTCACCACACCCTGCTTCGCCTTGGGATCAATGCCCGAAAACAATAAGTAGCCCTGGTCTTCAGGTGCTGGGAATCGACGAACCCATGCTGGCGTCTCAACATCCTTGCGATTCACTAGTTGCGCCACTGGATCACCAATAATAACTTGTTCAAGCGCCTGGGCTGTGGATTTAACATTTTCCGGAAGACTCGCTATCCAGATAATCGTTCGTGTCTGCCCTTCAGTAAATAGGCTTATGGGCGCCACTAAAACATGGCGCACAGCCCAGGCTGAGATAATTACTGCCACAATCAGTAAGGTGATGAACATCGTGCCCAGCCACAACCAAAATTTCCAGCTAAGTTCCTGTACAGTATATTTAACGCTAGTGTCTAGAGGCTTTTGTTCCATTAAGTATGTACCTTTAGGGTGCGGGCACCAATATTTTTTGAACAGTTCAACAAATCGTTGTAGGTAATTCTGGCACGCTTTAATAATTCAGAATCAAATTCATCATCATTTACAGAGACAGGCCTAGGAACATTAATTTTTTTTGCTAAAAGTCCTGCATCCCCATCGACGCCAATCACCATAAAAATTGACTGGAGCATCGATTCTGGCGAGCTGCATAGCGCATCATAATTTATCAAATAAAATCTAGTCGCTGTCTGGGTCAGTAGGTAGCGATGCACTGCATCCCAGTAGCTCAACCAGTAGTTAAGGCTGTCCGGCTTTAAGGTCATATCCATCTCTGGCAACACAAAGGAAAATGGCAGGTGGCCTATGCCAAATTCATGGTGCGCCAGCCATGTCATGTACTTATAAGAGAAATTATCCTGCTCATGCATCGCCGAAAAAATTAGATGCTGGCGAAGAAGTGAGCGCGCCATTGCAACCGGGTCTCGGTAGACTAACAGAATAGTCGCTGCAGGATCAGCACCGAGGTCGCTCAATCTAACGAGGTTATTGTTATTTTTAGACAGATAGCGCTGAGGTATCTGATTGCCTAAGGATGACCTTGGGTTTGCGACGAGTGCACGGTAGTCAGCAAAACGCTGAAGCACCTCTGCCGATGGGCGCTCAATCATTAAAACTTGATTTGTTTTTTTGTAACTTAAATAGGTCTGCCAGAACACCTCCTCAAAGGCTTCCGGGGTATCTAGGCCGATCATGACACCGTCATTATGCCCCCGCTCTTTTTCTCCTTTGTGATGTGGAAACCATTTGTCAACCTGTTCCATAAGTTGGGGGCTAGGACAAACGGCATGTCTCGGTAGGTCAGCGATCTAAAAACACTCAGCTCTTCAAGGATATAAAATAAGAAAGTTGTGCCTGATCGGGCCATCCCACAGACGTAAACAGGTCGATCGGACGTCAGTAATGAAAGACCCCCACTAGCGCTGGTTGAAGTTTTCTGTGGCAAGAAAAGTAGCTTCTCCAGATCAAATGAAATTTCACGAACAAACTGCAACTCTAGAGCGATCCAATGAAGACAACGCGCTAGTAAACCGTATTCATGCTGAGACTGAGTGGAAGCTGCTTGATGCCACTTTTGCCGTAACACTACCCAAAGTGTAGCTACTGCGGACAAGAGCAACAGATATATTAGGTTTGAATGTGTATCCCATGCAAACACCCATGATGGGATATAGGCGACCATTGACATGACAGCTACCGCGCAGAGGATGACTAAACCAAGTTGCAGGGTTGTAACACCTGCACGCAACATCAGTGCCTGACGCGCTTCATCCCCACTGGTCTGAAGGAATACTGGCAGCAGATTTCTTATTTGATCGAACTTGCGATGGAGCCACGTGCTATGGAGGACGCAATAGACCAACTCAGCTTCCAGTATTCCTACGGGAAGTGAGGCAAAAATGGATTTGACGGTCATTTCTTTGACTTAAGGTAACGATAAAGGCGCTTAAGTGGATACCACCCCACCCCGATCACCAACATCAATAATCCAGCGAGGATGCCGAGGACAGAGGCCAGGGCACCCACACCCAAACCTGGTCCAATGTAGGCCGAGGCGACGGTAGGCATCATCATCAAAACCAGGGCAGACGTCAGGACGATTATCTTCATCTTCATCTTCATCTTCATTGTAATTGATAGAGCAAATTAATCAACTCACCCAAGCTATTACACCGCGACTAAGGCGCGCTAATTCCCGCTCCAGGGCGTGACCACATGACACCACGTCACAACCAAACCATTTGCACAACGTGGTAAGTCCCTATAAAGCACAAGGGTAATAATATCACAGCACGCTGTTGCTTTTGACAATTATTAGCACGTCACAAGCGGATTGAACTGGCCGATTTCATCGCTGATTGATCCGCATTAAGATCCAACCTTTTACGCCTCCAATTTTTTTGTATCTACCGGTTAGCCCCACTCATATTTCATAAGGGTCCCATCACCGCAACTAAACTCTTGACCGTGACCCGAGGTCTACCTGCCTGTAAGGTCCGGACACAATCACGCCGCTCGCGGCTTCATTAAAACACAGGAAACCACAAAATTTGTTAGAATATTGACACGATGTTAATGCGATAGATTTAAAATGTTAAGTAAAAAGGTTGCGCCGGGTTGGTTTAGGGAGTGGTGGCTGATCATCGTCGGTCTTGCCTGCCT
>Ga0187842_1001062_pt1 | contig 13065 bp, 8 predicted proteins | sample SpaLakP09_SKY_41_FD_134514 | JGI IMG/M metagenome (GOLD analysis project Ga0187842, IMG submission 134514) | Oligotrophic lake water microbial communities from Sparkling Lake, Wisconsin, USA - SP09_SKY_41 | ecosystem: Environmental > Aquatic > Freshwater > Lake | place: USA: Sparkling Lake... | reverse complement strand
GCCAAGATCTGCAACAACATGCTGCTGGGCATTTTGATGGCAGGCACCAGCGAAGCCATTGCCCTGGGCGTAGCCAACGGCCTGGACCCTAAGGTGCTGAGCGAAATCATGCGCCGCAGCTCGGGCGGCAACTGGGCGCTGGAGAAGTACAACCCCTTCCCCGGCGTGATGGAAACGGCTCCTGCCAGCAAGGGTTACGCAGGTGGCTTTGGTACGGACCTGATGCTCAAGGACCTGGGCCTGGCGCAAGAGAACGCGATGGCGGTGAAGGCGGCCACGCCGCTGGGGGGCATGGCGCGCAATTTGTATGCGGCGCACAGCTTGGCGGGGCATGGAGCGCTGGATTTTTCCAGCATTATCAAGATGGTGCAGAAAAGGTAATCGCCCTTCACCACAAACGCCAGCGCCTGCTGGCGTTTTTTTGAGTTGACCGGAGTGGAAAAAAAGCCTCTTAAAATCCGTCGAGATTCACTTCCGATGGTGCTTCAGTTCCAGAGTGGTAGCGTTGCAATATCACGCCTACGGTAGCTGCTCCGTATCAAAGCGGAAGGCACCAAGCGGCGCAGCCTGTTAGCCCCGACCCAACCAGTTAGCTGTCATTCGACAGGCGCTGGCTTGAGTTTGCTAAGCTGAGAAATGGCGTTATTGATGTACGGATCCACTAACCATTGCAGCGACATAGAGCTAATCTTTCCCGCTCGGATGGATATTTCTTGGTGAAGCAGAGTGACAACTTCAGTGAGCCAGCTTAGCTCCGGCAGTAGTTCAATATTGAATTGATCGACGCTGTAGCGCTCCTTGAGAGCGTAGGCTACCGTTCTTCTGCTTTCGGGCGCCGTCGCCAACAGTGTTCTTACGAAGTCTCCTGGCTGAATAAGATGGAGAATGGCTGTCTTGTAGTATTTGTTTTCAACGTCATTGTTTAGAACTATGCGGCGATAGAACAGGTCTGCATCGGTATCGATTAGCGAAAGTAGCGCCTCAGCCTGTCCGGGAAAACTCGCCTGTAACGCGCTTTCATGACGCTCGTCGATATATTTGAAGAACTCCTGAAATTCCTGCTCTTCCATACTGGCATACCCAAGGCCAGCGTAAGAATCCCGATCAAAGGTCGATGGGCGAGAATTAGGTTCGATCATCGGTATGTCACCGCTTGCCAAGAGTTCACTGACGTACTCCTTTGCTGACGCGATGACTTGTTCAACGGAGTGGCTGTATATGCCGTGCTTGGCGTATCGGACGAAAAGGCCCGTGACATGGATTACTTCGCCGAGGTTGCGGTAGAGCCGAGATGACCACTCGACTTCCACAGCGGCCAGAACGCTTACAAAGGCATCGTCACTGAGGTTGGAACCGTACCAAAGCTTCACCCAGTTTGGTTGATTCTTATCTTGGAAGTACCTACTTTTTAGAAGGGACGCATTGAGTTCATCTCGAGGTACTGAGCCGGTTGAGAAGATAGCGATCCAGACAGGCTGCTGGACCAGCGATGTGTATAAATTCAAGCCGGAGTACTTTGCGCGTATGTCATGGAAGTGTTGGTCGGGGTCCGGCTCTTTCTTGTTCTGTCGCAGGTAGAGGCTCCAGCGGTCTTGCAACTTTTCGATCTCTGACGGATTGATAGCCCCACTGTGCACCTCAAACGAATAAGCCAAGAACAGCGCAAGCAAGTCTCTTAAGAGCTCATCGGACTCCAGAACTGATGACTCCAGAGATTGAAGAAGTCTGTCGAAATCCCACAGTGCGTGACGCACCAATCGCAGGTTTCTATATTTCGAGCACTCGTAGACCTGCGTGATAATTGGAAAGTTGGATCGAACAACCTGTTGGGCTCGTATGGTTGGTAAGTCCGCAGCGAAATGCTCTAGCGCCAGGCCGATCTCAGGGATTACTTCAAATGTTCTTCCAATCAGCTTTTCTTTGATGCGCGCGTAGCCCTGGTCATCCCGTGAAGCGGTGTTAAGAAGCTCTCTCTCGTTTGCGATCAGTATTGCCTTTATTCCACCGTGCTCGATAAACTGATTTATATAACCAAGGAGGTCTGGGATTGGGATTGAGCAGCGCTCCACATCATCGAGCACTAGTATATTTGTTGCATCAAGGGAGACTCGGTCAAGCATCTTTTCGGTGGGTAGTCCGCCTGAGATGCTTCCGTCCGATTTTCCATCGCCATCTAGATCAAAATTAAGGGACGTCTTAAGTACTCCGCGGGCAAATCGATGCAGCATTCTGACCGGCTTGGAACCAAGCACCGGGTGAAGCAGTCGGAAGAACTCCGACTCGATATCGTCAAAAGACTGCACGCCGTATAGGCTTAGGTAGAGTACCCGTTCGGGTTGAGTTAAGTGATTTGCGACGAAGTCCTTTATGAACCACGTCTTGCCACTCCCCCATAAGCCCACAAGCAAGACAGCGTATTGCGGCTCTGTTGGTAGTTCGCAGTAGTAATTAAGGAACTCGCGGACATGTTGGTTGTTGGTCATTGTTTTCCGTATTCATTGCAGCGCTTAAGAGTGCCGGACGCGGCTTGTGAAGCCCAACGTAATGTATCCCACAGAATCAGGGAAATAAATGGAGCTTTGGGTATATTATCGACACTGATTCCTTTTGAAAGTGGCTTGCGGTCTACGTTTGCAGTCATAGACCGGTTAAAACATCCAAGTATAAAAATCCCGTGAAATTCGGCAACCTCCAATCAAACAAACGATAGCGTGCGAAATTGCAGAGCCGGGGCGTCGCCAGCAGCCCCACCCGTAGTTGAGTATGATTCGCATCCCTCATGCTGCGCCGCACCATCCCCGCCCTCCCTTTCCACATCGTGCTTCTGCTGGTGGCGTTGTTCAACGCCCTGGTCGGCGCTCCCTTGCATGAGGCGCGGCACATTCAAGAGATCGTGGGCAGCGCCGCAGCCTCGGCAACCGGGGGCAATGTAGATGCGTTTGCAAACAGCCCAACGGCCAGCGACGAACACAGCGAAGAAACACACACCACCTGCGCCTGGTGCCTGACCCATGCGCTGGAGGCCGGTCTAGCGCAAGCACCTGTCAGCCAGCCGCCACTGCCCGCACAACCCGGCAACGCCCTGCCGCAAGGCGCAGACCCCTTCACGGCCCAGCAGGTGCGCTGGCCGTTTTCAGCACGCGATCCCCCGGTAGCCAGTCGGGCCTGACACCGTCAGACCCATGTCCGGTGCGGCAGGCACCGTCACCGGACCCAGCCAACCGCGCCTTCGGCGCAACTTCCATGTTCTGTGTTTGCACGCACCCCAGCGGTTTGTGCACGCAGATGGTCCCGCGCCTGCAAACACCTTGCCAGCGCGTGGGCACGTTGTTATCGGCTTTTCTCTTCCTCGACTGGTTTGCCATGCGTTCCTCTTCCTCTTCTTTTGTTGCCCTCCCACGCCCCACATTGACGGCCCTGGCGGCTGCCGCGCTGCTGGCCTCCCTCCACCCCGCCTGGGCCGCAGACGGCGATGTGGTCACCCCACCCACCCTGTCTGCCGTGGACGTGGTGGGCCGCAGTGCCTCGGGCACCTATTACGCCGACGAGGCCGAAGGCGCCAAGACCAGCCTGCCGCTGCGCGAGCTGCCGCAGTCGGTGCGCGTGATGTCGCGCCAGACGCTGGACGACCTGGGCGCCACGCGGCTGGACGATGTGCTGGACTATGTGGGCGGTGTCTCGCGCCAGAACAACTTTGGCGGGCTGTGGGACAACATCGCCATCCGGGGGCTGCCGTGCAACGAGAACACGGGCATGGCGACCTTGCTCAACGGCTTTTCGTCCAACCGGGGCTTTAACGCGCCGCGCGATTTAGCGGGGGTGGAGCGGGTGGAGTTTTTGAAAGGCCCGGCCGCCGCGCTGTATGGCAGCAGCGAGCCCGGCGGCACGCTCAACATCGTCAGCAAGAAGCCGCTGTGGAAGGCCGCCCATTCGGTGGAGGCCTACGCGGGCAGCTACGGCCTGGGCCGTGCGGCGCTGGACACCACCGGCCCCATCAGCGACCGGCTGGCCTACCGCCTGAATGTGGCGGTGGAAGACAAAGGCAGCTTTCGCGACCATGTGCGCGCGCAGCGGCAGGTGGTGGTCCCGGCGTTGACCTGGAAGCTCTCGCCCGACACGGTGCTGGAGTACACGGCCGAATTTCTGCGTCACGCCACGCCGCTGGACCGGGGTGTGGTGGCGGTCAACAACCGCCTGGGCGCGGTGCCTGCGAGCCGCTTTTTGGGCGAGCCCGCCGATGGCGATGTGACGGTGAGCAACCAGACGCACCAGCTGGTGCTGTCGCACGAATGGAACCCCGACTGGCGCAGCCGCGTGGGGTTGTCGTACCGCGAGACGGGGCTGGAGGGCTTCTCGACCGAAGCCACGGCGCTGCAGGCCAACGGCCGCACGCTGACGCGCCAGCGGCGGTATCGCGACTACGAGTCGGACGACGTAGCGGTGCAGGCCGAGCTGCAGGGCAACCTGCGCACGGGCGGGCTGGAGCATGAGCTGCTGGTGGGGGTGGAGAGCTACCGCTTCAGCATGGATTCGGTGATGTTGCGGGTGAACCCCAGCGCTGCCGCGCCCTATGCCATCGACATCTTCAACCCCGTGTACGGCCAGGCGCAGCCCACGCCGGGGCGCAACACCGATACGCTGGAGAAGCAGCGCAACACCGCGCTGTATGTGCAAGACACCCTGAAGCTGGGCGAGCAGTGGCGCGTGATGGCCGGGCTGCGGGCCGATAACTACGACCAGAGCCTGCAAAACCGCATCACCCACCGCACCACGGCGCAAAGCCCATCGGCCGTGTCGCCGCGACTGGGCGTGAGCTGGCTGCCCACGCCGGGGTGGACGGTGTATGCCAATGCGGGCAGTTCGTTCCGCCCCAACACGGGCAGCAATGTGGCGGGCAACGGCTTTGACCCGGAAAAATCCCGTGCGCTAGAGCTGGGCGCCAAGTGGGAGAGCGCCGACCAGCGCCTAGGCGCCACTGCGGCGCTGTTCGACATCACCAAGCGCAACACGCTGACCAGCGACCCGCTGAACGCGGGCTACTCGGTGGCCGCAGGCGAGGTGCGCAGCCGGGGCCTGGAGCTGGACCTGTCGGGCCGCGTGAGCGCGCATTGGCGGGTGAATGCCAGCCTGGTGTTCAACGACGTGGAAGTGACCCGCGACAACACGCTGGAGGTGGGCGGCCGCCTGCTGAACGTGCCGCGCGTGAACGGCAGCGTGCTGGCCGTGTACGAAAACCAGCTCGCCAACGGCCAGCGCTACGGCGTGGGCGGCGGCGTGACCCACATGGGCAAGCGCCTGGGCCAGGCCCGCACGCAGGCCGAGGCCAATGCAGGCACCGCCGCGTTTGACCTGCCCAGCTACACCACGGCCAAGCTGATGGCGTACTGGCGGCTGAGCCCCACGCTGAATCTGTCGCTGGACGTGGACAACGTGTTTGACAAGGTGCACTACACCAGCTCGTACAGCCGCGTGTGGGTGGCGCCGGGGGCGGCGCGCACGGTTACCGTGGGTTTGCAGGCGAAGTTTTGACCCAGTGAGCCAGAACCGTTCACGCTGAGCCTGTCGAAGCGCCGCGCAGGGCTTCGACAGGCTCAGCCCGAACGGTGAGTGGAAGTTCAAAGATGCCGAAGCCATCGCGGCCCGAATTTCAGCGGCTGCCCAGCACGCACAGCACCATGAATCACTGAAATGAATCGTCTCTTCAACCCCTTTTCACCGCTGACGCGCCGCCGCGCCTTGCAGGCCCCCGTGGCCGCGCTGGCGGCGGGCGCCTTGCCCGCAGCCTGGGCACAAGACACAAACCCCGCCGCCCCTCCCGCGCCGCTGCAAATCGTCGGCCCGTGGGAAATCAGCGGCCTGGCGCCCGCCAGCAGCGGCTATGTGTTCACGCGCATGCAGGTCACCGAAACCCTGCTGGACGCGGCCGACGACGGCCAGCCACGGCCCGCGCTGGCGCGGCTCTGGCGCCGGTCGGCAGATGGGCTGGTGTGGCAGTTTGAGCTGCGGGCCGGGGCGCGTTTTCACGACGGCAAACCCGTGACCGCCGCCGCCGTGGTGCGCAGCCTGCAGGCCGCGCAGGTGGCGCCTGCGCTGCTGAGCCAAGCGCCCATCGAGTCCATCACCGCGCCCGACGAGGGCACGGTGCTCATCCGCCTGCAACGCCCCCACACCGCCCTGCCCGCGCTGCTGGCGCATTCCAGCACCATGGTGCTGGCCCCGGCCAGCTATGGGGCCGACGGCAAGGTGCGCAGCATCATTGGCTGCGGCCCCTACCGCATTGCGCTGCTGGTGCCGCCGCAGCAGGTGGAGACGGTGGTGTTTGACGCCTACGACGGCCCGCGCCCCGCGATTGCCGCCGTGCGCTACCTGGCCGCAAGCCGCGCCGAAACCCGCGCGCTGATGGCCGAGAGCGGCCAGGCCGACCTGGCCTATGGGCTGGACCCGGCCAGCCTGCGGCGGCTGCAGCGCCACGCGCAAAACCCGGCTCTGGCGCGCCGCACCGCAGTGCGCATTGCATCGGTCACGCTGCCGCGCACCGTCATCGTCAAGCTCAATGCGGGCTTGCCCGCGCTGCGCGATGTGCGCGTGCGGCAGGCGCTGAGCCTGGCCATTGACCGCGCGGGCATTGCGCTGGCGCTGATGGGCGATGAGTCGCTGGCGGCCACGCAGCTGCTGCCGCCCATGCTGGGCGCGTGGCACAACCTTGATCTGCCCCCGCTGCAGCACGACCCCGAAGCCGCCGCGCGCCTGCTGCGCGCCGCTGGCTGGCAGCGCCACAGCGATGGCCTGCGCAATGCCCAGGGCCAGCCGCTGCACCTGGTGATCCGCACCTTTGTGGACCGGCCCGAGCTGCCGCTGATTGCCACCGCCTTGCAGGAGCAGTGGCGGCTGGCGGGCATCGCTGTGAAGGTAAGCATCGGCAACTCGGGCGACGTGCCCCGGGGCCACCGCGACGGCAGCCTGCAACTGGCGCTGGCGGCACGCAACTACGCCAACGTGCCTGACCCCACAGGCACGCTGGCGGGCGACTTTGCCGCCCAGGGCGGCGACTGGGGCGCCATGGGCTGGCACAGCGACGCCGTGGTGCAGGCCCTGCAGGAGCTGACGCGCACCCAGACGCCGCCCGAACGCACGCGCGCGCTGCGGCAAACCATCACGCACACCCTGCAAACGGAGCTGCCCGTGATCCCTGTGGCGTGGTACCGCCAGCATGTGGCCGTGGCGCCCCGGCTGGCGGGCGTCACGCTGGACCCGCTGGAGCGTTCTTACCGCCTGACCGGCATGGAGTGGAGCAACCCATGAACCCCTTGCTTTCAAAACCCTGGGCCGCCCTGCTCGGCCGCAGGCTGGTGCAGGTGCTGGCCGTGTCCCTGCTGATCGGCACGCTGTGCTTTTTGATGGTGCGCGCACTGCCGGGCGACCTGGCCATGCGCGTGGCGGCGGGCCGCTATGGCTACGACCTGGTGAGCAACGCCGCCGCCGACGCGGTGCGCGCGGAGCTGGGGCTGGACCGCCCCGGCTGGCTGGCGCTGCTGCACTGGTGGCGCGACATGGCCACGTTCAACCTGGGGCAGTCGCTGGTGTCGCAGCGATCGGTGTGGCACGAGGTTACGCACCACCTGGGCGCCACGCTGCGCCTGTCTGCCGCCGCGCTGGCCATTGCCTTTGCCGTGGGTGTGCCGCTGGGCGTGTGGGCCGGGCTGCGGCCCCAGGGCTGGGTGGACAAGGCCAGCTGGCTGATGGCCGTGGTGCTGCGCGCGCTGCCGCCGTTTTTGCTGTCGGTGCTGCTCGTCCTGCTGGTGGCGGTGCAGTGGAGCTTTTTGCCTGCGGGCGGTGACGAGAGCCAGGCCAGCCTGGTGCTGCCCGCGCTCACGCTGGGGCTGGGCCTGGCCGCCGGGCTGGCGCGAGTGACCCGCGCTGCGATGCGCGAAGTGGTGGTGTCGCCCTTTTTTGAGTTTGCGCGCACCAAGGGCCTGAGCGACTGGCAGGCGCTGGTGCGCCATGGCCTGCGCAATGCCGCCGTGCCGGTGACGGCCTACCTGGGCGTGCAGGCGCTGTTTTTGGTGGAGGGCGCTCTGGTGGTGGAGACGCTGTTTGCCTGGCCCGGCATCGGCCACGCGCTGGTGCACGCCGTGTTCGGGCGCGACATCCCGGTGGTGCAGGGCACGGCCCTGTGCATGGGCGTGCTGTTTGTAGTGTTCAACCTGCTGGTGGATGCGGCGTGTTTGGCGCTGGACCCCCGGCATACCCAGAAGGTAGCGAAATGAGCAGCCCCCCTGAGTCGCTGCGCGCCATCCCCCCAGAGGGGGGACGCACCCCGGTGGCCTGGCGAAGCCAGTTCCACGGGGGCGCTGAGGCAGAGCCTTCTGTCCCCCCGCGTCCTTTCCGCTGGCCTGTTCGCACCGTGCTGGGCATTACCTTGCTCGGCCTGCTGGCGCTGTTTGCCCTGCTCGGCCCCTGGCTGGTGGGCGCCAGCCCGGTGGTGCAAGACCTGCGCAACACCCTGGCGCCCCCCAGCGCCCAGCACTGGCTGGGCACCGATGTGCTGGGCCGATCGGCGCTAGCGCGGCTGGCGCATGCGGCGCAGCTGTCGCTGGGCATGGCGCTGCTGGCGGCCGTGAGCGCCGCCGTGCCCGGCACGCTGCTGGGCATTGCCGCCGCGTGGCGCGGCGGGCGCACCGAGCGGGCGCTGCTCATGCTGTCGGACTCGGTGCTCGCCATCCCCGGCCTGCTGCTGGTGCTGCTGGTGGCCGCCCTGGCGCCCGGCGCGCTGTGGGCGCTGTATGCGGGCCTGTCGGCGGCGCTGTGGGTGGAATACTTCCGCGTGAGCCGTGCGGTGGCCCGGCCCGTGCTGGCGGGCGACGCGGTGCAGGCATCGCGCCTGCTGGGTTTTGGGCGCGGCTATGTGCTGCGCCGCCACCTTCTGCCTGCGCTGGCGCCCACGCTGGGCACGCTGCTGGCCTTCACCACGTCGCAAGCGGTGCTGGCGCTGGCCGCACTGGGTTTTGTGGGTGTGGGCATGCAGCCGCCCACGCCCGAGCTGGGCCTGATGATGACCGAGGCCATGCCCTACTACGAAGAAGCCCCGTGGCTCATTGCCGCCCCCACCGCCCTGCTGGTGTGGTTGGTGGCCGCGATGATGCTGCTCAACCCCGACCGGGAGACCGCATGACCACGCCTTTGAAATCTGATGCCCTGCTGGTCGTGGAGGGCCTGGGCATCCAGGTCGGCGGCAAGCGGCTGCTGCGCGACATCAGCTTCAGCCTGCGGCCGGGCGAGGCGCTCACGCTGGTGGGTGAAAGCGGCGCGGGCAAGTCGCTGCTGGCCCAGGCCATCATGGGCAACCTGCCGCCTGCGCTGCAGGCCACGGGCCAGATCACGCTGGATGGCACCACCACCTGCGCCCAGGACGCCGCCGCACGCCGCGCCCTGTGGGGCCGCAAGCTGGCGCTGCTGCCGCAGGAGCCCTCGCTGGCGCTCAACCCCCTGGCCCGCGTGGCACCGCAGCTGGCCGAGGTGTACCGCCTGCTGCACCAGCAATCCACTGACTCCGCCAGCGCACAAGCCAAACAGGTGCTGAGCGCTGCGGGCCTGGGCGGCGCGGGCAGCCGCTACCCCTGGCAACTGTCGGGCGGCATGGCCCAGCGCGCGGTGGCCGCCATCACCCTGGCCGGGGGCGCCCCAGTGCTGATGGTGGACGAGCCCACCAAGGGCCTGGACGCGCATTGGCGCGGCCGCATGGTGGAGTTGTTCCAGGGCGTGCTGAAGGCAGGCGGCTGCCTGCTCACCATCACCCACGACATGCAGGTGGCGCAGGCGCTGGGCGGCCAGGTGATCGTGCTGCGCCACGGGCAGGCGGTGGAGCAAGGCGACATCCACACCGTGGCCGCCGCGCCGCAGCACGCCTTTACCCGCCAGCTGCTGCAGGCCGACCCGGCCCACTGGCTGCCGTTTGCCTTGCCCACGCTGGGCGAGTCCGTCGTACAGGCGCATGGCATCTCCAAAGCCTATGGTGCGCAGAAGCTGTTTGCGCCGCTGGACCTGGAACTGCACAGCGGTGAACGCATCGCCGTGCAAGGCCCCAGCGGCACCGGCAAAAGCACGCTGGGCAATGTGCTGCTGGGCCTGGTGGCGCCCGACACCGGCCGCGTGGAGCGCAGCGCCCGGCTGCGCCCGCATGCGTTTCAAAAGCTGTACCAGGACCCGGTGGGTTCGTTTGCGCCGCACATCAGCCTGGCCCAGTCGCTGCGCGATGCTGCCCGGCTGCACCGCTGCGACTGGAAGGCGGTGCAGCAACGCCTGGCGCAGCTGCGTGTGCCCGAGGACCTGCTGGCGCGCAGACCCGACCAGGTGTCGGGCGGCGAGCTGCAGCGCATTGCGTTGGCGCGGGTGCTGGTGGCGCAACCGGCGCTGCTGTTTGCGGATGAGCCCACCTCGCGCCTGGACCCGATCACGCAGCAGGAGGCCATCCAGGTGCTGCTGCACGCGGTGCAAGACACCGGCGCCGCGCTGATGCTGGTGACACACGACCTGCACCTGGCCGCCGCCGTGGGCACGCGCACGCTGGACTTTGCACCGGGCAACACGCTGGCCTGCGCTGCATGACTCCGCGCATCACTCCACGCATGAAGCCGGGCAGGAGTCTACCCAGGCGCTCGCCCCAAAGCGCCCTCCTCCTACCCAGCCCGGGGCGCTTTTCCGCTAAGGTGGCGGGATGCATCTGAAACGACTCCACCCCCTCAGCGGCGGGCGCCCCGCCTTCGGCAAGGCCCTGGCGGCCGCCACCCTTGCAACCCTGCTGGCGGCCTGCAGCAGCCAGCCCCAGGGAGCCCCCATGACGCAGCCCCCGTCTCCTTCTTCTTCCACCTCTACCCCATCTTCTTCCGCCCACACGCTGCAGGCCTACGACTGGGACCTGGTCTCCGCCCACGATGCCCGGGGCCAGGCAGCGCCCGGCTGGCTGCTGGCGGGCAAGCGCCCGCTGCGCCTGCACTTCGAGGCCCAGCGGCTGTCAGTGCAGAACCTGTGCAACGTGATGGGCGCGGGCTACACCCTGAGCGGCCCGAGCCTGCAGGTGGGCCAGCCCGTGTCCACCAAACGCGCCTGCGCCGAGCGCGACCTGATGGATCTGGAGCAGCGGGTGGCCACCCTGCTGCCCCAGGCCCAGCGTTGGGAGCTGCGGAGCGCCACCGCCACCACCGCGCCACAACTGGCGGTGTGGTTTGCCGACGGCAGCCGCTGGGAGCTGGTGGGCTCGCCGACGCCCGCTACGCGCTTTGGATCGGCAGGCGAGCGCCTGTTTCTGGAAGTAGCCCCGGAGCGTGTGGCCTGCAACCACCCGCTGATGCCCCAGGCCCAGTGCCTGCGCGTGCGCGATGTGCGCTATGCCGACAACGGCGTGCGGCAGGGGGTGGGCGAGTGGCGCATCTTCCAGGGCGAGATCGAGGGCTACCGCCACGAGGCGGGCCTGCGCAACGTGCTGCGGGTGCAGCGCTACCCGCTGGCGCGCAACGGCCAGCTGCCCGCCGATGCGCCCAGCCATGCGTATCTGCTGGACATGGTGGTAGAGACCGAACGGGTCCGGTAGAGCCTGAAACTTCAAGCAAAAAGTGCCTTTACCGCGCGACCATCATGCCTTTATAGCTATCAAATGCATAGCATCACTACGGCACAGGCACTGAAACAGCCGCCCCCGAGGGTGCCGCAGCGCGCAAAAAGCGCTGCTCGAACGCGCTGGCAGGCAGCGGCTGGCTGAGCAGGTAGCCCTGCATCTCGTCACAGCCCAGCTGCGCCAGCCGCGCACGCTGGTCCTCGGTCTCCACGCCCTCGGCCACCACCTTCAGGTGCAGCGAATGCCCCAGGTTGACGATGGTGGACACCAGCGACAGCCCCTGGGGCCCGGAGGCCATGTTCATGGTGAACGAACGGTCGATCTTGAGCGTGTCCACCGGCAGCCGGGCCAGGTAGCTCAGCGACGAGAACCCGGTGCCGAAGTCGTCGATGGCGATGGTGATGCCCATCTCGCGCAGCGCGTGCAGGCTTTGGGTGCTGCGCTCCACATCGTCCATCACCATGCTTTCGGTGATCTCCAGTTCCAGCCCGCTGGCGGCGGCGGCGTCGTGCGCCACGGCGTCGCGCACCTCGGCAATGAAGCCCTGGTGCCGCAGCTGCAGGATGGACACGTTCACGGCCACCCGCAGCGGCGCCAGCCCCGCCTGGCGCCAGCGCAGGTTGTCGGCCAGCGCCTGCCGCAGCGCCCAGCGGCCCACGTCGTAGATCAGGCCGGTTTCTTCCAGAATGGGGATGAACTGCGCGGGTGGCACCAACCCTCGGCGCGGGTCGTTCCAACGGATCAAGGCCTCGGCCCCGGCGATGGCGCCCGTAGCCAGGTGCTGCTTGGGCTGATAGTGCAGCACAAATTGGCCCTGCTCCAGTGCGTCGCGCAGGCGGCCCTCCAGGCTCAGGGCTTCCGCCACGCGGGTGTTCATCTCGGAGGTGTAGAACAGCAGGCTGTCGGCCGATGCCTTGGCCTTGTTGACGGCGGCTTCGGCGTTGCGCAGCAGGGTTTCGGCATCGGCACCGTCCATGGGGAACAGGGCCACCCCGGCCTTGGCGGCCATGCGCAGCTCGGTGCCGCCCACCACAAAAGGCGTGTCGAAACAGGCCCGCATGAGCAGGTCCACGGCCACCGCCACGGCCCCGGCGTCGCGGGCCTCGGTCACGGCAATGCCAAAGCTGTTGATGCCGATGCGCGCCACGTCGTGCAGATTGCCCGCCGCATGCTGCAGCCGCAGCGCGACCTGCTTGAGCAGTTCATCGCCCGCCTGGCGCCCCAGGGTGTCGTTGACGATGCGAAACCGGCTGATGTCCATCAGCGCCACGCCATGCAAGGCCTTGGCCCCGTCGCGGGCCCGCAGGTGCTGCCCGGTGCGCTCCAGAAACAGTGTGCGGTTGGGCAGGCCGGTGATTTCGTCGTAATAGGCCAGGTAGCTCAGGCGGTCTTCCTTGTCGAGGTGGTCCATGGCAAAGCCGATGTCCCCGGCCAGCTCGGTCAGCAGCTTCATC
>Ga0187842_1001061_pt1 | contig 13065 bp, 11 predicted proteins | sample SpaLakP09_SKY_41_FD_134514 | JGI IMG/M metagenome (GOLD analysis project Ga0187842, IMG submission 134514) | Oligotrophic lake water microbial communities from Sparkling Lake, Wisconsin, USA - SP09_SKY_41 | ecosystem: Environmental > Aquatic > Freshwater > Lake | place: USA: Sparkling Lake... | reverse complement strand
CGCCGGGGCGGGTCATGGCGAGTGGGTCTATCCAGCGGGCAAACTGCTCGGCGCTGACATAGCCCAGTTCCAGCGCGGCCTGCTGCAAGGTGCTGCCTTCGTGCTGGGCTTTTTTGGCGATGGTGGCGGCCTTGTCGTAGCCGATATGGGGCGCCAGCGCCGTTACCAGCATCAGCGACCGTTCCATCAGCTCGGCGATGCGGTCCTGCTGCGCAGCGATGCCGACCACACAATGATGCTCGAAGCTGTGCATGCCGTCGGCCAGCAGGCGGGTACTTTGCAGGAAGTTGTGGGCGATCAGCGGCTTGTACACATTGAGTTCGAAATTGCCTGCAGCGGCGCCCATACTGATCGCCACATCGTTGCCCATCACCTGGCAACACAGCATGGTCAGTGCTTCGCATTGGGTAGGGTTGACCTTGCCCGGCATGATGGAGCTGCCCGGTTCGTTTTCCGGAATGCTGATTTCGCCCAGGCCGGAGCGGGGCCCGGAAGCCATCCAGCGCACATCGTTGGCGATTTTCGTCAAGGCCGTGGCCAGGGTTTTCAGGGCGCCATGGGCCAGCACCAGCGCATCGTGGCCGGCCAGTGCGGCAAATTTGTTGTCGGCAGTCTGGAACGGCAGTGCCAGTGTGCTGGCCAGTTGCGCGGCAATGCGGCTGGCAAATTCCGGGTGGGCATTCAGGCCGGTGCCCACCGCCGTGCCACCAGCAGCCAGTTGCAGCACGCCGGGCAGCACCTGCGTAATCGCCTGCTCGGCGAAATCGAGCTGGGCCACGTAGCCGGAAAACTCCTGTCCCAGCGTGAGTGGGGTGGCGTCCTGTAAATGGGTGCGGCCAATTTTGACGATGGCGGCAAACTCCTGCGCCTTGGCATCGAGACTGGCGCGCAGCTGGCGCAAGGCCGGCAGAACCTGCGTAGCCAGCGCGACGGCTGCCGCCACATGCATGGCGGTGGGGAAGATGTCGTTCGAGGATTGGCCCTTGTTGACGTCGTCGTTGGGGTGCAGCAGGCGCCCCGTGCCCCGGCTGCCGCCCAGCAGTTCGGAAGCGCGGTTGGCCAGCACTTCGTTCATATTCATATTGGTCTGGGTGCCGGAGCCGGTCTGCCACACCGCCAGCGGGAAGGCGTCCGCATGCTGGCCAGCCAGTATTTCATCGGCCGCCTGCATGATGGCGTGCGCCTTGTCGGCGGGCAGCAAGCCCAGATCGCGGTTGACGCTGGCCGCCGCATGCTTGACGCTGGCCAGCGCATGCAGCAGTTGCGGTGCCATGCGCTCGCTGGAAATGGCAAAGTGTTCGAGTGAGCGCTGGGTTTGCGCGCCCCACAGCTGCGCTGCGGGAACCTCGATAGGGCCAAAGCTGTCGTGTTCAGTACGGGTATCCATGGGGCATCCTTTGCAATGTGACTAAACTTGTCCATTCGACCATCTGCAGCTAGTGTAGCCCAGCTGCGAAAAATTAACCGAGGGCTACAAAACAGGGAAAAATTGCCGTTATAGCTGATACACTTTTAGCATTTGCGTCCAGACGCACCCAACATGCAGCGCTCACCACTTCTGACTTCTCTCACTGCGATTGCCGGCAGCTTGCTGCTGGCTACGGCTGCCTCTGCAGCCGAGCTGGGGGATATTGCGGTGCGTTCCTACATCGGCCAGCCTTTGTCGGCCGATATCGAACTGGTGCAGATAGCGCCGGATGAGGCGGCCAGCTTGCAGGTGCGGCTGGCGCAGGAAAACGTCTACCGTGGCGCCAATATCAGCATGAATCCGGCGCTGGCCAGCCTGCACATGGTGATAGTGCGGCGTGATGGCCGCCAGTATCTGCGCGTAAGCACCACGCGGCCTATCGAGGCTGACTACCTGCATCTGTTCCTGGAGCTCAGTGGTGCCGGACGGCAGGAAGTACGGGCTGCGACTGTCTGGCTGCAGGCTGATCCGAATCCCGGCGGGCGTGCCGGCGCGGCATCGATTGCCGCCGCTGCTGCTGCACCGGCGCCAGCACCTTTGCCTCCGGCGTCGGCGTCAGTGTCCACCTCCGAGTCCAGCCATGCCGAGCCCGCCGTAGTCGGGCGTTCGCGTGCCGCGCCCATGCCATCGCTGCATGAATCCGAAGTGGGGGTGGCCGGTGGCTTGCGCGCCAGTGCTGCGCCTGCACCCATGCGCCGCGCGGCTTCGGCCAGCAAGCCAGTAGCGAGCAGGAATACCAGTGCGGCCGAACCGGCCGTGGCAGATGGCGCGGTGCCAGCGCAGGTGGCGCAGGCCTTGCTCCCTATGCCTAACCTGCCGCTGCCCAAGGGCGTGAAACGTGCGCCTGCGCCGGCGGCGTGCTCGGCAAGTCCGGCGCTAGCGGCCAAAGAATGTGCGGCATTTGATGCGCACAGCCAGGAATTGAACAGCAAGCTGAGCGAACTGGAAGGCAAGCTGAAAGTGTTGCAAGGCGCTTTGGGCGGGTCTGCAGCGGTTAAGGGCGCTGCTCCGCTAGCGGCAGCTGTAGCCATTGACAAGCCTGCGAGCGCGTCCGCAACGGCCTCGGCAAGCGTGACAGCTTCCGCTGCGGCGAAACTGTCCACTTCGGCCAGCGCCGTGGCTAGTGCGGTGGCCAGTGTCTCCGCCCATGGTGCAGAACCGACGGCGGCTTCCGCTGCGGGCGAAGCAGCTAGCGGCGAACGCTGGGTGCCACCGCCCGGTGTGCAGGGCGAGCTAGCTAAAGCCCGGGCTGCTGCTGCGGCTCGTGGCGAGGCGGCGGCAGCGGCGGAATCCGCATCCGCTTCGGCCGAAGCATCGGCAGCGGCTTCGGGCGCGGCCAGCGAAGTGGTATCCGGTCCGGTGAAAAAGGTCAAAGTTCTGCCTAAGCTGAAATACAAGAAAGAAAAACCGCCTGAACCCGCGCCGGGCAGCAGCAATCTGCCGCTGATTGCCGCTGGCGCAAGTGTGGCGGTACTGCTGCTTGGTCTGGCGGGCTGGTTGTTCTGGCGCAAAAAACGCGGCGCACCTCCGTTAAAAATCGGGCAACTTTTCCGTAAGAAAAAGGCTACCGAGCCGGAAGTGAAGCATGAAGAAGCGCCGCCACTGGAAGATGTGACGCCGGAATCACTGATGCAGCAGTAGGCCGCAACCGGCCAGAGCGACAAGTCCGGCGCTCTGGCCGGACCAAAAAAAAGCGCCGTGAGGCGCTTATTTACTGGGCTGGTGCCGAATCAGGCAGCCATGCCGGGGATGGTGTTCATCCATGGTTCGGTCACGTCGCGGATAGCGCGGTCGTTGGCCAAAATCTGCTTCAGCAGATCGATTTTGCGCTGGCGCTGGGCGCCGTTCAGGGCGGGAACGCCGGTGCTGATGGCACGGCTCTCGGCGGCGCAGCGGTTTTCCAGCTTGCTCAGGCCATCCCAGTCACCCATGCGTGCGGCGGCGGCCATGTGATTGGTCATACCGGCAATATTTTCGTACATCGAGAGGACTTCGCTGGAGGTCATATTTGCACCCTGGCTGATTAGGCGGATTGCCGCATGTCCTGATTAACGTCGGGGTGGGCGGGAACTTTAGGGTCTTTTTCAAATATTTTTGAAAAAAAGTGAAAAAAACCGTCCGATGGTGATTCGGACGGTTTTTATTGTTACTTCGTTATTATTTTTTGCTGTTTTGCGCTCGTTTTACTTCACCAGCTCTTCCAGACCCGCCGAAAGTTCATCCGGCGATGGCATCTCGTCTATCAGCACATCGTCGTCCAGTCCCAGTTCCTCGGCCAGATCGGTCGGGTAGCAGGCAGCGATTTCGTCGGCGCTCAGTTGAGCTTGTTCTACCCGGGCACGCCATGCGGCCAGCGAGACCACGGCGGCCAGCCGGTTCAGCTCGCCATTGTGATGCGGCTCGGGGAAGGCGGCTATGGTCTCGGCAAAGGTTGGCGGGAATTTCCAGCGCCGCGCCAGTTCCGCGCCCACATCGGCAAAAGTGTAGCCGAACGAAGCCTGTTCGGCATCGAGGCGGCGCGCGTCCAGCGGACCGGCGACCTTGTCCAGCGCCATGGCCTGCTCGGCCATGGCCGAGTGGATCACCAGCTGGCCGATGCCGTGCATCATGCCGATGGTGAAGGCGAGGTCGGTGTTTTCCTTGGTTTTCTTGGCGATCCATTTGGCCGCAACGGCCGTGTGCAGGCTGTAACGCCAGAACTGTTTGAGATCGAGTCCCGGCACAGTCTTGAAACCGCTTACCAGTCCGGAGCTGATCACCAGCGTACGTACGGTGACAAAGCCCAGCATGAGTACCGCATCTTCTACCGTGCCGATGCTGCGCGACACGTGGTAATAAGCCGAGTTGGCCAGACGCAGTAATTTCGCGCTCAGTACAGGATCAGTCGACAGCTTCTTGGCAATTTCTTCCGTCGAAACGCTGGCTTTGTCGAAACTGCTGATCAGCTCTTCAACCACCTTGGGCGCGGTGGGCAACGCAGTGGGATTCTGGAACAGTGCATCAAGCTTCATATGGAATTCTCCTGTTGAAAAGGCGCGTTGCTGTTTGCTAACTATATAGCGATTCTCCGGACGAAAGAAACAAATTTGTTACGCCAGCGTATCTTTTCTGCGAGTCGATGACGGGCTGCCGCTGGCTGCTGCGATGCCGCATCGAAGCTACTCTTTCGCAGCGTGTGCTGGCGCACGGATTGCAAGGTTGCGACTGCCTATATTGACGCGTATGCACATAGCGCAACGCTGTGTGTTCCGTGGTTTTAATGTTGATACAGGAGTTGACCATGAACAAAGATCAGGTAAAAGGCAAAGCACGTGAAGTACGCGGCAAGGTCCAGCAGGAAGTGGGCAAGCTGGTAGGCAGTAGCGAGCAGCAGGCCAAGGGACTGGGCCAGCAGGCAGCCGGAAAACTGCAGAAGAGTCTGGGTGATGCCAAGGAAGCTGTGAAGGATATCGCCAAGGGCAACCGCAATTAATTGCGGCCGCCCATAAAGCAACAGCCGCCGGCACGGATGCCGGCGGCTGTTGCTAGCAGTCGCGGAAAGCTGTCCGCTACTTAGTTGGTTTCAGGCTTGAGGTTCTTCTTGAAGAAGGCTTCGATGTAGCCATACACGTGGCGCTGCGGGGCGCGACCCGAGATGCCGTGCTTGGCGCCCGGATAGGTCATCAGCTCGAAGTGCACATTGCGCTTGACCAGTGCATCGATCATGCGCGTGGTGTTGGTGAACAGCACATTGTCATCGGCCATGCCATGGATTAGCAGCAGCGGCGAGGTCAGGCCGTCGAGGTGCGAGTACACGCCAGCCGTGACATAGCCTTGCGGATTTTCTTTCGGCGTGCCCATGAACTGTTCGGTGTAGTGGGTATCGTACAGCGCCCAGTCGGTCACCGGTGCAACGGAAACACCCATGGCGATCTTGTCCGAGGCTTCGGCCAGCAGACGCAGCGTCATGAAGCCGCCATAGCTCCAGCCGAACACGCCGATGCGCTTGGCGTCCACATAGCTCTGCTGGCCCAGCCACTCGATACCGGTCAGCTGGTCTTCCACTTCCACCTTGCCCAGATTGTGGTAGTTGGCGTCGGTGAAGGCGCGCTCGCGGCGCGACGAACCACGGTTGTCCAGACGCCAGACGATGAAGCCTTGCTGGGCCATGTACTGGTCGAACAGATTGCCCCAGCGGCGCGCCACGTGCTGCGAGTGCGGACCGCCGTAAGTGGACAGGTAGACCGGATACTTTTTCATGACGCTAAAGCCGCTAGGCTTGATCATCGAGTAGTACAGGGTCTGGCCGTCTTTCGACTTCAGCGTGCCGTATTCGGTTTTCAGGTGGGCATCGAGGTATTTGCCGTAAGGGTGGCTGGCATTGAGCTCGTTGTGTTCCGGCCAGCTCACCATGCTGCCGTCCGGGCGGCGGATACTGACTTGCGGCGGCAGGTCGGGATTCGAATAGGTATCGACGAACACTTCGCCATTGCGGGCAAAGGCGGCATCGTGCCAGCCGTCGCCCTGGGTGATGCGGGCTGGTTTGTTGGCGGTGCTGCCATCAAGTTTCAGTGCATAGGTCTGGCTATCGACCACGGCGTCGCGGTTCGACTGCACGAAGATGCGGCCGCTCTTTTCGTCTACGGCCAGCACGCGGTCTATGCCCCACTCGCCGCTGGAAACGGTAGTCAGCAGCTTGCCGTTCATGTCGTACAGGTAGAGGTGCTTGCGGCCAGTGCGCTCGGACGACCAGATGAAGCGGTCGCCGGACAGGAAGCGCAGGTCGTCGAAGATGCTGACCCAGGTAGGCGACGTTTCCGTTACCAGCACGCGCTGCGCCAGCGTGGCGGCATCGACAGCGATCAGTTCGAGCTTCTTCTGGTCGCGGCTCTGGCGCTGGAACAGCAGGGCCTTGGCGCTGGCGCTCCAGTCGGCGCGTACCAGATAGATGTCGGGATTGCTGCCCAGATCGACGTTGCGGATTTCGCCCGTCGCTGGCGAGACGATGTGCAGGCTGACCAGCGCATTCGGGTCGCCGGCAGCAGGGTAGCGCTGCTCGACTACATCGGTGCGGTCGGCGAAGATTTCGAAGCGGCGTGCCACCGGCACTGGTGCTTCGTCGTAGCGCTTGTAGGCAATCGCGCTATCGTCGGGAGCCCAGTAGTAGCCGCTGGTCTGGCCCATTTCTTCCTGCGCCACGAATTCGGCTTCGCCGTTATGCACGGTGTCTTTGCCGTCAGTGGTCAGCTGCTTTTCCTGGCCCGTGCTCAGATCGATCACGTACAGGTTCTGGTCGCGCACGAAGGAAACGTAGCGGCCTTTCGGCGAGATTTTCGGATCGAGCACATTGCCTGAAGTGACCATGCGCGCGGCGTCCGGCTTGCTGGCATCGATCAGATACAGGTTGCCGGCAATCGGCACCAGCAGCTGCTTGCCATCGGGCGACCAGCTGTAGCTCAGGATGCCTTTCAGGCTGGCTGTGCGTTCGCGTTCGCGGCGGGCTTTTTCGGCGGCGGACAGGTTCTCGTCCGGTACCAGAATCTTCGAATCGACCAGGCGGTGGGTGGATTTATCCTTCAGGCTGAATTCCCACAGGTCGAGCTGGAACTGGTTGTCTTCGCGGCCGCGCAGGAAGGTCACGCGGGCGCCGTCGGGCGACACTTTCAGGCTGCGCACACCGGGGCCGCTCAGCGACGGGTCGGAATGCAGTCGGTCGAGCGTGAGTTTTTCAGCGGAAGCCTGGGCTCCGGTCAGGAGGGCCAGAAAGCAGAGTATGAAGCGCATGGCGGGGATGGGTCTCAGGTTGACGGAATCCGAGACGATACCAGAGCAGGCCGGTCATGGCGAGATGGCAATGTTCTGAATCTATGGGTGAAAACCGTTTTTCCTTCGGCGCCATGTATGCCGATTTCGCCGCCTGTGTGCCTAGCCTTGCTGGCCTTGCGCACGCTGCAGCGACAGGCGGTGCAGTGCCCAGCTAAGCAGCAGGGCAGCGACCGTCAGGCCTATGACCAGCGCGATCCAGAAACCCTGTGCCGCCATGGGCTGGGCCGGGTGCCAAGGCAGCCATTGCGGCGCCAGTCCCAGCCAGCAGCCCAGCGGCAGGGCGAAGCCCCAGAAGGCCAGCAGCTGGATCTGCATGGGCTGGCGCGTCACCTTGTAGCCGCGTATGGCGCAGGAAGTGGCAACCTGGGTGGCGTCGGACAGCTGGAACAGGGCCGCGAGCAGCAGCAGAGAAGCGCACAGCGTCTGCACGGCCAGGTCGGAAGTATAGGCGGCGGCGATCTGTTCGCGTGCCAGCACGATAAATAGCGCCGACAGGGCGCCAAAGGCCAGCGACATGGCGACGCCCACCCACGCCACAAAGCGGGCCCGCTGCGGATTGCCTTCGCCTACGGCATGACCGACGCGGGTAATCAGGGCGATGCCGAAACTGAGCGGCACCATGAACACCAGCGAGGTAAAGTTGAGCGCGATCTGGTGTGCTGAAATCTGCACGGCGCCGAAGCGTGCTACCAGCAGGCTGATGGAGCCGAAGGCGCTGACTTCAGCAAAATAGGTGATGCCGATGGGGAGGCCCAGCTTGAGCATGTTGCGAATTTCCGGCCAGTGCGGGCCTTCCCAGTGGGTGAACGGGGTGGTGGCGCGGTAGGCTGGCGCAAGGCGCATCCATGCCAGCATGGCGCACAGCATCAGCCACATGCACAGGGCGGTGGAGATGGCACAGCCTATGCCGCCCACGGCGGGCAGGCCCCAGTTGCCGAAGATGAGCAGCCAGTTGCTGACCACATTGAAGCCCAGTCCCAGCAGGGCGATCACCATCACCGGCTTCGTCTGGTTGATGCTGGTGCTGTAGCCGTACAGGGCGCGGTAGGCGGCAAATGGCGGCAGGCCGAAGCTGATGATGTGCACGAACGTCGCAGCCTGCTGGTGCACATACGGCGTCAGTTGCAGGTGGTCGAACAGCAGGGTGGCCAGATTTGCCAGCAGCATGGCCAGCAGGCCGATGCCGGCGGCCTTCCATAGCGACTGGCGCACCGCATGGGGAATTTTACCCAGCTCGCCGCCACCGACATCGTGCGCGACGATGCTGTTTATCGCCATCATGATGCCGCTGACCGTCACCAGTATGATGGACCAGATCGATGTGCCCAGCGCCACGGCAGCCAGTTCGTCGGCACTGGCGTGGCCGGTCATGGCCACATCGGCCACGCCCATGCCCACGGTGGCCAGCTGGCCGATCAGCATGGGCCAGGACAGCGCCCACAGGGCAGCGACTTCATGGCGGAGATTGTGCAGGGTAAATTTGTGCGGCATGGACGGTAGGGGCAGAGCGGCAGAGCGGTTGAGTGGCGGCCATTCTAGCGCGCTGCCCCTGACTTTGTCTTACAAATTCTTGCAAATTGGGCATGACTGGCCGTCAGCCGGAGTGCCGCTGGCGGCGTTAAGCCTATATGGCCGCTTGCCAGCGTGCCGACACCTAGCTCATACTCATGATCATGAAAACTACTCTGCTCCGTTTTATCCGCGCCGCCCTCGTGCTGGCACTGCCCGCCGCTGTAGCCCAGGCTGGCGAAATTACGCTTTACACCCATTCCAATTTCAATGGGCCAGCGCTGACCCTGCGTGGCGAAACGCCTGATCTGGTGCCTTACAACTTCAATGACCGTGCCTCCAGCGTGGTAGTGCGCTCCGGTACCTGGCAGCTGTGCGAACATGCGGATTTCCGTGGCCGCTGCATGGTGGTCGAGCGCGGTGAATATCCGGTGCTGGCCGGTTTTAACGACATCATTTCTTCGGTGCGCGAAATCGGTGGCCGCGAAGAGCGTAACGATCGCTGGGACCGTAACGACCGGAATGACCGCAATGAAGGGCATGGCCGCCACTGGGGACGCGATGAAGACCGTGGCCGCGGCAATGGCCGCGAGCCTATCGAGCTGTTCTCCCAGGCTGGCTTTAATGGCGCCCGTCTGGGCCTGCATAACGAAGTGCGCACGCTGGTCGATTACGACTTCAACGATCAGGCGGGCTCCATCATCGTCAATGAGGGCCGCTGGGAGCTGTGCGAGCATGCCGATTTCGGTGGCCGCTGCATCGTGCTGGAACCGGGCCGTTACGAGAATCTCGACAACATGAATAACCGTATTTCCTCGCTGCGTCGTCTCCGTTGAGCGGGATGCGTTATCATGCATGCCAGATAAGAGTCCGGGAGCCGTAATGAGGAAACCGCTGTTTGCCGTATTTGCCCTGTGCGCCAGCTTTGCCGTTCAGGCTGGCGAGATCACCCTGTACACACGGGCGAATTTCGGTGGCCCGGCTATCAAGCTGCACGAGTCCGAACCTGATCTCGACAAGCTCGGCTTCAATGATCGCACCTCCAGTGTGGTGGTCAACAGTGGCCGCTGGCAGGTGTGCGAACATAAGCAATTTAAGGGGCGCTGCAAGGTACTGGAGAAGGGCGAGTACGCCCAGCTCAAAGATTTTAATAACGTGATGTCCTCGGTACGCGAGCTCGACGAGCTGGCGCAGAATGCCGGGAAGCCAGACCGTCCCTGAATGGCGCCGCACCGGTGCACCGCGCCGGACGGTCGCTTACGCTGAAAGAGAGCGCCCCACGTGGAATACAAAGATTACTATCAGACGCTGGGTGTGGCTAAAACGGCCAGCGAAGACGAGATCAAAAAGGCTTATCGCAAGCTGGTGCGGAAATACCATCCCGACGTCAGCAAGGAAGCCAACGCTCAGCAGAAAACCCAGGAACTCAACGAAGCCTATGGCGTTCTGGGCGACGCGGAAAAGCGCGCGGCGTACGACGATCTGGGACGGGGCCAGCAGTATCGCGCGGGCCAGCAGTTCCGTCCGCCGCCGGACTGGGGCCGCACCCACGGCGACGGTGGCTTCGGCGCCATGGACAGCGATTTCTTTGCCGACCTGTTCGCCAATCTGGGCGGCGGGCGGCGCCGTCAGGCGCCGCCGCGTAAAGGCGACGATAGCCACGCCAGCATCAGCATCGATGTGATGGACAGCTATCAGGGCGCCAGCCGTACCATTACCCTGTACGTAACGGAAGCCGACGGCTATCGCAGCGAACGCAATCTGACGGTGAATATCCCCAAGGGTATCAGTGCGGGCCAGCAGTTGCGCCTGTCCGGACAGGGGCAGGGCGGTGCTGGTGGTCCCGGCGACCTGTATCTGGAGGTACAGTTCCGTCCCCATCCGCGCTACCGCGTCGAAGGGCGCGATGTATATGTTACGGTGCCAGTGACGCCATGGGAGTTGGCGCTGGGCGGCGAGATCGAGGTGAACACGCCGTCCGGAAAACTGACCGTGAATGTGCCGGCCGGTTCGCAGACGGGACGCAAGCTGCGCCTGCGCGGACGCGGCCTGCCAGCGAAAGATGCGGGCGACCTGTATCTCTTGCTGGAAGTGGTGCTGCCACCAGCCACTAGCGAGAAAGGCCGCGCCGTGTATGAAGCCATGGCGCGCGACCTGGCCTTCAATCCCCGCGCTGGTGACTGAAGGGCTGCATAGCGCAGCGCCGGATCAGCTGTGCTGCCAGTGTCTACGCCGCAGCAGATCAACTGCGGCGTGCTGACTCGGTGAATCAACTGCGGCGCAGCGTCAGTGGTGCCGGTGCGCGCCGTGGCGCTGCCGTGCATTCGGCCTGTGCCTGATCGGGCGCCGCATCTTCCAGATCGAGGAACTGCTGCATCAGCCAGCGCGTGGCCGGCCCCGGTTCCTCGTCGCCGCGCCGGATTACATAGAGTGGGAAGCTGAACGAACTGCCTTCGCTCACATCGAGCTGCACCAGCCGGCCGTTATCGAGGTCCCACTGGATGAATTCGACCGGCATATTGCCCCAGCCGATACCGCTGCGCAGCAGCGCGTGCTTGGAACTGAGGTCGCCCAGCCGCCAGTCGCGCAATGCGCGCACGCCGAAGTCCTGCCCCTTGGTGAGCGTGCTGCGGTCCGTCAGTACCAGCTGGGTGTGTTCGCGCAGCACTTCGTTGGGGATTTTGCCCTGGATCTGCGCCAGCGGATGCTCGGGCGATACCACCGGCACCATGGTGACAAAGCCGCAGCTCTGGCGTTCTATGGTGTCCGGCGCGCCCGGCATCCAGCCGCTGATGCCGATGTGGCATTCGCGCTCCATCACCAGTTGCGTGACAGCGCCCAGCGCTTCCGTGCGCAGGCGCATGGCAACGGTAGGGAATTCGTTCTGGAAGGCATGCAGGATGCGCACCAGTTGGCAGGTCGAGAACATCACATCCACCACCAGCGAGACTTCCGCCTCCAGCCCTGCCGACAGGGCCTTGGCACGCGCACGCATGCCGTCGACCTTGAGCGATACGGCGCGCGCATCGGCCAGCAGGGCTTTACCCGCTTCGGTCAGCACCGGCTTGCGCTTGCTGCGGTCGAGCAGAGCGATATTCAGCTGGTCTTCCAGATTGGCGATGGTGTAGCTGATCACGGACTGAGTGCGGTGCAACGCCCGCGCCGCATGGGCGAAGCCGCCGTGATCGATAACGGCAATGAAAACTCGGAGCTGGTCTAGCGAGGGCAGGCCGGGGTCGCGCATGGTGAACTTTCTGTTATCGATTTAATCGATGAATACAATTCAAATTTAAACTATTCCATCGATAATAAACCCGAACTATCATGCCTGCAATCCCTCTCCCTTTGAAAAGGAATTGAACATGGCAAGCTTACTTCACATCGATAGCAGTGTACGTCAGCAAGGTTCGCTGTCGCGCCAACTGGGCGGCGAGTTCCTCGCCAAATGGCAGGCCGCCAATCCGGACGGCAAAATCGTCACGCGCGATCTGGCCGCCAACCCGGTGCCGCACCTGACCGAACAGATGCTGGGTGCTTACTTCACCCCGGCCGAGCAGCGCAATGCCGAACAGGCCCACACCATCAAAACTTCCGATGCGCTGGTGGACGAACTGCTGGCCGCCGACACCATCGTGATCGGCGCACCGATGTACAACTTCTCCGTGCCATCCGGCCTGAAAGCCTGGATCGACCATGTGGCCCGCGCTGGCCGCACCTTCAAATATGGTGCCAACGGTCCTGAAGGTCTGGTGCATGGTAAAAAAGTCATTGTTTTCGTCGCCACCGGCGGTGTCTACAGCGCCGGCCCTGCTGCCGCCTATGACCATGTGACCACCTACCTGCGCACTGTACTGGGCTTCCTCGGCATGACCGATGTCAGTTTCATCGTGGCCGAAGGCGTGGCCATGGGCGAAGCGGCAGTGGAAGCTGCGCTGACCCAGAGCCGCAGCCAACTGGACGCGATCGCTGCCTGAGTCCCGTCTGAACCTGCCCGGCGCGGCGTTCCCGGCCATACAGGCTGAGGCAGGGCGCTGCCGCCGCAGCGCAAACAACTCTCTCCAACTCCCTAGCGGTTGCGTGCCGCAGGGAGTTTTTTTATGGGCGATTGCAGTTTGTTCTGCGATTTTCCCCGTATTCGTTGATAATTGCGGTAACGCAAGGTCCGTCCTGCATTTCTGTGTCTGCTCTGGAGTCTCCATGTCGAGGAAGTTGCATTTGCTGATCATCGATCCGCAAAATGATTTTTGTGATCTGCCGGCTGCCTACTGCGCCGTCGATCCCGT
>Ga0187842_1001048_pt1 | contig 13130 bp, 8 predicted proteins | sample SpaLakP09_SKY_41_FD_134514 | JGI IMG/M metagenome (GOLD analysis project Ga0187842, IMG submission 134514) | Oligotrophic lake water microbial communities from Sparkling Lake, Wisconsin, USA - SP09_SKY_41 | ecosystem: Environmental > Aquatic > Freshwater > Lake | place: USA: Sparkling Lake... | reverse complement strand
CAGTCAGTACCGAGATGAAAGGCAGCTGATGATCGGTCAGCAACTGCAGCGCAGCACTGGTCTTGGCCATCTGCATCAGCGAATTCAGGCCTTCCTGCATGCGAGCACCACCGGATGCCGCCACGCAGATGAACGGTGCCTTGGCCTCGATGGCAGCCTGTACGCCGCGCACAAAGCGCTCACCCACTACCGAGCCCATGGAGCCGCCGATGAAACGGAACTCAAAAGCAGCGACGACAGCAGGCATGGAATGGATGCTGCCCTGCATCACCACCAGCGCATCGTCTTCGCCGGTGCTGCTTTGTGCGGCAGCCAGACGGTCGGGATAGCGCTTGCCATCCTTGAATTTGAGGATGTCGACCGGCTTGACCTCGGCACCGATTTCACGGCGGCCTTCGTCATCCAGCAGGACATCCAGCCGCTGACGGGCATTCAGCGGGTGGTGATGATTACATTTCGGGCAAACCTGCAGATTGCTCTCCAGGTCGGTGTAATACAGTACGGCTTCACATGCCGGGCACTTGCTCCACAGCCCCTCCGGTACCGCTGAAGGCTTATCAGCGCGGGAATCGCGCTTGATCTTCGGCGGCAGGAGCTTGTTCAACCAGCTCATGCTGACTCCTTGCTCAACACAACCCGGCCGGGTAAGCCGGGTTGTCAGTAAAACGGGGTGTTGTCACCCCGTTTGCGTGTCCTTAAAGAATGGCAGCCTTCAATTCGGCCACCAGACGGGTCAACCGCTCTTTGGCGGTTTGTTCTGTAGCCGCCTCGATTTCCTGCACCAGTCTGCTCCCCACCACCACGGCATCGGCCGTCACGGAGATGGCCTTGGCGGTGGCGGCATCGCGAATGCCGAAGCCTACGCCGATGGGAACCTGAATATGTGCTCTAAGGGCGGCAATTTTACGCGCTACATCGTCAATGTCCAGATTTCCTGCACCGGTGACGCCTTTCAGCGACACATAGTAGACATAACCACGGGCATGGCGGGCGATTTCACGCACCCGCGCTTCCGGCGTGGTCGGTGCAATCAGGAATACCGGGTCCAGATCCGCCGCGATCAGCGCCGCCGACAGTTCTGCCGCTTCTTCCGGCGGACAGTCCACGGTCAGCACGCCATCCACACCGGCAGCGTGAGCCTGTTCGGCAAAGGCGGTATAGCCCATGACAAACACCGGGTTGAGATAGCCCATCAACACTACCGGAGTGGTGGTATTGGTCTGGCGAAATTCGGCTACCAAGGCCAGCACATCGCGCAGGCCTACCTTGTGCACCAGCGCACGTTCGGATGCACGCTGGATCACCGGGCCATCGGCCATCGGATCGGAAAACGGTACCCCCAGTTCGATGATGTCGGCACCACCATCCACCAGGCCGTGCATCAGCGCAACGGTCAGCGAGGGATGCGGGTCACCGGCAGTGATAAACGGGATCAGTGCTTTCTTGCCATCCAGCCGGGCAAAACATGCAGCAATACGTGACATAAGCCTTCCTTAGCCTGGTTAGAGCGTGATACCGGCAAGACCGGCCACGGTATTGATGTCCTTGTCGCCACGACCGGACAGATTCACCAGAATCACCTTGTCCTTGGCCATGGTCGGTGCCACCTTGGCAGCCCAGGCCAGCGCATGGCTGGATTCCAGTGCCGGGATGATGCCTTCCAGATGACAGCAATCGTGGAAGGCCGACAAGGCTTCCTTGTCGTCGATGGCGACGTATTCGGCGCGGCCGATATCCTTCAGATAGCTATGCTCCGGGCCAACACCGGGGTAATCCAGACCGGCCGATACCGAGTGGGTCTCGACAACCTGGCCGTTGGCATCCTGCATCAGATAGCTCTTGGCACCGTGCAGCACGCCCACGCCAGCACCGCCGGACAGCGGCGCAGCGTGCATGCCGCTGGCAATGCCATGGCCACCGGCCTCGACACCCACCATGCGCACACCATCCACGCCGATATAGGGATAGAACATGCCGATGGCGTTGGAGCCGCCACCGACACAGGCCACCACCACATCCGGCTGACGACCGGCCACTTCCGGCATCTGCTCCTTGGATTCCTCGCCGATCACCGACAGGAAATCACGTACCATCATCGGATACGGGTGCGGACCGGCCGCCGTGCCCAGAATGTAGAAGGTGCTGTCGACATTGGTCACCCAGTCGCGCATGGCTTCGTTCAGCGCGTCTTTCAGGGTTTTGGAGCCGGACTCCACCGGCACCACGGTGGCACCCAGCAGCTTCATGCGGAAGACATTGGGTGACTGGCGCTTGATGTCTTCGGCACCCATGTAGACAAAGCATTCCATGCCATAACGGGCAGCCACGGTAGCGGTGGCCACGCCATGCTGACCGGCACCGGTTTCGGCAATCACCCGCTTCTTGCCCATGCGGCGGGCCAGCAAAGCCTGGCCGATGGCATTGCTGATCTTGTGCGCGCCGGTGTGGTTGAGGTCTTCGCGCTTGAAGAAAATCTGCGCACCGCCCAGTTGCTCCGACCAGCGCTTGGCATGGTAGATGGGGCTGGGGCGGCCCACATAGTGTTTCAGCTCGTGGCGAAACTCTTCCCAGAAAGTCGGATCGGCCTTGACGCGCTCGTATTCGTTCTTGAGTTCGTCCAGTGCCGCCATCAAGGTTTCGGCAACATAGACGCCACCATACGGTCCAAAGTGGCCGTTTGCATCCGGAAGATCATACCGCTCCATGCCTTGCTCCTGATATGAACGCTGCCATTCTGGCAGCATCTTTGATTCCCTTGGCTGCTTCCACACCGCTGGAAACATCCACCGCCGCCGGCCGCACTGCGGCCACGGCTTGCTTGATATTCTGGTCGTCCAGCCCGCCGGACAAAATCAACGGCAGGGGCAGGTTTGCTGGCAGTAAAGTCCAGTCAAAGGTAGTACCGGTGCCGCCATGCGCGCCTTCGACAAAGGCGTCGGTGAGCAGGCCACGCGCGTCCGGGTATTCGGCGGCTGCCGCTGTCAGGTCCAGTCCGGGCTTCACCCGTACCGCCTTGAGATAGGGACGTTGGAAAGAGCGGCAGAATGCCGCCGCTTCTTCACCATGAAATTGCAGGATGTCGATGCTGCACGCTGCAAGCACCTCTTCCACCCACTCGCGCTCCGGGTTGACGAACAGCGCCACTACACTGACAAAGGGCGGCAAGGCGGCAATCACCGCCTGCGCCTGCACCAGGCTGACATTGCGCGGGCTTTTCGGATAAAACACCAGGCCGATGGCATCTGCGCCCAAGCGGGCGGCTTCTGCGCCATCCTCGGGCCGGGTAATGCCGCAAATCTTGATTCTGATGCTCACATCATCTCCACAGCGCCAGGCGGGCCGGCTCGGCCTGCGATGGCAATTGGTACTGTTCCGGATAACCGACCCCGGTCAGGTACAGCCCGTCCGGCATGAAGGTAGGCGGCGCACGGGTGCGGTCCGCTGCGGCCAGCAAAGCTTCAAGGTCAGCCGTAGTCAGACTACCCTTGCCCACATAAACCAGTGCACCAACGATATTGCGCACCATATGGTGCAAGAAGGCATCGGCCAGCAGGTCGAAACGGATCAGCCCGCCCTCTTCGCTGATGGCCAGTTGCTGCAGGTTCTTGACCGGGCTTTTCGCCTGGCATTCCGCCGCACGGAAACTGGAAAAATCATGCGAGCCCAGTAATACGGCAGCAGCCTGACGCATGGCCTCGACATCCAGCGGCTGGTGATACCAGCCTACCTTGCCTGCCAGCAGACAGGGACGAACCGGATGCGTCAGCAGGAAATAGCTGTAGGAGCGCGAAAAAGCGGAAAAGCGGGCGTGAAAACCCTCGTCTACCTCGCGCGCCCACACTACGGCCACCTCGGGCGGCAGATGGGCATTGACCCCGCGCACCCAGGCATTGAGCGGGCGCGTAATCTGGCTGTCGAAATGCACCACCTGCATGGCGGCGTGCACGCCGGCATCGGTACGGCCTGCGGCCAGGGTTGTAATGTCTTGTCCGGCGATCTGGCTTATAGCCTGGTTCAATCTGTCCTGGACGGTATTGCCATGCGGCTGAGTCTGCCAGCCGGAAAAGGCCCGGCCGTCATACTCGATGCCGAGCGCTATTCTCATGCCCACACCTTGCTTGCAACATCGTTCGCCGCCGCAGCCTTGGCCGGCAACAACGAACGCTAAAACGACAACTCTACCCTATCCGGCGGGGTTTACGCCATGCCGTCTTGCATGATCCGCCTGCTGGCCAGCGGCGGCTGCCACAGAAAAATCAGCCGTAGCCGCACCCAATGCAAAACGGGGGAGCATCAGCTCCCCCGCTTGCTACGGCCTGTCGGCAAGTACTAGACGGTTTGGCCGGCTTCCTTCATCAGGGCTTCTGCCGTTTCCTTGTCACCCATTTCCAGGTAAAGCTTGGCCAGTTCCATCTTGTCATTGGCCTCGGACTGCGCCTTGCCTTGCGCGGTGGCAGCCACTGGCGGTGATGGCGGCGCTGGTGGCGGCGGATCCACCTTGACCGACTCCGGCAGATCAGACAGGAAATCCATGCTCAACATTGGCTCTGGCGCCTGCTTGACCGCATTTTCCAGCTCCTGCTCACCCAGCGAAGCAAACGCATCCAGACCACTCAAAGCCGGACTGGACTCGGTGGCCGGTGGCAGCGGTGCAGGGCCGGCAGGTGGTTTATCGAGGAAATCCATGGCCAGCGGCGCTTCCGGCTCGGGCTCAAGTGCACCCAGTTCGGCGGCCAGATCCAGCGGCGGCACATGTTCCGGCAGCGCCTCGGCAGCGATAGCCGGCGCGGCAGCCGCAGAATTGACGCGCACTGGTTCCAGGTCCAGCGGCGATGCTGCCGGTACCGGCTTGGCATCAAACAGCGGATGCTCAGGAGCCAGCGTACGGCCCAGTTCGCACACCCGCATCCACAGGGTGCTGTCCTTGCCGAAAATACCCCGCGCCGTGGTCGCCTCGGCAATGAAGCCGTCCTTGTCCGGCTGCATGGCCAGCACTTCCAGCAGTTTGTAACGCAGGTCCTGCCGCATCGGTTCACGCACCAGACCTTCGCGCAGGATTTCCAGCGCCTGGTCGATACGACCGTAAGCAAGGTAAACCTCAGCCTCGGCAATCAGGTCAACCGAGGCCAGATCGATACCTTCGCCACGCTTGATGCCACTCATCAGTGTGGTCAACGGCCCCATGGTCAGCATGGAAGCATTATCTGCAGCCGGCTTGCCCGCGGGCTTGCCAGCGGACTCGGCAGCCTTGCGCTGCCGCAGGCGTTGCGCCACCAGCAAGGCCCCCAGGCCAACAGCAGCGGCAGCGCCGCCATACATCAGTGCACCGCTATTGCGCAGGCTGTCCAGTACATCATCCACCAGGAATGACGATTGGGCCGCTTCCGCAGCGGGCTTGGCTGGTGCCGGTGCAGCTGCCTTGACTGGCGGATGAACCGGCTCGGCCGGCTTAACAGGCTGTGCTGCCGGTGCCGATGCAACAGCTGTTGCAGGCTGGCTGGCGACAGCAGCGACGGCTGCTGCCGGCTGACTGGCCACCGCAGCCAGCGCGGGCTGACTGGCCACTACGCGGGCTTCACCAGCAGCCGTACTGGCTGCTGCGGCTTTGGCAATTTGCAGATTGCGGATTTTCTGCTCCAGCTCCAGCGCCTTTTGCTGGGCCTGCAGCAAGGCCTGGTCCTGCTTTTGCAGGATGGTTTTCAGGCGATCTTCCTGGGCCGTGTCAGCCCCCCCACCCGCGGCTACCGCCTTGACTGCGCTCACCTGGGGCGCAGAGGCTGCCGGTTTCGCTGCAGGATGGGCAGCTTCGGCCACCGGCTTGCTCATCGGCTTGCTGGTGGTGACGGCATCGGACTTGGCGGGGGCTTTGGCTACCGGCACCGGCTGCTCTTGCACCGCAGCAGGCTGTTCGGCTGCAGCCTGGGCATTGCCTGCAGCCAGGCGCCAGTCGGCAGGGTATTTCAGCGCAGCACCAGCACGCAGGCGGTTAACATCACCAGAGATGAAAGCATCCGGATTACTGCGATACAAGCGCTTGGCGATGTCCGCCTGGCTGCCACCGCCTTTTACTCTGGAGGCAATCAGCGACAGGGTATCGCCATGCAGAACCCGGTATACCTTCAAGGGCTGCACCTTCTCCGAGGCACCTGCACTCTTGCGCAGGCCAACGGAGTCGATGGCACGCTCTTCTACGGTATAGCCATTGGGATCCAGCAGCAGATTGTAATGTTTCTGCGCATGGACATTGCCGGCGCCCACTTCCAGACGGAAAGCCAGTACCGGATCATTCATCGGCTGACTACTGCGTAGCAGCAGGATGGATTTACCCGCTGGCGACTTGCTGATCTGGTGCGAGATGGAGGCAATCAGCTGCAACTGCTCACCGCTGGGCGCGCCCTGCAGGGTATCCGCAGCCAGTGCCACCCTGACATTGTCAGTCTGCTTGACTGCCGTACCAAACAACTCCAGTTCGGCCACCAGCGGCTCACCCAGCTTGGATTTCACCTTGAGCTCACCCAGGCCCAGGCTGCTCAGCCGCGGCATCTGGTCTGGCGAAACGACGTTTTTCTTGACCGTGTCATCATGAACCGGCTGCTTGTCCTTGCGCGGCGGACCATCCCGCAGGTAATCCACCTCGAACTCACGCACCAGACGGCCGGCTGGCCAGCTCATTTCCACGGCAAAGCGCAGTAACGCTTCATCGAAATGGCTGGGCCCTTTGACCAGAATCTTCTGAATACCGCCATCCGGCTTGCGAATGGCGGAAAATTTCAGCACCGGCGCGGACTGGCTGTAAGTCGACACCAGCGGGTATTTGTTGCGATCAGCCAGGCTGACCAGCACATTCCCTTGTGGATCTTCGTCCACCACGGGAATTTCCGCTTCAAAAGGCTGACCTTCCGAAGACAGGACATGAATCGGCCCCAGGCCGGCGAAGGCCGATCCTGCAGAGCCCATGCCGGCCATCAAGATGGCGAGCAAGGTCATGCTATGTTTTGAAGCCATGATCTGGACTTCCCCGATTCCTGCTTAGGCAGGTTTTATTGCTAATGAACTACCCGGCTAAAACGTGTGCCATTCAATAGTAAAACCGACAATATTGCAAAACAGCGCGGCTGGCATCACAAAACTGGACCTGATCGACAAGCTCAGCATCAGCTGCTGATTTTGGTAAGCAAAGCCTGGGCTTCCTCTTTCAAACTTCCTTGTGCTTCTCCAACCAGATCCTGCAACACTTCGCGGGCACCATCACGGTCGCCCATGTCCAGATAAACCTTGGCCAGATCAAGCTTGGTGGATAATGGATCATCCAGCAGGGTCATGCCTTCGACCACAACCGGTGCAGGTTCAGGTGCAGGTGCGGGAGCCACCAGCGGGGCAGCAGTCGCTGCCGGCGCAACGGGCTCAGCCGGCACAGCAGCCGGCGTGGCTGCCACCATGTCTTCATACAGCGATTCGAAGCCATCCGTGCTGGCAGCAGAAGCCGGCAGCTCGAGGGTGCCGGTTTCCGGCTGGCCATGATTGTCGGCAGCCATTTCAGCAGCCAGCCCATCCAGGTTGAAATCGAAATCCAGCAAATTGGTGTCGGCTGCAGCCGGCTCGGCCGGACTTGGGGTAGCGACAGGCTCGGCCAGCGGCGCAGCTGCCAGTTCGGCATCCAGATCGAAATCCAGCATATTGGCATCCGCCACTGCCGGCGCGGATACGGGGGCATCTTCTTCGAACAAGGCTGCACGCAAGGGGTCTGCTGCCGGCTCTGCTTCGGCTACAGGTGCTGGCGGAGGCGTCTCAGCCTGCAGATCGCCAAACAGTTCGCGATCCAGATCGATGATGCCGTCGTCAGCAGCAGCCGTGCTTTCCACCGGGGTGGCATCTTCCGGCAGCTGATATAGCGCATTGGCCGGATCAATACCCAGCCCCATGGCAGCCACCCTGGCCCAGGCCTGTCCCTTGCCATCGGTCGTGGCATGAAACTCGCGAGCCAGTATTTCGAAATTGGCGGCATCCGGGCGTGCGGCATACAGCTCAAGCAGTTTCTGACGTACTTCCTGGCGTGACGGATCTTTGACCAGTGCGTCCTTGAGGATTTCTTCGGCCTGCGCATCACGGCCGTAAGCCATGTATACCTCGGCTTCAGCTACAGGATCGACTTCGGCTGCATCGATATCACCGGATGCCTGGGTGAAATTGGTCATGAAGGAGTGACCGCCACTGACAGTGTGCGGCCCACCGCCCATTGCACCACGTCCCAGCACTGCATTATTCGTCTGGGTGGATAGCTGCAGCGAAGAAGCGGCGCCTGCCTTGCGGCGGCGGGCAATTAGCGCTCCCAGCAAACCCAGCAGGCCGACCCCGCCCACACCGCCGGCAACCAGCGGCAGGTTGTCGATGAGGCGATCCAGCATGGAGGGTTCGGGCGGTGGTGGCGGCGGCACCAGCGGCTTGTGCACCACGGCTGGTTTTGCTGCGGGAGCGGCTTCGGCAACCGGCATGCTGGCCGGCTGTGGTGGCGCTTCCATGGCGGGGATCGACGCGGCGGCTGCTGCAGCTGCCAGCTCGGCCTGCGGCTGGGAGGCCTGCGGCTTGCCGCTTTGCATGGCCTTGAGCTGCTGCTCCAGGGCCGAGATGCGGGCTTCCGCATCCTTCAGTGATTGTTCACGCGCAGAGACCTGCTGTTCCAGTACGGAAAGCTTGGGATTCGACTGCCCGGCCGGGGCATCCGGCGGCAGCACCTTGAGGACATCCCCACCCCCGCCATGCGCTTGCGGCTTGGCATCCGCTCCAGCCGGCGCAGCCGCGCCGTCTGGATGGAGGATGGCATTGACCCGCGCCGAAGACAGCGACTTGATCTTGGCGGCAGGTGGAATCTTCAGGGTGACGCCCGATTTCAGCGCACTGGGATTACCATCGCTGAAAGCATGTGGATTGGCCTGCACCAGTGCGGCCATGGTCTGCTCCAGCGTGGCACCCGGCGGGACGGCCTTGGCGGCCATGCCGCGCAAGGTAGAGCCGGAGCGGGTCTGCAACACACCACGGCCAGCATTGTGGCTGGTTTTGCCCGCCTTGCCCTGATAGCGGCTGGACAGGTTTTCATCGGCGTATTGCGGTACATCCTGCACGATGGATTTGGATTGCGGCGCATTGTAGCTGGCCGGGTCAAGCAGCACGGTATATTCGCGCACCGAACGGCCGGTACTGGTTTTGGCCTCTACCACAAAGCGCAAGTAGGGATCATTGATGGGGACTGCAGAACTGACGCGAATAATGGCACCGCGTGCCGAGGGCGCCAGCTGGAAACGCAGCGCCGACATGGTGCTGGCATAATCAACATTCAGGTCACGAAAGGTATCTGGACTGGCCAGGCCGACGCGTGCGCCTTCCAGTTCATTCGAGCGCACCCCGGTCAGCTCGATGTCCGCGTGAAAGGTTTCCCCCAGGAAGGATCGCACATTGATCCTGCCAAGTCCGGCCCATACATTTGCCGAGCAAACCACGGCGACAGCCAGTACGCTCAGCTTGAATTTTGCCTGATTATTCACAGTCTACCTTCCGGCACTTATTTATCTTGATCTTATTCGCTCGGCTTGCCCATCGCAGGCAAAGAGCTGGCAACTAGTGCCATCTTAGGCCCTAGCCAAGCTTTTAGCTAGATTACATAACAACAAAACCCCGGATGAACCGGGGCTTTACATTTATTCAAACACGCCTGCTTTATACATGGACTCGGCAACCAGCACGCAATTCAATGCGGCGCCAACGCGGACATTATCTGCCGCCAGCCAGAATTGAATGGTATTACCCGTTTTACGCAGGCGGCTGATCCATACTCCATCATTACCGGTTGCTTCCATCGGCGTAATATGCCCGCCATGCTGATCGGCCGTGACGCATTGCAATCCTGCCGCCACCAGGCGATTTTTGACTTGTACCAGATCAATATCGGCAGCAACTTCCAGGCTGACCGCCCAGGCATGTCCGAAGAATACCGGCACACGTACAGCAGTGGCCTCAATCGGCAATTGCGGCTGCTGCAACAGGCGGCGCAATTCCAGCGCGATCGAACGCTCTTCTTCAGCCATACCGTCCTCATCCAGCGCACCGATCTGCGGCAGCACATTAAAGGCGATACGCTTTTCAAATACGGTATTTTCCGATTCGCGCTGCGAGAACAGGGCGGTGGTTTGCTCGGCCAGTTCTTCCAGCGCCTTTTGACCACTACCGGAAACCGACTGGTAAGTTGCCACGGTCAGACGCTTGGGCTGCAAGGGCAGCAAGGGGCGCAGCGCCATGGCCAGCGGGGTGACCGTGCAATTGGGAACGGAAACCAGTGCACCGGCTTCCAGATCCTGCAACTGGTCGCCATTGATCGACGGCACTACCAGCGGCACTTCGGCATCCAGGCGGAAGGCCGAACTGAAATCGATGACGGTGACGCCAGCGGCACGCGCTTGCGGTACGTATTCCCGCGCCACGCTGTCACCGGCAACAAAAATGGCCAGCGCCACATTCTCGAAACCGAACTCGTCCAGCTGACGAATATCCAGCTCCAGATTGCCATAGCTGACGGTAGACGCTTCATGCTCCGGGCCATCCACGGCAAACACCCGCTCCGCCGGGAACTGGCGCTGGGCCAGTAGTTCGAGAACAGATTGGCCAACCAGGCCAGCGGCACCTACCACAGCAAGCTGCATCATCCGAATAAATCCTTACATTCTTGGAAAAGGCTGATTGTACCTCAGCCAAAAGCAAAGGGCGCGTTAAGGCGCCCTTTGCAGTGTAGTCGATTCCGGCGACAGTCCGGTTAAAGCCTTACAACAATTTCAAGCCGAATCAGCGCTCGATCAGGATACGCAGCATGCGGCGCAGCGGTTCGGCGGCACCCCACAGCAGTTGATCACCGATCACGAAGGCGGACAGGTATTCGCCACCCATGTTCAGCTTGCGCACGCGACCAACACCGACTTCCAGCCCGCCGGTAATGGCAGCGGGGGTCAGTTCCTTGACGCTGATTTCGCGATCGTTCGGCACCCACTTCACCCAGTCGTTGCCGGACTTGATGATGGCTTCGATCTCAGCCAGCGGCAGGTCTTTTTTCAGCTTGATGGTCAGCGCCAGGCTATGGCAGCGCATGGCACCGATGCGCACGCACAGGCCATCCACCGGAATGGCGGCTTCGTTGCCCAGAATCTTGTTGACCTCAGCCTGACCCTTCCACTCTTCCTTGGACTGGCCGTTGTCCAGCTGTTTGTCGATCCACGGGATCAGACCACCAGCCAGCGGCGCGCCGAAGAATTCGGTCGGTACGTCTTCGCGGATGGCAGCAGCCACCTTGCGGTCGATATCCAGAATGGCGGAGGACGGCGTAGCCAGCTCGTCAGCCACGGCAGCGTGTACCACGCCCATGCCCTTGAGCAGTTCGCGCATGTGGTTGGCACCACCGCCGGAAGCTGCCTGGTAAGTCATGGAGGACACCCACTCCACCAGACCTGCACGGAACAGGCCGCCCATGCCCATCAGCATGATGGAGTTGGTACAGTTGCCGCCGATATAGTCTTTCACGCCCTTGGCCAGTGCCGCATCGATCACATTGCGGTTGACCGGGTCCAGCACGATGACGGCATCGTCAGCCATGCGCAGGGTGGAAGCCGCATCAATCCAGTAGCCAGTCCAGCCAGCGGCGCGCAGTTGCGGGTAGATGTCGCTGGTGTAGTCGCCGCCCTGACAGGTGACGATGGCATCCATGGCCTTCAGTTCGTCGATGTTCTTGGCGTCTTTCAATGCCGGTACGTCACGGCCGATGTCCGGGCCTTTGCCGCCGACATTGGAAGTGGTGAAGAACACCGGTTCGTTGATGACAGCGAAATCGTTCTCTTCACGCATACGTTGCATCAGCACGGAACCAACCATGCCACGCCAGCCTACAAAGCCTACTTTCACGGGTTTCTCCTGGGATCTGTCTCTAAAGTTGCGATTGGCCCGTCAACGCAAGCGTTAGCGGGCCAAGTATTTTTATTACTCCATTGTGCAGCGCGATAGCGCAGGAGGCAATGGGGTCAACCCTATCCGGGTGAAGTTTTTTTTACAGCGCCGCCACCACTGCGTCACCCATGCCGGAGCAGCTGACCTTCTCGCAACCAGCCTCGAAGATGTCGCCGGTGCGATAGCCTTGGGCCAGCACGGTCTTGACCGCATTTTCCACGCGCACGGCGGCTTCTTCCTGGCCAAAGGTGTAGCGCAGCATCATGGCGACGGACAGGATGGTCGCCAGCGGATTGGCCAGGTTCTTGCCGGCGATATCCGGCGCTGAACCGTGCGAGGGCTCGTACAGGCCCTTGTTGTTCTGGTCCAGCGAGGCGGACGGCAGCATGCCGATGGAGCCGGTGAGCATGGAAGCTTCGTCGGACAGGATGTCGCCAAAGATGTTGCCGGTCACCATCACGTCGAATTGCTTGGGGTTACGCACCAGCTGCATGGCGGCGTTGTCCACATACATGTGGCTCAGCTCTACCTGCGGGTATTCGCGCGCCACGTCGATCATGATTTCTTTCCAGAACTCGGTGGTTTCCAGCACATTGGCCTTGTCCACGGAACACAGCTTCTTGTTCCGCTTCATGGCGATGCCGAAGGCAACATGGGCAATGCGGCGCACTTCGCTTTCGCTGTAGCGCATGGTGTTGAAGGCTTCGCGCTCGCCCTGCTCATTCACACCCATGCCACGCGGCTGGCCGAAGTAAATGTCACCGGTGAGTTCGCGCACGATCATGATGTCCAGGCCCGATACCACTTCCGGCTTCAGCGTGGAGGCATTAGCCAGTTCCGGGTACAGGATGGCCGGGCGCAGGTTGGCAAACAGGTTCAGGTCCTTGCGGATGGCCAACAGGCCGCGCTCCGGGCGCAAGGGACGATCCAGCTTGTCATACTGCGGGCCACCCACAGCACCCAGCAGCACAGCGTCAGCTGCGCGGCACAGCTTCTGGGTGAATTCCGGATATGGCACGCCATAGGCATCGTAGCCGGCACCGCCCAGCGGGGCTTCTTCCAGCTCGATCGGCAGGCCATCCTGACGTAGCACGTCCAGCACGCGACGAGCCTGGGCAATGATTTCCGGACCAATGCCGTCACCCGGCAAT
>Ga0187842_1001046_pt1 | contig 13153 bp, 11 predicted proteins | sample SpaLakP09_SKY_41_FD_134514 | JGI IMG/M metagenome (GOLD analysis project Ga0187842, IMG submission 134514) | Oligotrophic lake water microbial communities from Sparkling Lake, Wisconsin, USA - SP09_SKY_41 | ecosystem: Environmental > Aquatic > Freshwater > Lake | place: USA: Sparkling Lake... | reverse complement strand
GAACTTTGGGGGTGGCCAAGTCGACATTACTAGCGGGAAATTTGTGTTTTCCGCCTCAGAAGCTTATTGGGTAGAAAACGGCAAAATCCAGTATCCCGTTAAAGGCGCCACCATTATCGGCAGTGGTCCTGAGTCCTTAAAACAGGTCTCTATGATCGGAAATGACCTGAAATTAGACGGCGGGATCGGGGTTTGTGGCAAAGAAGGTCAGAGCGTCCCCGTAGGTGTTGGACAGCCTACTTTACGCATAGATAGCCTGACTGTCGGGGGAACCGCTTAATACGGCTTAAAATAGTCGTATGAGCCAACAAAATACTAATCCTGCCAACTGGTACGCTGCCGTTGATAAAACGTCAGAGACAGATGATCAACGCATTCATAACATTACTGTTCTGCCTCCACCAGAGCATTTGATTCGCTTCTTCCCGATCTCGGGCACGCCCACTGAATCTCTGATCAGCAAAACACGTAAAAAGATTCGTGACATCATTCATGGAAAAGATGATCGCCTCCTAGTCATCATTGGACCTTGCTCCATTCATGATCCCCACGCAGCTCTAGAGTACTGCCAGCGCTTGCTTGGTGAGCGTGATCGCTTTGCTGGTGAACTTGAAATTGTGATGCGCGTTTATTTTGAAAAACCGCGCACTACAGTTGGTTGGAAGGGTTTGATTAACGACCCATACCTTGATGAGAGCTATCGCATTGAAGAGGGTCTTCGCATCGCCCGCCAAGTGCTCATAGAGATTAATCGTCTTGGCATGCCTGCTGGTAGTGAATTTCTCGATGTCATTTCTCCGCAATATATTGCTGACCTGATTTCTTGGGGCGCTATCGGCGCACGCACAACCGAGAGTCAAGTTCATCGCGAACTCGCTTCAGGTCTCTCTGCGCCCATTGGTTTTAAGAACGGTACTGATGGCAATATTAAGATCGCAACTGATGCTATTCAAGCAGCTAGTCGTCCGCACCACTTCTTATCGGTGCATAAGAATGGTCAAGTATCTATCGTAGAAACTAAAGGCAATAAAGATTGCCACGTTATTTTGCGTGGCGGTAAAGAGCCAAACTATGAAGGGCAATATGTTCAAGCGGCCTGCTCTGAGTTAGGGGCTGCGAAGCTTCCAAGTAGTTTGATGGTTGACTTATCGCATGCGAACTCTAGCAAAAAACATGAACGTCAAATTGTAGTGGCAGAAAATATTGCCGAGCAAATTGAGTCTGGCTCACATCAAATTTTTGGTGTAATGATTGAAAGCCACCTTAATGATGGTGCGCAAAAGTTCTCGCCTGGAAAAGATGATCCGAATAAATTGGAGTACGGTAAAAGTATTACAGATGCTTGTATCAACTGGGAAGACTCAGTCAATGTATTACAACGTCTAGCATTAGCCGTAAAGAATCGCAGAAAAGCGAAGAAATAAAACGGACTTACTTTGGCGTTCTTTTAATGTTGTTTTATTTTCTAAAAAGAGGTTAATTTACTTAGTCTCTTTTTTTTCGTGCTTCCACAAAATATCTTGGCCGCCAGCTGCACGATTCAGTACACGCGCTAAGACAAACAATAGGTCAGATAAGCGATTAACGTATTGACGTGGGGCATCATACAAAGGCTCTTCCCAACCCAAACGCACAATCGATCTCTCGGCACGCCTACAAACTGTTCGACATACATGTGCTTGAGCAGCAGCACGTGTTCCACCAGGAAGAATAAATTCTGTTAGCGGAGGCAAAGTAGCATTATATTTTTCTAACCAAACATCCAACTGGGCCACTTGCTCTGGTTTAAGCAAGGTGTAATTAGGAATACAAAGCTCGCCACCCAAGTCAAATAAGTCATGCTGCACTTGCAAAAATAAAGATTGGAACTCGTCAGCAATCGTCTCCGGAATGGATTCAGTCATCAAAACCCCTATTTCAGAGTTCAATTCATCGACATCACCCATGGCGCAAATGCGTAAATGATCCTTTTCGACTCGGCTGCCATCACCAAGCCCAGTCATGCCGGCATCACCGGTTCTAGTAGCTATTTTTGAAAGTCGATTTCCCATAAAACTAATTATAGGTAAGTGGCTAAAATGATTCCTATGAATATGGTTACCCCACCCCCAGAGCTCGCGGCCATTACCGCCCTTCAATCCAAATTGGTATCGGCCTTGAGGCCCATCCTCCCTGAACATGCCTTGCTATGGGAGCCTGAAGACACAATTCCCTACGAATGTGATGGTTTAGCCGCCTATCGCAAGATGCCTTTAGCAGTCGCTCTGCCAGAAACTGAAGCCCAGGTAGTCCAAATTTTGAAGATTTGCTTTGATATGCAAGTCCCTATCGTCCCTCGGGGATCGGGAACCGGCTTATCTGGAGGTGCCATGCCAATCTCTCAAGGTTTAGTACTTTCTCTAGCTAAGCTGAAGAAAATCATCAACATTGATCCATTCACCCGAACTGCAGTGGTCCAGCCAGGGGTTCGTAATTTAGCCATCTCCGAAGCGGTCGCTCATCTTGGCCTATATTACGCCCCAGATCCATCCTCGCAGATTGCCTGCTCTATTGGCGGTAACGTGAATGAAAACTCTGGTGGAGTGCACTGTCTTAAATACGGCCTCACATTGCATAACGTTCTTCGCGTACGGGGCATCCTCATGAATGGCGAGATTGTTGAGTTTGGCAGCCTAGCTCCAGATTCTCCTGGTTTAGATTTGCTCGCTATTGTTCTGGGCAGCGAAGGCATGCTAGCGGTTGTCACGGAAGTAACTGTCAAGTTAGTAGCCAAACCAAAATTAGCACGTGTCATCATGGCAAGTTTTGATGACATTGAAAAAGGTGGCAATGCTGTTGCTGCCATCATCGCTGCGGGCATTATTCCTGCTGGTTTAGAGATGATGGATCAAGCAACCACCCGAGCTGTAGAAGAATTTGTCAATGCAGGCTATGACTTAGAGGCAGCAGCTATTTTGCTTTGCGAATCTGACGGCACACCCGAAGAAGTTGCAGAAGAAATCGAGCGCATGACGAAAGTACTTGAACAATCTGGTGCCAGTGGTATTCGCATTTCTACAGATGAGACTGAACGCTTGAAGTTTTGGAGTGGCCGTAAAAATGCCTTCCCAGCAGCAGGACGAATCGCTGCGGATTACTACTGTATGGATGGAACCATTCCACGTAGACATATTGCGACTTTGCTAAAGCGTATTCAGGGTATGGAAAAAAAATATGGTTTAGGTTGCTTGAATGTTTTCCATGCGGGTGATGGCAATATGCATCCATTAATTTTGTTTAATGGTGCCGATGAGGAAGAATGGCATCGTGCTGAAGAATTTGGTACTGACATTCTCGAAGCCTGCGTTGAGCTTGGTGGCACGATTACTGGCGAACATGGGGTTGGCCTCGAAAAGATTAACTCAATGTGTATTCAGTTTGGAGAGGGCGAGCGCGAATCTTTCTGGGGCGTGAAGAGCGCCTTTGATCCAGAAAAGCTTCTCAATCCTGATAAGGGCATCCCAACGCTGAGTCGCTGTGCTGAATATGGCCGCATGCGCATTAGTGGAGGCAAGCTACCGCATCCGGAATTGGAGCGCTTTTAATGAACGCTGCCAATCCCATTATTGGGACATTTCGTGAGCAGATCCTAAATGCAGCTAGCAATAAAACACGGCTCTCCATTGAAGGTGGCGGAACCAAGTCTTGGTATGGCAACCCCAACAATCATACAAAACTTGATACTCGTACTTACTCTGGAATCTTAGAATATCAGCCAGAAGAATTAGTCATTACGGCTTGTTCAGGTACACCCCTGAAAGAAATTGAAGCAGCATTAAAAGAAAAAAATCAGATGCTGGCATTTGAACCTCCACACTTTGGTGAACATGCCACTTTTGGCGGCGCTATTGCAGCCGGCCTAGCTGGTCCAAATCGCATTAGCGTTGGCAACTTGCGAGATTTTGTTTTGGGTGCGCGCATTCTAGATGGCAAAGGCCAAGATTTATCTTTTGGCGGACAAGTGATGAAAAACGTAGCCGGCTATGATATTTCGCGCTTGATGCCGGGTTCCATGGGTACGCTATCCCTTTTACTAGAAGCATCTGTGAAGGTATTGCCCAAACCAGCTGCGATTGCAACACTGCGTTGCCATATCCCCCAAGAGAAAGCGTTGCGCACTTTAAATGAGTGGGCAGGTCAACCCTTGCCAATTTCAGCAAGCTGTTGGACTGGCAATCCTTCTGGCGAAGGTCAATTGACGATTCGTTTAGCAGGCGCTGTAGCAGCAATCAAAGCTGCCATTCCTTTAATGAGCTCTTTGGTAAATGCAAGTGAAGTAGACCCTCAATCTGCCGAAATTTTTTGGAATGAATTGCGCGAGCATCAGCTGCCATTATTTGAAAATCTCGCTGCTGATCAAACTCTGTATCGCCTAGCTTTACCTGCAGCCTGTGGGCCACTCACTATTCCTAGTGCAAATAATGAAATTATTCTGGAGTGGCATGGTCAGCAGCGTTGGATTAAAGCGCCTGGAGATGAAGCTACATTTAACTTAATCAAGCAATTAGTCTCAAGTCATGGTGGGCATGCAACTCGCTTCAAACAGGGCGCAAGTGTAAATCCTCAATTCCAACGCTTTACTTTATTAAGCGAACAAGTACACTCCAAAGCCCTTGAGCTTGTCCAAGAGCGTCTGCGATCTGCATTTGATCCTGCCGGCGTATTTGCAACTAAACGTCTTCCATAAGCATCTCTATGTACACTCAACTTGCTCCCCAATTTGTAAACACTCCAGAAGGTATTGAGGCAGCCCGTATTTTAGGTAAATGTGTTCACTGTGGTTTTTGTACTGCCACTTGCCCGACTTATCAGATACTGGGTGATGAGCTCGATGGCCCACGTGGTCGCATCTACCTCATTAAGCAAATGGCCGAAGGCTCAGCCCCCACTGAAAAAACCCGGCTGCACTTAGATCGTTGTCTGACATGTCGCAATTGCGAAAGCACCTGCCCTAGCGGTGTGCAATACGGCAATTTAATTGATATTGGTCGCAAGTGGGCTGAAGACAATACACCTGAGCGCCCTCTTGGTGAGCGCTTAACACGCTGGGCTTTAAAGGAGGGTTTAACTAAGCCTGCATTATTTAATTCAGCAATGGCTTTAGGTCGCCTAGTGCGCCCACTAATGCCAAGCGGCATTAAACGCAAGATTCCGCAACAGAAGAGTAAGGCGTTAGATAGCTCCACTGATCCTTATGCAAGACCAGCAACCGAACATGCACGAAAAATGCTTATTCTGGAAGGCTGTGTTCAACCAGGCATGTTGCCAAATATCAATTCTGCAACTGCAAGAGTTTTAGATGCATTGAAGATTCAGCTCATTAGCACTCCAAATGCCACTTGCTGTGGTGCATTGCGCCACCACTTGAATGATCAATCTGGCGGCCTAGAAAATGCCAAGCAAAATATTGATGCTTGGTGGCCACTCCTTGAGCAAGGTGTCGAAGCCATTGTGATGACGGCGTCTGGTTGTGGTGTGATGGTCAAAGACTATGGGCATCTTTTTAAAAATGATCCGCAATACGCTGCTAAAGCCAAGACGATCTCAGAACTCACTAAAGATATTTCAGAAATACTACCAACACTTCAAAGTGAACTCCTTACTTTAGTGGGAGCAGATCCCAAACCGGGTGTGGTCTATCACCCGCCATGCACCCTACAGCATGGTCAACAAATTCGCGGAAAAGTAGAGGGTATCTTAAGTAGTATTGGCATTGGTGTAAACCTCTGCGCCGATAGTCATCTCTGTTGCGGCTCTGCAGGCACATACTCAGTAACCCAACCTGAATTATCTGAGCAATTGCGCAAAAATAAATTAGGTCACCTTCAAACTACTTGTGAAGAATCTGGCGCCCAAGTAATTGTTTCTGGGAATATCGGCTGTATTACACATCTTCAGCAAGATAACATGCCAGTCTTGCATTGGATTGAGATCGTAGATCAGCTGATTACCCAAAAAAGCCTGACAAAATAATGAGTCAAGTTACCACCAACCTAATGATGGTAAAGCAAAGGCTTGAGTTAGCTGCGCTAGCAGCAAAGCGTGAGCCAGAGGATATTCAACTACTTGCGGTCAGCAAAGCCTTCCCCTCTAGAGCGATTGAAGAGGCAATGCATGCTGGACAAACTACTTTTGGTGAGAATTATGTCCAAGAGGGTGTTGAGAAAATTCAGCAACTCGTCAAATTACGTCCTTGGCTTCAATGGCATTTCATTGGCCCACTCCAAAGTAATAAGACACGAGAGGTAGCAGAGCATTTTGATTGGGTCCACAGTATTGATCGACTCAAAATTGCAGAACGCCTCTCCAGTCAGCGTGGTGAGTTTCCTGACTTGGGTGAACTTCAGGTTTGCGTCCAAATAAACGTTAGCGCAGAAGAGAGTAAAAGCGGTATCTCGCTTGAAGAAGTAGAAGTGCTTTGCGATGCAATCGCTCAATTACCCAATTTGGCTCTTCGCGGACTCATGGCTATCCCAGCACCAAGTGATGATGTAAACCAACAGCGTCGAGCCTTTGCTGCCGTGCGAGAGTGCTTCGTCGGAATTAAGGCGAAACACAGTAATGATGTTGGATATGATTTCTTTGACACCCTATCAATGGGAATGTCTGATGATATGGAGGCTGCAATAGCAGAAGGCAGTACCATGGTTCGCATAGGAAGTGCTATTTTTGGGAAGCGCGATAAGATAAAAGCATGAGCACACAACAAATCTATCAGAATTCCCACATTACCTTTATTGGTGGCGGCAATATGGGTCGCGCTTTAATTAGCGGATTACTAGCAAACGGCTTTGAAGCTAATCAACTTTCTGTGGTTGAAGCAAACGCTAGCACTGGCTTGCAACTACATCATGATTTTGGCGTTCAGATTATTGGCGCTTTAGAGCAAATCGCTTTTGACTTCTCCAAAGATAATGTTGTAGTGATGGCCATCAAGCCACAAGACTTTATGGTCGTAGCTAAGTCTCTGAGCGCCAAGCTCAAACACGCAACAGCGCCTGGCCCATTGATTCTGAGCATTGCTGCTGGTATTCGTCTCAAAGACATGAGTCGCTGGCTTGATCACGCACGCTGCGTTCGTGCCATGCCTAATACCCCAGCCCTTATTGGTAAAGGCATTACCGGGCTATTTGCCGATACTGCGGTCAACGAATCTGATCGTGCCCTAGCGGAAAAGATTTGTAATGCCGTGGGACAAGTAGTGTGGGTCAAAGAAGAAAAGCTCATGGATGTAGTGACAGCTGTTTCTGGTAGTGGACCTGCATACGTCTTTGCGTTCCTAGAAGCCATGCAGTCGAGTGGTGAGAAGCTCGGGCTTGATGCAGTCACTGCCCGCAAATTAGCATATGCCACTCTAGAAGGGGCAACTCAACTGGCTCATAACTCGGATGAGTATGCAGGTGTATTACGAGAACGAGTGACCTCAAAAGGGGGGACCACTGCTGCAGCCCTAGAAACGCTTAAGCAACTCGATTGGCATGGCGCACTAGAAAAAGCTATTGATGCTGCTAGCCAACGTGGCAAAGCAATGGGTGATGAGTTAGGTAAGAACTAAACCAAGCACTATCCCTAAGAACAAAAAGCCACCCAACCAGTTATTGTGACGGAAAGCTTTAAAACAATTATCACGCTGACGAGTGGCGACTAACTTTAAGTGATAGACAGCACAAGCTAGCGCTAAACACCAACCTACCCAAAAGTAATTACTCAGGTTTGCCAGTAGAGCAACCCATGCCTGACTCAGAAACAGGATGCTATAACTCACGGCAATCGCGAGTACGTCAAATCGGCCAAAAGTAATAGCAGAGGTTCGTAAGCCTAAACGCACATCATCATCACGATCGACCATGGCATAGGCAGTATCGTAGGCAATGGCCCAGAAGATGTTGCCGATAAATAAAATCCATGCCTCTAGAGGGATGAAGCCTAGGACCGCAGCATAGCCCATGGGAATTCCAAAACCAAAAGCAATGCCCAAAACTGCTTGAGGAATAGCGAAGAAGCGCTTAGTGAAGGGATAAATAATTGCAAGAGCTAAGGCAAGGAAAGAAAGCTCTTTAGTTAAATCATTTAGGGGCTGAATAAGAAGAAATGCCACCAGTGCCAAACTACCAGCTACTGCTAGCGCCTCTTTTCCGGATATCTTGCCGCTAGTAATAGGTCGATTTTTAGTTCTCAATACATGGCGATCAAAATCTTGATCTGCATAATCATTGATAGCACAACCGGCGCTACGCATGAGCAATGTTCCAAGGGTAAAAATAATAAGGAGATGCCCCTCAGGAAAACCGCTGCTTGCTAGCCAGAGAGCCCATAAGGTTGGCCATAATAACAAGAGCGTGCCAATCGGCTTATCCAGACGAATCAAATAGGCGTAAGCAATAAAACGATTGCGCATTAGATGAAAAGGCTTTTGATAGTCATAAGGTAATTATCAAGCCTTTAGAAATTCTGTGCGAGACCCTAGCCAACGCTCCAGATGTCTTTCCACAAGGCCACCATGCTCAGCCAGTAAACGCTCTGCCGCTATTTGCGCTAATTCAATCAACCAAGCGTCTCGCTGAAGATCAACAAAACGCAACATCGCATCACCGGATTGCTTGGCTCCCAATAGCTCACCAGGACCACGCAGTGATAAGTCCCGCTCTGCAATCACAAATCCATCAGAGGTCTCTCGTAAAGTTTGCAGTCGCTCTTTAGCAGCTAACGATAAGGGTTCCGCATACATCAGGATACAAACCGAATCGGCTGAACCGCGCCCAACGCGCCCTCTTAACTGATGAATTTGTGCATACCCAAAACGTTCTGCATGCTCAATGACCATCAGGGCTGCATTAGGAACATCTACTCCTACCTCAATCACTGTGGTTGCTACTAGCAGTTGAATCTCATTAGCCTTAAAAGCAGCCATCACAGCAGCCTTCTCTTCGCTTTTTAATCGGCCGTGCACTAAACCCACTTTAAAGTTCGGTAAAGCTTGGGTCAGTTGCTCAAAACTTTCAACCGCGGTTTGCAGTTGCAATACTTCAGACTCTTCAATCAAAGGACAAACCCAGTAGGCTTGCAGACCCTTAGTAAGCCAATCATGTAAGCCGCCAATCACCTCATCTCTGCGACTCGCCTTCACCACTTTGGTAGTAATCGGTTTACGCCCAGGTGGTAACTCATCAATAACAGAAACATCTAAGTCGGCGTAGTAGGTCATCGCTAGCGTACGAGGAATCGGAGTAGCTGACATCATGAGTTGATGGCAATAAAATAACTCAGAGCCAACACGTTGCTGAATCTCTAAGCGCTGCCTTACTCCAAATCGATGTTGCTCATCAATCACCGCTAAGCCCAACTTTGCAAAACTAACCTTATCCTGAATAAGAGCATGCGTGCCGATGATGAGTTGCGCATCACCGCTCTCAATCATCTCTTGTGCGAGTCTTTTTTCTTTGGCCTTTAAGCTTCCAGAGAGCCAAGCAATCTTGACGCCGATTGGCTCGAACCACTCCTTCATCTTGAGGTAGTGTTGCTCAGCCAGAATTTCTGTGGGAGCCATGATAGCGGCCTGGTAACCATAGTCCATTGCACGTGCAGCGGCCAGCGCCGCAATCACTGTTTTGCCACTACCCACATCCCCTTGCAGTAAGCGATTCATCGGAAAGCTATTGGATAAATCTTGACCGATCTCTAACCAGACCCGCTCTTGAGCACCTGTCAGCTCGAAAGGCAATACCTTGAGTAGGCCCTCCTCAATACTTCCATTTGTCTTGCTTATTTTTTGATCACTCACAAAACTAGGGGCTCGTCTTTCCCTGCGAATAGCATGTGCCCGTTTTAAAGAAATTTGCTGGGCAAGTAATTCCTCAAACTGCACACGACGCCAGGCAGGATGGGTGCGCTCAAGAAGTGACTGGGTATTGGCATCAGCAGGCGGCTGGTGTAAATAAGTAATTGCATCATGCAGCGGTAGCCAATCATTGCTTGGCAAAATTTCCTTCATGAGTTTGATCGGTAAAAACTCTGCCAAGCTTTCTTTCAGAGTGGCATCGCGTAAAGCTTGAAGAACTGCTTTCCGAATAATGGTTTGCGAGACACCAGCGCTAGCGGGGTATACCGGTGTCAAGCTAGTAGATAACGGCGCTTCTGGTGCAATGACACGGACCGTAGGATGAACCATCTCTGCGCCTTGATAACCCTCTCGGACTTCCCCACGAACACGCACATGGCTAGCAACTGCCATTTGCTTTTGCTGGCTAGGGTAAAAATTCAGAAAACGAAGTTGAAGTGAGGCGGTCTCATCTTCAATTGTGACTAGGAGCTGCCTTCTAGGGCGAAACAGGACCTGACTCCGAATTACCACGCCCTGCGTTTGAATGGAATGGAATCTTCCAAGTGCCAGAGCCTCCTCTATGGTGAAAAGCTCAGTCTCATCTTCGTAACGGGAAGGCAGGTGCAAAGCAAGTGCCATAGGGCTGTTTAAACCCATCTTTTCGAGTGCAGTTGGCGGTCGCTTAGTTGTCATCGTTAAAATCCAATACCTGATGGTAATGCTATGCAACTTTCCGACTTCAATTACGACCTCCCGCCCCAACTAATTGCTCAGCACCCGCTGGCCAATAGAACGGATAGCCGCCTCCTAGAAATTAGGAATGCAGAGAACAATGTTGCCCAATTGATGGATCGACAATTTCGTGACATTCTTAACCTTATTAAGCCAGGGGATTTACTAGTCTTCAATGACACCAAGGTCATTCCCGCTCGCTTACATGGCAAAAAAGAAACTGGTGGCAATGTTGAACTCCTCATCGAGCGGATTAGCGCTGAAAATCAAGCCTGGGTTCAGATTAGAGCCTCTAAAGTCCCAAAGACCGGTAGCATTATCCATATTCATAATCAAGCCGGAGAAACCTTCCCAGTCGAAATGATAGGCCATGACGGCCGATTCTATGAGGTGCGCTTTCCGGAAAATGTTTTCTCTTTATTAGATCGTTTTGGTGAACTGCCGCTCCCTCCTTATATTGAACACCAAGCAAATCAAGAAGATGCTAGCCGTTACCAAACCGTAGTTGCCAAGCACCCTGGCGCTGTCGCAGCCCCGACGGCAGGTCTTCATTTTGACGAGGCCATTCTGAATCAACTACGTGAGCTTGGCGTCAAACAGGCCAGCGTCACCTTGCACGTTGGTGCTGGCACCTTTACGCCGGTTCGAGAAGAGGACCTTAGTAAACATCAGATGCATTACGAGTGGTTCTCGGTTCCCGCAGAGACTATTACAGCCATTGAAGCTACCCACAAGGGGGGCGGCAGAGTCATTGCAGTTGGCACTACTAGCATGAGAGCCCTAGAAAGCCATGCTCTAACTCGAGAGACCAGCGGGGAGACTAATCTATTCATTACCCCTGGATACCAATTTAAAGTTGTAGATTGCCTCATAACAAACTTTCATCTGCCAAAATCAACTTTATTAATGTTGGTGAGTGCCTTTGCCGGTGTGGACAATATCCGCAATGCCTATCAACATGCCATTCAAAATGAATATCGCTTTTTTAGCTACGGCGATGCGATGTTCCTAAGCCGTCTTAACCATACAAACCCATGACAAAACCCGTTCACTTCAATATCCTGGCACGCGACTCAGCAAGCCCTGCACGACTGGGTCAACTTGACCTGCCTCACGGCAGCGTTCAAACGCCGATCTTCATGCCCGTAGGAACCTATGGCACTGTGAAGGCCATGACCCCGCGGGATCTGCATGAAGCGAAAGCGCAAATTATTTTAGGCAATACCTTTCATTTGTGGCTAAGACCTGGTTTGGATGTCATTAAGAAACATGGTGGCTTACATCGGTTCATGGCTTGGGATAAACCTATCTTGACTGACTCTGGTGGCTTTCAGGTATTTAGCCTAGGCGCACTGAGAAAAATTTCTGAAGAAGGTGTGACCTTTGCCTCACCGATCAATGGCGATAAATTATTTATGTCCCCAGAAGTATCAATGGAAATTCAGGCGGTACTTAATAGTGATATCGCCATGCAATTTGATGAATGCACCCCTTACGAAGTAAAAGGGCAAGCGACCTCAGAAAAAACTGTACGCGCCTCACTAGAAATGTCATTACGCTGGGGAGATCGCTCCTTAAAACGCTTTCGGGAGCTAGAGACAGGCAATGGCCTCTTTGGTATCGTCCAAGGCGGCATGTTTGAAAATCTCCGCGAGTTCTCCCTCAATGCCGTGAGTCAGCAGGGATTTGATGGAATTGCCATCGGCGGCTTATCTGTTGGGGAGCCAAAGCCAGAGTTTGAACGCATTCTCAATTTCACAGCCCCTAAGCTGCCAGAGCATATGCCCCATTATTTGATGGGGGTTGGAACTCCAGAAGATCTGATGTTGGGGGTAAGTCTGGGCATTGATATGTTTGACTGTGTCATGCCAACACGCAATGCCCGAAATGGCTGGCTCTTTACCCGCTTTGGAGACCTCAAACTCCGCAATTCTGGATACAAAGACGATGATCGCCCTGTTGACCCTACTTGCGCCTGCTATACCTGCCAAAACTTCACTAGATCCTACTTAAATCACCTCCAAAAGGCGAATGAGATCCTGGGATCACAGCTCAATACTATCCACAATCTCTCCTACTATCTCCAGCTGATGGAGGAGGTCCGAGAATCCTTGGCCAAGGACCGTTTTAGCGCTTATCGCGAGGAATTCCATCAGAATCGTCAACGTGGCGTAGAGCCGGGACAGGACTAATAACCCCAAGATAGTAAATCAGTCCTCAAAGCCCCATACAGTTTAGAATTGCGGGTTTACGGCTTTGCATCAAAAGCCTAAAACTGAAGCAGTTTCCTGAAGCGGTTTTCAACTGGTAATTAATGGAGGTTTTGTATGTGGATTAGTAACGCTTTTGCCCAGGCTCCAGCCGCGGGTGCAGATTCCGGTGGCTTGATGAGCTTCCTACCATTGGTTTTGATGTTTGCAGTTTTGTACTTCATCATGATTCGCCCACAAATGAAGCGTCAAAAAGAAACTAAAGCCATGCTTGAAGCTTTAGCAGTTGGCGATGAAGTGGTGACAGTTGGCGGCATCATGGGCAAAGTCACGGCACTAAAAGATGTAGTGG
>Ga0187842_1001045_pt1 | contig 13157 bp, 10 predicted proteins | sample SpaLakP09_SKY_41_FD_134514 | JGI IMG/M metagenome (GOLD analysis project Ga0187842, IMG submission 134514) | Oligotrophic lake water microbial communities from Sparkling Lake, Wisconsin, USA - SP09_SKY_41 | ecosystem: Environmental > Aquatic > Freshwater > Lake | place: USA: Sparkling Lake... | reverse complement strand
ATTATAGACCCACTCCATTCCCTTCACCGCCTGATGACACGCGGGTAGCTCCCCTAAATTCAGAGATAGATTCTCCACATCCTCAAACTTCTGGTACCACTCCCCCAAAGGTTTGATATCCACAGCCCGGATATTTTTGATTCCCTGCTTGCGCAAATGGGCCACCAAATGGCCCCCGATAAAGCCCCCTGCACCCGCGACAAGAATGTTCGATTTTGGATGAGCCGTTTTTGTCATAAGAAAACTTTAAGAGATCTTCGGGCCTAAATCAACGGTGCATTCCGAGACATCCAATCTTTTTTGGGAGCTCTTCAGACCTTCCGGACGGCAATGTAGGACTTGGGCAGGATTCCTAATATTTTCTCCGTCAGGATCTGGCAGTCGGGGAATAGTTCTTGGAATTCGTTTTTCTTTAACAAGCGTATTTCTTCGACCATCTCACGAACTCGCTGAGGGCTTGGTTTTTCGAGCCAGCCCCAAAGGGTTGCCCAACGTGCCAAATAGATCCGCCAAGGTACTGGGAGCCAGTGAAAAAATGGGCACAAAAAATGAGGTTCAATAAAGAATTCATAGGCAGGCGTTTGAACCCACAATCGATGGCCAACCCTGCGGACCTCTCCGGCAAACTGTTTTTGCCGGGAAAAATCTCCCACATGCTCAATCACGCTATTAGAAAACACAATCGAGTAGCTTTTGTCTTGGAAGGGCAAATCACATCCGTCCCCTTCCAGCATGGAAATGTTTTCCGCCTGATTCTGGTATCCCTCCACTGCTTTTTTGTCTGGATTTAGGCAATTGATTTTGACCCCTAGAAGACGCGCTTCTCTCCAGAATCCAGGCAAACCTCCAATGTCCAAAATACAGTCCCCTTGGACTGGCTTCAAAAGATCAGTAAAAAGTTTCTGCCGCCTTCGCCTCCATATTTTAAACAAGGCCCTATAAATAGTGTGAATGCCCATATCTCCATCATAGGTGCGGCCAGGCTTTTTACACCAGCACAAGCCAAAGTGCTTCAATCTGGGACAACCGCTACTCCTTTAGATCCGGACCCCAAAAGTTAGTGCTTTCATGAGATGCCTAAGTTTTGCAATTTCGGGCCTCGCAATCTCAAACTACGAGCGAAAAACACAAAGTCCTGCCCTCCTCAGATTAAATTGTGCTTTTCCAGCCCATTGCCGCCAGCAATCCCTTGAAAGAACTTCGCCGGTAGTTTAATGGATTCCGTCCGTCTCCGCCTTTATCCCTCTCACAAACCAGGGAGCATTGCTTACGAATGATTATGTCGAATAAAGATTTCCCAGATTATTGCAACGATTGTCCCGCCAATCCATTTGTGGCCAAATCAGAAAGCCCACGAAGTCACAATAATACAAAAGCTGCTTGCCTTTCCTCAGAATCGCCTTGATTCAGAAAGCAGACTGCCTGAAATTCTCCGAAAGCAGTCCAAAGCTTAGTAGCAGCGCCACTTCTATGAAAAAAGGTGAGTCATGATGGCAGTTGCCTCACTTTCTTGTTGAGAGTAAATCTATTGATTCCTTATGGGACTAGGCATTAAAACAAGGCTTTTACAATGGTTTGATTATTTTTGCACTAGGCGCTTCCCCGCGCTCCGTTTTCACCTACTCAATGACACAACGCAGTATGGAGAGTTTCGAAAGTTGTTTGCTCTTTGTGCCAAGAAAAGGTTCGGCCTGGTTGTTGAGGTAGGTGCTAACGATGGTTTTTTTTACTCGAACTCTTACCCGTTTATTTCTCGCGGATGGAGTGCGATACTTATCGAGCCAAATCCGGCTGTTTTTGCCTCTCTGGAATCTCGCTATTCGAACAACTCTAAAGTGCAGTGTTTTAATTTTGCCTGTGGAGTGGATCGTTCCCAGTTGCCACTCTTTTTAGGCAAGGCGGGACAATCTGCATACAGCACGCTGTGCAAAGAGAATACCGATTGGTACTCGGCCACAAGGGGTGACAGCCATGTTTTTGTGTCCGTAGAGCCACTCACATCAATACTGCAAGCCGCCAAGTGCCCCGCCCGATTTGATATTCTTTCTATTGATACTGAGGGGCATGACTACTTTGTTTTAAAGGGGTTGGATTTTTCAGCTTTTCTGCCAACTGTCATCATCACTGAAAACGAAAAGCCCCCTTTTACAAATCAGGCAAACAAAGATGCTCTTCTAGGTGCGGGCGGATATGAGCTACTCTGTCATTTTCAAGATAACGCGATTTGGTGTTTGAAATCCTTATAAGTTCAAATTCTATAGCTATGAATGATTTCATTATGCGTTGGGTGGGCAATATTTCCACGATAACGAAACTTCCATCGCCTTTTGCAGATGTAGCCCTCTCTTATATCGATATTGGGGCGCGGGGGGGGCCCCCGCAGCATTGGTTGAAGCTAGCGCGACAGATGACCTACCTCTGCTTCGAGCCCGACCCTATTGAAGCAGAATCGCTTAGGACGACATTTACTGAAAACCCTCAATTACAGGCAATTGTTTCCGAGCGTGCTCTGGGTGCGGCGTGCGGCACAGCCACTTTGTACCTAACTCATTCACGCCCTTGCAGCTCGCTACTTAAGCCTAATGAGGCTCTGCTCAATATGTTTTCCCATCGGAATCTCTTTCAAGTGGAGAAGGAGATTTCAATTCCAATCGTTACCCTAGATTCTGAATTAAGGCGGCTCGGTTCCGTCGGTGATTATATCAAAGCGGATGTTCAGGGTTACGAACTGGAAGTTCTTCGTGGTGGTGCTGAAGCTTTATCTGCAGCGATAGGCTGTGAGCTAGAAGTCAGCTTTATTGAACTCTACAAAAACCAGCCTCTTTTTTCAGAAATTGACCAGTGGATGCGCTCCAAGGGCTTTTTTTTAGCTGACTTGGAGCGAGTATGGTGGCGTCGTGCCTCTACTCCCCCTGAAATACAACAACGTGGGTCGTTAACTTATGGCGATGCAATCTACCTAAAAAATGATATTTTCAATCCTCGGAATCGTACGGTGGCTATTAAAAGCGCCATCATATGTATCGCAACGGGCCTTCATGAATTGGCTTACGAAGTTGTCTTAGAATCACACAAGAATCAACTTTTGAGCCTAGAGGAAACGAAAAGCTTCCATGCCTGGCTTCGCCACCACCAAAGATCTACTACCTTTTGGAATCATCTTGCTAAAGCTTTAAGTGGCCTTCCGGGCAGGCAGACACTTGGGAGATTGTTAAGTCTGTGGGGTCGTGCGTTCCAAGGGAACAGCGATTTAGGTTCCGACGCAGCAAGCTGGAATAGGAGAACTTGTTGGTAATCGCAGAACAAAACGCGTCTTGATTCATGAGATTGATCGTTCCCCAGTTCCCTGCAGGCTGTTTCCCTGTTCTTCTTTTTTGCTAAGAGTTTTGAGTGGCTTGCCATTACGCTTGTAGATTCTATCTGGCAAGACAGTCGATTCCTTGTGCCATTTCAAAGCTTTGCTTCAGTGCCGCTTACAGTTTTATGCGCCAAACTTATCTATCTACTTTTTAAAAAACGTGGCCCAGACTTTTATATGACAGTTCCTCCTGGCTTTGAAATCCTTTTCGTGCACCTGCATTCAGTACGGTCCAGTTGCCTCGACAATACATCCATTTCTTGAACATAATTCTTCGTGAACTTTTCACTTCTCTTTTCCGCTTCAAATCGTACTGGTCGGTTTATTCGAATGCTAACCACCTCCAATATAAATATGTTCGCATCAACCGCCTACATGATTGGCCTGATCCCGATTGTTCTTCATTTCACTTCTGTTTCTGAATTAGGTCTCTGGACTCTTGTCGTTCAGTTTACCACCTATCTCGGCCTTGTTGATGCTGGCGTCTACGCTTCTTGTGTACGGCGTTTTGTGGGACCTCTTGCACGAAAAGAAATCTCGGCACTTGGCACTGTTTTTAAAACAGCTTTTCTCGTCTCGTTAATTCAAGGCGGTGTTTGCTGCTTCCTCGGTTTACTCGCCCACCCTATAGGACTTCTTCTTGGAATCGGCCCCGAAAAGTTATCTATCTTTGGCTTCGTTATATTTGTCCAATTTCTCCTTGTTGGGCTATTTTTTTTAAATCGTCCGTTTTCTTCCCTTCTACTTGCCGCTCAAAGGTATGAGGTGATCAACCTCGTTAACTCCGTCACCATCCTCTTGTCTCTAGCCTTTATTTGGGCCGGCCTGCGCTACGGCCTCGGCTTATGGGCTCTTCCTTTTGCCTATCTTTTCCAGCAAATTTGCTCAACCTTCGCAACAGGCTTTATGATACGCAGGCTTGATTTATTGCCTCCTTCTTGGTGGCAACAGAAATCTTCCTGGCGAGGTGCTGCCGACCTGCTTATGGAATCCCTCGACTATTTTAGCTGGTCCGGATTCTCGATGGCTGGATCTGCGGTTCAGTCTGTATTTTTAAGCCGTTTTCTTGGGCTGGAGTTCGTGGCGATTTGGAACGTCGGATCAAAGGCCGCATCCTTCGCTTATATGCTTTTTGGCAATCTGTTTAATACTGCGTTTATGGGGCTTTCAGAGCTCTTTGAGCACGGCGAGCCAAAAAGATGTTTCTCCTCGTTTCTCAGTCTGTTTGCTCCCTCGTGGACGTGCGTCGTCATTTTTGCGGGTTTCGCAATCTTTTTTAATGATATCTTTATTTCTCTTTGGACCCACAAGCAGATTACTTTTCCTGCGTCATGCACGCGCGTCGTTTTCACTTGGCTGATTTTTGCGTCACTCATCCGCGCTTTGTCCTGCTTTTCTAATATTTGGCAGATCCGCAAGGCTTTTCGAGTCGGTCCCTTTTTCGAGTTTTCTTCGCTTTGTATTTTTCTTGTTGTTTCTCTGATTTCCCCTTCCCTTTTCTGGTTCTCTTTCGCTTTGCTGGCTAGCCAACTCCTCCCCTTGCTTTTTTCTTACGGTCCGCCTTTTCTTTCTTTTGGGAAGATTCTGAATATCCGTTTGTCTAAAGATCAATGGGGAATGATCTTCACGTGCATAGTTTTTTATGTTGCTGCTTTAACAATCCAATCTGTCGCCTGCCCGCCTTTGGTAGCTATGCTGATTCTCTTTTTCTCCACATTGCCTTGGATCTATTTCGTTCTACGCGCATTCCGTTCTCGTATTAATCCCTGCCCTTAATCTCAGTGAAGTTTTATTTTTTGTCGTAAAAAACAGATCCACAGATAAATATGAACTCCCCAATGTATCGTATTTTTGTTTTATCGCCCGTTTATGACCATCATTACCTTGCTGCGCGCAAGGAAGAGATTTCCAAATCACCATTACAGACTCTTCCAAAAAGACTTAACCTCTATCAATGCCTCCAGCAAGCAACACAATGCGAGCTATTTATTCTCTCTTTTCCTCCAAAAGCCGCCAAGCGAAGATCAGCTCGTTGGCTCCCACAACAAACAGTCCGTTTGGGAAGTTTTGTTCAGAAGTTTTGCTCATCTTTAGATGCTCCAAAGATACGAATTCTTTTGGCTTTTATTTTCTACCCGCTTCATGTTTTAACCAGCGTCGGGCGAGGGGATATTCTAGTTTTGGATAATTATGAGATTACATCAGTTCTTGCCGCATGGCTATGCAGGTTCTTTTACGGCACAAGAATAATTCTAGATTTCGAAGATGGTCGGCACCTTGTCGATCGAGGATGGCAGTTGTTTTTTTACTGCTTGGCGGAGCGTCTGGGACGTCCCCTTATTGATGGGGCTATTCTGGCTCATCCTCTTTTGGCTGCCAGGCTCTTGCCAACCACTCCGAAAATTGTTGTCCCCGGTTTTTATTTCCCCCTAGATTCTTCAGATAAACCGTCTTTTAAAAATGTTGTGCGATTTATTTATGCGGGAACCTTGGATTCCGTGCGCGGGGTTGACCTGCTTCTTGATGTTATCCCCTGTCTGCCAAAGAGCGGTTGGAGGCTGGACATTACGGGCTCTGGCCCACTTGAATCAAGGGTTCGAGAAACGGCTAGTTTGCACTCGAATGCGAACAAAGTTTATTTTCACTCTATTTTAAGCGAGAAAGATCATTCTGCGCTTCTTCATCAAGCTCACATAGGGCTCAATCTTCAAATATCCGCTGATCCTATTTCCTCTGTCACTTTCCCCTCTAAGATTTTTTCCTATTTATCAGCAGGCCTTCTGATTTTGTCGACGAAGGCCAGTTCAGTTGAGGATCAGCTCAAGGATGCTTGCTTGTATTTTGATGACGAGACCTCGGAGGCAATTGCTAGGGCAATAACCAAAGTCATTCGTTTTCCTGAATCAATCGTTACTCATTCTCCTAATAAAGATTTTGGGTTGACCGCCACCACGGAACGCATGAAGTCTTTTCTGGCGTCTTTTTTATAATTACCTCCACTTAGAAAATCTCATTCAATATGCTGAAGCTTGCTTTTTTAACAACTGACAATCGTGAAAATAGCCGCCTGTACGACCTCGAGTCGCCATTTTTTGGCACAGCCCCTCAGGCATTGTTAGAAGGATTTTCTACTTTCCCAGATTTAGAAGTTCATGTGATTTCCTGCTCGCAAAGACAGATGTGTTCGCCAAGGATGTTGGCTAATAACATATTTTTCCACTCCCTCTGTGTCCCTAAAGTTGGCTGGCTCCGAACCGGGTATTCCGGTTGTATCCTCGCTGTCCGCCGGAAGCTCCGTGAAATCAAGCCGGACATTGTCCATGGTCAAGGAACCGAAAGAGATTGCGCAATTTCGGCTGTTTTTTCAGGATTCCCAGCTATAGTCACTATTCATGGAGTAATGACAGCACTTTCTTTACTGCATAAAGCAAGATTTGGTAGCTATCTCCACTGTGCGGCATTTGCCGAGAGCATTACCTTAAAAATGTGCACGGGGATCATTTGCATATCACCATATGTGATGAATCTAATGGCGCATTATAAGGCTTCAAAATGGCTTGTTCCCAATGCTCTTCAGAGTTTCTTTTTCAAAAAGACTCCATCTGTACGGTCTTCAGCCAGTATTCCACTTATTATTAATGTCGGCGTTATCTCTGAAAGAAAGCGTCAAGTCGAGTTGCTTGAAATATTTTACGAGCTGGCAAAAGAAGGTAACCCTTTTAAAGTTCTGTTCGTTGGCAAGCTTGATCCCAGCAGTAGGTATGCCGCCACTTTTCAATCTCGCTTAAGCATTCTTAGGGAACAACATCATCTTCCTTTTAATCATATTGCTTTTCTCGATTCTTCGAGTTTTGTTGAATTATACGATCAAGCCTCCTTAATGGTGCATTTTTCCAGTGAAGAGTCTTTTGGCCTCACTTTTGCTGAAGCCCTAGCTAGGAATCTACCGCTAATTGCTTCGGACGTCGGTGCGGCACAAGAGATTTGTCGGGGTATTCCGACCGCCAAGATTTTACCGTGTGACGACTTTTATGCTCTTAAAGTATCTTTGCGCTCATTTCTTGAAAAGCAACGGTCCTCCCCGCCGCTTGTTTATAATTCAAGCGAGATAATCGCAGGCCGTTATCATCCCAAAATCATTGCCCGTCAACACTTAGATATTTACCAAGAAGTCTTGGCTGGTGAGGCACATTACAACCCCAAATAAATATCTTTAAGTCTTTTTGCTACATCTTGCCAACTTGGAATGCCTTTGATTAAAGGGGCTGTGGTTGTATTTTCCCAAAACCTCCTGATGGCGGTCGCTTCGTTAGACATATTCTCAATGTCTGCATAGGTCGCGTCCTCCCCGTATTCCTTAACTGCCCATGGCTTTCGGCTTAACAAAGCTGGAAGCCCCACGGCACTCGCTTCAAGCACAGCAAGACTCAATCCTTCCGTCTTACTTAAAAGAACGAGGCCTCTTGCTTTCTTATACTCAGAAATGAGTTCCTCGATTGAGGATGCCACGCCCAGATACTCGGCGAATGGTCCCGCTTCTTTTACAGCTTGGAGAAACTTCTTATAATATAAGTCGTTTTCAGAATACGGAGCCCCAAGAAATTTAATAGGCACTTTTGCGGATCTTGCGGCTTTGGCTACTTCTGTATTCCTTTTTAAATCCCGGATAGTCGCCACACAAAGCAGGTGTTCTCCCTGTTTTGTTTTTTTCTCTTTCCCGGCCTCAATGAATTCTTGGCTAACTCCGTTAGGGATAATGTGGGCTTTTTTAGGATCCAAAATCCATAGGGCTTTGCCGGTGTTCTCTTCAAGCTTGGTAAGAAATATTACTCCATCTACTTTTCTCAGACTTTCCCAACCCGCAAGCTCACTAACCCTTTGAATCTTCAAGCGAATAAGATTGCGTGTTATTATCTTTTGAGGGCCAAGAACTAACCGATTTTTTGCCGTTGTGCCGCTAAGAATCAAAGATGACACGATTTTATACCCCTTTGCATGAGCTAAATCGACATAACTGGAGGCCGGTTTTCCAAAAAAGTGAATAAGGTCCCCTTTTTGTTGACCGTCCCACCAGCGAAGCCATTCCACTTCCACGCCTGCAGCCTCCAGTGCTTTCTTTGTCTGTTCAATCTGGATCTGAAACCCCCCGTGGGCCAATAAAAACGGGTTGGGATGGTCGAAGAGAACCTTCATTTTTCTAAATTACCCCCTCCTTTTCATGATGTCCACGGCTCCTCTCATGGCTAAGGTTTAAGCGCAGGCGCAACCCTTTTCTCCCTCTTTTCACCTAAGCCTCATCCTACACCCCTTCATCCAACTGTCTCTTTGCCCTCTTTGGTTGGAGGCTTTAACATAGGTCTGTGTCGAACTTTACCGTGCAAAAGCTTGTCCTGGGCTTGATTACTTTGGGGGCATTTCTGGCCGCCCCTTGGCTGACTACTGAGTTTCTGGGTGGTAATACCCTTCCCTTGGCTTTCCTTTTTGGTGTCGGCTTTCTTCTGCTGTTCGTTTTTGTCCTGCGCGACAACTGTTGGATTGCTGTCCCGCTCTGTCTCCCCCTCACCGGATCTTTAAATATCCTGCCCATTAAGTTTTCCCCTGCTGAACTCTCGATCCTGCTGGTCATCGGCTATGTCGTTCTGCAGATGTTTATGACCAAAAGGCAATCTGTAAGCCTAGGTCCGCCGCAGATTTGGATTCCTGGAATTCTCTTTGCCGGAGTTCTCCTTTATCATTGGGGGAAAGGGAGTGGCCTTGGGCTCAGCATGTTTGGTGGCGAAGCCAGCGGTGGCCGCCGCTTCTTCACCATTCTTTCGGGTATGCTGGTTCTTCCCGCTCTTCTTTGGTTCCCTTTGGGAAAGTCTCCGTGGCTTTTCCGGGTGCCGTTGCTTTACTTGATTGGGTCCCTTTTCGAGCTTACTCCCTTTGCCATTTCCTCTGCAGTTCCAGCAATGGCTCCATACATTTACCGAGTTTATTCTTCCGTGAATCTCGAGGCTTATGCTGGAGCCCAAGCCTTCCGGGATGACTCAATGGTTCGCATCGGCCAAGTTGCCCCCTTTGCCCTTGCGCTCCAGTTGGCTCTAATTTGCTATTTCCCGCCGCGGGACTGGATTCGGCCCAGCCGTCTTTTCGTGATCCCCGTCTCAATTCTGACCTTGCTAGGAACTATCTGGGGAGGCTTCCGTGGGCACCTTTTTAATTATCTTGCCGTAGTCTGCGTTGCCCTTTTTCTGCGCGCACGTTTTCTTCTTTTGTTGGCCATCCCTTTCTCCGCGGGGATCATTGCCCTGCTTGTTCTGGGACAAGGGTCTCTTTTCAATCTACCCTTTACCATCCAGCGCACTCTCTCCCCCTTCCCTGGAAAATGGAGCCGCGAGGCTGTTATGTCGACCGGTTCGTCTAACGATTTTCGAATTGGCATCCAGAACGTCTATAAATCAGAGTTCATGGATAAGGCGGGTTGGCTGGGTGATGGATATAAATTTGACGCTCGATATATGGCGGATCGTGGCGCAGATATCGGGACCGCGCGGATGGAAGCCAGTGGCGATGCTCAGTCCAAAAGTTTCATCATCGCCCGGGATCACCATGTCGGCTGGGTCGCCCTCCACCACGTGACCGGCTGGGTCGGGTTCGGAGCTTTTGTTCTCCTCTGTCTTGGCTCCCTTTTTTATGTCTGGCGAAATGTTCTCCAGCCCCATTTGGGCGATATTCCTCCCGAGCAGGTCTGGGCCACCGCCCTGACTACACAAAGCATTATCAGCTTTTTTATCTCCTTCGGGTCCATCCAAAATTTTATCCCCCCTTTTTGCGTGTTTCTGGGAATAGCCATCCAGTCTTTCCGCGCCCATCGGCCGCCAGTTGAGCCACTAGGTGGCATCCCATCTTAGTTTTAGGTTCACCCATAAGCCGAAAACAACCGCCCATCCATGAGCTTGCTCGTTGCCCCATCTTTTCGTCCGTCGCAGAGCAAGCGTGTGGGGTCCCTAATGCCCCAACTAATCCTTCTCTATTTCTGATTCGAAGCCTTATTGCTGAAGCCAAATGTCACGAATAATGCCCGCCACCCATCACCACTTCCCCCAGCGCATCCTCTCGCGAATAAACCATCTTCCGACCCAGAAAGGGGTCGCCCGCTGTTCAGTAAAAGAAGCCCGACGCTGCGGGTTATCAAGGGTGTACAAAGAGTAGTTCACTGTCTTCGGCCAGTATGCCCCATCGAACAGTTTGACCATCCAATGAAGCCACACCCAAAATACTTTGGTCCATCTCCATAATTGTGGAGCCCGATCGCGAATTTCAGCAGCCTCTCGAACTGCATTGGGCGACAAGTTCATGTTCGTCCCAGTATCCGTAAAGGTCGTTGAATATTCCGAAACTCTTCCGATGGTTGTTTTTTTTGCAAGCCGATCCATCACCCATAAGGCATCCGCACAGTCCCGCCACTTGGCATCAAACCATGCATTCTGCTCCTTCAGCATACTTCTCCGGAAAAACATGGCGCAGGTAAAATTTGGCAGGTGACAAGTCATCACATGGGGAAGAGAAAGGCGAACAGGCATTCGGGCCGCAATTAACTTCCCATCCGGTTTGACAATCAAAACACCCCCAAAAAGTACATCAGTCGATGGCCTTTGCGCGAAGGCACTAAGAATCTTGGCCAAAGAGCCGGGTAGATACTGCTCATCACAATTCAGATAGGCACACAACGGAGAAGCCCCTTTGGCTAAACCGCGATTCACCGCATCATACATCCCGGAGTCTTTTTCCGAGATCATGACCCGTCGATAGCCGGGTCGATCGGGCCAAAGTTGGGCCATTTTTTCGGCAAACTGATCAAATCCCGCCGTCCCTGCATCCTGTACGATGTGCTCCACCTGCACACCCTCCTGATCCGCCACAGAAGCAATACAGCACTCCAAATAGTCCAGTTGCTTGAAGCTGGGCGTCACAATCGTAAAGTTCACGTTAAGAATGATACCTCGGTTTCGCCCAGCCGTCACTCTTCCCCTAAGTTGCCTACTGTTTCCCTTCTAATATTTTAGGGCACGCCATGATTTTACAACCTACCCACAGCTTAGCAGATGATGGTTTTCCCTTCATCCAACTCGTTGAGAGGTTTGAGAATTCAATGCCCTGCCTGCGTTGTTATATCGCGCCTAATTCAGGTTGCTTCCTTTTTGCAAAGCCAGATTGAACTAAAGGTATTCGCCTCATCTTTGACTGAGCGATAAAAAGGAAGGGCTTCCTTTAAACAATCCTCTGAAAAGTGCCGTAACAAGGGACATGAAATCTCGATATTAAACGCGGAACTATTGCAGAGCAGCGCTTGTAGTAACATCGCCTCATTCCAAAACATTGGCCAATGGGGTGACTCTTCGTGATCCAATAATGTCCAGTAGTTGGGTGGAAAAGGAATATTGTAGGGGAAGGGAATATCATGAATATGAATATATACCCCTGCGCTTAGTGCCGGCAGGACTTCGAGAAAAAGAAATGGCACATCGCCGTCAATTTTTACAATATGCGAGGAGTCAATAAAGAGAATGTCTCCATGACCCAGCTCAAGGAATCTATCCATGGGTACATCTTGGACCTCTGATTCCAAAAGAGTTATCCCGGATATTGTTTGCAGTGCGCTGTAAGGGAATGGTTCAACACAAGTAATTTGGCCTTTCCCCCCGTTCTGAAGGTTTCGTTGGATTGCGCAATTGGCGTAGTATGTTGACATGCCACTACCCACCTCCAGGTATCTACGTGGGTTAATCTCGCGAATCATTGCATATGAAATAAAGGCGTCTACCTGGGGATAACCTGGCCCAAATCCAGCGTTTCTAATTGAATTATAAGGAGGAAGTTTTTCGAACTCATTCAAGTACTTGTCGCATAAGTTAGCCAGCATTTGCCGCATCTTCCCCAAGTCGTAATGCACGCCCTTGAGGCTGCTTGGCTTAATCCATCGATTGCTTTTGCGCCTGAGGGCATTCTCACTTGGTGTCGGTCCATAGTAATCTGTCGCTCTAGTTATAATAAATCCCAGATTCTCGATTAGTCTTCTTGCCTGAATAAACATTAGGTGTTTCGATTTTCGAATTATTTTCCATATTCTGCGGGGTGTGTGCTTTTTAAGGCTTTTTGCAATGCTCGATGCTTGATTCATATTTTTATAGAATTGTGATTCGTCTCTAGTGCGTGCACAACAAGTTTGTTTGTGCGCAGACAGGTTATTTGTTCAGTCTTGAGTAATTGGTGCCGAATATTGTCAGATCACCTTCATTGGCTACATCCACTACCCTATGCCATTAGTTTTTTATCAAGGCCTTAGGCGCACTCAAAAAAGGGTGGCGGTTCGCCATCCCAACATCATCTTTCTTTCTTCATTGCCGAATCCTCATAACTTGCCTCTATGAAGCGGTTGCGCATCCTCCAGATTTTCAGCCGCTATATTCATTTTGGCGGAGAGGAAGGTTCCGTATTTCGAATTGGTGATGCACTTCAGGATTTTCACGATGTCGAATATTTTATCGGTTCAACCAAAGACTTTTTGGGCTCTGACATGCAATCAAAAATCCGGGCCCCCTTGAACGCTTACTACAACCTGCCCATCGCGAACCGGCTTCGTAAATATCAAGAGGTCGGTAAATTTGATCTTTGGCAAATCCACAATGTCCTTCCCGGTCTCTCTCCCTCCGTTTATCAGACCGCCTTCGATCTCAAGGTGCCTGTCGTCCACTACCTCCATAACTATCGGATGGGTTGTACGAACGGCTTTTTCCTGAACCACGGTCAACCGTGT
>Ga0187842_1001039_pt1 | contig 13185 bp, 8 predicted proteins | sample SpaLakP09_SKY_41_FD_134514 | JGI IMG/M metagenome (GOLD analysis project Ga0187842, IMG submission 134514) | Oligotrophic lake water microbial communities from Sparkling Lake, Wisconsin, USA - SP09_SKY_41 | ecosystem: Environmental > Aquatic > Freshwater > Lake | place: USA: Sparkling Lake... | reverse complement strand
GTCCAGCGCGGCGCTCAGCGCGCCGTAGAGCACGGCCATGATGATGAACATCGGGATGATGCTGCTCAGCCGTGCGGCGCGGGCCTGCACGCTGGCGAGGTCGCGCTCCTGGATGTCGACGGGCTGCAGCAGCTCGATGGACACGCCCCGCATCGCCAGGTTCAGCGACGCGCGCTCGCGGTTGAAGCCCCACAGCACGCGCTGGATGGGCCCGATGCCGGCGGACGCACGCTGGTTGGCGCTGTCGCTGACGATCTCCACCGTCGGCGCCTCGCCGGCCAGCAGCTGGGCTTCGAAGTCCTTGGGCACGACCAGCACCGGCTCCAGCAGCTTGGTAGCGCGCAACTGGGCCTCGTAGTCGGCCGGCGCGGCCTTGAGGGTGTAGGTCTGGCGTTCGATGAAGTTCTTCAGCGTCGGCGCGTGCTCCATGCCCACGGCCATCAGCTCGCGCCGGTCGGCGCGCTCCTCCAGCGAGGCGATCAGCCCCGACAGCGCCGCCAGCAGCAGCGGGCCCATCAGCAGCGCGGGAACGAGGATGCGCAGCAGCGTGCGCCGGTCGCGCAGCGCGTCCGCCAGCTCTTTGGTGAAAACGATCCAGGCCTGAGTCATGTCAGCCCCTCGTCCGACGAGTACATCGGCCGATCCCCCGAGGGGATGCGGGCCGGCTTGGGAGCGGCCCGGCGCTCGGCCCGCTGATGGTTTGCGATCTTGTTCATACGGCCACCTCCTCAGGGAATGCGAGTTTCACGAAGGCGTCCTCGAAGCGCTGTTCGCCCGCCAGCTCCAGCAGCGTCGGCACATTGCCGTGCGCCACGCTGCGGCCCTTGGAGACGATGACGACCTCGTCGCAGAGCTGCTCCACCTCTTGCATGATGTGCGTGGAGAAGACGATGCATTTGCTGCCGCCCTCGGGGCTGCGCAGCCAGCGCAGCGCCTCGCGCAGCGCGCGGGTGGCCAGCACGTCCAGGCCGTTGGTGGGCTCGTCCAACACGATGTTGGCGGGGTCGTGCACCAGCGCGCGGGCCAGTGCCGTCTTCATCCGCTCGCCCTGGCTGAAGCCCTCCGCGCGGCGGTCCAGGATGGGCTGCATCTCCAGCAGCTTCGCCAGTTCGTCGGCGCGGGCGTTCGCCGCGTCGGGGTTCATGCCCTGCAGGCGGCCGAAGTAGGCGATGTTCTCGCGCGCCGACAGGCGCGGGTAGAGGCCGTGCGCGTCGCCGAGGATGCCCATGCGAGCTAGCGCTTTCAAAGGCGCGTCCTTCACGATGATGCCGTCGACGGCGATCCTGCCCCGGTCCGGCGCGAACAGCCCGCCCAGCATGCGCAGCGTCGTCGTCTTGCCCGCGCCGTTGGCGCCCAGCAGGCCTGTGATGCGGCCGTCGGGCGCCGTGAGGCTCACGCCCTGCACCGCATGCACGACGCCCTTGGTGCCCCGCTTGAAAAGCCCGGCGCCAGTGCGGGTGGCGAACTGCTTGTGAACGTCCTGGATCTCGATCATTTCGCCGCTCCTGCTTGAACGGGCTGGAAGGCAGCGGGCCGCGGGATGCGCGTCGCGCAGGCCGCTTCCTGCGGCAGCGCGGCGGCGTCGGTCTTGGCGTCGATGAAGCGGAACATCAGGTCGCGCACGCAGCCCACGGCCATCACGCCGTGGCCGGCCTCGGGCACGACGACATGCTGCACGCGCTCCGGGTGGCCGGCGGCCAGCGCCTTGGCCACGCGCTCGCCGTGGCGGGCCGGCGTGGCCGGGTCCGCGCCGCCGCTCATGACGAGCACGGGGCTGGGCGCGGGCGGCAGCGTGTAGAAGTCAGCCGGCACATCGGCACGGGGCCAGGTCTTGCACACGCGGGCGTACATGTCGGCATCGACGGTGCGGTAGTCCTCGCCCGGCTTGTCGGTGGCGCCGGCCAGGCGGGGCACGTCTTCCGCGCAGATGACGGAGAAGTGCATGCCCGCAGCGAGTTTCATGCCCTTGCCGCCGGCGAAGGCGGTCGTCAGGCCGAACAGGCCTTCAAAGCGGCCCTCGGTCGCCGCTGCGTGGATGGCGGCCGGCAGCGCTGCGGCCAGCGCGGGCTGGTAAAGCGGGGGCCGCACGGCGCGCAGCAGCAGCTCCCGGTCGACCGTGAAGCGCTCGGGCTCACCGGTCAGCGGCTGGGCCACCGTCACCTGGCGCGGCAGTGAGGCGAGCAGCTTCTGCCAGTCGGCACTCAGCTCGGGGTGGGTTTTGGCATGGGCTTCGATGAGCTTGTCCAGCGCCGCCTGCGTGTCCGGCGAGAAGCTGGCGGGCAGCACCATGTCCGGCGGCGCCACGCCGTCGATGACGGTGCGGCGCACTTTGGTCGGGAACTGGCGCAGGTACTCCAGCGCGACGCGCGTGCCGTAGCTGCCGCCGACGAGGTTCCATTGCGGCACGGCCAGCGCCTCGCGCACGGCCTCCATGTCCTGCATGGCGATGGTCGTCGTGAAGAAGCGCAGGTCACCGTAGGGCAACTTCTCCAGCGTCGCACGGCAGGCGTCCAGGCGACGCATCTGCGCGGCGGTGTCGAGCTGTTCGGTGATGGGCAGCTTGGTCTCGTCCGGGCATTCGAGAGGGGCCGACCTGCCGGTGCCGCGCTGGTCGATGAAGACGAGGTCGCGCCGGTTGTTCAGCCGTGAGAGGCGCGGCAGCACGCGCGAGGCGACGCCGATGGCGCTCTGGCCGGGGCCGCCGGCCAGCATCAGCACGGCATCGGGCTGCTTGTTGCGCGCCATCGCGGGCACGACGAGGTAGTGGATGTCGACCTTGACGCCGTCCGGCCGCGCCGGGTCCAGCGGGCGCTGCAGGCTGCCGCATTGCAGCTCGTTGGGAATGCCGTCGATGCGGCACGGCTTCAGCGGCGTGGCCGCTTGCGCAGTTGCGGCAAACAGGGCGGCGGCGAGCGCAACGGCGCGCCGGGCGGGGAAGGGCATGACGGGGCTCCAGGGACCGGATGGCCGCGAGTATCCGGGCCGCTGCCCGCGCCGCCACGCCGCCGGTGCTGGCCGGCAGCCTGGTGCGCATGAATGGCCCCAGACGCGGGTTGAATGGCGGTGCATGTTCGAATACCTTCCGACCAGCGGCCTTGCCGCGTTGAAAGGCAAAGCGTGCAGACACTCGACGAGATGCGTGACCGTTGCCTGCTGACCCACGAGCAGCATGCCGAGATCGGCGCCTGGGTCAGCCAGGCCCGCACCCCCGAGGCCATCATGGCCATGCCCGAGGGGTTGTGGCGCACGCTGGAGCTGGCCAGCGTGCTGATGGACGTGGACGCCGACCTGCGGCGCGAACCCATGCTGTCCGACGGCGCCTAGGCTTTTCCGGCGGGCTTCATCAGCCCTTGGCAGGCCGAGCGCGCCTTGGCATCGCTGCCATCCAGCCTGCCGCAGACGCCGTCGAGCTGAGCCTTCAACCGGCCCACGGCGGCAGCCTGGGCGGGGGTCTTGTTCCAGTCGCCCAGCAGCGTGGCGACCTTCTTCAACGACCGCTCGCTGCGCTCGTAGAAGGCGCCCGGGTCCTTCTGGGCTTCGGTGAACAGCTGGGCCGCAGCCTTCTCGATGCGCGGCGTGTCTTCCGGGCTCAGCTCGATCAACGCGGCGAAGTAGTTCGAGCCCCACTGCAGCCGCGTGGCCGGACCTTCGCTCTTGTTGAAGGCCTCCTCGTACCAGTGCAGCGCGTCCGCCTTGCGGCCCTGCTTCTTCAGATTGCCGCCCAACTGGCTCATCAGGTAGTAGGGCGAGTGGCTGCGGGCGAGGGCTGCCTTCAGCAGCTCGTCGCTGTCCTGCCACAACCCGGCGCGGCCCAGCAGGTGGGCGGCCTGGGTGACGACGGCCTGGCGCTCGTAGCCGTCGGTGACCTCCCGGTTGGCGCGCGTGGTCTGGTCGCGCGCTTCGGTCTGCAGCGCGGTGGGGACGGTCTTGGGATGCGGCTCGTCCTTGGCCGTGTCCAGCCGCGCCAGCTCAATGCGGGCCTGCAGCGCCTTGAGGCGGTCGGCACGAGACAGCGTCGTGTCTTCGTTCAGGCGTTTCAGCGCGGCATCGAATTCGGCGACGAGCGCGGTGCGCGTCTCGCCGGCCGTGGGCGCCAGCGCCTTGGCGAGATCCCGCGCCTCGTTGCTCAGCACGTCCATCTGCGCGCGAGCTTGCGAGCCATCGGCCAGCACAGCGCGCAGGCGCGGCAACTGGGCCGGGTCGGCCACCTTGCCCTCCGCCAGGGCGCCGATGGACTTGAGCCAAAGGCGGGTCGTCGTCTCGGCGTCCACGCCCTCGCTGGCCTTGGCGAGCTGCGTCAACGTGGCGGGGCGTTCGGCCACAGGCAGCAGTTGCTGCTCATCGGTCTCCCAGCCGTAGAAACCCAGCAGCCGCCATTCGTTGGCATTGAGCTTCTTGCCCGCCCTGGCGTCCGCCAGCACGGCCTTGACTGGCCGGCCGCTGGACAGGCCCAGCTGAAGCACCTTCATGACCTGAGCCGCATCGGCCTCGCCGGGCAGGCGGGTGATCTCGTTGCCGGCCGGGCTGAACAGGATCAGCGTCGGGTAGCCGCGCACCTTGAAGCGCGTGCCCAGCTTCTGCGCGCCGGGGCCGTCGCCGTCGATGCCCACGGCCACGAAGGCCTTGCTCTGCTCGATGAAGTCCGCGCGGTTGAACAGCGTGGCCTTGAGCTGGTTGCAGGGCGGGCACCACTTGGCGCCCCAGTACAGCAGCAGCGGCTTCTTCTCGGCCTTGGCCTGGGTAAAGGCGCGGTCGATGTCGGCATCGGCCGCGGCGGCCTGCCAGGACACGCCTGGGCCGGTGCTGGCCTGGCTGGAGGGCGTGGCGGCCAGCAGCAGCGCGGCCACCAGGGCGGCGAAAAAGACGGTTTGCTTCATCGGGCCTGCGGGTTCGATGGTGTCGAGCCGGTCATTGTCCGCTGCGTGCCGCAACGCGGCATCCTTGTTTGCCGCGCAAGCTTGCTCAGTAGTTGAGCGTGCGCTGGCGCCGCCAGGCCAGCGGCGTCATGCCGGTTCGGGTGCGGAAGGCGGTCGAGAAGTTGCCGGGCGTTCGAAAGCCCACCTCGTAGGCCACCGCGTTGATGCTCATCGATGTGCGCTCCAGCAGCCGCAGGCTGGCGCGGATGCGCTGCTCGCTGATGTAGGCCTGTAGCGTCATGCCGGTGTGCTGCCGGAACATGTCGCACAGCCGCCTTGCGGCCACGCCCACTTCGCGGGCCAGCTCATCTGCGCAGGGCAGTGAGCTCAGCTGCGCGTCGATCAAGGCCTTGGCGGCTTCGACAAAGGCGCCCTCGGGGTCGGGCGAAGTCGGCGCCGGGGCCGCCGGGCCGGGCAGGTGCACATGCACCCTGGCCAGCACCTCGGCCGGCCACAGCGGCTTGCAGATGTAGTCCACCGCGCCCACCTCCAGGCCGCGCACGCGGTCATTGGGCTCGGTCAGCCCCGACACGAAGAGAAGCGGGATGTCGGCAGTCAGCGCGTCGGCCTTGAGCAGGCGGCAGGCCACCAGGCCGTCGACCACACCGGGCAGGCAGGTGTCCATCAGGATCAGGTCGGGCCGCTGCCCCTGCGCCCGCTGAACGCCGCCCAGCCCGTCGGTCGCGAACGACAGCGTGAAGCGCTCGCTCAGCAGCGCGGTCACCGACTTCAGGTCACCCAGCTCACCAGCCACCACCAGCACGCGCTGGCGGCGTGCAGTGGTGTCCGCAAAACAGGGCATGGGCGCGACAGTTTGGGGCATGGCTCCTGTGGAATCGTGCACGGCCGGGGGATGGTAGTCATCTGAAAAACAGAATGGAAAAGTTTTTCAGCAATTTGTGAAAGGCGTCTGCCGATGGCCGCGCAAGCATTCATGCCTGCTTGTCAGCGGGAGATACCAAGTGCGACCCACCCATCCAGCCAGGCCTCATTTGTCGGCTCATCGAATCTCCCGCCGTGATGGGCGACGGCTGCGGCCTGCCGCCTGGGGTGCGGCCGTGCTCATGGCCCTGGGGGCCTTGAACGCCAGCGCGCAGACCGCGCCCGATGCCGGCCAGTTGTCACAGCAGAACCAGCGCAAGGCGCCGGTGCTGCCCAAGCCGGGCGAGGGTGCCCAGGTGGCGACGCCGCCGCCCACGCTGCAGGTGGCGGCGGGCGCCAAGGTGGCGGTCAAGTCGTTCAAGTTCCAGGGCAACACGATGCTGACCGACGCGCAGCTGCAGCGCAGCGTGACGGGCTATCTGGATCGCCCGCTGGACTTCAAGGAGCTGCAGGAGGTCACCGCGCTGGTGGCCAAGCGCTATACGGCTGCGGGCCGGCTGGCGAGGGTCTTCCTGCCGGCGCAGGACGTCACTGCGGGCGTGGTGACGCTGCAGGTGATGGAGGCGAATTACGGTGGCGCGCAGGTGGAGCAGAGCGGCCAGCACCTGGCGCCCGAGCGCGCCATGGCGATGCTCGAACAGGGGCAGCAGCGCGGACAGGCGCTGGACCTGGTGGCGCTGGATCGGGCCTTGCTGCTGGTGGGCGACCTGCCGGGCGTGCAGGCCGGCGCCAGCCTGGTGCCGGGTGACAGCACAGGCCAGACCGCCGTGCGCCTGAGCCTGCGCGACAAGCCCACGGTGACGGGCTCGGTCGGTGTCGACAACAGCGGCACGCGCTCCACCGGCGAGCCGCGCTTGAACGCCTCCGTGGCGCTGAACAGCGCGCTCGGGATGGGTGACCTCCTGATTGCCCAGGCCAGCGTCAATCGCGGCAGCAGCTTCGTGCGGCTGGGCGCGTCAATGCCGGTCGGGCTGTCGGGCACGCGCGTCGGCGTCAGCGCCAATGCGCTGCGCTATCACCTTGTCGGCAGCGATTTCGAAGCCCTCAATGCCCGTGGCACGTCCAGCGCCTGGGGCCTGGACGTCAGCCATCCGCTGGTGCGGTCGCGCGACTTCAACGTGCTGCTGCAGGGCGGCGTCGAGAGCAAGCAGTTCCATAACAAGGCCAACGGCGCCGACGCCTCGGTCTACGACTCCAACGTCTGGAGCGTGGGCCTCAGCGCCAACCAGTTCGATGAGTGGGGCGGCTCCGGCGTCATGACCGCCTACCTGGGCGCCCAGGTCGGGAAGCTGGACCTGGGCGGCTCGCCCAGCCAGGTCTTCGACGCGGCCGGCCCGCGTACCGACGGCAGCTTCCGCAAACTGCGCTACCAGCTGACCCGCCAGCAGACCCTGGCGGGCGACTGGTCGGCCTATGTGTCGTTGCAGGGGCAGTGGGCCAATCGCAACCTGGACTCGTCGGAGAAGTTCTACCTTGGCGGCCCGCAGGGCGTGCGCGCCTACCCGGTCAGCGAGGGTGGCGGCGCCACGGGCCAGCTGGCCAGCGTCGAGCTGCGCGTGCGGCTGGGCGGCGGCTGGCGCGCTGCCGGCTTCTTCGACTGGGGGCGCGTGCGGACCTATGTCGACGAGAACTTCCTGGGTGCCACGGCGCCCAACAGCTATTCACTCAAGGGCGCCGGCCTGAGCCTGGACTACGTCAGCCCGGGCGGCACGGAGGTGAGCGTGGTGCGGGCTCGCCGCATTGGCGACAACCCGCTCGCCGACGCGCAGGGGCGCGACCTGGATGGGTCGCTGCACCGCAACCGCTTCTGGCTGCTCGCCAGCCAACCGTTCTGAGCGCCGAGGAGGACACCATGCACGAACATGCCAGCCTGAACCGCATCTTCCGCCTCGTCTGGAGCGCCGCCCAGGGTTGCTGGGTCGCGGTCCACGAACACGCCCGCGGCCGCAGCAAGGCCGGCCGCAGCGGCCGCCGCCTGCGCGCCATCGTCACGCTGTTGGCGCTCGGCGCCTCAGGGGCCTTCGCCCAGACGCCATCCGCAGCCGCGGCGGCCGTGGTCGCCCGCAAGGCGCCCGCGCCGAACGCGACGCCGCAGGGCGGCCAGCTCGTGGCCGGCCAGGCCACCTGGCAGCAGACCGGCTCCAACCTCGTCGTCAACCAGACGACGGCCCGCGCCGCCATCGACTGGACCAGCTTCGACATCGGCGCCAACGCCAGCGTGCGCTTCGCGCAGCCCGATGCCTCCAGCGTCGCGCTGAACCGCGTCACCGGCGGCTCGCCCAGCCAGATCTTTGGCCGCCTGAGCGCCAACGGCCAGGTTTTCCTGACCAACGCCAGCGGCATCTATTTCAGCCCGACGGCCCAGGTGGATGTGGGCTCTTTTGTGGCCAGCGCGAACAGCATCGGCCTCGCTGACTTCATGGCCGGCCGGCTGGTGTTCGAGCGCGCCGGCAGCACCGCCGGTGTCGAGAACGAGGGCAGCATCACGGCCGCGAGCGGCGGCTACGTGGCCCTGCTGGCACCCGAGGTGCGCAACAGCGGCATCGTGCGCGCCCAGGCGGGCACGGTGGCGTTGGCCGCTGGCGAGGCCGTCGAGCTGCAGTTCGAAGGCGGCAGCCTGGCCCGGCTGCGCGTGACGCCGGCCGACATCGCCACCCTGATCGAGAACCGCCACGCCGTGCTGGCGCCGGACGGCCAGATCCTGATGTCGGCACGCGCCGCGCAGACCCTGCAGGGCAGCGTCATCCGCAACAGCGGCGAGCTGTCGGCCAGCAGCCTGGTGGCCAAGGGCGGCCGCATCGTGCTGGAGGCCGACCACGTCGACATCGCGGCCGGCTCGGCCATCACCGCCACCGGCGCGACCGGCGGCGGCCGCATCAACCTGGGCGGCAACTACCAAGGTGTGGGCGAGTTCTGGAACGCCACCTCAACGACGGTCGCGGCCGGTGCCAGCATCGACGCCAGCGCCACGCGGCTGGGCGATGGCGGCACGGTGATCGTCTGGTCCAACGACCGCACCCGCTTCGACGGCAGCATCGCCGCACGCGGCGGCCTGCTGGGCGGCAACGGCGGCCTCATCGAAACCTCGGGCAAGCGCGTGCTGAACGTGCGCACGGGCGTGGCCGACGTGAGCGCGGCCAAGGGCAAGGGCGGCACCTGGCTGCTGGACCCGAACGACCTGACCATCGGTGCGGTCACCGACACCAACGTCGCCGGCAGCTTCAACACCACCGACGACGACGCCTTCCTCAGCACCACCTCGCTGGCGGCGGCGTTGACGAACGGCTCCAACGTCGTCGTGCTCACCAACAACGGCGGCCTCAACACCGGCCTGGGCGACATCACCGTCACTGGCGCCATCACCACCGCGCTGGCCAGCGCGCAGTCCGCCACGCTGACGCTGGCGGCCCAGGGCAGCATCAACTTCCAGGCGGGCGGCTCCATCAGCGCGGGCGGCGCCGACCGCTCGCTGAACGTCAACCTGCACGCCGGCACGGCGCTGGGCGGCGGCTCGCCGGGCTCGGTGACCAGCGAAGTCTCGATGGCGGTCGGCTCGACCATCAACACCGGCCTGGCCGGCAACCTGGCCGCCGTCGCCAAGGGCGATGTGACGCTGGCCGGCCTGACGGTGGGCGGCTCGCTCACCGCGACGACCAACAACGGCGCGTTCTCGCAGGTGGGTGCGGCCAGCGTCGCCGGCACCACCACCGTCAACGCCGGAACCGGCGAAGTGGCGCTCAACAACGCGGGCAACCAGCTCGCCGGCGCGGTCAGCTCCACGGGCACTGGCGCGGTCACCGTCCGCAATGGCCTGGCCACGGCGCTGGGCGCCATCGGCTCGGTCGGCAGCGCTGCGGCCAGCCTGGACGTCATCACCACCAACGCGGCCGTGACGCAGACCGCTGCGGCCTACGTCACCGGCGAGACCACCGTCGCGGCCGGCTCCGGCAACGTCAGCCTCGCTAACGCGTCCAACCGGCTGACCGGCGCGGTCAATTCGACCGGCTCCGGCGCAGTGACGCTGGCCAACGACATCGCCACCAACCTGGGCACCATGGGCACCAGCGGCGGCCCGCTGGCCAGCCTGTCGGTCACGACCACCAACGACAACGTCAGCCAGAGCGGCACGTCCTACGTGGCCGGCGCCACCACGGTGGCCGCCGGCACGGGCACCGTGTCGCTGAGCAACACCGGCAACCAGTTGGCCGGCGCGGTCGGCTCCACCGGCACCGGCGCGGTCACGCTGCGCAACGCGGTCAGCACCACGCTGGGCGCCATCGGCTCACCGGGCAACGGCGCCGCCAGCCTGACCGTGCGCAACAGCAACGGCAGCATCACGCAAAGCGGCGCGGCGGTTGTCGCCGGCGCCACCTCGCTACGCACCGACACCGGCGGCGCCATCACGGCCAGCAACGCCGGCAACCAGTTCGCCGGCGCGATCACGACCATCGGCACCGGCGCGGTCACGTTGTTCAACAACGGCGCCACCTCGCTGGGCCAGATCGGCAGCAGCGGCAGCCGCGCGACCAGCCTGGCCGTCAGCACCAACGGCGGCGCGGTCTCGCAGAGCGGCACGGCTTATGTCGACGGCACCACCGCCGTCAGCGCCGGCACGGGTGCGGTCACGCTGGACAACGCCTTCAACAAGCTCAACGGCGCGGTCAGCTCGGCCGGCACCGGCGCGGTCACCATCGTCAACAGTCAGGCCACGACGCTGGGCCAGATCGGCGCGGCGGCGGCGGCAATGCGGCGGCCAGCCTGGCGGTCACGACGGTCAACGACGCCGTTGGCCAGAGCGCCAGCGCCTATGTGGCGGGCACCACCACTGTCAACGCGGGCGGCGCGGCCGTGACGCTGAACGACGCGGGCAACCAGTTCGCTGGCGCGGTCGGTTCGACCGGTCGCGGCGACGTCACGCTGGTCAACACCGTGGCCACCGTGCTGGGCCCCATCGGCGCCTCGGGCGCCGGCAACTCGGCGGCCAGCCTCACGGTCACCGCCACCAACCAGACCCTCACGCAGACCGGCGCCGCGCTGGTGGACGGCGCGACCACGGTCAGCACCGGCTCTGGCGCCGTGACGCTGACGAACGCGGGCAACACGCTGGTCGGCGCGGTCGCCGTGACCAACACCGGCAACGCCAACGTGTCGTCGACCGGCGCTTTGGGCATCACCTTCAACGGCAGCGGCACCACCGCCGCCACGGCCAGCGGCGCGCTGACGGCCACGCTGAACGGCGCGGGCGCCACCACGCTCACCGGCAGCGGCGTGACGCTGTCGGGCACAGCCAGCAGCCTGGCCAGCAACAGCACGGGCACCACCAGCGTCGGCGCGACCACGGTGACCGGCAATGCCAGCCTGGACAGCGCCGGCGCGGTCACGCAGAGCGCGGCGCTGTCGGCCAGCGGCCTTGAACTCAAGGGCAATGGCGCCGTCACGCTGGCGAACGCGGGCAACAGCATCACGACCGTCGCGGCGGCTACCGGCTCGGGCGACCTGACGCTGGTCAACAGCGGCGCGCTGGCCGTCGGTACCGTGAATAGCGTGGGTGTCACGCGCAGCGGCGCGGTGGCGATCAGCACGCTCACGGGCGACCTGACGCTGAACCAGTCCGTCGCCACCACCAGCACCGCCAGCAACGCGGTGGTGCTGAACGCGGCCAGTTCGGCGGCGGCCGGCACGGGCGCGGGCGGCAACGTCATCGTCGGCGGCAGCGGGGCCGTCAGTGTCGGTAGCGGTGGCCGCGCCACGCTGTATTCGGGCACCGTGTCCGGCAGCACCGGCCTGACCGCCCTGGTCGGCAGCGGCAGCGGGCGCTTCCGCTACGGCAGCGACGAGACCACGACCAACTTCACGGCCGCCCTGGGCGCTGGCGTCAACGCGGTCTACCGCGAGCAGCCGACTGTCACCATCACGGCCGACAACCTGACGCGCACCTACGGCACGGCCACAGCCGCCACCACCAGCCTGACCGGCGTGCAGAACGGCGACACCACCGGCCAGATCTTCAGCACCGCGCCGACCGTGGCGGTCGGCGGCACCCTGTCCACGTCGAACAACCCCATCGTGGGCGCGCACACGCTGACAGCATCCGGCGCCGTGGGCAGCCTGGGCTACACGCTCAGCTACGCAGCGCCCGGCACGCTGACCGTGAACGCCGCGTCGGTCTCTGCCATCACCGGCATCTCGGCGGCCAACAAGGTCTACGACACGACGACGACCGCCGCGCTGAGTACCGGCAGCGCCGGCTTCACCGGCATGGTGGGCGGCGACGTGCTGACGGTGGCGACGTCCACCGGCAACTTCGTCGACAAGAACGCGGCGACCGGCAAGACGGTGAACATCACCGGGCTTTCGCTGGGTGGCGCGGATGCGGGCAACTACACGCTGGCCAGCACCACCGCCACGACCACTGCCGACATCACCAAGGCGACGATGGCGGCCATCACCGGCATCACAGCGGCCAACAAGGTTTATGACGGCAACAACACCGCCACGCTCAGCACTGGCGCGGCTGGTTTTACGGGCCTGCTGGGAGGCGACTCCGTCAACGTGGCCACGTCGACGGGCACGTTCTCGGACAAGAACGTCGCCAACGGCAAGACCGTCAGCATCACCGGCCTGACGCTGGGCGGCACGGACGCGGGCAACTACACGCTGGCCTCCACGACGGCATCCACGACGGCCAACATCACGCCGGCCACCATTGCCGGCATCACCGGCATCACGGCCGCCAACAAGGTCTACGACGGCAACAACACCGCCACGCTGGCCACCGGATCGGCCGCCTTCACCGGCATGGTGACAGGCGACGCGCTGACGGTTGCCACGGGCAGCGGTACGTTCGCCGACAAGACCGTGGCCAATGGCAAGACGGTCAGCATCGCCGGCCTGAGCCTGGGTGGCACGGATGCAGGCAACTACACGCTGGCGTCGAGCACCGCCAGCACCACGGCCAACATCACGCCGGCCACGATTGCTGCCATCACCGGCATCACGGCCGCCAACAAGGTCTACGACACAACGACGATGGCCACGCTGAGCACCGGCAGCGCCGGCTTCACCGGCATGGTGGGCGGCGACACGCTGACGGTGGCGACCTCCACCGGCAACTTCGTCGACAAGAACGCGGCCACCGGCAAGACGGTCAACATCACCGCGCTGACGCTCGGCGGCGCCGATGCGGGCAACTACACGCTGGCCGCGACGACGGCCACGACCACGGCCGACATCACCAAGGCGACGATGGCGGCCATCACCGGCATCACGGCGGCCAACAAGGTCTATGACGGCAACACGGCTGCCACGCTGAGCACGGGCGCTGCCGGCTTCACCGGCTTGCTGGGAGGCGACTCGGTCAACGTGGCCACGTCGACCGGCACGTTCT
>Ga0187842_1001037_pt1 | contig 13196 bp, 10 predicted proteins | sample SpaLakP09_SKY_41_FD_134514 | JGI IMG/M metagenome (GOLD analysis project Ga0187842, IMG submission 134514) | Oligotrophic lake water microbial communities from Sparkling Lake, Wisconsin, USA - SP09_SKY_41 | ecosystem: Environmental > Aquatic > Freshwater > Lake | place: USA: Sparkling Lake... | reverse complement strand
TGGCTCGCCTTTGCGTGTCAGGCCATATGCGGCGATATCTTCGTCATTGAGCCAGGCGGGGCGCAACAGGGTGTATTCCAGCCCGGATGCTTCAACAATGGCGGCAGAGTCCCGATACGGGTCGAGGATGTGGCGATACTTTTCGCCCGGAACCTCAGCGTAAATACCCATTGCGCTGATGAATACCAGCCGGTGCAGGCCAGTGTGCTGCATGGCAGCGACAATGGCCTTGGCCTGGCTTGCCATATCGCCCGACAGGTTGGCATAGACCAGGTCCTGTCCGGGCATGGCTGCGCTCAACTGCGCTACATCGCGGGCGTCACCCTCTACCAGCGTCACCCGTGGATGCGTGGCGAGTGATTGCAGCCGCTGCGCACGGCGCAGGTAGAGCGTCAATGCCACATCAGCGTGCTCCAGTAACAACCGGGTGACGACGCGGGCAATCTGGCCATGGGCACCAATAATCATCACCCGCTGCATGCGCTACCCTCTCCGCTGGCGGCATAGTCAGCATCGCTCACGGCTTCCATCCAGTCGGCCGATTTGCCGTCCAGCGCCTCCTGGATGGCAATATGGCTCATGCTGCTCTCCGGCATTGCCCCATGCCAGTGTCGGGTATGGGGCGGAATGCGCACCACATCGCCCGGACGGATTTCCTGCAGCGGGCCGCCGGCGCGTTGTACATAGCCAGCCCCGGCGGTAACCAGCAGGGTTTGCCCCAGCGGATGGCTATGCCAGTGGGTGCGTGCTCCGGCAGGAAAGGTCACCAGACCGGCCGAAGCCCGGTCCGGGCCTGCCGGGGAGAACAGCATCTCCAGTTGTACCTGGCCGGTAAACCATTCGGCTGGCACGTCTACCGTGGCGCGTGCGCTGGAATGGGAAATCAGCAATCCTTCAGCCCCGGCGTCGCTACCCGTTTGCGTGTTGGTGTTCATGCCGGTTCTTTCAAAGAAGCCATATCAATGACGAAGCGGTATTTCACATCGGCCTTGAGCAGGCGGGCGAAGGCGTGATTGATATCCTGGATGCGGATCAGTTCGATATCGGAGTGAATGCCGTGCTGGCCACAGAAATCCAGCATTTCCTTTGTTTCTGCGATGCCGCCAATCAGCGAGCCGGCCAGCGCCTTGCGGCTAAACACCAGGGGGCCCGTATTGAAATCATCCAGCGGTCCCAGGTAGCCCACCATCACCATGGTGCCGCCGGATGCCAGCGTCGGAATGTAGGGATTCACATCATGCTGGTAGGGCACGGTGTTGATGATCAGGTCGAATTTTCCTGCTACTGCAGTCATCTGCGCAGTATCGGTGGACATCACCACATGGTCAGCGCCCAGGCGGCGGGCATCGGCCTCCTTGCCGGGTGAACGGCTGAACAGCGTGACTTCGGCCCCCATCGCCTTGGCCAGCTTCAGACCCATATGGCCCAAGCCACCCAGACCGACGATGGCCACCTTGCTGCCCTGGCCGACCTGCCAATGGCGTAGCGGCGAATAGGTGGTGATGCCGGCGCACAGCAGCGGAGCCGCGCCAGCCAGATCCAGGCTATCCGGCACTTTCAGCACGAAGTCCTGCGCCACGACGATTGTCTCGCTATAGCCGCCATAGGTACGGCTGCCATCAATCGGGTCCTGATGGTTGTAGGTGTAGGTTGCCCCGTTCTGGCAATACTGTTCCTGGCCGTGCTCACAGGGCGCACAGTGTTTGCAGGAGGCCACCAGGCAACCCACGCCCACCCGGTCGCCGATCTGGAAACGGCTTACGCCGGAACCTACAGCCAGCACCTTGCCGATGATTTCATGGCCGGGCACCATCGGATAATTGGCATTGCCCCAGTCGTTATGCACATTGTGCACATCAGAATGGCAGACGCCGCAGTAGAGGATTTCGATCACCACATCATCTGCGCGCGGACTGCGGCGTTCGATCTGGAATGGTGCCAGCAGGCTGCCGGATGACTGAGCGGCGTAACTTTTGACGCGATAGTTCATACGCTGTTTCTTTCTGAATGCTGGATGTCTGGCAAGGGCTGCCCGTCCCCGGGGGCGGTGGCAGCCCATGCTGGTGTGAGCTGTTAGTGTTCTGTAGGCCTGAGTTGCGGTTCAGGACTGCACGACCGGCTGCTGGATATCGCCAAAGCGGAAGGCAGAAGTCACGCCGCCGTCCATCAGGATGTCGCTGCCGGTGATAAAGGTGCCATCCTGCCCCATCAGCAGGGCGGCGACATGGCCAACCTCATCCGGCGTACCGGCTCGTCCTGTCGGGCTGCCTTCAATCATGCGACGGTAACCGGCACCGCGCGGGCCATTCAGTTCGTCATTGGCCAGCGGGGTGATGATGATGCCGGGGCTGATGGTATTGACCCGGGCGCCACGCTGACCCCAGCGTACGGCCTCGGCCATCACCCGCAGTGAATTGCCGCGCTTGGACAGCTGATAGGCATGCAGGGTATCCACCACCTGTGATGGCTGCAGAAAATCCAGCTCAAGCAGCTGTTCGGTGGGTGTCATGGCCAGTGCACGGTCCTGTTCCTGGGTCAGGGCAGGCAGGCGATGACCGGATTGCGAAGCGATGACCACGGCAGAACCACCCCTGGCCATGACATTGCCGAACAGCTCCAGCACCAGTGCCGTGCCATACAGGTCAACACGCAAAATCGTTTCCACCTGCGCTTGCGACGGGGAAACCCCGGCGGCATGAATCAGCCCGGTGATCGGGCCTAATTGTTCAGCTTGCTTGACCAGGGCCAGGACCGATTCGCGCGAACTCACATCCACGCTGGCGGCGGTGGCCGTGAAACCTGCATTGTGGAAAACGGCACTGGCTTGTTCTGCATCCTGAAGGCTCAGTGATGCCAGCAAGATCTGCTTGCCCACACCAATGCGCCGGGCAATGGCCTGGCCGATCAGTCCGGCCCCAACGACGACGACGACTTCTTTTTGCATGATCAAGACTCCTGCGTGTTTGTATGCCGCTACTATAGGAAATTAAATATCAAGCGAATAGCCGATAAAAAATTGCATAAGTAGCAACTTTAACTTGATAATTCATCACACCATTAATCTGCGATACAGCCCCATGCCCATTAACGAGTTACGTTCCATTTCCATGTTTGCCAAGGCTGTCGAGCTGGGCAGTATCCGCAAGGCTGCCCAGGCGCAAGGGGTGTCGGCACAGGCGGCCACCCAGGCCATCGCCATGCTTGAAAAACACCTGGGCGTACGACTGCTGCACCGCACCACGCGTAGCCTGGCACTGACCGAGGAAGGGCAGCAGTTTCTGGAAGATGCACAGCCTGCGCTGGCGACGCTGGAGCGTGCAGTCAATACCGCACGGGCAGGGAAAGAAGGGATTGCCGGACCACTGCGGATTGTTGGCCCCAAGTCATCATTTGCCGGTATCTTGATGCCGCTGCTGGATGCATTCTGTCAGGCACATCCTGAAGTGCGACCTGATGTCGCGCTGGATGATGGTATTGGGGACTGGGTGCTGGACCGGGTGGATGTGGGATTCCGCATTGGCGCATCGGCACAGGATGGCGTGATCAGCCGCCGGCTGTTTCCCATCCAGTTAATCGTTTGCGCAGCACCAGAATATCTTGCGCGCTACGGCATACCGACCACCATAGAAGAACTCAGTACTCACCGCTGCAGTGTGTTCCGACACCCGGTAAGCGGCAAGGTATTGCCCTGGTATCTCACGGTGGATGGCAAGGTGGAGCAGCGCCATTTCCCCCCTGCCTTTTACAGCAACGATACTGAGCTGGAACTGCAAGCCGTGCTTTCGGGGCAGGTGATAGGGCAAGTAGCCAATCTTTCCGCAGCACCACACATCCGCTCCGGCAGATTGATTCCCTTGCTGCTGTCGCAACTGAGCACGCCGTTTGCGCTGCATTTGTACTACGGCAGTCGACAGGCACTCCCGGTGCGGGTCAGGGCGTTTCTGGATCTGACGCTGGAAAAGTTGCGGGACACCCCGGAACTGGTTCTGTCAGAGCAGGAGCTTGCCACTGCCCATGAAAAATTCAGCCAAATCTGTTTGCACGGGCGATAGATGAGCAATCCGGGTTCGGGCCTGCCCGGAAATCCGTGTAAAACGGTCCTTGCTTCCAATGATGCTGTCCGGCCGCTTTGGCTGAAAATCAGTCGTGCTGCTCAATACCGGGGGGCGTCGCAGTCCTCCTGCTGGTACGGCAAGGAGCACTGCGCTAAGCCAGCGCACGCTGACCATCCATTGCCCACCGTTGATGCAACCTGTGCAAGAGGCAGGTAGTCGGAGTCATGCTGTGTCTGTACCGATGGCTCCTGATGACGTGGCGGTGTCAGCAGGTCAACGCAGCCCTGTGTATCTATAGATATGAAGCAGCTAGCTTTGCTTTGGCAGCAGCCGAAAATGTAGCTTTGCCAGCTGGGGGCATTTACTAGGGGTGTGGATCAACGTTGTCTGTGATTGCCACCAAGCCTGTGTCTGTGCCGGATGCAGGATGTCCAGCCGCTCGCCAAAACGCGGCGTGCGCAGGCAGACATCGTGTTGTGCGGCCAGGGTGCTGATACGCTCCAGCGGCTCGGTCCAGCCATGCAATGCCAGATCGAAAGTGCCGTTGTGGATGGGAATCAGTACTGCGCCACGCAGGTCGAGATGGGCTTGCAGCGTTTGCTCGGGATGCATGTGCACATCGGCCCAGTCTTCGTTGTAGGCACCGTTCTCCAGCAGGGTGAGATCGAAAGGGCCGTGGCGTCGGCCAATCTCGCGAAAGCCGTCAAAATAACCGCTATCGCCACTGAAAAATACCCGGCTCTGGCTGCTGCGTATCACCCAGGATGCCCACAGCGTGCGGTTGCCATCACGCAGGCCGCGCCCGGAAAAATGCTGGGCCGGGGTGGCGGTGATGTGCAGCGGCCCGGCGTCCACGCCTTGCCGCCAGTCCAGCTGCTGGATTTTTTCAGCCGGAATGCCCCAGTCTTGCAGGCGCTGGCCCACGCCCAGCGGGGTGACGAAGCGGCGGGTCTTGTGTTGCAAGGCCAGTACGCTGGCGCGGTCCAGATGGTCGTAGTGGTCGTGGGAAATGATGACCACGTCCAGTTGCGGCAAGTCATCCAGCGCGATGGGCGGGGCATGGAAGCGCTTGGGGCCGATAAAGGAAAAGGGCGAGGCGCGCTGGCCGAACACCGGGTCGGTCAGCAGGAAAGCGCCATCCAGCTTGAACAGCACGGTGGAGTGCCCCAGCCGCCACAGGCTGTTGTCTGGTGCGGATGCCAGATCTGCCGGGCTCAAGGGCAGCGGCCGGATGGGCTGGGCCGGTACCGCATGGGGTGATTTGTCAGTAAAAAAACGCAGCATGATGCGCAGGGTGTCGCGTAGCCCGCCAGCGCGGCGTGGCTGGGCATTGCGGTAGCGGCCATCACGCAGCAGGCTGCCGCCAGCTGATGCTGGTCCGGCAGCTGGTTTGTCTGTTGTCAGGGTGGGCATGAGGCTTCCTTGCGGGGCAGAATGAGAGGGAGTAGCGCGGCTTCAGGCGCAGCTTTTTTCCGGTTCGGACTGCGCTGTCGGCTGGTGTTCCTGCAGGGAAAACCAGTCCGGCAAAAGCGGAGTCGGGGTACTGGCGGCATCCAGCAGCAGCAATTCGCCAGGCGAGAGCTGTAGCGTCATGGCGTGCAGGGCGTCTTGTTGCGGCATTGCACTGTTGAACGCAGGCACGATGCTGGAAACCGCGTCGCGCGCCAGCAACCAGGCCAGGGCAATCTGCTTGGTGCTTGCCTGATGGCTCGCCGCGATGTCACGCATCAGTTCGGCCAGTCGGTGATTGCTACGCGGGCCATCCGGTGCTGCGGCGCCAGTCAGGTAGCCCTGGGCTTGTACCGCGCCGGCATTGCTGAACGGCAAGCCTGCTGGCAGGGGCTTCACGATCATGCCCAGACCATAGCTTTGCAGCATGGGAATGGCTTCCCGCTCCGGGCTGCGTGTGTTGATGGCATAGTGCATCTCGCCAAAGCAAAAAGGTGCCCAGCCGTGGCGCAGCTGCATTTCCAGCGCTTGGGCCGCCTTCCAGGCGGGCCAGTTGGCAAAGCCCAGATAGCGCACCTTGCCCGCCCGCACCATGTCATCCAGTGTTTGCAAGGTTTCTTCCAGCGGGGTGTGCGGGTCTTCATGCGGAACCACGCACAGGTCCAGCCAGTCACTGCCCAGCCGTTTCAGGCTTTGCTCGATCGACCACACCATATCGCTGCGCGACAGGCCGGGATGGCTGTGTGTGCCGTTGCGGCGCGCACCAAGCCGGCTGCTGATCAGTACTTCGGCGCGGCGCTTGCCCAAGGCGCTGGCCAGCAGGGATTCCGCCATGCCATCCATGCAGCTGGTGGCATCGAACAGATTGATGCCGGCATCCAGTGCCTGGCCTATGCTGCGGGTGGCCTGTGGTGCCGCATCCGGGCAAGCCGGGTCTGGCCGCAGCGCTGCACAAGCCAGACGGGAGAGGGTGGGGCCGCCAAGGCCCAGTCGCGCATAGTGCATGGCACAGTCCTGTTGTGAGTACTCACTCATTTGTTGGGCAAAAAAAACGGCGCTGCAATTCAGCGCACCGAACCAGACCAGAACACCCGGAAACCGGCGCTCTTGTAAGCCTGGCCATTGGCCGGGTCACGCACTACAAACTGGATGGTGGTTTCTGCCAGCGCCATGAATACGGCATCGGCAAAGCCGCCGGGCAGGGCGGTGAGGCCGTTGTTGTCGGAGCAGGCCTGGGCGATACATTTGATGTCGGACAGCTGGCTTGCCACCGTGCTGCGGGTTTCTGCCGTTACCTTGTCCGATACCACCAGTTGGTTCAGCGTCTTGAAAAAGGACAGATTGCTCACGCCCCAGTCGATGTAGGCATCCCACAGTGCACGTACCTGTCCGTCCAGGCTGTCGTGCACGGCCATGTGCTGGCGCAGGGCAGCGGCCAGATCCAGCTTCAGGTGGGTGTAAAGCGCGTTGTACAGCACATCCTTGGTGGCGAAATAGCGGAACAGCGTGCCTTCGGCCACGCCAGCACCACGGGCAATCGACGCAGTGGACGCACCCAGCCCCTGTGCAGCCATGATGGCGGCGGCAGATTCAAGCAGGGCGATGCGTTTTTCTTCACTGCGGGGGAGGGCCATGGGTGCGACAAGTAAGTGAGTAATTACTCATTCTAGCTGTACGCATCTGTCACAGGCAAGTGCGCTGTACGGCTGGCGGGCGATGTGTTGCGGCAATGGTCTGGCTGGCTGTTGTTGCTGCTTGCCGGGCAAAGCAGGCCTGCCGCCGCTGTCGCAGGCAGAATCTGCTGGCGTATTGCGGCAGTTTGCAAAATAATGCGCCAGTTTGCATGAAATTATTTCAATAATGGCCCGTGAAAACCTGAATGATTTGCGCACCTTTGTCCTGGTCGCCCGCGAGGGCAGCTTTACCCGCGCGGCGGCCAAGCTGGGCGTGTCGCCCTCGGCGGTGAGTCATACCATGCGCGCACTGGAAGAGGGGTTGGGCATGCGTCTGGTGACCCGCACCACGCGCAGTGTGGCACTGACCACGGCAGGTGAGCAGGTGCTGGCCATTTTTGCGCCAAGGCTGGATGAGATCGAGGCCGAGCTGTCGGTGCTGCGCGAGCAGCGTGACAAGCCGGCCGGCACCATCCGCATTACCGCAACGGACTTTGCCGCCGAGCAATACCTGCTGCCCAAGCTGGCGCAGCTATTGCCGGACTACCCGGATGTGCAGGTGGAGCTGTCCATCGACTACGGCCTTACCGATATCGTGGCGCAGCGTTTTGATGCCGGTATCCGTTTTGGCGACCAGGTGGCGCGCGACATGATTGCCGTGCGCATCGGCCCGGATATTCAGACCACCGTGGTGGCCGCACCGGCCTATTTTGCCCGCCACGGCATACCCGCCCACCCGCGTGAGCTGACCGAGCACAACTGCATCAGCATGCGCCTGCCCACCTATGGCGGGCTGTACGCCTGGGAATTTGCCCAGGGCGAGCACAAGTTTTCCATCCGTGTCGATGGCCAGCTCATCATCAACACCCTGCCGCAGATGCTGAATGCCGCCCTGTCCGGCATGGGTATTGCCTATACCGTCCGCGACTATGTGCAGCCTTATCTGGCCGATGGCCGCCTGCAGGAAGTGCTGCAACCCTGGTGCGCGGTGTTTCCCGGTTTTCATCTCTACTACCCCAGCCGCCGCCAGTCCTCCCGCGCCTTGATGCTGCTGGTGGATGCCTTGCGTTACCACGCGCCATAGCGCGGTATTTTCCCTTCCTGATTTATTCCTGCGTGCAGCTGCTGTGCTGGTATTGGTGAAAATAATTCACAATGGCATGCATTAAATTGCATCTAGTTCAGTAAATTCTCTGCTGTTACATTCTCCTCCCTAATCAAACGGTGACTATCCGGCTGGCATGAGCCGCCCGCCGGAACCAGCTCATCTGACAACAAGACAGTGCCGATAGCGGTGGTATCCGGTCAGGCACTGCCCCCTCATCACGTGTCTGGTGGCGCGCTATCGGCGTTGGCCATCTGTCCTGACCTTACGGAACTGTACAAATGAATTTACCCATCAAGGGCCGGCGACTGCAGGCCATGACTGCTATTTCCTTTGCCGTACTCGCTGCGATTGGTACGGCTGGCTATCTTGGCCTGCATAGTCAGCGCGTGCAGGCTGATGTGCCGGCGGCCAGCCCGGCTGTAGCTGTTTCTGCCGCAGTGGTGCAGCAGCAGGATGTCAAAACCTGGAGCAGCTTTTCCGGCCGCCTGGAAGCGGTAGAGCGGGTGGAGCTGCGCTCGCGGGTGGCCGGGGCCATCCAGTCGGTACATTTTCGCGAGGGGGCGCTGGTCAAGGCCGGGGAGGTGCTGATCACGATTGATCCGGCGCCATACCAGGCCGAGGTCGATCGAACCAGTGCGCAAGTAATGGCCGCCCAATCCCAGCTGGTATATGCCCGAGGCGAGCAGGAACGAGCAACCCGCATGCTGGCCGACCACGCCATTGCCCAGCGCGATGCCGACGAACGCAACAATGCTGCCCGCGCTGCCGAAGCCAGCCTGAAAGCCGCGCAGGCCGCCTTGCAAACGGCCCGGCTGAACCTGGGCTACACCGCCATTCGCGCGCCGGTATCCGGCCGGGTGGGCAAGCTGCTGCTGACCACCGGCAATCTGGTATCGGCCGGGCCGGATTCCCCGGTGCTGACCACGCTGGTGTCGGTGAATCCGGTGTATGCCAGCTTTGATGCCGACGAAGAAACTGTCAGCCAGGCGCTGGCCGAACTGGGCGATGCCGGGGCTGCGCGCAACCGGCTGGCCGATATCCCGCTGCGCATTGCCACGAGTACTGAACAGAGCTTTCCCGCCAAACTGCAACTGGTGGACAACCAGGTAGATGGCAAGAGCGGTACGGTAAAGCTGCGTGCCAGTGTGGACAACAGCGAGGGAGTGCTGATACCGGGCCAGTTTGTCCGTATCCAGCTGGGTCAGGCGCATAGCCATCCAGCCTTGCTGGTGGCTGAGCAGGCCATCGGCACTGATCAGGACAAGCGCTTTGTCATGGTGATCGACAAGGACAGCAAGGCACGTTACCGCGAGGTACACCTGGGTGCGAATGTGGATGGCCTGCGCATTGTCACTGCGGGCCTGCATGCCGGTGAGCGGGTGATTGTGGACGGCCTGCAAAAAGTGCAGCCCGGCGCGCCGGTAGCGCCGCACATGGTGCCGATGCAGCCCCCGGCCACTGCGGCGGCCAATAGCTGATTTCCACGCGAAAGACATTCATGAACCTATCCAAATTCTTCATCGACCGCCCGATTTTTGCCGGGGTGTTGTCGCTGCTGATTTTCCTGGCCGGCCTGCTGTCCTTGCGGGTGCTGCCGGTTTCGGAATACCCGGAAGTGGTACCGCCGCAAATCATCGTGCGGGCGCAGTTTCCCGGTGCCAACCCCAAGGTGATTGCCGAATCGGTGGCCACGCCGCTGGAAGAAGCCATCAACGGCACCGAAGGCATGCTGTACATGAGCAGCCAGGCCACTACCGATGGCCTGATGACGCTGACGGTGACTTTCCAGATCGGTACCGATCCGGACAAGGCCCAGCAGCTGGTGCAAAACCGCGTGTCCCAGGCCGAGCCGCGTCTGCCGGAAGACGTGCGCCGCCTGGGCCTGACGACAATCAAGAGCAGCCCGGACCTGACGCTGGTGGTGCACCTGCTGTCGCCCAATGGCCGCTACGACATGACCTATCTGCGCAACTACGCCATTCTCAATGTGCGCGACCGGCTGGCACGTATCAGCGGTGTGGGGCAGGTAGGGTTGTTTGGTGCTGGCGATTACTCCATGCGTATCTGGCTGGACCCGCAAAAAGTGGCCATGCATGGCTTGTCGGCCAGTGAAGTGGTGACCGCCATCCGCGAGCAGAACGTGCAGGCCGCGGCCGGTAGTATTGGTGCTTCGCCCAGTGCGCAAGGCATCCAGCTGCAATTCCCGATCAACGCGCAGGGCAGCCTGCAAACCGAGCAGGAATTCGGCGACATCATCGTCAAGACCGGTGCTGACGGTGCGGTGACACGCCTGCGTGAGCTGGGCCGCATTGAGCTGGGCGCGTCGGAATACGCCTTGCACTCCACGCTGGATAACAAGTCGGCAGTGGCCATTCCGGTATCGCAAGCCCCTGGCTCCAATGCCTTGCAGATTTCCGATCAAGTGCGTGCCACCATGGCCGAACTGAAAAAATCCATGCCGGAAGGGGTGGACTACGCCATCGACTACGACCCCACCCAGTTTGTGCGGGCATCGATCGAATCGGTAGTGCATACCTTGCTGGAGGCCATCGCGCTGGTGGTGCTGGTGGTGATCCTGTTCCTGCAAACCTGGCGCGCCTCGCTGATTCCGCTGCTGGCAGTACCGGTGTCCATTATCGGCACTTTTGCGGTGATGCACGGCTTTGGCTTCACCATCAACACCCTGTCCTTGTTTGGCCTGGTGCTGGCCATCGGCATTGTGGTGGATGACGCTATCGTGGTGGTGGAAAACGTCGAGCGCAATATCGAGGCCGGGCTGGACCCGCGAGCGGCCTCCTATCGCACCATGCGTGAAGTCTCCGGCCCCATTATTGCCATTGCGCTGGTGCTGGTGGCAGTGTTTGTGCCGCTGGCTTTCATTGGCGGATTGAGTGGCATGTTCTACAAGCAGTTTGCGCTGACCATTGCCATTTCCACGGTGATTTCCGCCATCAATTCGCTCACGCTATCCCCGGCGCTGGCGGCCTTGCTGCTGCAACGCCACGATGCACCGCAAGACTGGCTGACCCGCCAGATGGACCGCGTGCTGGGTGGTTTCTTTGATCGATTCAACAGCCTGTTCAACCGTGGTGCCACGCGTTACAGCCAGGGCGTGAAGCAAGCCATCGGCCGCAAGTTTGTCATGCTGGCCATCTATGCCGGGCTGGCCGCGCTGACAGCAGGGCTGTTCCACAGCATTCCGGGTGGCTTTGTGCCGGTGCAGGACAAGCAATACCTGATCGGCTTTGCCCAGTTGCCGGATGGTGCCACGCTGGACCGCACCGACGCGGTGATTCACCGCATGAGCGATATCGCGCTGAAGATTCCGGGCGTCGAGCATGCCATTGCCTTCCCCGGCCTGTCGATCAATGGTTTCACCAATAGTGCCAACTCCGGCATCGTCTTTGTCACCCTCAAGCCGTTTGAAGAGCGGCAGGGCAAGGGGATGAGCGCCAATGCCATTGCCGGAGCAATGAATGCCGAGTTTGGCAAGTTGCAAGGCGCTTTTGTGGAGATGTTCCCGCCGCCACCGGTCCAGGGGCTGGGCACTACGGGTGGGTTCAAGCTGCAACTGGAAGACCGTGGCGGCCTGGGTTACGAGGCCATGGACAAGGCAGTGAAAGCCTTTATGGCCGGTGCGGCCAAGGCGCCGGAGCTGGCCGGGCTGTATACCAGCTACCAGTTGAATGTGCCGCAGCTGCTGGCTGATCTGGACCGTACCAAGGCCCAGCAGCTGGGGGTGAAGGTGACCGACGTGTTCAACACCATGCAGATTTATCTGGGCAGCCTGTACGTCAACGACTTCAACAAGTTTGGCCGAACCTACACCGTGCGGGTGCAGGCGGATGCTGATTTCCGCGCAAGGCCAGAGGATGTGGGCCAGCTGCAGGTGCGTTCGGCCAACGGCAGCATGGTGCCGCTGTCGGCCCTGCTCAAGGTCAAGCCCAGCTTCGGGCCGGAACGGGCCATGCGTTACAACGGCTTTTTGGCGGCCGACATCAACGGTGGTGCCGCCCCCGGCTATTCCAGCGGACAGGCACAGGAAGCCGTGGCACGGGTGGCAGCACAAACCCTGCCGCCGGGCATTGGCTATGAGTGGACCGAGCTGACCTATCAGGAAATCCTGGCGGGTGATTCCGGCCGGTGGGTATTCCCCATTGCCATCCTGCTGGTGTTCCTGGTGTTGGCGGCGCAGTACGAAAGCCTGGCGCTGCCGCTGGCCATCATCCTGATTGTGCCCATGGCCTTGCTGGCGGCCATGGCCGGGGTGTGGCTGAGTCACGGCGACAACAATGTGTTCACCCAGATCGGCCTGGTGGTGCTGGTGGGGCTGAGTGCCAAGAACGCCATTTTGATTGTCGAATTCGCCCGCGAACTGGAGTTTGCCGGCCGCAGCCCGCTGCAGGCGGCCATTGAAGCCAGCCGCCTGCGACTGCGCCCCATCCTGATGACCTCGATGGCCTTCATCATGGGTGTGCTGCCGCTGGTACTGGCGCAGGGGGCCGGGGCCGAAATGCGCAATGCCATGGGCGTGGCGGTATTCAGCGGCATGATTGGTGTCACGGTATTCGGCCTGTTCCTCACCCCGGTGTTCTATGTGCTGATGCGCCGTTTGTCCGGCAACAAGCCACTGAAGCTACACGGACAAGTTCCCCATCTGGACCCAATCGCCCAGCCGCCAATGGGGCATGAGCATGGCCATGCGCTACAGCACCACAACGTCGAATAAGGAAGCAGATCAATGATCAATAGAATCACACTGGGCCTGCTGCTGGCAGCGGCGCTGAGCGCCTGCGCCACGCCGCCTGCCATCGATGGCAGCCAGCTGCCGGCCACGCCGTCCCGCTACAAGAACCCGCCAGTAGCCACGCTGGCGGATGGCAGCTGGACGCTGGCTGCACCGGCAGACGC
>Ga0187842_1001035_pt1 | contig 13217 bp, 11 predicted proteins | sample SpaLakP09_SKY_41_FD_134514 | JGI IMG/M metagenome (GOLD analysis project Ga0187842, IMG submission 134514) | Oligotrophic lake water microbial communities from Sparkling Lake, Wisconsin, USA - SP09_SKY_41 | ecosystem: Environmental > Aquatic > Freshwater > Lake | place: USA: Sparkling Lake... | reverse complement strand
GGTGCGGTACGCCGTGGATTTCCCATGTGGAAGCCGAACCATGGGTCCCGCGCATAAAGCGCGGGATGACGGCTTGTTCGTTTTGGAAGCTGAACTTTCAAACATCCGCTAAGGGTCGGGAGCGGAAATGAGCCCGCCGCCCGAAACCGGACCTTTGCAGCACCCCGCCGCCTGATCATTCGAAGCTCGCCGGCTGACAGAAAGCCAGCACCTGCGCCCCTCCACAGACGCCCGAGGGTCAAAAGGCTGCAACAACAGGGTTTTCCGGCCAGCGGTGAAACCTCTCACCCTCCCATCCCGGCCTTCGCCGGGACGGGCCCCTCCCTCTCTCAAAGAGAGAGGGACTTGGGCAGGGCCACCGCACCCCCCCGTGGCAGATCTTTGCGTTTTCCGCTTCCGGGGCGCTGGGCCTCCTCCCGGCTCGCCGCCACAGAGACCCGACGGCCACCCCGGTTCCAGGACCGGGACGGCCGTCGAATGAGCCCCCTAACCCACAGCCGCAAGGCGGCTGAGCGCGGCTTCCAGCTTGGCCTTGGCGGCTTCGGCTTCAGCGAGGCGTTCGCGGTTTTCCTCGACCACCTCTTCCTTGGCACGGGCCAGGAAGTCGGGGTTGTTCAGCTTCTTGTTGGTCTTCTCGATCTCGCCGGCATGACCGGCGATTTCCTTGGTCAGGCGGGCCTTTTCGGCGGCCAGATCAATGAACTCGGCGATCGACAGCGCCGCCGTGGCTTCACCCAGCACGAACGGCACCGCCCCGGCCGGCGCGGCCTCGGCGACGTCGATCTGGCCGAGACGGCCGAGCGTCAGGAGCAGGTCGCGGTGGCGGGCCAGACGCGCGGTGGTCTCGGCCCCGGCCCCGATCAGGGTTAGGGGCGGCTTGGCGCCGGGCGGCACGTTCATTTCCGCCCGCACCGAGCGGACCTCGCTGACCGTATCGACCAGCCAGCCGATCTCGGCCTGGGCCTCGGCATCGATCCAGCTGTCCGGGAAGGCCGGCCACTGGGCCGAGATCAGCATCGTATCGCGCGCGGGGCCGACCTCGGCGGTCTTGTCCCACAGCTCCTCGGTGATGAACGGCATCACCGGGTGCAGCAGCTTCAGGATGACGTCCAGGGCCCAGGCCGCCGTGGCGCGGGTCTCGGCCTTGGCGGCCGCGTCCTCGCCGTTGAGGATCGGCTTGGCCAGTTCCAGGTACCAGTCGCAGAACACGTTCCAGATGAACCTGTAGAGCGCGCCGGCCGCCGCATCGAACTCCGGTGCCTCAAGGGCCCGGGTGACCTCGGCGACAGTCTTGACCGTCTCGCCGCGGATCCACTGGTTGATCGGCTGCTGCACGGTCGCCGGATCAAAGCCCTCGACCCGCACGCACTCGTTCATCTGGGCAAAGCGGGTGGCGTTCCACAGCTTGGTGCCGAAGTTGCGATAGCCCTCGATGCGCTGCTTGGAGAGCTTGATGTCGCGGGCCTGACCCGACATCGCCGTCATGGTGAAGCGCACCGCGTCGCAGCCCAGCTCGTCGATCAGGACCAGAGGGTCCATCACATTGCCCTTGGACTTGCTCATCTTGGCACCCTTCTCGTCACGGACGAGGGCGTTGATGAACACCTGCCGGAACGGCACTTCACCCATGAAGTGGAGGCCCATCATCATCATCCGGGCGACCCAGAAGAAGATGATGTCAAAGCCGGTGACCAGGGTGCTGGTCGGATAGAAGCGTGCCACGTCGCTGGTCTTTTCGGGCCAGCCCAGGGTCGAGAACGGCCACAGGGCCGAGCTGAACCAGGTGTCGAGGACGTCTTCGTCACGGTTCAGCGCGGTCGGCGCGCCATAGTGCGCCGCTGCAGCGGCCAGGGCCTCTTCCTCGGTCTCTTCGACGAAGATTGCCCCGTCCGGCCCGAACCACGCCGGGATGCGGTGGCCCCACCAGAGCTGGCGCGAGACGCACCAGGGCTCGATGTTGCGCAGCCACTCGAAATAGGTCTTCTCCCAGTGCCGGGGCTCGAAAACGGTGTCGCCGTTCTCGACCGCCTTCAGGGCCGGCTGGGCCAGGGTCTTGGCATCCACGTACCACTGGTCGGTCAGGAAGGGCTCGATGACCACGCCCGAGCGGTCGCCGTGCGGGACCATGTGCCTGGTCTTCTCGATCTCCTTCAGCCAGCCCTCTTCCTCGGCGCGGGCGACAATGGCTTTGCGCGCGGCAAAGCGGTCCATGCCCTGGTACTCGGCCGGCACGGACTCGTTGAGGCGGGCCTCGACGGTCAGGATGTTGATGACCTCCAGCCCGGCGCGCTTGCCGACGCCGAAGTCGTTGAAGTCATGGGCCGGGGTGATCTTGACCGCGCCCGAGCCCTTGGTCGGGTCGGCATAATCGTCGGCGACGATCGGGATGCGGCGACCGACGATCGGCAGGGTCACGAACTTGCCGACCAGGTCCCTGTAGCGCTCGTCCGACGGATGCACCGCCACGCCGGTATCGCCCAGCATGGTCTCGGGCCGGGTGGTGGCGACCACGATATAGTCGCGCGTCTCGAATTCGGTGGCCTTGCCCTCTTCATCGAAGGCGACCGGGAACGGGTAGGTGACGCCGTCAGCCAGCGGATAGGCGAAGTGCCAGTAGGCCCCGTCGACCTCCTTCTGCTCGACCTCAAGGTCGGAGATGGCGGTCTGGAACTGCGGGTCCCAGTTAACGAGGCGCTTGTCGCGATAGAGCAGACCCTGCTTGTAGAGCTGGACAAACACCTTGCGGACGGCGGCCGACAGGCCCTCGTCGAGGGTGAAGCGCTCGCGCGACCAGTCGCAGCTGGCGCCCAGACGGCGCAGCTGGTTGGTGATGGTGCCGCCACTCTCGGCCTTCCATTCCCAGACCTTGTCGACAAAGGCCTCGCGGCCCATGTCGCGACTCCCGGCATTGCCGGCGGCGGCAAGCTGGCGCTCGACCACCATCTGGGTGGCGATGCCGGCGTGGTCGGTGCCCGGCAGCCACAGGGCGGCCTTGCCGCGCATGCGGTGGAAACGGGTCAGCACGTCCTGCAGCGTGTTGTTCAGGGCGTGGCCGATATGCAGGCTGCCCGTCACGTTGGGCGGCGGGATCACGATGACAAACGGCTCGGCGTTCGGATCCTCGCTCGGCTGGAAGGCCCCGGAGGCCTCCCAGGCGGCGTACAGGCGGGGTTCGACGGATTTGGGATCGAAGGTCTTTTCAAGCATGGCGTTGCGGGTATGCCATCTGCGGCCGACTTCGGAAACCGGGCGACCTTGGTTTTAGGGGGAAGTTTGAACGGAAAAAGGCGGCCGCCGGGGCGACCGCCTCTTTGAAATTCGGGGCCCGGGCGTGCGCGAGGCGCAGGCCAGACCCGGCCTTATACGCCGCGACCGCGGGCGATACGGTGAACTTCTTCCTCGACCTTGGCCTCGACGATGCGCGGCAGGTGCTCATCCAGCCACTGCTTGAGCAGCGGACGCAGCAGTTCGCGCACGACATCTTCCAGGGTCCGGCCGTCGCGCGGCATCTGCACGGCGGCGGCGAGGCTGCCGAAGGCCGAGGCCGCGAGGCCTGCCGCATGATCCCCGACCAGGGTCTCGGCGACTTCATCGCGGTTGAAGGCGGGGGCGGGTGCGCGCGGCGGGGCCACATAGGGCTCCGGCGCAGGCTCGGGCGCGCTGTAGACGTCGAGATCGCCGAGGCTTTCGAAATGCTCGGGCTCGGGTTCGGGCTCGATCGGATCGGTGAGCTCGAGAACTTCTTCCTCGACGATTTCCTCGACCACAGGCTCGGGCGGCGCGGCGACGGCAGCCGGCTCCGCCGGCGCGTCATCCTCGGAGATGATGCGCCTGATGGAGGCGAGGATCTCCTCCATCGTCGGTTCTTGGGAGCTCTGGTCGGACATGTGCTGGGCCGTCGATAAAGAGGTACGAATCCTTGCGCGCCCTCAGGCGCGCCGGACCCGATGGTGCAGACTTGCGCAGCTTAAGCAAGCGCAAGCATTGCAAGTGGGCGAAATGGACGCGGTTAACCCTAGTTGGACGACGACTTGCCCGTCGGCGCACCAAGCCTGTCGACGGCCTGCAGCGCGGGTTCCCACGGCACCCAGCCTACAGCGTGGGTGACCTTGTCGAAGGACGTCTTCGGGTCATAACGGGCGACGTCCGGGGCCAGAACGCCGACATTCAGAGCCCCCATGGCCTGCAGCACCGAAGCGCTGGCGACATACTCGTCACGTCGTGCCGAGACCAGGGCCAGTTCCGCCGACCGCAGCTCCTGCTGGGCGTTCAGAACATCCAGCGTCGTCCGCAGGCCGACCTGCTGCTCCTGGCGCACGCCCTCGAACGCGATCCGCGTGGCCCGGACCTGTTCTTCGTTCGACACCAGGCTCGAGCGAGCGGCCAGCAGGCTGCTCCAGGCGTTCGAAACCGACTGCAGCGCGCTCCGCTTGGCGCCTTCGACGGCGATCCGGGCTGCGTTTTCGCGTTCCGAGGCGGCGCGCACCTGGGAGGTGGTCAATCCGCCGGTGAACAGCGGGATCGACGCCGTCAGGCCACCCGAAACCGAGCGGTCATAGTCCTTGAACTGGTTGCCGCGACCATTGAGTTCACCGGCATCGTAGCCGAGCGAGGCCCGGGCCGACACGGTCGGCATGTAGCCGGCGCGGGCCGACGACACGCGTGCGGTCGCCGCCTGCGCGCTGTACTGGGCCGCCGTCACCTGCGGATTATTCTTCTCGGCCGCGTCAAACGCCTGCTCGACGGTCATCGGCAGCTGCGCCGCCAGCGAGGGCTCGGCGGCGAGATCGGTCGGGTTCTGGCCGACGATGGCAGCATAGCTGGCGCGGCTGATCGACAGCTGGGCCTGGGCCGATGCCAGGCCGGCCTGGGCCGCCGCGAGGCGCGCCTGCGACTGGGCCACGTCGGTCCGGGTGATCTCACCCACATCGAAGCGGGCCTTCGACTCGTCGAGCTGTCGGGTCAGCACTGCGACGTTTTCCTGCGAAATGCGCAGGCGTTCCTGATCGCGTCGAACATCGACATAGGCCTGGACGACGCCGATGAGCACGCCCTGCTCCACGCTGCGAAGCCCTTCGCGGGCGGACATCACGTCGGCTTCAGCCGCGCTCAGGTTCGCGCTGGCCCGACCACCGGTATAGAGCGGCTGGCTCAGCGACAGGGTGGCTCCGGAGCCATAGGCCTTGTTCGTGACATTGCTCTTGGCCGGATCTGCCCGCGAGCCGGTGATATCGGCCGAGACGCTGGCCGACGGCCGCAGGGCCGTCCTGGCCTGCACGACGCTTTCGTCGGTGGCCCGCTGGCTGGCGCGCTGCTGCTGCAGCGTCGGGTTGGTCTGATAGGCCAGGGTGATCGCGTCGGTCAGCGTCTCGGCCTGGGCGGCAGACACGAAGCCGGCCATGAGGCCCAGGCTGCAAGCGGCGGCCAACAATTGGGCCCGGCGGCTATTCGACATCAAGTTCAATCCCCAAGTCACGCGCAGCTTGCGCTCGCACCATATGAGCGCGTGTAGGACTGACCGCCAGCGGCCGCCAGTTAAGCTTTTTTCACGCTTAGGTCGCGTGACTGTCTCAAACCCGACAAACGCGGATCACGTCGCCCTAAAAAGCGAAGCCGGTCTCGGGGACGAAGCCTGCGAGGACGGGCGGCGTGGAATCGAAAACGGCGCGGCGGCCGATGCCGTCACCGGCCTTCACATAGATCATGGCGCGACCGACGGGCCCGGTCCGCTCGACGACGCCAAGGCGACCTCCGAGCGCCAGAGCGGCGGTCCAGCTGGCCGGCACGGCCCCGACCGCACCTTCACAAACGATCACGTCGTAGGGTCCACCGCTCACGGCCTTCAGGTCGTCGCCGTCGAGGCGGGTCACCGAAAGACCCATGGTCTCGAGGACGGCCGCCGCATAGGGCGCTGCAATGGCAAGGGCCTTTTCACCGGCCCTGGGCTTCAGACCCTGCAGGAGCTTGCCGATATCGCGCGGGCGCAGCAGCCAGCGGCCGGCTGCATATTCGACCTCGGCATCGGCATAGGCCAGGAAAGCCTTGTCCGCCGGGACGACGGCCTCACGGGCGACGACCCGCAACGCGTCCTGCAACGGCAGGTCGGTCACGTCGGCGGTGCGCATCTGGCTTTCCACCATGTTCAGCCGCGCGGCGGCGAAGTCGGTGCTCATGGAATCCCTCGGCGGACTAGGCGTTCTAGCAGGCTTATAGGTCCGCGACTTGGCTCAAGGCAATGACAAGGCGGTGCCGGCCGGCCTCGCCCCTCAATTTCCGTGCCCCGGGGCAGATCCGCGCCCCGCAGAACCCGCCGTGCGACACTTTCACGGATCACCCAATTAGGATTCAATTAACCATAAACCCGCAATCTGTAAGGGTCTTCACTGAAGACACCCACCATCACTGACTTTCCACAGCCCGGTCACAAGCCGGGCTGTTTTTTTGTCCAAAGGCGCTTGCGCCGAGTCACCGAGGCGGCTATCACCCGGCCTCTTCCTGAGGCGACCTGTTCCGCGGTAGCTCAGTGGTAGAGCAGCCGGCTGTTAACCGGCTGGTCGTAGGTTCGAATCCTACCCGCGGAGCCACCTCCCCTCGCCTTTGGCGCGGGGTGCCGGCAGACCCCCAATCACCTCGATCTTTGGCCCGTTCGTCGCCAGATGCGGTCGCGAGCTCGCCTTTGCCCGAAGCGAAAGCACGGTAACCGACGCCCTAACTATATGATTTAGACCCTTTTTATCTTCTTGCTGGGACTGATGGTGCCAGTAAGGGCATCAAAGGCAGTCTCATGAAACCCGCCGACGATCACTGGCCTGCTACCCTGCAGCGCGTCGTCGCCTCGCTGGAATTCCGGCTAACCGACGCGCGGGGCCTGACGCCGACCATGGGCCTGGAACCCCGGTTCAGGATGGAAGCCCTGCCGGCCCTGATCCAGACGGCGGTCCACGCCGCCATGGAGGTGGACCGCTGGGTCGCCGGCGACGGACCCGAGGCCAAGATCGACCGCGAAGCCATCGTAGCCCGCAAGAGCCTGGTGCGTGCGCTTGCTGCCGAGCCCCCTGGCAGCGGCCGTTCGCCCTTCACGGACGGCTATGCCGCCGCCTATCGCCTGCAGTTGGCCAGGGCCATCTGGTCGCTGATTGCGGACCACCCGCGCCGCCGGCTGGAAGACCTGGCCGGCAGTCGCGAGACGAACGCCGCCGCCTGAGCCCTACCAGGCTCCAATGTTCGGCATTGAGGCCCACGGCTCGGCCGACGGCAGGGCCCCATCCTGCAGGAGCTCGACCGAGATGTCGTCGGGAGAGCGCACGAAGGCCATGTGCCCGTCACGCGGGGGACGATTGATCGTCACGCCCATGTCCATCAGGCGCTGGCAGGTCTCGTAGATGTCATCCACGCGATAGGCCAGATGGCCGAAGTTGCGGCCGCCCTGATAGTCCTCGGGATCCCAGTTGAAGGTCAGCTCGACCATCGGGCCCTTGCGCTCCCGGGCCAGCTCGACGTCATCCGGCGCGGCCAGAAAGACCAGGGTAAAGCGACCCTTCTCATTCTCGACCCGGTACATCTCGGTCAGGCCCAGGCCCTCGCAGTAGAAGCGCAGCGAGGCGTCCAGGTCACGGACACGAACCATGGTGTGCAGATAGCGCATGGGCAAACTCTCCGGGCGTTGAAAACGGGAAGCAGATGTCTGGTTGTTCAGGCTTCGGGGCCCCTGCCCCGGGTCTGACGGCGCCAGAGCGCCGCATACTCGCCCCCCGCGGCCAGCAGGTCGGCATGGGGGCCACGTTCGACAATCCGGCCGCGTCTCAGGACGACGATCTCGTCGGCATCGACAATCGTCGACAGCCGGTGGGCCACCACCAGGGTCGTGCGACCGGCGCGGGCCTTGCGCAGGGTTTCCTGGATCGCGGCCTCGGTGCGGCTGTCGAGGGCGCTGGTGGCCTCATCAAGGATCAGGACCCGCGGCTGGGCCAGCAGGGCCCGGGCAATGCCGACCCGCTGCCGCTCACCGCCGGAAAGCTTCAGGCCCCGTTCTCCGACCTTGGTCGCCATGCCCTCGGGCAGGTTGCGGATGAACTCGCCCAGTTCGGCCGCCTCGGCCGCCGCCCAGATATCGGCCTCCGTGGCCTCGGGGCGGGCAAAGCCGATATTGCTGAGCAGGGTCTCATTGAAGAGGGCAACGTCCTGCGGCACCAGGGCCACGGCCCGCCGGAGCGACGCCTGCTGCAGGTCGCGCAGGTCGTGGCCGTCGAGGGTCACACGGCCGGCCTGGGGGTCGATCATGCGCAGCGCCAGCCGGACGAGCGTGGTCTTGCCGGCCCCCGAAGGGCCGACGATCGCCACGGTGTAACCGGGAGCCACGCTGAACGACACCTCGGCCAGCCCCTCGGAGCGCGCACCGTGGCGGAAGGACACCGCCTCGAAGGCAATCGCCCCGCCACGCTGATCGGCGCACGGCGGCACCGGGATCGCCCCGGGCCGGTCGGCCACATCCGCCGTCTGCCGGCGCAGGTCGAGCATGGCCTCCATGTCGATCAGCGACTGTCGGATCTCGCGATAGGCAAAGCCCAGTATGTTCAGTGGGGCGTAGAGGTTGATCAGGATCAGAACCGCTGCGGTTACATCTCCGGGTCCCATGCGGCCCGCGGAGGCCTCGATCCCGGCCAGCACGGCCATGCCGCCGAGGCCGATGCTCATCACGCCCGACTGCACGATATTGAGCAGGGTCAGCGAATTGGTCGCCTTGATCTGGGCGTCGCCATAGACGCCCAGGGCACTGCCATAGCCGGCGACAGCCCGGGCCTCGCCGCCGAACGACTTGACGGTCTCGTAGTTGATCAGGGCGTCGACGGCCCGGCCCGCCGCTTCGGCGTCGGCCTCGTTCAGGGCCCGGCGATGGCCAATGCGCCAGTCCGAGATCGCGAAGGTCAGGTAGCCATAGACCCCGACCGTCAAGAGGGCGATGGCGGCGAACCGCCAGTCATAGGCCTTGGCCAGCACAGCGGCCGCCATGACCAGCTCGATCGCCGTCGGACCCAGGTTGAACACCAGACTGCGCAGCAGGAAGTCCATCGACCGGGCACCCCGGTCGATGACGCGCGACAGCGACCCGGTCCGCTTGGACTGGTGAAAATCGATCGACAGCGACAGGGCGTGGCCGAACGTCTCGACGGCGGCGCGGTTCTGGGCGACCTGGGCGACCGGCGTGAAGACCGCGTCGCGCGCCTGCGGCGCTGCGGATGAGATAAACCGGACAAGCGCCCAGCCGGTCGCCAGGCCGGCGAAGGTCCAGGTCACGGTCGCTGCGACCCCCTGCCCGGCGGCCAGCCGGTTGACAGCAGCCCCCAGCAGCAGCGGCGCGACCACGCCGAGGGCCTTGCCGATCAGGGTAAAGACCAGGGCGACGGTTACCCGCCAGCGCAGGCCCGGCGCATCGGACCGCAGGACCAGACGGAAGAGGTCCGCCATGGCCGACCAGAAACGGATCTTGACCTCGGGCGCAGCAACGGCGCCGGAAACGGCCTTGCGGGCCGACGGCGCAGACCCAAAGCCCCTCATCGGGCCGAACCGTGGAGCAGATAGCTCGTCTGAATGCCGCCACCGGGGGTGATCCAGTCGATGCGCCAGCCGTTGTCCAGACGCGTCGCCCGGACCGGGCCCTCCGTCAGGGGGGCGGCCGGAGACACCGCAAGAGCGATCTTCTGCTCGCCGCCCTCGCCACTGACCTGGATATCGTGCCCCCCCATGGCGAGCGGCTCGCTGAGCGACAGGAAGAAACGCCCTGTGTCATCCGCCTGACCCACGGCCCGTGGCGTGCGATCCACCCTTGCGCCGAGACCCGCGCCCGGTGAGCCGACGCCGGAAATCACCGCCCCGCCCTGCGGATCAACGTCTACGGCCAGGATCCGGGGTGAGATCGACTCCACACCCATCACGAAAGCTCCGGCCCCCGCCCTCAGAAGGGCCAGCCCACCTTCTGGCGTCACGAGGACATAACCCTCGGCCTGGACCGTGCGTTCGGCCTTGGTCATCGACAGCCCGTAGAGTCGTACGCCGTCGCTGGCCGGGGCCGTCAGGGTCCAGCGACCCTGCGCATCGACGCGACCCAGAAGCGCCTCGCCAGTCGGCGCGCCGAGGCGGACTGTGGCCCCCGGGGCTCCCGTACCCCTGAGCGTCAGGCCGCCGGCCGTCCGGGCCACGGCGTCGACTGCGGGCGGCGCGACATAGCCGGCTTCGCTAGCCTCCCCTGCCGTGGGGTTGGCGTCGGCGGCCGAGCGCCATTCGCCCTTGCCTGCGCGGTCACAGGCCGAAACAGCGAGCAGACCACAGCCCAGCAGCGCCATAACGCCACGCCGGACGACCATCGACTTGAAACGGTGACTGCGAATCCTGATCATAAAGCGCTCATAGCGGTGCGGGCTCGCGCACCGGACATACATTAGGGGCGCGCCGCAGAAGCGCGCCATTTTCTTTTGGCTGGAGTGAACGACGATGTCCGATGAGTCTAGGCGCCTGGACTCGGTCTGCGTCTATTGCGGATCGTCCAATGACGCCGATCCGGCCTTCCTCATGGCGGCCGGAGAGATCGGAGCCAGCTTTGCGGCGGCCGGGCTCAAGCTGGTCTATGGCGGCGGCGGCGTCGGCCTGATGGGCGCAACGGCCCGCGGGGCCCATGCGGCCGGCGGTCGGGTTCTGGGCATCATCCCGAAGTTCCTCACCGGTCGCGAGCAACCCTTCGACGATGTCGAAACGATCGTGGTCGACAACATGCACGAGCGCAAAATGCTGATGTTCGAGCGGTCGGATGCCTTTGTGGTTCTGCCCGGCGGGATCGGTACGCTCGAGGAGATCATCGAACTGCTGTCCTGGCGTCGCCTCGACCTGCACCAGAAACCGATCGTGTTTCACAATCCGCGCGGCTTCTGGGATCCGTTGTTTGCGCTTCTCCAGCACACGATCGACGAGGGCCTTACGCCCCCGGCTCTGGCGGACTGCTGGCGGTCAGTTGAGCGCGCCGAGGATGTCACGCCGACACTCTTGTCATGGGACGCAGAAACCTATCAAAGCGGCCCTCAAACAAGCGTTCGCCTGTTGACTTAGTTTCTAAAAGAAACCCATTCTGAGTATAGCCGACCTCCCCGTCGGCTTAGGGGATAAGGACACTGTCATGCGTATCTTTTTCACGACCCTGCTGGCCGCCTCGGCGCTGGCGACCGGCGCTCTTGCCGCTGAAGGTGCGGTTCTGAAGCTGAAGGCTCCGGCCAAGGTGCCCAGCCTGATCCAGGACGGGGCCGCCTGGCGCTGCAACGGCGACGTCTGCGCCGCCCCCCAGGTCAAGGCCCTTCCGATCGGCCGCGCCTGCCGCAAGATCGCCGCCGAGCTGGGTGCCGTGGCTTCGTTCAACTATCGCGGCGAGACCCTCGACGAGGCCGGTGTCGCTGACTGCAACACGGCCGCCAAGCCCTGAGCCTGACGGGCCGACGGAGTCGTCGATCAACGCGTTCGGACGGAACCCCGTCCGAACGCGTTTTGCTGTCTAGAGCCTATTTCCGGCTGTCCGGGCGTGACGGCGTGCGCTGCGGCTTGGGCGGAGCCCCCGGACGGGGGCCGACGAGCATGCCTCCCATCAGGGCAAAGGACAGCATGGCGTGGTTCATCTTCGATACATTCATGGCGGCGTCTCCCAGACAGGCCGTTGGACCAGGAGACGCGCGCGGCTTACAGGGGCGGTCCCCTCCTAGTCGTCAGCGCGTCATGGACGACCATGCGCCAAAGTTACCGCCTGGAAACCAAATTTATTCCGTGTTCGGAGTATATCCGCGCACTGAAAATCCCGCGGAACGCCTCGTTTTCCGCCCGGACAACAGATCAGTCTACAGATGAATATCGCATCCTGACGGCTCTGACCTCCAATCAGGTGCCGCGCTCGTGCCAGGCGCTGCCGGGCCGGCCTGACAGGACTTTTCAGCCCGATGCGCCCGCTGGACGGGCCTCACGCCAGCCGGCGGGAGCCCCAAAAGGTCGAACGGAAGCGGACCCGACCGGTGGTGGGGATGCCTGTCCGCCTACCCCTTGGCTGGTCGCCCGCACGGTCGTGCCGTAAGCCCCGGCCGGCCGGCCGGCGTCTCGTCCCTCCGGCCAAGAAAAAGCCCCCTGCGTCGGCGTGACGCAGGGGGCTCGTTCCGGTTTTACCCGATGGTCCGTAGACGTCCCGGGGTTGATCAGGCCGCCGAGGCGAACGACAGGCCTTCGTAACGCTTCAGGTGGTGGTCCACCGAGCCGAACAGGCCCTCGATGATCGAGGCCCGCTTGAAGTAGTGGCCGACCGCCAGTTCGTCGGTCATGCCCATGCCACCATGGATCTGGATGGCGTTCTGGCCCACGAACTTGCAGGCCCGGCCGATCTGGACCTTCATGGCCGAAACGGCCTGGGCGCGCGCGGCGGCGTCCTCATCGAGCTTGATCGTCGCCATGTAGGTCATCGAGACCGACTGCTCGACATTGATGAACATGTCGACCATGCGGTGCTGCAGGACCTGGAAGTTGGCGATGGCCGTGCCGAACTGCTTGCGCTGCTTGGCATAGTCCAGGGTGTTTTCGTGCAGCTTGCGCAGCACGCCCACCGCTTCGGCCCCGACAGCAGCCGTAGCCTCGTCCATGATCTTGTCGACCAGCGGCAGGCCCTCGCCCTCGCCACCGATCAGGGCGTCAGCCGGGATCGAGACGTTTTCGAAATAGACTTCCGAAGCCCGGCCGCCGTCGACGGTCGGATAGTCGCGGGTGACGATGCCCGGCAGGCTCTTGTCGACCAGGAACACCGAAACGCCGCCGGCGTCGCGCTGGGCACCGCCGGTGCGGGCGGTGACGATCAGGTGGGTCGCGAACGGCGCACCGACCACGACGGCCTTGTGACCGTTCAGGACATAGCCCGAGCCGTCCTTCTTGGCGGTGGTCTTCAGGTCACGCCAGGTGTAGCGGGCCTGGGGTTCAGCATAGGCGAAGGCGATGGTGGTCGTGCCCCCGACGATGCCCTCGATGACCGAGGCCGCACCGGCATAGCCCGAGTGCTTCATGAAGCCGCCGCCGATGACCACGGTGCCCAGATAGGGCTCGATGACCAGGGCTTTGCCGAACTCTTCCATGATGATCATGTTGTCGACAGCACCGCCGCCCAGACCCCCGAGGTCTTCGCTGAACGAGGCCCCCAGGATGCCCAGCTC
>Ga0187842_1001033_pt1 | contig 13225 bp, 17 predicted proteins | sample SpaLakP09_SKY_41_FD_134514 | JGI IMG/M metagenome (GOLD analysis project Ga0187842, IMG submission 134514) | Oligotrophic lake water microbial communities from Sparkling Lake, Wisconsin, USA - SP09_SKY_41 | ecosystem: Environmental > Aquatic > Freshwater > Lake | place: USA: Sparkling Lake... | reverse complement strand
TCCTATCGGTGCAGTGACCCTGAACCCCGAACGCGATTCCATCGTCCAGACGCATTCTGGGAGCGTCGATATACAGCCATTGGCCGCATGACCGAGACGACAACTAGCTTGACTCGCGCCGGTCAGACGGCGGAAGAGTATGCAACCAACCTGGAGCAGAATCTCCTGAGCCTGATCGACCGCATCAAATCCGGTCGCTACCAGGCGCCGCCAGTGCGAAGGCACTATATTGCCAAAAGCGACGGCGGACAGCGCGGCCTCGGCATACCGAGCTTCGAGGACAAGGTAGCGCAACGGGCCATCTCGATGCTGCTGGAACCGATCTATGAGCAAGACTTCAAGGACTGCTCATATGGGTTTCGGCCATGGCGCAATGCGCATCAGGTGCTGCAAGCCGTGCGTAACGGGATCTCGAATCAGGGAGGGCGATGGGTGCTGGACGTTGATGTACGGAAATACTTCGACAGCATTCCGTTTGCCGAGCTGCGGGCCATCCTCGCCAAGCGAGTCACGGATGGTGTAGTCAGAAGGATGATTGACAAGTGGTTGAAAGCTGGCGTGCTGGACAAGGGGCAGTTGCTTTATCCCAAGACCGGTACACCCCAGGGTGGCGTACTCTCGCCGATCCTCAGTAATGTCTACCTTCACCACGTGCTGGACGTGTGGTTTGCCGAGCAGGCGCAACCACGCCTGCGCGGACCGAGCACGCTGGTTCGTTATTGCGACGATTTTGTCATGCTGTTCGCATACAAGAACGATGCAGATCGTGTGCTGACGGTACTCGGGAAACGGCTGGATAAGTTCGGGCTGCAACTGCACCCGGATAAAACTCGCCTGGTGGACTTCCGCCACCGACCCATGCATCGATCGGCAGAAGGCAGCGAGCCGTTTGCAACGATCTTCAACTTTCTCGGGTTCACCCATATCTGGGCACGCTCGCGATGGGGCAAGGTCGTCGTGCGGCAACTGAAGGCGAAAGACCGCTTTGCGCGGGCGCTCCAAGCGATCGACCAGCAGTGTCGCCGTATGCGGCACTGGCTCGTGCGGGACCAGCACCAACGGTTATGCCGGATGCTCAAGGGGCACTACGCGTACTTTGGTATTCCGGGCAATAGCCGTCGGCTGGGCTGTCTGGTCTTCGAGGCCCAGCGGCGGTGGCACAAGTGGCTGAAGCGGCGCTCGCGAGAGCGTTCGCTCACCTGGGCCGCCTTCAATCAAATTCTGAGGGTCTTCCCGCTGCCGAAGCCCCGCATCAGGCATCGCTGTGCCACGCCGTGAGCAAATCTGTGCAATGAAGAACCGGATGCCTTAATTGGGCTCGTCCGGGTCTGTGAGGGGCGAGGGGGGTAACCTCCTCGTCTACTCGGAAATGGCAGACACCATGAGGAAGAATGCCGATGCTGGAGTGAGGGACGGAGCCGCCCGTAGTAGTGTTGAAGTTCCTGTAATGGGAATGGAGCGAAGGGGCGGCGTTATCCTGCCGATGAACGCTGTCAACCTGCGGGGATGAGCGCGTGAAATCGGCGAAGCCTTACAACATTGCGAAGCGCACGGTATGGGAGGCATACCGGCAAGTAAAGGCCAACCGTGGAGCTGCCGGGATCGACGATGAAACCATCGCCGAGTTCGAGCAAAACCTGTCGAAGAATCTGTACAAGCTGTGGAACCGGATGTCATCGGGGTCGTATTTCCCGCCGCCGGTCAAACAGGTGGAGATTCCCAAGGCGTCGGGAGGCACGAGAAAGCTGGGGGTGCCCACGGTCGCAGACCGTGTTGCGCAAACCGTAGTCAAACTGGTCATTGAGCCGGGTCTCGACGCGATCTTCCATCCGGACTCCTACGGGTACCGGCCGGGGCGGTCGGCGAAGCAGGCGGTGGCGATCACTCGTGAACGCTGCTGGCGATATGACTGGGTGGTTGAATTTGACATCAAGGCAGCCTTTGATCAGATCGATCATGGACTGCTGATGAAGGCGGTGCGCACCCACATCAGGGAAGACTGGATACTGTTATACATCGAACGGTGGCTGGTTGCACCATTCGAGACAACGGACGGGGTACGTGTGCCCCGCACGCGTGGGACACCCCAGGGCGGTGTCGTGAGTCCGATCCTGATGAACCTGTTCATGCATTACACATTCGACCGATGGATGCACCGCACCAGCCCCAACTGTCCATTCGCCCGCTACGCGGATGACGCGGTTGTTCACTGTCATAGCCGCAGGCAGGCGGAATACGTGATGCGGTCCATTGCAACACGGCTGGCAGCTTGTGGGCTGACGATGCATCCGGAGAAATCGAAGATCGTGTACTGCAGAGACAGCAACCGCAGCGAACGCCATCCGCATGCGAGCTTTACGTTTCTCGGTTTTACGTTCAGGCCGAGGAAGGCGCGCAGCCCGCAAGGGGGGCCTTTTACCAGCTTCCTGCCGGGAGCAAGCGAGAGTGCCTTGAAGCGGATGCGGCAGGCAGTGCGGGGTTGGCGACTCAATCGCCAGACTCATGTAACGCTTGCCGATGTGGCGAGACTGTACAACCCAGTGATACAGGGGTGGTGGAATTACTATGGCGCGTTCTACAAGACTGCGATGCTTCGCATCTTCCAGCACATCGACTGCGCTCTTGAGCGTTGGGCCCGACGGAAGTACAAGGGTCTGCACAGGCGCAAGCGACGAAGTGCCGACTGGCTGGACAGGATGCGCCGTACCAACCCGATGCTGTTCGCTCACTGGCGTGTGGTTACGCAACCGGCTGGATAACGGGAGCCGTATGACGCGAGAGTGTCACGTACGGTTCTGCGAGAGGCTTGGGGGGCGGTTCCCCGGGTCTACTTACCATTTCGGCATGAAGGCACACATTGGCGCGGATGCCGAATCGGGACTGGTACACACCGTGGTGGCACGGCCGCCAACGTCAACGATGTCACGCAAGCTCATGCACTGCTGCATGGCGAGGAAAGCGACGTGTTCAGTGATGCCGGATACCAAGGCGTTGAAAGGCGTACTGAGGCGCAAGACATCGAGGTCAACTGGCATGTTGCGATGCGCCCGGGCAAGCGCCGCGCGTTGGACAAGGAGGCGCCGGTGGGCAAGCTGCGCGATGAACTCGAACGGGTCAAAGCCAGCATCCGCGCCAAGGTGGAGCACCCGTTTCGCATCATCAAGCGCCAGTTCGGCTATCTCAAGGTGCGCTACCGGGGCTTGATGAAGAACACGCAGCAACTGCATACGCTGTTTGCCTTGAGCAATCTGTGGATGATGCGCCATCGACTTCAGCCAGGTGCCAAGCGGTGAATGCGCCGGGATTCTGGCCGACGACCCGAAACGCGAGCGATAACGCCCTTGCTCGCACCGAATCTCGCGCCGAATTCAGGTGGAATCGCTCATCGAGTTCACTTGGCCACGCTCACACGGTCAACTCGGCGCTGCGGACGTTGTTTTGAACACCATCCTTAAGCGCATGGTCTGCTCCCACCATTGCGATACCCATCAGCGTAGTCCACAGGCATCCCGAGCGGCGCTCGCTTGGGGGCCTCCCCAACATTTGCACGCTCTCGTGCTCCGTGCGATCAGCAAGCGTCAGCGCAAGAGGTAGGTAAGAGCGGTCAGATTTCGATATTGGCGGAAATTGTGACCGCTATTGGCGGAAATAACGATCTGCAACACCAGTTGCGCAACGTCTAGTCCGACACGCCCAGCTCCATCGACAACTCACCGGTCGTCTTTCCGCAAGCCCAGAAGGCAGGGGAAGCTGCCGAGCGACGTTAGCAATGACTTCCGCCCGCACCGATCTGCGCGAAGAGTGCGCTCGCCCCTTGGTACGCAGTGATGACAGCCACGGTCAGACCTCCTTCGCTGCGGGCGACGAAATTACGCTCGGCTCGGACGTGTGGAAGGCTGGGTTCTCGGCGGTGGCAGGCAAGGGGGCCGCAACGAAGGTCAAGAGCATTGCCGAGCAACGTGCTGCGCAGATTGAAGCTGCGACGCGCTAAGTAGTTCCAAGCGGGTTAGTATTTCCGGGTCGCGCGTTAATCGTGAAGTTTCCAGGCGGGTATGGTTTGTCGTCAAGCGCCCGTCCATCGGTGGCGCCTGCCGCGCGGTGTGGGACCAGCTCGACACAGCCGCACATCGAACAATCCACCAAATTCTCGAGGCGAGCCCGGGCGCGATGTTAGCTTTAGCGAGGATCTCCTCAAAGGCCTGTCGCCATCCACCCGTGTCGACGAACTCATTGCCATTTGCTTTTTCGTTGGCTGCGATCGCGGCATGTCTTGCAGTGTCGGCCTCGGTTGGTCACATGAACCACGACTGATGGGCGATGCAAGTACTGAGCTACAGCAGCGGGGCGAGGTTATTGAGCGACATCCTGCATGAAGTGGATCGTCGAGACGGGACGACCGCCTACCGGCGACAAAGCAAGGGAAAACACCAATCCCGGGCATCTTCTTAAAGGTGATATATTCTACTAACATGTTAGCAACATATATCAATTCGAAGAATATGCCAGAAGGCACAGGAGACCTCATGATCAATCGACGGATCTTTTTGCGCGGGGCACTGGGCGGTGCAGCATTGGCCCTTGGGGCTCCGGCCATCGCGCAAGACCGGCCACTGCGCCTTGGATTGCTCGCACCACGATCAGGAGTCGGGGCGTTTCTGGGTGAGGACAGCATCCGGGCCGTGAAAAATGGTGTCGATTGCACGCGCGCTCGCTCTCGATGCGGAGTTGTTGCTGCTCGACGAGCCATTCGAAGGGCTGTCGCCAGCCATCATTCCGCAGGTAGCAGAAGGGGTCGCGGCGATCCGCCAATCCGGAAAGGCCATCGTGATGGCGGAATCCAACTTGCATCACGTGCCTGAATACATTGACAAACTCTTCGTCATTGAACGAGGGGAAATCATCTATTCAGGCTCACTCGAGAATGCGCTTGCGAGCCCGGATGTGATGAGCGTGATCGCCGGAGCAGTGGAACTGTAATGCACATCACAACAAGGAGTAGCTATGAAAACCTACACAGGTGATCGAACCATCGATGGCGTCAAGGTGCATGTTGATGGCAGGCCGCTGCCCGACAAGGCAGATATTCAACGCTATACGGACATGGGATTCGAATGGGGCTACGAAGGGCAGGAACCCAGGCAGCTGGCCTTCGCGCTGCTTTTCGACCATACGGACAACGCCGGGCTGGCCAGCTCATCCTCGGAAGCCTTCATGCGAGCCATGGTGGCGAACCTTTCGAACGAATGGCATCTGACTTCGGAAAGCATCGAGGAGTTCCTGCGCATCGCCTGTAGTTGAGTCGGCACTGGCGATTCGCGATCAATTTGCCCCTGAATTTCAGCTTTTCAACCCGATTTCCACGAAGGTAATCATGGAACTTCAACACAGCTGTATGAGCGACAGACAACGTCGCTATCGCAAGGAATACAGGTATCGCGTGGCAGGGTGGTACCACGGATGGCTGCATCTGATGATCATCGCAATGAGTGGTATCGCGGCCATCTACATCTACACGTCCAATCTCGTGAGTGTGCAATGGCGGGATTGGCTGGCTCTGCCGTTGGGGTTCCTTTCCTATCAGCTCGCTGAATATCTTCTGCACACACAAACAATGCACAGGCCGCGCAAGAGTCCCATGCTGAGGGCACTGTATATCCGGCACACCCTCATGCATCACCAGTTCTTCACGGAGCAGGAGATGCGATTTGCGGATCACCGCGACTGGCGCGTGACATTCTTTCCCCCGTTCACCATGATCGTGTTGACGCTGCTGTCGCTCGCGCCCTCACTGACCGCCGGCCTCATCATTTCTCCCAACTTTGGATGGCTTCTGATGACTGCCCTGACGGGCAGCTATATGTTCTACGAGGTCGTTCACTTCTGCTGCCACGTCGATGACAACTGGCTGATCCGCAATCTGCCCATCATCAATACCGCGCGAAGGCATCACCAGGCGCACCATGACCAAGCATTGATGATGGAAGTCAACATGGGAATCGGTACGCCCATTTTCGATTGGCTGCTCGGAACCTCCGACCTGGATCGCGGCTTCTTCGGTCATCTGTTCAATGGGTACAGCAGCAAGTACCTGAAGAAGAATCTGCGCCGGACGTCTCGCACGCCCAAGCCGGGCAACGTCAAGATTCCCGAGTCGCGCACGGACGCCCATTGAAAGCGAATCGTCACCCCAGGAGTCCACGATGCCGTTCAAGTTCAAATTCATTCTCTCGATTCTGATTTTCGGCGTGTTCGCGCTGACCGGCCAGTACGAACTCTCGCACGATCTGTCCCGGCCGGCTTATGTCGCCTTCTTCCTTGCGGTGTTCATGGTGCTGTCGATCTGGATTTTCCCGGATGTCAGCCGGGATGCTCCCGAAAGGGAGGGCGGAACGCAGTAGGAAACCGCGATGTTCCGGGCAAAGTTATGTTGTGCCGGCGGTCTTGGCTCCGTGCGCGCAGAGCACGGAGCCGAGCGCTTCCGTACGCGCGCGTGCCGCCGTCACTTTTCGATCGTCTCGCGAGAAAAGCTCTCGATGTAGTCGATCAGGCGATCCGACGCGGCCGCAGCATCCGCCGGCTTGCCCTGGCTTATGGCTTTCGCGATCTTTGCATGAAGCTTGGCGGCCAATGGAAGGTCGCCCGTGCGGCGATAGTGTTCAAACCAGAAACGCCGGGACAGGCCACGCATCAATGACATCGTCTTGACAATGAATTCGTTTCGCGCTGCGTCCCACATCCGCTCGTCCAGTTCACGGTCAAGCTGGGAAAACAGCTTCTCATCATGCTCTGCGGCGGCTTGGGTCAATCCAGCTTCAATGTTGGCGAACTTGGCCCTCTCCTCCACGGTGGCTCTCTCGGCAGCAAGCCGAGCCAGCAAACGCTGAACTTCACGCCGCAGTTCCAGCAAGCGCAGTTGGGTCAGGATGTTTGTTTCGGAAACGAACACCCCGCGCTTGGGAACGATGGATACCAGTCCCTCCATGGCGAGACGTTGCAATGCCTCGCGAATGGGGGTTCGGCCGATCTCCAGGGATTCAGACAGGCTGCTTTCAGACAAAGCCATGCCGGGCGGTAATTGGAGCGTGATGATCAGTTCCTCGATGGCTTTGTAGGCTTGCTCGGCGAGCGATGGCGCTGGCATGCGCTTTGCCATCTTGGTGGTCCGCTGCCTGCTGAGTTCGCCAGGTCCGGCGTCGGTCGTAAGTCCGCGCGTGCTGGCTGCCTTGTTGGATGTCCGTCGCATAGCCCTCTGATTGTTCGCGATGGCGAGGCATCGATGCTCGCCCAGGTTGAGTGTTGAAGCTGTGTAGGGTTGATATGTTAGCTGAATGGCTTTCGCCCGTGGCCCTGCCGTGGACATGTCCGACGGCAAAATCGCTTCCATTCTCCAATAAGAAGAAGCTCATCGCGCGTATAGTTTTGCATGCAGCTAATATATATGTACAATATTATAGATGCACAAATAGCTGCCCTGAGGGGGTGGCATCAACATTGGAGACAAGCATGCGGTTCAAGGACAAGACTGTTTTTGTGACTGGCGCTGCCAGTGGCATTGGTGAAGTGACGGCGAGGATGTTCGCCGCCGAGGGTGCTCGCGTCGTGCTCGCGGACTTGTTGGAGGATGAGGGCGTCGCAGTGACGCAGGCCATCAATGAAACGGGCGGGGACGCGTCTTTCGTCAAGCTCGATGTGTCGAGCGAGACGGACTGGAGGCACGCGATAGCGTCCGCGGAAAAGGTCTTTGGGGCCGTGAATGTCGTTGTCAGCAATGCCGGCATCAGCGGAATGGTGCCGGACCATGAAAATGTTGAATACATGGACCGGCTGACGTCGGTGCACATTCGCGGGACCTTCCTGGCGATTCGGCATGGGGCGAAAGCGATTGTTCGGGCCGGTGGCGGATCGATCGTGACGGTGTCGTCGGTTGCGGCCTACTGCGGTTTGCCGGGCCTTCACATGGGCTATGCCGCGGTCAAGGCGGGCGTGCTGGGAATGACCCGGTGCGCAGCCGGTGAGTACGCAAGGACGGGTGTGCGCGTCAATGCGATTGTGCCGGGGCTGCTGCCGCCGATGAGAACGTCCGTGGTCTCCGCGGATCCGGCCATGCGGAAGAAGTTCTTCGAGACCGTGCCGCTTGGTGGCACTGGAGGCAGAGAGGATGCCGCCAATGCCATTCTGTTTCTCGCATCGGATGCGGCCGCCTACGTCACCGGTGCCGAAGTCCTTCTGGATGGCGGTTTCCTCGCCTACCGATGCTGAGGCCGGCCATGCCTGTCTTCGTGGGAGTGCATGGTGCCTGGTCCGGCGGGTGGGCGTGGTGGCGGATGCATTCGCTTTTCCTCGGCAAGGGCATCCGCTTCGTAATGCCGACCTGTACCGGCTTGGGGGAGAGGGCGCACTTGCTGAATCCTGGCATTGACCTGAACACGCACATCGAAGACATTGTTCAGGTCATCGAACACGAAGATCTATCCGATGTCGTGCTCGTTGGACACAGCTATGGCGGGATGGTTGCGACTGGCGTTGCTGCGCGGGTGGCCAATCGGATCCGGCGGCTGATTACGTCGATGCGCTGCTTCCGGAGCCCGGCGAGTGTGCGCTCGACCTCTTGCCACGGGTACAGAGTCGGGGCGTGCTGGAAGCCGCGCAGCAGAAGGGATTCGGGTGGCTGATTCCACCCACGCCCATGCCCGAGGACACGCCCGCGCGTGATCTCGACCTCGCAGCGACGCGACGGGGGCCTCAGCCTTTGCGCACATTCACATCCGCACTGCGGGCGAGGGCTCATGCGAGCCGTCTCCCGGCCACGTATGTCTACTGCACACGGATCGGTCTGTACGACAGCTTCGGCAGTTCTGCCGCACGCGCCCGCGGCCATTCCGGCTGGACGTTTCACGAGCTGAATGCAACGCACAACCCGCACATCACGATGCCTGAGCGCCTCGTCGAACTTCTGACGCAGGACATCGAACGCAGTCCCTCGAGCTGAGGACGCTGGCGACAAGACGTTTCTCTGGCGCCGCACCACATCCCTGGCGGGGATGCGGTGATGAGTGCTCGTGCTTACCGACATTCTTTTCACACAAGGAGCGTGTTCCATGCTCGGTTTGATGCAAGTTCGTCCGCTTTTGATTTCCAATCTGATCGACTTTGCTGAGCGCCACCATGGTGAAGCCGAAATCGTCTCTCGCCGCGTTGAGGGCGATATCCACCGCTGCACTTGGGTCGACGTCGCACGGCGCGCGCGCTGCGTGGCCAACGCGCTCGACGCCGATAAGCTGGCATTCTCCGAGCGGGTGGCCACGCTGGCCTGGAATGGCTACCGCCACCTGGAGCTCTTCTACGGCGTCTCGGGCTCGGGCCGCGTGCTGCACACCATCAACCCGCGCCTGCACCCCGACCAGTTCGCCTGGATCATCAACCACGCCGAGGACCAGGTGCTGGCCTTTCGACACCAACTTCCTGCCGCTAGTGCAGGCCGTGCATACCAAGTGCCCCACGGTGAAGAAGTGGGTGGCGCTGGCCGACGCAGACAAGCTGCCGCAGGACACCGGCATTCCAAACCTCGTGAGCTACGAAGCCTGGATCACGGGGCAAGCTGACACCTACGACTGGCCCGAGTTCGACGAGAATTCCGCCTCCAGCATGTGCTACACCAGCGGTACCACCGGCAATCCGAGAGGGGTGCTGTACAGCCACCGCTCGACCACGCTGCACGCTCTCGCAGCAATGCTGCCGGACGCGATGAATCTGTCGGCCCGCGAATCGGTGCTGCCAGTGGTACCGATGTTCCACGTCAACGCCTGGGGGCTTCCATATGCCGCGGCCTTGGCGGGCTGCAAGCTTGTGTTCCCAGGCCCGGCACTGGATGGCAAGTCCATCCATGGGTTGATCGAGGCCGAGAAGGTTACATTCGCCGCTGGCGTGCCGACCGTCTGGCAGATGCTGCTGGCGCATACGCAGGGCAATGGCCTGAAGTTCAGCACTCTCAAGCGGACGATGATCGGCGGCTCGGCCTGCCCGCCAGCCATGATCAATGCCTTCCGCGATCAATATGGCGTGGACGTACTGCATGCGTGGGGCATGACGGAGACAAGTCCCCTGGGCACTCTGTGCATGCTGAAGGAAAAGCATCTGAGTCTGGAAACTGAAGCGCAACTGGCGATCCGGCTCAAGCAGGGGCGCGCATTGTCAGGGCTGGACATGAAGATTGTGGACACCGACGGCAAGGAATTGCCCTGGGACGGTGAGACCTATGGGGATCTCCTGGTCAAGGGGCCGTGGGTGATCAAAGCGTACTTTAAGAGCGAAGGCGGCGATCCGTTGGTGGACGGATGGTTTCCTACTGGCGACGTAGCCACGATTGATGCGGACGGTTTCATGCAGATCACTGACCGCAGCAAGGACTTGATCAAATCTGGCGGCGAGTGGATCAGTTCCATCGACATCGAGAACATCGCCGTGGCGCACCCGGCCGTGGCCATTGCCGCGTGCATCAGCGCTCACCACCCGAAGTGGGAAGAGCGGCCGATTATCGCTGTGGTCAAGAAGCCTGGCGCAGAGGTCACGCGCGAGGAACTGCTCGCGTTCTACGAGGGCAAGACGGCCAAGTGGCAGATCCCGGACGATGTGGTGTTTATGGAAAGCATCCCGATCGGTGCGACTGGCAAGATCCTGAAGATGCGCCTGCGTGAACAACTCGCCGACTACCGCCTGACAACTACTGAGGCCTGATAGCTAGTGCAGTGTTCCATTCTGTTTGGAACTTAAGCGGCGGTTGGCGCGAATGACTTTCTGCAAGATGTCGCGAGCGCTCTTGGTCCAGATGAACGGCTTGGGGTTGGTGTTGTGGTGAGCGATGTATTCGCTGATGGCGGCGACTAGCTCCGGCACGCTGGTGAATACGCCGCGGCGAAGTCGCTCGGTCGTGATGTCGCGAAAGAACCGCTCGACCATGTTCAGCCATGACGCCGAGGTGGGCGTGAAGTGCATGTTGAAGCGCGGATGCTTGGCCAGCCAGTCTTGCACCGCAGGATGCTTGTGCGTGGCGTAGTTGTCGGCGATCAGATGCAGCGTTTTGTCCTTGGGCGTCTCGCGGTCGATCTTGCGCAGGAACTTCAACCACTCAGTATGGCGGTGGCGCTGCTGGCACTGGGCAATGACCTGGCCATCGAGCACGTTGAGCGCGGCAAACAGCGTGGTCGTGCCATTCCGCTTGTAATCGTGGGTCATGGTGGCCGCGCGCCCCTTCTTCAGCGGCAGCCCGGGCTGTGTGCGATCCAACGCCTGCACCTGGCTCTTCTCGTCGCAGCACAGCACCAGCGCGTGCTCGGGTGGCGACATATACAGGCCCACGATGTCCTCAAGCTTCTCGACGAACTTCGGATCGCGCGAGACCTTGAAGCCGCGCACGATGTGCGGCTTCAAGCCATGGGCGTGCCAATGGCGCATGATAGTGCTGGCGCTCACGCCCAACTCGGCGGCCATCTTGCGCGTGCTCCAGTGCGTGGCCGCCACGGGCTTGGCTTGAGTGGTCAGCTCCACCAACCGCGCCGTGTCCACCTTCACCGGCGGCGCACCGCGCGGCAAGTCGCGTTCGATACCGGCCAGCCCCGATTGCGCATACCGCTCACGCCAACGCGAGACCTGCACGCGTCCGACTCCCAACTGCTCGGCGATGTCCTTGTTCTGCATTCCGTTGGCGGCCAGCAACACGATACGCGCGCGCTGCGCCAGCCTAACGCTCGTGAGCTTCGACCGAACCAGCCTCGTCAACTTGGTTCGCTCCTCGTCGGTCAACATGATCTCGGGGGCAACTCGCACTCGCTCACTCCACGCTGTGTCGCAGTAGCGCATTGGAGATGCCGAATTCATATAAGTTCCATCAAGAACAGAACGCTACACTAGACCAGACTTGGTATGCCGCAGCCGTGTTCGCTCAGGTGCTACGGCTGCAGGCAGAAGACACCCATGCGCGTCGCCTCGCGAGCGCGAATTGACCACACTGCAGAAACCGGAGGAGCCGCGACGCTTAACCCTGAACGGGACTCGGTGGTGGTCATGGCGTCACAGAAAAAAGAAATACAGCCCTTGGCTGCATGACTGAGGCGACAACTACCTTGACGCGCGCCGGATTGCATCTGGGAGTGGCCTGGTGTGCCAGGTCACATGCCATGGGTGGGTTCGCACATCGGCTTTGACGGGATACGAAAATTCGTCGGTGATCTGGATGCCCATTTGATCTTTAAGCACTTCGCGGCCGATCACCTCTACGCTGACGCTGAATGCGGTGCGGTCTTTGCACGCGGGTGTGCGGTCTGCACGGCGCGCGCCACAGGCCGCAGCTATCAGGATAGTTTTGTCCACTTTCTGGGGTTCCGGAATCTGAAGCTCACCCACTTTCGCGAGTACCCGGATACGGTATGGCAGTTTGCCGCCATCTTTCCGAAGCCCATTGGCAACTTGTCGCAGCTGCAGGCCGAACAGATTGCCACTGTGCTCGAAGAACGCGGGGGTTGAACATCTTTTTATCTTGGCCTCCCGCTCAGGGGGGGCGGGCATATATCGTTCCAGCAATCACTGGGCCTCGGGAATCTAGTGCCTCGTAGCTGCCAGCCACAATGAATCGCCCCGGTATTCGAGGAGGCTCCAACTCTTGAGAGAGTGTTTCATCGGACCTGTCCGACCCCGAAGAATGAAGCGCCCACACAGGACTAGTATGACGAGGCAGCGGTGGCCGAGGTCGGCCCATTATCTGGTGCAATGAGCCCGTTTGAGAGTTGGACCCGCACCCCAGCGAGCACCCCAAATTGTGACCGGAGCGATCTGTCGCCCAACTGACGTGGTCAACCCGGCGGCCAAGACCGATCCCACGCTACAACATCCTCCACGCCAGTGCGCCCTCGTCACACAAAGTGCGGAAGGGCGTGTTCAACCGGTCGTCGCAACACCTTCTGGTCTAATGCCGACCCGGGAGGAAAAGTAGTTGAAGAAGAGAAGACGTGGACTGTCGCCTGAACAGAAGGCGATGCTATGGCGTAGATGGAAGGATGGTGAATCGTTAAGCGACATCGGGCGCTCACTTGGCAAGCACGCAGCGTCAATTGTGCATAAGCAGCTTTCGTGATGCCGAAAGCGTGGGGATTTGAGCAAGAACGGTGATGGACGCTGGAGGGGTTCCCTCAGGGAGCGTGCATGCACGCGCCTGAGGGAAGATGTCGCCTTT
>Ga0187842_1001030_pt1 | contig 13254 bp, 3 predicted proteins | sample SpaLakP09_SKY_41_FD_134514 | JGI IMG/M metagenome (GOLD analysis project Ga0187842, IMG submission 134514) | Oligotrophic lake water microbial communities from Sparkling Lake, Wisconsin, USA - SP09_SKY_41 | ecosystem: Environmental > Aquatic > Freshwater > Lake | place: USA: Sparkling Lake... | reverse complement strand
GATTTACCACGAGGGTGGCAGTTTGCGGGCTAGACTCCACCGAGCGCGTCCCATCTGCTTCCTGCGATAAGGCCGAAAATTTAACACTAAGACTGCCTGAATAATTAGCTAACGGCGTAACCTGAAACTTCGTAAGGTCAGCAGCTGATACGAAATACGAAATTTCATCAGCAACACTAGTGCCAGTAGGCAATGTTGCCGTAATCCCCTGACTAACTGTTAACTTGGCGTTAGCAGGAATAATAACTTTATAAATAACCGACTCTGAACTATCGGCAAGCGCTGGTCCAGTCTTAATAAACTGATCAAGAGTAACCCCGGGGCTATCTTCAGCAATCGACACGTTTTTGAGTGCTACGTTTGAAGCTAAACCACTGGTGACAGCCTTTAAATTGATCGTGGCATTCCTCAGGTCGCCAAGGGTCTGACTGGAACCATCTTGAGATTTCACACCGACAGTCAGTGTTGCTGCACCACTTAAATACGCATCACCCCGAAGATACAAGGCCTCATAGTCTGCCACTGATAAGGTATAGGCGGTCGTACCATTACTCGCATGGACAGTACCCGACAATTTAGTTGTTTTATTGTTCCATAGGACAAGCTGACTACTAGCGACAATCTGAACGCTTAGGGTCTCGGAAGGATCTGTGGATGTTCTCGATGCTAAGGAAATAAGATCCGTTGCTTTAGCCCACTCATCCGCGGGTGTTACGCTAGTGATAACTTGACTTTGCGCCTCGTCGATGGTGGTCGCTGCGCGCAATACGTTTGGTGTCGCCGGCTTGTCCGCTACCGGGGTAATATTCAGATTGAGTGTGGTTTCAACGGCTTGACTGGTTACACCCGACGAATCAACCGAAGTCGCCTTAATCTTGATTCGATCTGCGAGGGCAATCGACGTGCCGCCCGACGAAGCAACATCAAGGCCGGGTTTTAGAGAATATAGCGGCTTTAAGGGTGTGCCCTCATACAGCGCTGAGTTCCAGTCTTTCACTGGCACTGGGATGATATAAGTTGCTACGCCACTGCTTACGCTGGCTGGCACCAACGCGGAGGCTGCACTTCCCTTAAAGATCTGAATCGCTGACGCTAGCTGAACTTCAATGTTTACGGTCTCGCCAAGATCCGTGAATTTAGTCTTATCGAGTACCGCTCCAAGATCAAAAGCGATACTAGCGGCATCTTCTAATCCAGTAACCGCGGCGGGACTCGCGACAAAGGAGGGTAACTCGGCCGCATCGGCAATAAAGAGTGAGGCGGACGTTGGTGAGGTATACACGCGACCTGCCACCCCGCCACTGAGAGTTTGCGAAAAAGACTCAAACTTTAAGTTAACAATTCCTGAATAGTTTGATGGGGGAACAAATGCCAATGTTGAAAAATCGAGTTGTGTATTGGTGCTAAACACCTCCCACTCATTTTTTGTGGTGTTATGAGCATAAGACGTTACCTGATCAGGTTTGCCGATCTGGAACACCCCTCCTTTGAGCACCTCTGCCGCTGTTTGATCGTCATTTGTATTGGTACTTGCCTTACTAGAATCAAACGTGATACGAAACCCAACTTTTTCAAAGCCGGCCCGATCAGGGTTTATGGCCAACTTAACGGGAATTGCAACCGGTAAATCTTCGGTCCCTCGTGCGCTACCGACGCTGGCATCGGGTGAAATCGCGCTTGCGGATAAATTAAAATTAAGTGGATGTTCCTTCGCAGAGGATGTGGATGCGCCATCGATACTAAAGGCTTTGACGATCACGCTCTTGCCAAACAATGAGTCCTTGGCGATTAGCGTAATGGCATCTTGACTGGTGAGTTGCTCTTTACTAAAGGCATATACAAGATTTGTGGAGCTTGTGGTACCAACTGTCTCAGTAACGGTCTGCGGGATTACAAATTTTCCCGCGATTTTTATTGCGACCGCATCCGCAGGCGTTGCCTTAAATACAAGCTGTGCACCGTAAGACTCGCCGCCCTCAATTAACTTAGCCGAGATGCCAGCAAATAAATTCTTAGTTGCGTCTGTTGGATGATAAATAGTAGTGTCACTACCAATAGCAAAATCGATATCGTATTTTTTCTGTGGATCTGCTGCTTGATTGATTACGCTTCCAATAGGCGTTACGAAGTTTTCACTTACACCATCCGCCAGAGCGGTTATTTTTAAATTCGTTTTACTTATAGCACTATCTGCAGTTAAATTATTCGAAGCAGTATCGCGGGCAAACGCCTCAAGGGCGATTGGCTGAGTACTCGTCTTGAAGTGCTGAGTACTCGTTTTTAGATACGAAGTAGCAATACTGTCGGCCTTGACAATATAAAAAGTCTTTCCATCAATCTGAGCAGTCGGTAGATTGCTAGCCGAAGAACCGAGCCCGTCTACCACTTGTATATCAGACGTCAGATTTGCGTTAGTTGCCCTGATATAGAGTGTGGCGGTATCTGCCGAGCGACCACTTCCCGGGTTTAGTGTCACAAACTCGGAGAGCGCAAAACTCTGATCCTCTGAAGCACTGGGGCTAGGCAAGACCGTCAGACTCGGTGCAGCCGGACGATCCTCAAACGGAATTGTTAGAGATGCGGTCGAAGTCGTCGCGCCTATCGCTGTGCCGTCGATTGCGACTGATCGCACAGTCAGTGTGAGAGGCTGTGCAGTCGTTGCGGGTGCCACCACATCAAAACTTAAGACTTCTGAGGCACTGAGACGATACCACTGCGTTTGTGTTGGGCTCGTAGTCCAACCTGTGAGATCTTTGGATGCAAAAAACTTTGCAACAGTATTAGCACTTGCACCATCAGCCGGCGCTGTATAGGTTAAGCCCCCTAGGGTAAGGGTTCTTCCCGCTACCAGATCGGAGAATGTAACGGTTGCAGTTTCGCGAGCAGATGAGCCGCCCTGAGATGTTTCGATGATGACAGATCCAGTACCAGACTTGTTCAGGTCGGTTACATCGCCAAGGCTTTTACTCGTAAAAGTGAGTGATACACCGCTGCCATCGTTTTCTGTGATCGTGGTAATCGGAGTGCGCTTGGCAACATCAATACTCGCCCCGCTTCGAATGAGTTCAGCCTTTCGTACATCAGTAAAAAGACTCTCTGAGCCATCGGTATCTACTAAACTGGCATTGGGCTTGATCGAAGCAACAAAGCGTCCATCCGTCAGTTTATGGTTATCTTGTTGCCATTTTGATCCCGTGTCTTTTGTATCCAGAAGAAGTGTGGGTGACGCCATGGTTGGCGTGTCCGAAACGGCAGTAACTGCCGCTGAAATATCCACACCGCTAGCAAGCAAGGCTTGTGAACTATTCGAGAAAGGCTGTCCTGTTACAAATTCATACGAACCAGGCGTCACCTTAAACGTAACTTCCCCAGAAAAATTTGTCTTTGGAGTCACCCTCAATGCTTCAAGTGCCGCATTGATCCCAACCGATGGGGTATCTGCAATGTCAACTACTACCCTCCCATTGACGGTTTGACTGCGGTAAGCGACACCATTAAGCGCTCCTCCAGCCAAGGGCACAAAGGGATTGGTGGGCAAGGTAAACCCACTTGGCAGTTCAATGCGCACAAAGAGTCTTTCCGAGCCATCGGTATCGATGCGCGCTGCTTGCAGTGAATTAATTAGCGCGGTGACTTGAGATGTCCCTGTAAACGCATGAAAAGAAACATCCTCGGTGAGTGTCTTGGGTATGGCCGCGCCAATAAGGGTCGACAAATTCGTTATTTGGGACTGAGGAATGCTTAGACCATCCGCAAGCGGGGTAACCGAAAGCGGCGCACTAAAACTCGTACTAAATAGCTTGAGGCTTCCTGCTCCAGTTAGTGGAGGAAGACCGCCAACGGCAAGTCCCGACTCAAACGACCCAATCTTGATAACGAGCGAGGCATCACCCGAAAAGTTTGACTTTGGCGTGATCCGAAACGACTCCAAGGCTTGCTGGAGCGTTGGCATCCCAGGCGCCGCAGCATCAAACACTTCCACATAGGTTTTGCCATCTCCTGCAGATCCGCTACGGGTAGCAAGGTTGGTTTGCGTAAAAGTTCCAGTAAAGCCTTCGGCCAGCTCAATGCGAAGGCCTAACTTCTCGGAGCCTGTATCGATTAGCTTACTTGCAGCGGTATCTAAAAATGCTTTAATCGGGTTCGCATTATTGAGCAATTTTTGAAATTCAAACTGCGTATCCTCATTTACTGCATCGGGCACGAAATCATTAAGCTTTTGATTGATCCCACTGATATCCGATTGCTCAATCCGTAGCCCATCCGTGGTTGGCGTGACTACTACAGTCGCGGTATCTTTCACCGTGGTCGAGAGTCCCGCATACCGGCTTGAAGCGAGAATCGTTAATGAATACTCTGCTGCAAGATCTGCCGGAATCAATACTTTGAGGGTTGCATAGTCTGCTGCAATAGCATCTGCACCCTTAATGGTCCAGCTTGGTGAGCCGGTAATGGCATCAGCAGAAACGATCTTGGATTGCCCACCAACTTGAATCTTTAAAAGACTTCCTGTAGGAAGCCCCTAAATTTGTACTTGCCCATCAAGACCAAGGCCTTGCACGGTGAGCGGTAAATTGACGAGCGTGTATGGTTTTTGTGCGCCACCCAATAATGCCAGTTCAGCGGTATTGTCAGCCGCACTTACGTTATCGTTCACCGCCTCAGTTGCTGTATAACGCTTACTTGTTGCCGCTTGCGCCCCATGACTAATCGTGGGTGCGGGTGGCAATACATTAATGGTGGCTAAGCCGGTCTTTGCAATTGTCGGATCATCCGACTTCGCGGTGACGTAAATGAGATCGTATGACCCGAATTGAGAATCCTTGTTATAGCTATTGATGACCTTAATCTGATTGTTTTCAATTCCCAACTGGATATTGGGCGGTAGTGCTTTGGAAATGAGGTAGTCCGCCTTTGGTGGAACGACAACGGGTCCTTGCCCAAATAAGGATTTATCGAGGGTGGCCGTTCGGGTAGCCCCGTTATAGGACGTAATGGTTCCGTTTAAGGGCCCATTTGCCGTTAACACAACGATCGACATGCCGTTATAAAAACCGCTCTGAGCGGATGCACCATCACCTAGGGTGACCGTATTTTGCGTTAGGGTCGCGATCTTTCCGCTATTGGACCGTGGATCGAAGAGTCCCACGGCGGCAAGTGACAAAGCCCCCCCGCCCTTAATTGAGTCATTAGCAAGTGGATTAAATAATTTTGTGACCGCCACTCCACCAGCAGGAGCCTCGATCGTAAAACTATCTGCAGTCGTTGTGATTGGATTAAGTGGGTCTGAGCTATTAAAAGCGAGCTTTTGTGCGGCGGCTGTCTTTAAGGTCGCCATATTTGAACCAGCATAGTTACTCGATAAAGCAGTAACCTTGGCACTGATATCTTCGCCACTTGCAGCGGCAGCGGCAAGAGACTTGACATCGGCAATGAGGGTCTCCTGACCGGCTTTGGCAAGCTGAGCAAGCTCGCCACTTTTAATCGCAGCAGACGATAAGCCTCGAACCGCCGCGCTCACCGACGCAGTCGATGCAGATGCTGCATTCACCGCCGTGCTGTAAGAGCTTGCATCAACCCCAACGGAGGTCAGCGTCGAGTTCATGAGGGTGGTCAGTACTCCGCCAACCAAGGTGCTATCTGAACCGGTCAACTTCGCAAGATCGGATACGCTCAGCTTAGCCATCTCCGCAAATACCGTCGCAGCTGCAGCTGTTGTTCCAGAACCCCCAATCGAAGATGCTAAGGTCGCCGCGCTATTCACAACGGATAGCATGGATGCTCCAATCGTGAGTACCGCATCGGCATTAGCAGCCGTGCTCGTTGTTGGGTCATATGTCAAATCAGCTGTTGACAAACCCATCGAGGCAAGTAAAGTTGCCCCTGCGCCTGCAGTGCCCGCCTCAGCATAGACATAGGCGGTTGAAATCGGCGTGACATAAGTACTGCCCGCTGAAGCCTGAAGCATCGTAATGGCAGATCCTGTGGTGACATCAGTGCCGCCAAGGGAAATGATTTTTCCGGATATATCCCCGGCTGTATTAAAGGTATAGGCGCCCAGTGAGTCTGTGGTGGCCCACACTTCACCTTCACCCAGATCCCAAATACCATCGCCGTCCCCGTCTAACCAGTCAAGGGCAAGATCACCATCCAAATCTGAAAATACCGTGGCGCCCGACACATAACCGTCGATTACGCTACCGCTAAAGTTACTGGCTACTGCAGCGCTACTGGAACTAGAGCTACTCCCTGCCGCACCACCGCCACCTCCACCGCCACCGCCGGCAACTGGAGAACCATAAAAACTTCCTGCGGGATCAACCTCAGCAATCTGAGTGACCGATTCATCTAATTCGGTTAGGTTTGTATCTTGTTCAGAAAATACATCCGATTCCTTCTCATCCTTCTTGAGAATCGTACTATCGGCAAGAGACAGTGTGATGCTCTCACTCTCTGCAAAGGAGTAGTCAAATTCAGTGGGATCTAGGGCGATTTGATCCGATTGTGAGACGGAGATTGCTGCCGATGCTTGATCAACAGAAATTGGTAAAGCGCTAGAGGATTCTGAAATGGGAATCGCTGGCTGTAAAGCAGCTTGTACATTGACTTGTGGCATGCCAACCAGCTTCGCAAGTTCGGAAAGCAGCCTATCAATATTGGCTAAGTTTGATCCCGAATTGGTTTGATCGATGAAGCTCTCTACTTGAGCAAGTGTTGCCCCACTTTGTAAAAGTTTTTCCTGTAATTGCCGTTCAAAAAAATCATCAGCGACCATCTGTAATTCAGACTCACGCTCCAATCGATCAAGACTCGTTTTTCCGACCTTTGAGAGCAAAATTGCGCCCAGTAGGCCAGCCAAAATAAAAAAATCCCCATGCTTGGGGATTGACAAATTTTGTCTAGAGGGTTTCCTCCCGCCCTTCAATTTGGGGCTAGGTAGTTTTATATGCTCTCTCACGGCCATTTGCTATCGAAATTTTTAACAGAAATGTCATTACTATTTCTTCTTCGCCGGCTCATTCTCACGCTTCTTAATTAAGCCCTTGCCTTCCATTTGACCGACTACTTCACCCAGGCCTTGATAAAGACGCAGCATCGTGTCCACACTCATGACGAGGCGCTCAGCAACTTCATACGTAGGTGCTTCGCTTTGTGCCGGTAACTTTTCAATGACCGTCAACTCCACACGGGCTACTGCACCTTGTACCGCTAAGTTACCGATACCATCAATAAAGCGTTCGGGGGTAGACATATTTATTTTCCTTTAAATTAAAATCGTTATTTATATTACCCATACGTCGCCCTAGCAATCATCATCTCTAAACTCTCTTGAGACAGGGTCGTGTCCATGAAGTGCAAGATGAGATCTTTGTCACCAGTAAGATCGATAGTGAACGCATTCTTGAGTGTTGTTGATGTTTGTGGTGTTACAGAATCTTGCACCGCATTTCTGGCTGTGGTCGCATCAGCAAAGAAGTCTGAGAGATCTATCACATCCCCTGTAACAGAGTGTGTATCAGCATCCCAAAGATAGAGATGCTGCGTTTTGTCCGCTCCGATTCCGGTCTCAAAGTTAGCGTCCTTCTCCACCACGAATGTGGATGCATCGGCACTACGACCCACGCCACCTACCATGATGGTGTCTTTTCCTGATGACGCCACTTGGTTGGGTGTCCAGCCAAGGAGATTGCCTTCTTCGTCATAGCGGTAGCGCACATCTGCCATTTCGAGGGTTGTATTTCCCAAGGTAATTTTCTCGAGCTCCATACCCATGCCTTCGCGGAAATGTCCAGTCCAGGTAAACCCACCGGTATTGGTGATACCTTCTGCACTTTGCGAGTAGTTAGACCTTAGGGAGTAGTTTCCTGACTCACGGCCTAACTGCACCGCTGTAAAGTCCAATTGGTTGAGTTGGCTAAGCGTGATATTGGAAAAGGCTACGGCGTCATCACCGCCCGTATCCATAATGCTATCCATACCCGCATCGCTCGTGGCGCTTCCGTTCGCAGATCTAAGATCTTGCACCAAAAACTCGTAGGTATCTTTCTTATTAGAGCCAAAGATCTTCTCCGATCCCGCGCCAGGATTAAAAATACGCTCCTCTAAGTTAAAGTCTCCAAACATTAAGCCATTTTTGGATTCACGCACCGTTCCCTGGCGGACAGACTCCAGTGCAACGGCTAAGTTAATCGCCTGATCGTCAACCAATAGGTCAGATACCTGGCTAAAGACCAGCTCATCAATCTTGTCACTCATCGCATTCTCAAACGAGAAGTCGGGGAGTGCCACATCCGTTAATACCGAACTAGCCGGCATCACGCTCGCGTCCATGTCTTTGACAATCACTCGAGCTAACTCAACCGTTGAGGAATGCAAGCCACCGGTGTAGCTCGCAATCACTGCCCAGTCATCAGAACTCGCTGCAGTGCGTTCTACACGTATATCAATGTCTTGCTTGATTTTTGCAAGCTCAACCTGCAATTGAGCTGCGCTCTTTCCAGCAACGGCCGCACTATAGCCCGCCAATTTCTCGGACAAGATCCCAACGGACAAATTAAACAAGATGGTGTCGTTTGCGCTTGCTGCTGCACGACCGGCAAGGCCTGCTCCATCCTTTGCTACATGGAAGTTCTCAATCGTTGAGTTATTACGCACAACGAACACGTCCTTGTCGCCTGAAGCGCCCTGGTTTTTCTTGGCCGCACTACCCGTTAAGGTGGCACCATCAAGATCAATCAGAATATCTTTACCAGTACCACCGATTAATATGTCGCTTGTTCCTGCTCCGCCGACCAAGATGTCGTTACCCGCTGCGCCATCTAATCGATCGTCACCAACACCGCCGGCTAAGAGGTTGTCTCTTGAATTACCGGTAATGGTGTCACTAGCGGTCGAACCAAAAATACCCTCTGCACCGGCGATCTTATCGACGCCACCAACGCCAAGTGCACCCTTAGTCGCGGTCGCATAAAACCAACCATCGCCACCATTGGTGGTGGATCCCAAGTTCACGTTTACCGCATGAATAGTTGCCGAATAATCGACGATATCGGTCTCTGCCGATAGGTCGGTGATTGGCTTGTTAGCTAGTCGAATGTCATTGGAAGAAGCAACCTTTAGTTGAACAACTTCGCTCGCAGCCATCGAGCCACGGAAATTAACACCACCGGCATTGCTGATAACGAACTCATCAAAGTCCTCAAAGCGATAGACCTTCGTCTCTGCAGAGGTTGCGCCCTGCACGATGATTTGCCCGTCGGTTGTTAGGATATCAATTGGCTGGGTCGAAGACAGCGCAGACAAATCGAGGGTATCAAAGCCGCCCACCCCGGTCTCTGGTCGAGCAACAAAGGTCGGGTTCGATGCAAGGGTTGGGGTTGATGCATTGATCACGAATGTGTCATCGAGCATGGGGTCTGAAGGAACCTCCAATTGCATTTCCTGATCATTAAATTGGATTTTTTCGATTCCAGACAACGAGTCGATACCGCTTTGCTCTAATGCCCCTCGTGTGTTTGAATTTTGACTTACTGTATATCTACCGCCCGAGAGATTGAGAACGGTATATTCAGATCGATTACCGTCATAGCGGATAGTGTCAGTTCCTGCTCCACCGTTTAATGTATCGTCACCAGGACCTCCAAAGAATTGATCATCACCAGCAAAGCCATTCATTGTTTGAGAGCCAAAAGATCCAATCACAACATCTGCGTACGCAGACCCATTAAAGATCATTGAATTACTAATCGGCAAGGAGCCAACAATGTTGTATGCGCCAATACTGGTCGGAAATGTATAGTTAGCCAATTCAAAAGTAGGTCCGCTACCATTAACGGCATTTGACATAACCGCATCCCACTGAAAGATCGTAGTAGATAGATCATTAGATGGCTCTATAACGTCAGCTATTGAAAGGTTGGTGTTAGCGGCAACACCTAACTTTGTCTTTAAAGCTTGGTAATCTGATTTATTTACGACAAAAGAAAGTTGCGGTTTAACATATTCGTAATCAGCAATTAAATTCGAAGAGGCTGCAGAACCATCAAAGTTAGGATTGGATATTACCGATCCTGTAAAGACTAACTTTAGTTTGGTACTATCGTTCGCCAAAGTTAATGCTTCACCAGCCGCAGTTAAATCTACATTAAAGTCCTCAAAATAATCTCTCTCGCTATGTTCTAAACTTGAATTCCAACCAAATTGCGCTCCAGATAAAACATTTAACTCCGCGGTGTCATTACGATAAAATGCCGCAACATTAAAGCTTGGTACATCCGTACCATATTGGTCCTGAAGAACATTTTTAATATCGTTGGTTGTGGAGGGATCAGTGTAGCTTACCTGAACAGTAGCATTGGTTGGAATTGAACTTTGAGTAACCAACACTAATCCACCATCCATTGCGGCACCGGTCACTGCGACTGAGGCACCGTTAACCGTAACAGTGAAATTGCTCGCACTGGGGTTTCCAACCCAAGCATCCCACTCGTCTCCATCCCAAGGTAAAGCGTGAGGTAGACGTGCGGGCCCATCACTGATAGGATAATTAGAGTCAAAGTGAATCTGAATCAGATTGCCATTAAAGGAAGCTTCAAAGGGTGTCAATGGGGTATGGCGTAAGTGGATCGTCGCATCGGCACCATTTTGGACAAACAAACCATTAGCGTCTTTAATTTGAATATCCAAATTAATCATTTCAGCAAAACTTGGTAGTGCTGTAGGGCTAACTGCGGTACCTGTTCCTGCAGTAGCACCTGTACTAATACCAGTAGCAGGAATATCAAATCCAATACTAAATTCTCTAGATAGAACCTGACTTGCTTCTTCATTGCTCATTAGAGAACCATCGGCAATTCTAAATAGGACATCAACGAATTTTTTCTCAGCAGTGCCGGTGCCGGTTGTGCGACTCTTTAAGTCAACAACAAGGTTAACTTGGCCGCCTTGATCATTAACGGTATTAAGAAAGAACGATTTGTTAGCGTTTGCGACACTAACTAATGTATCGAAATCAATCTGCTCCTGCTGGCCATACATATACATATATGTTGAATACTCGCCATTCGTATCATGGTAACGTTTACCTAGCGTTAAAACTGGATTTGCAGAGTTGGCAGAGCTAGAAAGGATCTTGGCGATTTCAGCTTGATCAAGGCTCACTTGTAACTGGGAAATCCCGCCAGTATGATTAATCTGAGCATCCCAGAGGTACACATGACTATCCCTGCTGTAACCAGTACTACTCCAGTCACTAGGGGAGTAGTCAAAAGGCGAAGCAGTATCAACCCCCGACCAAGCTAGATCGATTGGGTTGGTGCTAGTGCGGCTGTCATCTAGTAAATTAATTGAAAGAGTAGACTTAGTGGAATCAATCAAATAAGAGCTAGAGCTTCCTGAAAGTTGATAAGGGCCAAATTTTGTGTTGACTTCGCTCGGAAGCACAAGTCGAATATCGATATTTTCAGTGGGTTCAGAAAGTAAATCCGGACGTGAATCAATGGCAAAAGCTCTGGATATTGAATTTTGGCTGGAACCACCGGCAGCGTAACTTAAATCGAATTTGAAAAAACTTTCTTCGCCGCTACGCCCAATAAAGTTAGGATACATGCCACTGTTTTGGGAGGAGTTCAACTGAAAATCATCTGTGCCAATTTTAATGGCACTAACTAAATTATCTCCAACCATACCGACAGGGGTCGACGACCAATTGCTATAAACAAATCCATCAATACCCCAGGCCGTATCAAGGACAAGCGCAGTTTTAGCTGTATTTAATTCATACTTTACAAAAGCGGTCGATGGGGTATTTTGACCACCCATCAAGTCAGCTTTTAAATAGAGGGAGCCATCCTCGCCAACTCCCTGAAACTTCCACATTGAAGCACCAGCTGCTGGAAGTGGGAATTTTGATGAAAGCGGAAGAGTAAACTCAAAACTTTGGGTCGTGGCACTGGGTGAAGCAAATATAGAAACCTTATCAAGGGTTTCATCAAGCACATACAACTCACCCTTATTTGAAAGGAAACGTTCTGACGATGATGAGATACCTAAGCTATCAAAAGACTTTGAAACAGCAGGGCCTTGAGTGATAGTGTTAAAAGAATTGTAAGTATCCTTATTGTTGATGTCTTGAGTAACCCAAGTAATTATTCCTGTTTCTGACATCACCACAAAGGGATTGCCAGGGGATGTGCTATCCGTACCTGAATCAACAAATGGAATAGACGAGGCACCACTAATGCTAACCTGGGTGGGTACGCCGGTCGTAGTATTAATAGTAAGCAACTGATTGCTACTTGAAATTGCATACAAATTACTCCCATTTACGCCAAGGAGATTTGCGGATGATGCAGATTGGGTGATATTGACAAAAGACGAATCTAAAACGCCTGAGGGGCTATATTTTTGGAAAGAATTCGATCCCCCTCCATCTCTTAGAACATAGAGATTTCCAGTATTGTCAGTTACTACCTCTGAAGAACTTTGGGAAGAGCCAAAATTGTTATTAGAAGATATAATTTCTAATTTACCCCCCGTGCCAAAACTAGAAACTACAAGGCCAGTATCAGCATCAACCTTGGTGATTTGAATATAGTTTTGGTAATTCTGGGTGCTTGAATCCCATTTACTGATCGAATTTAGGTGGTATAAAAACTCAGGGCCATGGGTAGCTGAGTTACTGTTTACCTCAAGAACACGATCAACAAAGTTGTTGCTATATGAATAAGGCGTATAGGGAAGCTCGTGTGATTTAAAAGACTCTGGCGAGCCAGCATTTCCTCCTAAGGGCTCAACAAATGATTTTTGATATTGACTATCCCAAATGCGAGGTAACGCAGAGCCTTTAACCGCGATAACTAATGAGGACCAAGTTGTAGAGGTATCGGTAGAAGTACCATTTACTGAAATATTTAAACGATCCCAGTCTTCTGTGAAAGAAGTATTGGTGGATGTAATTGAATATGTTATTGGCATGATTTGTTCCTCTTGATTTTCAGTTGGTACTACTTGGCTGCCTTGTTACTCTTAACCGGCTCATTCTCACGCTTCTTGATTAAGCCCTTGCCTTCCATTTGACCGACTACTTCACCCAGGCCTTGATAAAGACGTAACATCGTATCAATGCTCATGACTAGGCGCTCAGCAACTTCATACGTAGGTGCTTCGCTTTGTGCCGGTAACTTTTCAATGACCGTCAACTCCACACGGGCTACTGCACCTTGTACCGCTAAGTTACCGATACCATCAATAAAG
>Ga0187842_1001029_pt1 | contig 13257 bp, 18 predicted proteins | sample SpaLakP09_SKY_41_FD_134514 | JGI IMG/M metagenome (GOLD analysis project Ga0187842, IMG submission 134514) | Oligotrophic lake water microbial communities from Sparkling Lake, Wisconsin, USA - SP09_SKY_41 | ecosystem: Environmental > Aquatic > Freshwater > Lake | place: USA: Sparkling Lake... | reverse complement strand
TTTTTCAGAACCGTTTTAATAAGATAGGACTTGTAGCGACGTTGTTTCTGTTGTTTCATTTTTGCAAGAGGAACAACCCCGTCAAAAGCCACAAATGTTTTTTTCGCCTTTACTAAAGAGATCAGGTTCATTATTTTCAAATAAACTGCTTCCTTGATATCTGTCTTACCTTCGTGAATGACGTCATAAATAAAGGAATTTGCATCAATTAAAAGTAAATTGCAAGGAGTTTGTTTAAGTTGCTTTATAATTTTAAAATGATTTTTCAATACATAAGAAAAATAACTTGGAATACCCATTCATATTATTATTGTTATTTTTTAATATACTTTTATTCTAATATTAATGGCTACTGCAGAATCAAACGTAAGAATGTCTTATCCAACTATGTTTACGTTCCTTTCACTTATATCTCCGTATGTGATTGTTTTAGTTTTATTACTAAATTCCATCATAAATTCAAACATAAAAGGATTAATCTATTTGTTTGGAATAATCATTTTATTTTTCATTGTTTTTTTATTTCAATCTAGCATTAATGTGACAAGCGACACTACACCGGGTTATTGTAGATTATTTTCATCTGCCATTCCATACTATAGCGTCCCCTCTTTCAACAGCGCGGTTTTTCTTTTTACCCTTGTCTACATGCTTATACCTATGATTGTAAGTAATGTAATAAATTTACCCTTTATTTGCATCCTGCTTGTATTATTTGCCGTAGACGCTACGATACGAAGACAAAACAAGTGTACCACTTTAATAGGTATATTCTTTGGAGCGATCATAGGTATTATTATTGCGATTCTGTGGTATTTAATTATAAATTCAAATGCCCCCGAACTGTTGTATTATGATGATTTAATTTCAAATAAAGTTGCGTGTAGCAGGCCAACCCAGCAAAAATTCAAGTGTTCCGTCTATAAAAATGGCCAGTTATTACAGTCTGTATAATTTCTGATTATTTACAAAAAATGTATTTAGGTCGTTTAATGTTTTTTTACGATAAAAACTATAAAGCATCATGGTAACATTTGTGCTGTTCATGTTGTTATAAATGTTCATAAAGTTTTGTATTACGAGTCTTAGATCCATATTATCGTACATAACAATGTGCTGTTCATAAGTAAGACTCGTTGATTTTTTTAACATTTCGTTTACAGAGTTATGAAAATGATACATAAAACGTCTCAATCCTTCTACTGTGCTAATATAGTCAAATTTCAATTTATTCAAATGACTTGTTGCGTGAGCGCTACAAACGGGGCACGGCAAATTAGTTGTAATACTTCGTATAAGTTTTTTTAATTCGGTAATTGCCGCTGTAGGAGCATCATCATTTATTTTAAGTACAATAGAATGTAATAAATACCATGTTGCTGGCCCCCATACACTTTTAGACATAATAATATATAAAGACATAAATAAATATTTGGAAATGAATTTAAGTATGGAGGTTTGTTTAATTAGCAAAGAGCCCATAGAACATAAAATAACTCTTCCGTGTGACCATTCCTTTGAATATTACTATTTATATAACGAAGTGATTGAACAAAAAAACAGACATTCCGAATATTTCAAATGCCCTTATTGCAGAAAAAAATACAATTCAACGATACCTTTTTATGAAATAGAAGAAGTAAGACAGGTCAACATGGTAAATTATCATAAAAATGTATTGCCTATTTTAAAGTGTACGTGGAGAGAATGCCCCATTCCAGGTCATAAATATAAATGTGGCGATTACTGCAAAAAACATTATTTATTAGCAAACAAAAAGAAGTGTGAACATGTTTGTAAAAATGGTAAACAATGCAGGAATACAGCAATAGAAAATGAAAACACTTGTAATAAACATAAATAATATAAAACATTTAAAATATACTTATCAATGGATAAACAGCCCCTCGCAGATAATATTAAAAAATGGCTTGAATGCGACGCTAAAATTGCGAGTTTACAAAAAGAACTCACGCAATTAAAAAAACTTAAAAAGGAATGTACTGAAGGGCTAAAGGTAATTATGAAAGAGCGTGAAATAGAATCGGTTAATGTAAACAACGTGGGGCAAATTCTTTATACAAAGAACGAGGTTAAAAAGAGTATTAATAAAAAATACCTTAATGATATTTTAAACCAATACTACAGCACAACTCCGCAGGCTGCAAAAGAGATTTGTGACTATATATTAGAAAACAGAGAGACACAAATAAGAGAGAATATAAGATTAAAAAAATAAATAAACATAATAATGGAACCCAGTCATTATGATATAAATATTGCTGTAAATATGGATAGACCTCAAAACATTATTATTTGCGGGATTGATACAATTATAGAGCCCTATATTTATTTCTTATTTCCAAAAAATAATCTGATTACGTTTGAAAAAACAAAGGATTATGCAGAGTATAAAATAGACTACAAATACAGGGGTTGTATATTTTTTGAAAATGAAAATTATATCTTATTTGAAGAGTCCGAATCAGAGGGTAATTTTTTGCCAACGACCGACGATAAGCGTTTTTGGAAGGTTCTTTCCTATGAAATACTTTATACTAAAAAGGTATTGGATTTTGATGTTGACAGCAAAGTAGTAAAATTTTTCAAACAATACCCAAAACTATTGTCTATTACATCAAGCGAACACCTAGAAGTACCTGTAGTTGGATATGTAGGAATAGGAAAAGAAGATTTAAATGAACAAATCATAATGCAGACAAAAAATAATGTGGACGGTATCTTTAAAAGGGGATATTATTTTTTAGACTATAAGGACGCTTTAAATGAAGCAAATTATGAAAGAGATACCAACGACTATCTTTTAAAATTAAAAAATATATCCGTAACAGATTCTCTTATAGATGATGTAGATATAACCATTAAAGATGATAAGTTTTTTATAAATAACATGTTTATTGGAGACGTTCCAAAACATTGTGATCAAACCGCAAAATACATACTTTATTATTACGATAAAGACGTTGTTTATTTAAAATCTGATAAGCCAAATCATTGCGAATTAACGAACACGAAAAGAGACGGTATTGTCATAAGGTATGTTATGTTTTTGAAACGTCATTGGATTGGTGCAAGATCGCGAAAAGAGTATGATTCTTTTGCATACAATTCTATCTATATGATAAAAAGTTCGGAAAATTTTGCGTGCATATCATATCATTTATATAAAAAATAATATAAATATACAATGGCACTTTCAGAATTATTATCAAATTCGTTTGTAAAGTTAGTGATTGCGTTCGCCTTTTTTTTATTTATTTATAAAATCCTATACGCAACTGGTGTATTTTTTGGACTTGATACTAATATTTTAAACATGTATTTTATATGGTTAGCGATAGTAATATTTTTAATTACTCTATTACCTACACAGCGTAGTAAAATTAAATATTAATATAAAATTGAATATAATATTAATTTGAGATAAATGGTAACATGGAAAAGAATATCATCGCGAAAATTAATAAAAACTCGTCGGAGTTAAAGAAAAATATGATTGAGTGGATTAGAAGAAATAATGTTAATATTTCAGATGAAACGGGTGCAGACAAATCAAACGAATTTATAGAGCATATTTCAGACTTTCCTACAATTCAGCTCACAAAGGAAGACTTTAAACGAAGGACTCGTATCAAGACTGTCATTCCCAATTACGAAAGGTGTTGTGCTTTAAAGTTAAACGGAGATCAGTGTACTAGAAAGAATAAAGATAAGCAGAACTTTTGCGGGACACATATCAAGGGACTGCCTTATGGCAAAGTAAATGACGCGCCAACAAAAGAGAATCCTCAGGTGGAAATCCGTCTTGAAGAAATTTGCGGGATTCATCAATACATTGACGATAATCACAATGTATATTCGAGCGAAGATGTCTTGCAAAAGGCTCAGTATCCGCGTATCATTTCAAAGTGGTCTAAAAATGAAAAAGATGAATATGTTATTCTAAACAAGTCCTAAGTAGAGATGGTTAAGTATCATCATCTCAGTCTTTTTATTGTCGTCTAGAGAGTTAGAAGGAATGTCGTTAAGGGCGCAAAAGGCGGCAACTAAATCATACAACGGCGGCGTTTCTTCCAACTGGATCTTCAACATACCTTCGGGTACAGTATTCAAAGAACAAATATCATTTTTTTCATAAAGTAGAGTACCATCCTTCTTTATGAAAACCAAGTTTGCAAAATAGACCATCACAATAAGCGCCTCTTCCAGAACCTTGTTGTCTGGATAGCCCGCCATAAGTTTTTTAATAGATTCGGTAACCGTCAGAGACTTTTCACGAATGAGAGCGGTGTTAAATAGATGAAAGGTATTTGAATGAATAAGTATATCAGGTAACAATCCGAAATGTTTTTGAAGAATTTCTTGAATCTTTAACATATTTGTCCCGGGTCCGCCGCCAAGAATCGGACAATACAGCCGATACAAAAGCCCCGGAACATGCATGATCCCTGCGGGACTGATAAGTTTTAGAATCGCATAAGACATATAATCATTCTTGTATTCTGGGTCCAAAATATCTAAAATACTATGATGAAACTGAATATTTGTTGTAGCCGTATTGTATCGGTTACAAACAGGAATAGAGTCCAAAAGGTTTGAATAACTTATAGAAGGAAAGTTAGTCACTCCAATCTTGTCTCCTTGACAATATCCATTCTTCTTCCGTGTAATAATATCAGTTAAATGATCGCGTATCTCCGGGTCGCATACCGGCGCGCAGATACAAATCTTATCGGACTCTTCTGCCAACTCCTTTATAAACTCATCGTGAAAGACAATTTTTGAATTTTTAAAATACTCAACCGTTAAAAGAAACCTATCTCCAGGAATATAGACCACAATATTTTTATCAGGATTTTTTTCAAGATATTTCTCGTAGTATTTGAAAGCAGCGCGATCATCCATGTCTCCATCCTTAAGACCAAAGAACCAAGGATCGTGAAAGCAATACATAGAAGCCATTTTTAAAGTAAATCAAACCAATAAACTATAATTCAATTTTTAAACCTTGACTTAAACTATTAATAATTTTTTTATAAGGTTTACCATTTTCTTTATTCAAGTCCATTGTAAGACTATTAGACATGGTAATGTATTCTTCTGATAACTTTTGGTCCTCATTAAACCTAGGATTTAAATTTATCCATTCCTTTAAAGATACTAGATGCTTGTAAGATATATTATCAATTGCACTTTTTATACGTACATATTCCTGATCCTTATCCCATCTATCATTATCTTTTATATACAAAGTAGAACGCTTCTTATCACTACAATGAATAGGTCTTTCATATAGACTTAACTGATTTAATGCTGTAATAAAGGTATTGGTTATGTTTTTTATTAATCCATGATTCTGACATTTACTTATATCTACATCTTGGATGGTATTGATGAAATCATTCATATTTATAGCATTCTTACATTTTTCATTCAAAAAGATTTGTATATTGAAATTATTATGAATATGGTTCCCTATGTGAGGAATCAACGCGGTAAGTTGCTCCTGTTGTCTCAGCAACTCATTCTTTAAAGACTGGTTATCTTTTAAAACTTCTATAAGTACTTTGTTCGTGATCGCCTGTGCGTCATGAGTCTTTTGGTGCCGAGACAATCCGCTCTGAAATGCATAGTTTTTCTTACAAGTTTCACAAGTATATCTTTTCTTTACTTCACACTTTTTCAGATGTTTTACAGAAGTTAGGTGTCTTTGATAATCATTTTTACGTGAAGTATTATAGTTACAAAGCGTGCATTGATGCATATACTATAATAGTATATTACCTTTTAATACAACTTGTATAATAAATTAAAAAAATACAATAAATCATAGGAATGGATATTAACTATGTCTCAATGAATGATAATTTACTTGATATAACAATTCATAACATTAAACAAAGCGATAACTTATTTGATTCTATTTTACATTACCAGAGTTTGTTTGTAAAGATAGATGTAAGAGGTAATGTATTTATAAAAAAACAAAGTGTTTATAGGAATTGGATTTTACCTGAATGTTGCATGCCTTATCGGCGCGGTAACATGATAGAAGTGTTAACCATAAAGGATGATATAGAAATACCAGATTATGTAATAAGCTTTATTAAAACATTACTTATACCTAATGAGAGGTTTTATATGAATTACTATAACAAAGTAGTAGAAAGTATACAATCTTTAAAGCATGCCTTAAGATTAGAATTCTCTGATACTTATTACAATGATTGTTTTTCTGAAATAGTATAGATCTTTTTTGGACATTGTCCTTTTTATTTTTGGACATGTCCATTTTTTATTTTTGGACATTGATTTCCTCCCGCTAATTTATTTTGCGCGCAAAAAGTTTCTGGCACGCAATCCCGTCGCAAAACTTTTTGGACATTGCCCGCAATTTTGTTATCCATTTTTATCATTTTGAAAAAATAGGTGTGAAAATAATTTGGACATTGATTTTTTAAAGTCTTTGTAGGGTTCGCGGAAAATGTCCGCGCAAAAACGCAATTCGCAGAGCATGTCCAAAAAAATGTCCAAAAAAACTCGTTGGTAAGGAGAGAAAATAGACAAGTAAAAATGAACCGTAAAAAGATTGTGGCGGCGACGGAGAGTTTTTTGGACATTTATTTTTTGGAAAAGTCGTTTTGGACATGTCCAAAATGAAAAATCTTATTTTAAAATCCCCGAAAAAATCTCCGCCGCTTCCTTCCGTTTTTAGAAAAAGTATAAAATAAAATATTTATAAATTGTATAAGATGAATTCATTGTTTGGTCCTCTAAGTCATCAGTATTGCAATTTGTTTTTGTTTCTATCCGCGTTCGGTCTTTTTATGGTTTTAGCGGTTGTACTAACAGCCGTTTTTATGTTTTCTGATAAAAAGATGAACAGAGGCGCGCTCGTCATTATGACAAGCGGAGTCATTAGTTACTTGATCATTTACTTTCAAAATAGAATACTTTATAATATTTGCAAATCCGTTTAAAAATTAATAGTTACTTTTAGTAATGGATACAATTCAACTAGAAAGTAGGGAGGATCTTAAGACATATTTAGAAACTACAACATGTGACACAACTATTTTAAAGTTTACTGCCACATGGTGTAAACCGTGCAAACAGATTCAGCCCTTTGTAGAGTCCATTAACAACGAATATTTCAAAAAAAATATTAATTTTGAATATATTGAAATAGATGTGGATAATGCTTTAGACCTCTATGCCTTTTTAAAGAAAACAAAAATGATAAATGGTATTCCAGCATTTCTGTGCTATAAAAAGATACTCTACAACCCAGATACTTTTTATGCTCCGTACAAGTCTGCAACAGGAGCAGATGTAAATTTAGTAAAGAATTTTTATAAAGAAAGTTTGGGTATTTAGAATATATACAAATATTAATGAAAAATATAGAAAAATGTTCCGTAGAAGATCTTTATGCGTTGTTTGAAATCATGGAAATAAATGATGAGAATTTAAAAGTCGCAAGAAAAAAGGTTCTTCTTCTTCATCCTGATAAAAACATAGGTGTAGATACAAGCGAATATTATGAATATTTTAAATTGGCTTATCTAAAACTTGAAAAGATCAGCCAATTTGTAAACCACGATAAGAAAATAAAAACTTATTACGATCCTCACGTAGAAAAAGATGAAGTAACTCAAGAGGGGTTTTATAAGTATTGCAAAAAAGAAAAACTACACGAAAATCCAAAGGAGTTCCATAAAAAGTTCAATGAAGTATTTGAAAATGTAAATATAAAGGACGAAACGGGACACGGCGAATGGATTAAGTCTGAAAAAGATATGTACGACAAGGATGACCTGGAAGGGTCGCGCAAAAAGGCCTTGCAAATTGTCGTGAAAGAAGATATCAAATCCTATGTAGAAACTGATAATAAAGATTTGAAGGATGTTTATACCAATACCATACTTAGTATAGATAAGGATCAGGTCTTTAATGATACGCGAAAGTTTAAATCGGTGGATGAGTACCAGAGACACAGAAAGAATACATTAACAGGTCCCACTACAAAAGAAGAGGCGGAAGAAATATTGAGACAAAAGCAAAACGAAGAACATAAATCTGCAATTACTTTATCGTATGAACTATTAAAAAAAACAGAGGAATCTAATAAAAAGTTTAAAGAGTATTGTAGTAAGTTTTTAATGATTAGATGATATTTTTATGTTAAATATATATAATATGAATGGTATTGTTATATATATTGTAATTTTTTTTTTACTTTTTTCCATACTGAATTATAAATACTTAAAGGAAAAGATGGAGAAAGAGTTAAACTCAAAAAGACAGGAACTGTTGGATGTAGATAATTTTTTTTATACTTCAAAATTCTTGAAGGCGTCTAAGAGAAGAAAGCTATGGATTTATATAGAGTTTGATAAAAATTCAAGACTCTGGGAAAGTTTCGGTTCTAGAAGTTCTACAAAACTTAATCTTGCTTACGTTAATCTTTGCATTAAATCTATCATAGATGTGTGTGCCGAAACCTATGACATTATTATCTTTAGCGATGTTGATATAAATCAAATATTAGAAGAAGACTTTGATTACACAAAACTTTCGGGAGATTTGTTAGATAAATACAGACACATCTCTTTAATGAAAATACTTGATAAGTACGGAGGGGTTATGGTACCACCTTCTCTATTTTTAAAGAAAAATATTTCGGTCATTGACAATGAAAATGTTTGGTATGTATGCGACGTAAATAATGTAGATAACTCTTCCATCTTTAAACGAACCACTTCCGCGTGTCTTACCGGTTCAAACGCAAACAATACGCACTTGAAAAAATACATACAACATCTTTATAAAGATAATGATCCTAACTTCACCGAAAATTATTTTGTTGCAAACAGGATACCTTATATAGATGGCGAAGTCATAGGAACAAAGGATGCAAATGGCAAGGGTATCTTACTTGAAACATTAATGTCAACGGAGCCTATCATTTATTCAGAAAATAATATTGGACTTTACATGCCACAAGATCAGTTAGTTAAAAGAAAAATATACAACTGGTTTTGCAAAATGAGCGAACAACAGGTTTTAAATACTGATTGCAATTTTTCATATTATATGTTAAATACAGTTAATCTATCTTAAGAGCCGACATTTCCAGCATCTGATAAAATTCAATCACTTTTGGATTGGCTCTTATTTTAGAAGGGTTGAAGTTTATTAAATATAGTCCATCTAAAGATTTGACCCGAGACAAGGCAACATAGGTTTGGCCGTATTCAAATATCGTTTCTCCCACATCAATTTGTGCTCTTTCTAGAGTGGTACCTTGAATTTTATGAATGGTGATAGCCCAGGCAAGGCATAAAGGAAATTGACCGATCCCAATCGTCGGATAGTTTTCGGATTGAAATATTTCTTGATTCATCGTCATAACCACACCATTTGAAAAGGTAATTTGCGGTCTTCCGTCTATAAAGTTTGTAATGATTCCTTGCGAACCATTACAAATCTTCTTTTCTAGATTAAGATTTTTAGTACACATGACAAAGGCTCCCACCTTTAGTTCAAGCGGCTCCAAAGAATGATGCTTTATCAAATTTTCAATTTCATTTTCAATTTCGCCCCTTGTTAGCAAAGAACACTTATCAAGGATAATGATCGGAATGGCTCCCTCATTTACCGTCTTCAAGTCTGTATGTATTTCTAGTTCACACGTTACAATAGGAGTTTTAAGTTTTTCAAACATTTCCTTGTTAATATAGGCGACACGTTTGCGAATCGGGAATATTTTAGTAATGACGGTTGACATGTCCTTGTCTCGGCCAACATATTCATTCAAGATATCAATACTCTGTTTAGATAGTTTACCCTTCCTTACCTCTTTCAAGATATCAACATAATCCATATCGGTTTGCCTGAAAATAGTGTTCAGAATAATATGATTTTCTAGCGGAAAGACATCGTGCCAATCATCTGATTCAAAACAGAATTGTCCCTCTTCACCCTCTCCAATGGGCGGCAATTGAAAGAAGTCGCCTATGAAAATAACTTGAATCCCTCCGAATGGTTTGGCGGTTTTACGGATCGCTCGTCCAATTGAATTTAATAAAGTAAAGATGCGTCCCGAAAGCATGCTAATCTCGTCCACAATTAACACGTCTGTTTCCTTCCAGTTTGTCTTGATATATTTCTTACTTGAGACACGTTTGATGATCGCATCGTCTTTATGAACGGGAGAAACATAATTAATACCGCTCCACGAATGAATAGTTGTTGCTCCGCAGTCTAGAAGAAGCGCAGCACATCCAGTCAACGCGCAAACACTCACCTTTTTCTTTCGTTCTCTTGAAGCCTCAATCATTCTCTTGATAAGAAACGATTTACCAGAACCTCCAGGCCCAGTAAGAAATATATTTTGATCGTTCATAAATAAACCCAAACATTTTTCTTGTTCCGCAGATAGCATTTTTATAGCGATTGTGATTCATTTATTTTCTCTTCAATTTTAGGTTCACAAAAGAAGTAGTATTCCATGTAATGTTTTGAATTGGTGTATTTAATTTTGTACGTAAAAAATACATCATTCGTGTGCGATATCTGTCTTAGCACCGTGATAAATTGCATATAATTCATATCTCTATTGATATATTTCTTTTTTGAAGAATGATAGTAAGGTTCAAGCTTATCTAAAAACTCTTTTAAAGACTCGCTATATTTAGCCCGTTTAAAATTATTGGGGTTCATCATGACATAATTATTTTCAAGCGTACCAAATTTAAGTAGGTATTCATTGAAAAAGGGAATCTTTTCTTTTAAAATCTTAGACATATAGATTATTTTTTTAAATTAATATAGGACGCTTTTCGTTTTATAGATCCCCAATAATTCGTTCGTAAAAAATAAAATCATAAGTTTGTTATCATATCCATTGTAGATATATTGAATATAATAGCATATTTTTTTTATGTAAAGATAGTTGATACCTCGCAATTCTTTTTTATTCCTTAAATAGTCGTACAAGAAATGGTAGATATCAAGCAAAGAATAACCCGTATCGTATAAAGAAAACAATTGTTCCGTTGCCTTCTTTAAGTTATCCTTGGAGACAAAATCAAAATACTTATCCAAAATTGTGTTATCAATCAAGGTAATATACGGAAGAATGTCTTCTATATGATAAAGCTCTAGTAATTTAAACTTGTTAAACAAATTGTAAATAGAATAAATAGTAAGATTGGAATAGTTTAGTAAATCATCTACATTTTTGATCGTAATATTTTCTCCCTCCATGATTTGATTCACGAGGATGCGATACTCTTTCACGGTTAAATCCATGAAATAAACGGGGTTCATTCTGGTTTGAATAATCTCATTTATCTTTGTAGTATTTTCACACCCAAATAAGAAGAAAACATTGAGCGAAGATTCCATTAAATTTTTAAAATATTGCTGATTGGTTTCGCTAATAATATCAAAATTATCAATAAAGACACATTTAGGATAGACTGTAGAAGTTTTGCAGAAGGTTTTCAGTTCATTCGTTTCATTGCAAAAGGTAATATCTTTAAACGGGTCAATGGTCAAGACAAACTCGTTGTAATGTTCGCAGTTTTTCTTTGAATAATACTCTTTGATGTATAGTTTCATCGCGTGGATTTTAAACGTGCTTATAGAACCAATAAATAGTACATTTTTATTATTTTCTATAGAAAACTCTATGTTTTCCATAAATTCTTTTGGATTCGGTACAATAATCTGATCCAGTGTTTTTGGAATATAATTTTCCTCAATTAACTTCATGTTTTAAGAACTAAATTAAACTATTTAAATTATTTATTGAAATACGTATAAACAATAGTATCAAATACTTATAATGACACATTATGACGTATTAGGTATACCAAAAGATTCAACCGAAAGTGCTATTAAAAAGGCTTACCGCGAACTGAGTTTCAAAAATCATCCAGACCGAAATCCCAGCCCTGAAGCCTCTGCAAAAATGCAACAAATCAATGAGGCCTATGAAGTGCTAAGCGACCCGCAAAAACGGAGTGAATATGACACACCAGAAAGTGTGAGTACGTTGGATGATATTATCAATGAACTATTTAAAAGAGACCAGGGTCAGAATCCATTTCATATGTTTCATCAAGTGCATATGGGTCCGCGCGTTCAAGTGCATATGAGACAGGGGCATCAACCCATTAATATTTTTGAGATGATGCAAAATATGAATATGGGCGAAAATATTCATTTTGAAGACATGTCAAGACCCGATCCTTTGGATGTAGAAATGGAAATAACCTTGGAACAAGCATACAAAGGACATAATACTCCAATTACCATTGATAGACAAGTGAACAACGGAAAGTATATTGCCACAGAACAAGAGCGAGTCTACGTGAATACGCCACCGGGTATTGATAACGGAGAAATTATTCAAATGGAAGAAAAGGGACATGTCTTAAGAAATCATAAGAGCGTTTTGCGTGTACATATAAAAATAAAACCACACGAAGTATTTGAAAGAAGTGGTCTACAACTCTTCTATAAACATTCGCTTACCTTTAAAGAGTCCATCTGCGGGTTTGATTTTACCATACAACAGTTAGACGGAACCGCTTTAAAGATCAAAAATAATATTGGAAATGTGATCCAAAATATGGATGAAAAGGTATTAAAAGGAAAGGGTATGACACGTGACGGTACCACAGGAGAACTATTTCTTCAGTTCAAGGTTTTGCCCTCTAAAACCTTGACAGAAGAACAGGTGGAGGCTTTGTTAAAGGTTTTGTAACAATGTGTATATAAAATGATAATCGCCTTTTTACAAACAGGATTTGAGTAATTACATTTTACTTTACTTTTCTCTACATATTCCATACAATCTTCAAAGGTCTTTGTATCTTGAATGGACATATATTTTGTTAGATTTTATTCTTTAGATTTTTTAAAATAGGGTTTATTATACTTTCAATCTCTGTCAGACTGTCCTTATATTCTTGCGCCGAGACATCGGGACAATCCAGGACTTGTCTCGCCCATAATAATTTTTTATTTAAAAACGAAATATTTTTTTTTGATAACTGGTTAGAAACAAAAGATTCGCTTACAAATAACAAGGTGCTTTTGATATAGTCTCTGTATTCATTACGGTTCTTTATCCATTCTTTTCTCTCCACTTCTTCCTCCGATAATGTGTATTCGGTAACAGAATTGCAACATTGAACCGTGTCTAACAAAATGTCATCCACT
>Ga0187842_1001024_pt1 | contig 13308 bp, 11 predicted proteins | sample SpaLakP09_SKY_41_FD_134514 | JGI IMG/M metagenome (GOLD analysis project Ga0187842, IMG submission 134514) | Oligotrophic lake water microbial communities from Sparkling Lake, Wisconsin, USA - SP09_SKY_41 | ecosystem: Environmental > Aquatic > Freshwater > Lake | place: USA: Sparkling Lake... | reverse complement strand
CTGGTGGCCGTTGCGGCTTTCCAGCGGGTGGCTCAGGCGGATGGTGCCCTTGGCCATGGAGTCTTCCAGGTGGCCGACGATCAGGCGTTCGCCCATGTCCGCCACGCGCTGATCACGGAAGGTGATGACCTCGGGGAAGTTGTGGCCGGTGTCAATGTGCACCAGCGGGAAGGGCAGGGCGCCCGAGTAGCCACTCGGGTGCGCCGCGTTCTTCATCTTGAAGGCCTTCTCGGCCAGGCGCAGCACGACGCAGCTGTCCTTGCCGCCGGAGAAGAGCAGGGCGGGGCGCTCGAAGCTCGCGGCCACCTCGCGCAGGATGAAGATGGCTTCCTCTTCCAGCGCATCCAGATGGGCGTGGTCGACGTCGGCGATGAGTTGTTCGGGTTTCACAGCAGCATTCATGATTTCGCGTGCAGGCCGCACTCTTTCGTTGAGTCCTCCCACCACCAGCGGCCGGCGCGGAAGTCTTCACCCACAGCGATTGCTCGGGTGCACGGCGCGCAGCCGATGCTGGGCATGAACTGGTCATGCAGCGGGTTGTAGGGAACGTTGTACTTCTCGACATAGGCCCAGACCTCGGCCCAGGTCCAGTCGGCGATGGGGCTGATCTTGCGGCGGTTGTTGCCGTCGTCTTCGTCAAAGGCCACGTCGCCGCGCGCGCCGCTCTGTTCTCGGCGCAGGCCGGTGATCCAGGCCGAACGGCCCTTCAGCATGCGGCCTAACGGCTCCATCTTGCGCACGCCGCAGCAGGCCTTGCGCAGCTCGATGCTCTTGTACATCGGCTCCTCGCCCTCGCGGGTGACGAACTGGATGACGGCCTCGGCGACGGGGCTGAAGACCTCGACGTCACGGCCGTAACGCTCGTGGATGCGCGGCAACAGGGCCAGCGTCTCGGCGTGCAGCTTGCCGGTGTTCAGCGTCGAGATGGCGATGGGCAACTGGGTGCGGGCGATCAGGTCGGTGATGACCATGTCTTCCACGCCCAGGCTGCTGCTCTGCACCAGGCCGTCGCCGTGGGCGATGCTGGCGTCACGCAAGCGCTGCAGCGCGGCGGCGATCGTGGCGTCGAGCGCGGGCGTCCACTTGGCGTAGAGGCCAATGGCATTGCCAGCCGCAGGCGCAGCGGCCCAGGGGAGGCTGGTGACTTCGCTCACGCCGCGCTCCTGCGCAGGAACCAGGGGCGCGTCTCATCGACGTCACCTTGGTAGAAGCCGACTGGCGCGAACAGGTCCAGCGCCTTCTGCGCGGCAGCCTGCGACTGGTCGCCACGCATGACGACCTCGTCGAAGCCGGTGCGGGCCAGCAGCTGCATCATGTCCACCAGCACTTCGCCACGGGCACGGATGGCGCCCTTGAACTGGTGGCGGATGCGCAGCAGGTGGGCCTGGCTGTAGGCGCGGCCGTCGGTCCACTTCGGGAAGTCCAGCACCACCAGCGCGATGCGCGGCAGGTCGGGCGCGAGCTGGTTGATGTCGGCGTCGTTCGGGAACTCGATGGCGGCCGGCACATCCTGTGGCCAGTGGGCGCGCACGGCGTGCCACTGCTCCAGAGACAGCAGGCGATTCGGCGCCGGATCAGGATCGGGCTTGGGGCCGTCTTCGCCGATGGCGTGCTTCCAGGGGCAGGTGGTGGCGTTGATGAACTTCATGATGTGATCAAGCCTTCGCAGTCGAAACGCGAACGGCATTCGCGGCGGTCTTGAACGGGTCGAGCCCCAGGCGCTTCACCGCATCGATGAAGTGTTCGCCGGCCAGGCGCTCGCGGGTGTAGGTCTCGATGACGGCGTCGATGGCGTCGGCGATCTCGTCGGCCGCAAAGCTGGGGCCGATGACCTTGCCGGCCACGGTGCCGCCAGCCAGCTTGGTGCCGTCACCGCCGCCCAGCGTCAGCTGGTACCACTCGGTGCCGTCCTTGTCGACGCCCAGCACGCCGATGTGGCCGCTGTGGTGGTGGCCGCAGGAGTTGATGCAGCCGCTGATGTGCAGGTCGATCTCGCCGAGGTCTTCCAGTTCGTCGAGATCTTGATAGCGCTCCGCGATCTCGGCGGCCAGCGGCAGCGAGCGGGCATTGGCCAGCGCGCAGAAGTCGCCGCCGGGGCAGGCGATCTGGTCGGTCAGCAGGCCGGCGTTGGGCGTGGCGAAGCCGGCGGCGCGCGCGGCCTGGAACAGCGCGGGCAGGTCGGCTTCGCGCACCCAGGGCAGCACGAGGTTCTGGCGATGCGTGACGCGCAGCTCGCCGTGGCTGAACTGGTCGGCCAGCGCGGCGGCTGTGTCCATCACGTCGGCGCTGGTGTCGCCGGGGGCGATGCCGATGCGCTTGAGGCTCAGCGTGACGGCGCGGTAGCCGCTCAGGCGGTGGCCGTGCACGTTGCGTTGCAGCCAGCGGGCGAAGGCCGGGTCGCTGGTGTCCAGCTGCACCGCGGCTGCAGCCTTCACACCCACCGGGTCGACGAAGCAGGCCGCCACGCGGTCCAGCTCGGCCTGCGGAATGATCTGCTCGTGGCCGGCCGGGTCGCCGGCCAGGATGCGCTGGTACTCCTCGTTGACGGCATCGAAGAACTTCTGCCCCTCGGCCTTGACGAGGATCTTGATGCGCGCCTTGTAGAGGTTGTCGCGGCGGCCGGCGAGGTTGTAGCAGCGCACGATGGCCTCGATGTAGACGAGGATGTGGTGCCAGGGCACGAAGGCGTTGATCTCCACGCCCGGGATGGGCGTGCGGCCCATGCCGCCGCCGACGAAGACCTGGAAACCGACCTCGCCGGCCGCGTTCTTCTTCAGCTGCAGACCGATGTCATGCCAGCCGATGGCCGCGCGGTCTTCCTTGGCGCCGCTGATGGCGATCTTGAACTTGCGTGGCAGGTGGGCGAACTCGGGGTGCAGCGTGCTCCACTGGCGCAGCACCTCGGCGTAGGGGCGCGCGTCGACGATCTCGTCCGGCGCGATGCCGACGAAGGCGTCGCTGGTGATGTTGCGGATGCAGTTGCCGCTGGTCTGGATGCCGTGCATGTCGACCTCGGCCAGCAGGTCCATGACCGTGGCGCTGTCGACCAGCGGGATCCAGTTGTATTGCAGGTTCTGCCGCGTGGTGAAGTGGCCGTAGCCGCCCTGGCCGGCGAACGGGCCGTCGGGCTGGCGGTCGTACTCGCGGGCGATGCGGGCCAGCTGGCGCAGCTGGCGGCTGCTCAGTTCGCCGTAGGGCACCGCCACGCGCAGCATGGGCGCATGGCGCTGGATGTACCAGCCGTTTTGCAGGCGCAGCGCGCGGAACTCGTCGGTGCCCAGCGTGCCGGCCAGGTGGCGCTCCAACTGGTCGCGGTATTGCGCGGCGCGGGCGTGGACGAAGCGGCGGTCGAAGTCGGTGTACTGATACATGGGCTCAGGAACTCAGGCCAGGGAACGGTAGATGTTGAACGTGCTGACGAGGACGATGGTGCATCCCACCAACGCCAGCAGGGCCTTGGTGTGCAGGCGCTTGGTCAGCAGCGCGGCGAAGGGGGCGGCGAACAGGCCGCCCAGCACGAGGCCGGCGACCGTCGTCCAGGGGTTCTCATCGCCGATCAGCAGCGCGAAGACACCTGCGCTGACGAAGGTCAGGAAGAACTCGGCCAGGTTGACCGAACCGATGGTGGTGCGCGGGTCGTTGCCGGTGCCGACCAGCGTGGTCGTCACGACCGGCCCCCAGCCGCCGCCGCCGACGGCGTCGACAAAGCCGCCAAACAGGCCCAGCTTGGCCACATGGCGGGGCTCGCCGCCGCGCGGCTTGATCTTGCGGAAGATCTTGCTGATGACGTACAGCCCCATCAGCAGCAGGTAGGCGGAAATGAAGGGCTTGATGGCCTTGCCGTCGATGCTGGACAGCACCCAGGCGCCAGACGCTGCGCCCAAGATGCCGGGCACCAGTAGGCGCAGGAACAGGTTGCGGTTGACGTTGCCCAGCTTGATGTGGGCGATGCCCGACACGCCGGTCGTGAACACCTCGGCAATGTGCACTGCGGCGCTCGCGACGGCTGGGCTGCTGCCGGTGGCGAGCAGGAAGGACGTGCTGGTGATGCCGTAGGCCATGCCCAGCGCGCCGTCGACGATCTGCGCCAGCAGGCCGACCATCGCGGCGGCCCAGAACTCGTGGCTGCTCAGCGCCGAGGCGATCAGCTCGAAGCCGTTCAGGCTGCCCGCCGGCTGGGTGAACAGCCGCGACGCCAGGGCGATGGACAAGGCCATCAGCAGGCCCATCACGGACCACATCGCCACCTTCAGCACCGGGTGACCCGGGTCGCCGGCATGGGTGACGGCATTCTCCAGAGGCGGCAGGCCGAGCTCTGCGTGCTCGGCGTTGACGGGGTTGTTGCTGAGATCGAGGTCGCGGACTTTCATTGAGGCCGCGACTCTAGGGAATGTTGCACTGCGGCAGAACTATTTAATTCTTGGGCCTATATGCCCAAGCTGAATAAGCAACTTCAGTTTGTCGCGAGAAGCTTCAGCACAGCCACCTGTTCGGCGATGCGCGGCGGCACCGGTTCGGTGCCGTCCAGCATGGTGCGGATGAGGCGTGCATTGTCCTGCGGCTCGCAGGCGGGGGAGAGCGGCCAGTCCAGGTCGGCCGTGTCGGCCGGGTGCAGCGGGGCGGTGGCACCGTCCTGAAAGCCGATCAGATGGGCCTTGCGCCGCAGGTGGGCGTAGGCCTCGCCTTCGCTGGCGCGCATCAGCAGGGCGCGGCCGCCATCGGCGGTGAGGCCGGGCAGGGCCTGGCCCATGCTGTCCAGGTACTCGGGGTGCGTCACGGCGACGACGCGCACGCCGCGCCCGGCCGGGAAGGGGTCCAGCAGCTTGGCCAGGCTGTGCGAGCTGTTGCGCAGGCCCAGCCGGGGGCGCAAGGCCATCAAATTGTTCAAGCCAGGGTTGAGTTCTTGCAAAGGCAGAACGGCCAGCCGGTCGCGCGTCAGCCTCGCTTCGGCGTCGGCCAACGTGGTGCTGACCGACAGGCCCAGCGCGTCCAGCAGCTCGAAGGGGCTGTGGCGGCTGTCGAAGTCGTGCCGGCCGAAGATCAGCACCGGCACGCCCTCACGCGCCAGCAGTTGCGCCACCAGCGGCATCAGGTTGGCCTGCTTGCGGGCGCCGTTGAAGCTGGGCAGCAGCACGGTGCGCGGGCCTGCTGGAGCCACCATCGACGCGGTGCGCGCCTGCATCGCTGCCAGGAAGCCGGCCACCTCGTCGGCGCTCTCGCCCTTGATGCGCAGGGCGATCAGCAGGGCGCCCAGTTCCATGTCGGGCACGTTGCCGTCCAGCATCTCGCCGAACAGCTCCTGGGCCTGGGCGCGGGTGAGGTCGCGGGCACCGCGGGCGCCGCGGCCCACTTCCTTGATCAACGGGGCGTAGTTCATGCCCGCAGTGTAGAAACGACAAGGGCCACCTCACGGTGGCCCTCGATCAGCGCGGGCCGATCAGAACGCGAAGGTCGCGCCGACCGTGACGAGTCGCAACGTCCCCTTGTCGCCGGCGATCTGGCCTTGGGTTGAATCCACGGCCAATTCCAACTTGACTGTCTGGCTGACGGCGTAGGTCACGCCGACGCCGGCGTAGACCTTGGTCGTGGTCTCGGATTCCGTTGCGCGTGCCGTTCCCAGCACGCCTTCGACCTTGGTCTTCACCCGAGCTGCTCCCAGGCGGAGGTTCATCCCCCATTCATTGCTCAGCGGCAGTGCGAAGACGCCGCCCAGCGTGATGGCCGTGGGCTTGATCGTGGCGGAGATGGTGCCGTCAGTGCCAGATCCCTGGCCGAAGCTGACATAGCCGGCTTCCAGGCCAAACCCGTTGCCGAAGTTGTAGCCGCCGACCAGCTTGCCGCCCGTGTCAGTCTTGTCGCAGGAGGTCGAACCCGTGCAGTCGATGCTCAGATGCGACTTGCCCGCAGCGACGCCGACGTAGGCATGGGCTTGTTGATCGGCGTGTGCTGCCGTGGCAGCCAGCAGTGCGGCGAGGATGAAAGCATGCTTATTCATTTTGAGAACTCTCCCTTGGTTTTCTCGTTTGCGGGGCAAGGCGAGTGCCTTGGCCCGGATGCCTCGTTGGAGGCGGGGCGCATCCTAAGGAGGCCTCGTGACGGTTCCTGTGCTGGTTGTCGCAGGTACGCGACAACCGCACGCATTCAGTCACGGTGACGATTCACCCTGACCCTCCGCCAAGAGCGCCGGTTCACCTGGACACGTCGAGCGCTGATACTGGTTTCATGTCGCACATCAAGCCCAAGACGCTCTACATCACCCTCAGCGCGTTGATGGTGGGTCTCGTCGCCATGGTTTACGGTGTGCTGCTGCTGCACGAGGCCTCGCGCAGCGATGCCTTGATGCTGCAGCAGGCCGGTGCGGCGGCCAAGCGCATAGGCCGCGAGGCGGCGGCCACCGTGGAGACGGAGCTGCGGCCGGCTCGGGTCAGCGTAGCCTTGCTGGCTGCGGGCGCGCTGGGCAGCGCCACCAGCCAGGCCCAGCGGCTGGCCGCCGTGCCCCAGCTGGCGGCGGCCCTGCGCGGCAATGCATCGGTGTCGGCGGTCTACGTCGGCACGGCCAGCGGCTCCTTCCTGCTGCTGCGCCGGCTGCAGGACGCAGCCGCGCGCAGCCGCATGGGCGCGCCGGTCAACGCGGCCTACGGTCTGCAGAGCGTCGACCGGGACGCCGGCGCAGCTCGCGGCAGTTTCCGTTTCCTGGATGCGGGTCTGCACGAGGTGCAGCAGGTCGAGCGCCCCGACTATCTCTTTGATCCCCGCACGCGGCCCTGGTACGAACTGGCGCGGCGCGCCGGCGATGGCCGGGCTGTGCAGTCCGAGCCTTATCTCTTCTTCACGACCGGCGAGCCCGGTGTCACGCTGGCCGAGGCGCGCGGCGCCGTCGTCGTCGGCGCCGACGTCAGCCTTCAGGCCCTGAGCAGCATGTTGACCAAGCCGCAGATCAGCCGCTCGGCCGAGCTGCTGATTGCCACCGCAGGCGGCGAGTTGCTGGCTCAGGCCCGCCGTGAGGTCGCGCCACCGCCCGTCGGGGCCAAGACGCTGCGCAAGGTTGCCGAAGCCGCTTCACCGCTGATGCGCGCGCTGTGGGCGCGCCGCGATGCCGCCGGCGGGCTGGTGCCCGTGCAGATGGTCGATGGCCGCGAGTGGGTGGCGCATGCGTTGCCGCTGGCGGGCGGCCAAGGGGACGGCGCCTCGCTGACGCTGCTGATGGCCGCGCCGCGCGACGAGTTGCAGGCCTTCCAGATCGAGAGCCGGCGCCACGGGTTCTACATCTCGCTGGGCCTGATGCTGTTGCTGCTGCCGCTGGTGCATCTGCTTGCGGACCGAGTCTCCAAGCCTCTGCGCGAGCTGGCCCGGCAGGCCGAGGCGATCCGCCATTTCGAGTTCGACGGCCCCGATCCCAAGCGCAGCCTGATCCGCGAGGTCGACCGCCTGGCCGTCGCGATGACGGCCATGAAGCATTCGTTGCGCCGCTTCCTCGACATCAGCGCCGCCCTCAGCGCCGAGCGCGACTTCGACACCCTGCTGGATCTCATCCTGCGCGAGACCATCGCCGTGGCCGAGGCCAAGGGCGGTGCCGTGCACCTGCTGTCCGCCGATGGCGCGCTGCTGCTGCCGGCCGCTTCGCACCTGCACGGCGAGACTGCCCACCGCGCCGGCCTGACCTGGGAGGTCAACGCGCCCGACAGCCCCGGCGCGCCGGTGCTGGCCCTGCGTGCCGACGGACCGGTTGAGTTGGACCTGAGCTGGGACAACCCGGGTCATCTCAAGGCCTACGAGCCCTTGTTCGCCAGCCTCAGCGCGGCGCGGGTTCGGCTGCTTTCGCTGCCGCTGAAGAATCGTCAGAACGAGACCATTGGCACGCTGACGCTGTCCTTCCCCTTGCCAGCCCAGGGGCCTGCCGAGCCGCTGGGCGCAGCCCGCGTGGCCTTCGTGCGCGCGCTCTCGGGCACGGCCGCCCTGGCCATCGACAACCAGGAGCTGATGCGCGCGCGCAAGGCGCTGCTGGAGAGCTTCATCCAGCTCGTGGCCGGCGCCATCGACGCCAAGAGCCCCTACACGGCCGGCCACTGCCAGCGCGTGCCTGAGCTGACCAAGATGCTGGCCCAGGCCGCCTGCGATGCGACCGACGGGCCGTACGCCGGCTTCAGCATGACCGCTGACGAATGGGAAGCCCTGCACATCGCCGCCTGGCTGCATGACTGCGGCAAAGTCACGACGCCGGAGTACGTCGTCGACAAGGCCACCAAGCTGGAGACGATCTACAACCGCATCCACGAGATCCGCACCCGCTTCGAGGTGTTCAAGCGCGACGCTCAGATCGCTGCGTTAGAGCAGAGGCTCGGCACCGAAGGCACGGCCCTGGCGCGCGCCGAGGCGGCCCCGGCCCAGGCCGCGCTGGACGCTGACTTCGCCTTCGTCGCGGCCTGCAACCTGGGCGGGGAATTCCTCGGCCCCGAGCAACTGGCGAGGCTGCGCGAGATCGGCGCGCGGCGCTGGTGGCGCACGCTGGACGACAGCCTGGGCCTGTCGTTCGACGAGACCCGGCGTCTGCCGCGCCCGCGGCCGCCACTGCCCGCGCCGGAATCCTTGCTGGCCGACCGGCCCGAGCATGTGCTGGCGCGCCCGCCGGCCGAGGCACTGGACAAGGGCAACCGCTGGGGGTTCCGCACGAGCCAGCCCGAGCACCTTTACAACCGCGGCGAGCTGCACAACCTGGCCGTGTCGCGCGGCACGCTGACGGAAGAAGAGCGCAGCAAGATCAACGACCACATCGTGCAGACCATCAAGATGCTGCATGAGTTGCCGTTCCCGAGGCATCTGCGCGCCGTGCCCGAGATTGCCGGCGGCCACCACGAGCGCATGGACGGCAAGGGCTATCCGCGCGGGCTGACGTGCGAGCAGATGAGCCCGCAGGCTCGCATGATGGCCATCGCCGATGTCTTCGAGGCCCTGACCGCCGACGACCGCCCCTACAAGCCCGGCAAGCCGCTGTCAGAGGCGCTGACTATCCTGGCCGACATGGTGCGCGAGCAGCACCTGGATGCCGAGCTGTTCGAGCTCTTCCTGCGCTCGGGCGTCTGCCTGGCCTATGCGCGGCGCTTCATGGCGGCCGAGCTCATCGACGTGGAGGACGTGGGCGCCTACCTGTCGTGACGATTGACGCTGAGCCTGAGCGGCGCGCCCTTTAGCAGCGGGTTGCCTGCGCCGTCATGCAGCGCGACGACGACCTCGTACTCGCCCAGCGGCAGGTCGACGATGGCTTCGCTGCGGCCATCGATCAGGTCCTGGCGCTTCACCGTGTTGCCCTTCTGGTTGAAGCTCAACCGGAAGTGGCCGGTGTCCTTGATGCTGGTGCCGGCAGGCGCCACGCCCAATCCGGCGCCGAGCACGCCCAGTGACAGCGTGAAGGGGCTGGATACGGTCTCGTCGTCGCGCAGGTTCTTCACGTAGACCGCGCGCTCGCTGGATGCGCGTGGCGTGGCGCGCTGGTCCTGATACCAGGCCTCGCAGCTGTCGGCGTCACCTGAGATGACCTTGGGCGCCGGGTCGCTGCGCTTGCCCGTGACCTCGATGGCGATCTCGTTGCTGAAGACGAAATAGGGCTTGTGGGCGTGATCGGCGAACAGCAGCCGCAGCGTGTGCCGGCCGGGTGGCAGGTCCAGCTCGGTGCCGGTCTGGCCCTTGCCGAAGTGCTTGTGCGTGGCCGAGAAGGGGATGGGTGCGGTGTGGTCGCGTGGCAGCGGCGTGTCGACCAGGATGTGGTGGTGGCCCGCTTTCTCGTTGGCATTGCCGGCCGGGATGACGCCCATGCCGCGCACGCCGAACTCGACCCAGAACGGCGTGCGCACGCGGTAGCCGTTCTTCAGGTTGCTGAAATGCACGGAGACCGGCTCGCGCAGGTCGACCGCCGAGCGCTGCGCCGTGTGGGCCAGCCAGCACTGGCGCTCCAGCGGGTCGGCGGGCAGCGGGTCGGCTGCGGCCAGCGGCGCAGCCAGACCCAGGAGACAGACCAGCCAGTGGCTGCAGATCGATTGAGTCCGTGATCCCATGCGGGGCCCCATCGTCGAGTTGCGTCGATTGTGGTGGCCGCCGCAGGGGGCGTCCGTCGTGAAAAGTGACGATGCGGCTCAGGCCGCCTGTCTCTGCCCGCTCAGATGGAGTTCGCCGAACAGATCCTTGGGGTCGGCCATCTGAGGGATGAGGTCGAGCGGCGAGCCCAGGCCCAGCTGGGTGCTGACGTCACGCAGCAGGCGCAGCGCGGAGAAGTCCTCCAGCGCGAAGCCGACCGAGTCGAACACGGTGACTTGGCTGGCCGATTCACGGCCAGCGGCGTCACCGGCCAGCACGCGCCAGAACTCGGTGACGGGGAAGTCGGCCGGCATCTGCTGCATGTCGCCTTCAATGCGCGACTGCGGTTCGAACTCGCAGATCACCCGCGCCATCTCCAGCACGCCACGGTGCAGTTCGGTCTTGCCGGGGCAGTCGCCGCCGACGCCGTTGATGTGCATGCCGGGCTCGATCATGTCGGGCGTGATGATGGTCGCGTTGGTCTTGTCGGCCGTCACGGTGGTGACGATATCGGCGCCGCGCACGGCCTCAGCGGTCGACGAGCAGACGGTCAGCGTCAGGCCCGGCGTGCCTTGCAGATGGCGCACCAGCTTGGCGGTGGCTGCGGGGTCGATGTCGTACAGGCGCAGCTCGCGGATGCCCAGCAGGTGGTGGAAGGCCATCGCCTGGAACTCGCTCTGGGCGCCGTTGCCGATCAAGGCCATCACGCGGCTGTCGGGGCGGGCCAGCTGCTTGGCCACCATGACCGAGGTGGCGGCCGTGCGCATGGCGGTGGTCAGCGTCAGCTCGGACAGCAGGGCCGGTGCGCCGGTGGCCACGTCAGCGAGCACGCCGAAAGCCATCACGGTCGGCAGGCCGAAGCGGTGGTTTTTGGGGTGGCCGTTGACGTACTTGAAGCTGTAGAGGCTGTCGTCGGCGATGGGCATCAGCTCGATGACGCCGTCGGCGGAGTGGGCAGCGACGCGCGGCGTCTTGTCGAACTCGGCCCAGCGCAGGTAGTCGGCTTCCAGGTAGCTGACCAGGCGGCGCAGTAAATCTGGAAGTCCGACGCGCTGCACGAGGGTGGCGACGTCTTGGGTGGTGAGAACGGTGGTCATGGCAGGTCTCCTGAATGTGTTGGAGTGGATTCTTGCGAGGCCGCTTGCCAAACAGAAGCGCAACTCTTGCGCAGTAATGCGAGCTCATTTGGCAAAATGAAGGCCTTGACTGACACTTTGCACAAGATGGACGCCCTGGACCAACAACTCCTCGCCCTGCTGCGCGCCGACGCCCGCGCCAGCGTCGCCACGCTCGCTGCCAAGCTCAAGGTGTCGCGCGGCACGGTCACCAACCGTATCGCCCGGCTGGAGGACGGCGGCGTCATCAACGGCTACACGGTGCGCCTGCGGCCCGACGCCGTGCCCGACGAGATCACCGCCTGGATGAGCATCACCGTCGACGGCAACCGCACGCGCGAGGTGGTCTCCATCCTGCTCGGCGAGCCCGGCATCACCGGCCTGTTCGACACCAACGGCCGCTGGGATCTGCTGGCCGAGGTCCGCAGCGCCAACCTGCAGGAGCTGGCCGAGGTGCTGGAGCGGGTGCGGCTCATCAAGGGCATTGCCGGCACGGAAACGTCCATTCACCTGCAGAGCTACAAACTCAGCTGAAACGAGAGCCCCTTGCCCGGTCCTGCCTGCTGAACGCGGGCAACCCCAGTCGGTCTTGCAGACCGCGCAGCCGACAGAGCGGCTGCTCTTCGGCAGGCGCGACAAGTCCACAGGACTTGCCGTGTCCCGCCTCAGCCCCCTGGGGGACAGCGATGCTTGCCGGATTGACCGGCAAGCACATCGCCAGCGCGGGCCGGCTTGGGAGCGGCCCGGCGCTCGGCCCGCAAGATGCATCCGTGCAGCTGAGATGATGCGCCCATGTTTCGCCGCCTCGCTTCACTCGCCCTCGTGCTGGCCCTATCGGCCTGCGCTTTCGGCCCCACGCAGCCGCCTGCGCCTGTCGTTGTGCCGACGCCCGACCCCATCCCCGTCGTCAAGCCGGTTCCAAAGCCGCCCCGGCTCGGCCTCGCCCTCGGCGGCGGCGCCGCGCGCGGGTTTGCCCATATCGGCGTCATCCAGGTGCTGGAGGAGAACGGCATCAAGGTCGACCTCGTCGCCGGCACGTCGGCCGGCAGCCTGGTCGCGGCGCTCTATGCCTCAGGCAAGGGCGGCAAGGAGATGCAGTTGCTGGCCGAAGGCATGGACGAGGGCGCCATCACCGACTGGTCCTTCCCGCTGCGCGGCCTCATCCGTGGCGAGGCGCTGGCGCGTTTCATCCGCGACAAGACCGGCGGCAAGGGCATAGAGCAGATGGTGGTGCCGCTGGGCATCGTCGCCACCGACCTGTCCGACGGTTCGCCCATCCTGTTCCGCAGCGGCGATACCGGCACCGCCGTGCGCGCGTCCAGCGCCGTGCCGGCCGTGTTCCAGCCGGTCAAGATCGGCCAGCGCGAGTACGTGGACGGCGGCCTCGTGTCGCCCGTGCCGGTGCGCTTTGCGCGCGAGATGGGCGCCCAACTCATCGTCGCGGTAGACATCACCTCGCCGCCCGAGAAAGACCCGCCGGGTGATGCCTTCCGCATGCTGATGCAGACCTTCTCCATCATGGGCCGCAGCATCAACAGCTTCGAGCTGCGCGACGCCGACGTGCTGGTGCGCCCGCGGCTGGACGGCGTTTCCAGTGGCGACTTCAGCGCCCGCCGCCGCGCCATCCAGGCCGGCCGCGAGGCGGCGCTTGCCGTGCTGCCGCTGATCAGGCAACGCATTGCCGAGAAGACGAGGTAGCCGCGCTTGGACACCGAGATCCCGCTCTTCCCGCTCGGCTCGGTGCTGTTTCCCGGCGGCTACCTGCCGCTGCGCCTGTTCGAGCCGCGCTACCTCGACATGGTGCAGCGTTGCCATGCCCAGAAGCAGGCGTTCGGCGTCGTGGCCCTGACACAGGGCCAGGAGGTCAGGCAGCGCGAAGGCGAGGGCTTCCGGCGCGAGGCCTTTCACGACATCGGCACGCTGGCGCGCATCCAGCATTTCGAGCATGACCAGCCCGGCCTCATCAACATTCGCACGCGCGGCGCGCAGCGCTTTCGGCTGCGGTCCTCGCGCTGCTTGAGCCACGGCCTGTGGGTGGGCCAGATCGAGCTGATGGCCGACGACGTCGCTGTGCCGGTGCCCGACGACCTGCGCCCTGCCGCGCGACAGTTGCAGGACCTCCTGG
>Ga0187842_1001019_pt1 | contig 13335 bp, 11 predicted proteins | sample SpaLakP09_SKY_41_FD_134514 | JGI IMG/M metagenome (GOLD analysis project Ga0187842, IMG submission 134514) | Oligotrophic lake water microbial communities from Sparkling Lake, Wisconsin, USA - SP09_SKY_41 | ecosystem: Environmental > Aquatic > Freshwater > Lake | place: USA: Sparkling Lake... | reverse complement strand
CGTACATGGTATCGAGCAGCACCCGCTCAAGAATCGAACGCAGACCACGCGCACCGGTCTTGCAAGACCGGTGCGCGTGGTCTGCGTTCGATTCTTGAGCGGGTGCTGCTCGATACCATGTACGAACTGCCGTCCATGGAAAATGTTGAAAAAGTAGTGGTAGATGAAAAGGTTATCGAAAAAGGCGAGAAGCCTTTGTTCATCTATCGCGACAAAGGTGACGAAGTCCAGTCAGCCTGAGCTTTTCAGCTGTGATGGAAAACCGCCCGTCATGGGCGGTTTTTCTTTTGTGTTGTCGCCAAACTGATTTAGTATGGGGTGTTGATTTTCAGCGTGCATGCCCCATCTTTCATGCATTGTTTCACGTACGCAAGGTTAGGTGATATGCCCCAACCCGCAGAACTCCGCGAAGAAACCACATTGCCCTTGCTCCCGCTCCGGGATGTGGTTGTTTTCCCCCATATGGTCATTCCGCTGTTTGTCGGAAGAGCCAAGTCGATCCGTGCGCTGGAAAGCGCCATGGATGAAGGCAAGCAGGTGCTGCTGGTCGCCCAGCGCTCGGCCTCCAAGGATGAGCCCGAGGCTGACGATCTGTATGGTGTCGGCACCATCGCCTCCGTCCTGCAAATGCTCAAGCTGCCTGACGGCACGGTCAAGGTCCTGGTCGAGGGGCGCCAGCGTGCGCTGATCAGCCAGGTGGCCGAAGATGGCGGCTGCTTTGTTGGCACCATTACGCCGCTGGCTGCTGATGGCGAAGACTCCACCGAGTCCGAAGCCATGCGCCGTGCCCTGCTGGCGCAGTTTGAGCAATACGTCAAACTCAACAAGAAAATTCCGCCCGAGGTCATGACTTCGCTGGCAGGCATCGAGCGTGCCGGCCGCATGGCTGACACCATCGTGGCGCATCTGCCGCTCAAGCTGGAACAAAAGCAGGAAGTGCTGGAGATGTTCGACGTGCGCGCGCGTCTGGAGCACCTGCTGTCCCAGCTGGAAGGCGAAATCGACATCCTGCAGGTCGAAAAGCGCATCCGTGGCCGCGTCAAGCGCCAGATGGAAAAGAGCCAGCGCGAGTACTACCTGAACGAACAGGTCAAGGCCATCCAGAAAGAACTGGGTGATATTGATGAAGTCAGCGACCTGGACGAGCTGGAAAAGAAAATACGCCTGGCTGGCATGCCCAAGGAAGCCAAGGACAAGGTCAGTGCCGAGCTGAAAAAGCTCAAGATGATGTCGCCGATGTCGGCTGAGGCCACTGTGGTGCGCAACTACATCGACACCTTGCTGGAACTGCCCTGGAAGAAAAAGACCAAGATCAACAAGGACGTCGGCAATGCCGAGGCTGTGCTGGATGAGGATCACTTCGGCCTGGAAAAGGTCAAGGAACGCATTCTCGAGTATCTGGCAGTGCAGCAGCGCGTCGACAAGCTCAAGGCACCGATTCTCTGCCTGGTAGGGCCTCCGGGCGTGGGCAAGACCTCCCTGGGGCAGTCCATCGCCCGGGCTACCAATCGCAAGTTCGTGCGCATGGCGCTGGGCGGTGTGCGTGATGAGTCGGAAATTCGCGGCCACCGTCGTACCTATATCGGCTCCATGCCCGGCAAGGTCTTGCAGAACATGAGCAAGGTCGGCGTGAAGAATCCGCTGTTCCTGTTGGATGAGGTAGACAAGATGGGGGCCGATTTCCGCGGTGACCCGTCATCCGCCTTGCTGGAAGTGCTGGATCCGGAGCAGAATCACTCCTTTGTCGATCACTACGCCGAGGTTGAGTACGATTTGTCGGATGTCATGTTCGTGGCCACCGCCAATTCGCTGAACATTCCGCATGCCTTGCTGGACCGGATGGAAATCATTCGCCTGGCCGGTTACACCGAAGACGAAAAGGTCAATATTGCCCTGAAATACCTGGTGCCCAAGCAGATCAGGGCCAACGGTGTGCAGGAGGGTGAGTTGGTGCTGCAGGAATCGGCCTTGCGTGACATCGTACGCTACTACACCCGCGAAGCTGGTGTGCGTAGCCTGGATCGCGAGATTGCCAAGATCTGCCGCAAGGTGGTGACTTCTAGCTTGCTGGGCAAGAACAAGGCAGCCAAGGTAACGGTCAATGCCAAGAACCTGGACAAGTATCTGGGCGTGCACCGCTTTGATTATGGTGTTGCCGAACAGGAAAACCGTATCGGCCAGGTGACTGGCCTGGCGTGGACCGAGGTGGGTGGCGAGTTGCTCACCATCGAGGCCGTGTCGCTGCCGGGCAAGGGCAATATCATCCGCACCGGGCAGTTGGGTGAGGTGATGCAGGAGTCGATTACTGCGGCAATGAGTGTGGTGCGCAGTCGTTCGCGTGCTTTGGGAATCAAAGCGGATTTCCATGAAAAACATGACATGCACATTCATGTGCCGGAGGGTGCGACACCCAAGGATGGACCGAGTGCAGGTATCGCCATGACGTCCGCGATAGTTTCCGTTCTGGCGGGAATTCCGGTACGCTCTGATGTTGCCATGACGGGTGAAATCACCCTGCGTGGCGAGGTTCTGCCGATTGGTGGCCTGAAGGAAAAACTGCTTGCTGCGCATCGCGGCGGGATCAAGCATGTGCTTATCCCGCATGGCAATGCCAAGGATCTGGTGGATATCCCCGCCAACATCAAGCAGAAGCTGGAAATTCATCCTGTGAAGTGGATCGACGAGGTGCTGGCTCTGGCGCTGGAACGCCAGCCGGAGCCTTTGCCTGAAGAAGCCAAGCCGGACGAGTTGCACCCCGCGCCGGAAGGTGCGGCCGGTGTATCCGTAATGACGCATTAAAATCAGTATGTTGCAGCAGTAGTGAATTTACCGGGCCGCTAGCGCTTTCCAGCAGGGTTTGCGAAATGGCAATATTCCGCTGGAAGCCGCTTGACACAAGGATTTTAGCCTTGCTATAAAGCAAGCGGTTTTTATCCGAATTACGTAGACCGAAGAACGACGAAAGGGGACTTACGTGAACAAGTCTGAACTGATTGATGCAATCGCCGCTGAAGCCGATATTTCCAAAGCTGCAGCTGCCAAGGCACTGGATGGTATGGTTGCCGCTGTTACCGATGCTCTGAAACAGGGCGACACCGTGACTCTGGTAGGTTTTGGTACATTCTATGTTGGCGAGCGCGCTGAACGCAGCGGTCGCAATCCGAAGACTGGCGAAACCATCAAGATCCCGGCTGCACGTTCTCCGAAGTTCCGTGCTGGCAAAGCACTGAAAGACGCGCTATAATTTGCAACCTTGTCGTTAGCGATAACGGCGAGGTTTTATAGCGGGCGTTTAGCTCAGTTGGTAGAGCGTCTGCCTTACAAGCAGAATGTCGGCGGTTCGACTCCGTCAACGCCCACCAAAGTTTGGAGTGGTAGTTCAGTTGGTTAGAATACCGGCCTGTCACGCCGGGGGTCGCGGGTTCGAGTCCCGTCCACTCCGCCAGAATCTACAGAAAAGGTGAACGTATTCAGTCGTTCACCTTTTTTTTTACCAATGGGGTGGCTTGCGCCGATATCGCCATGTTCGATTTTGTTCAGAATAATAAAATTGCCATTCAAGTCATTCTGGGTGCGGTAGCGCTGACTTTTGTCGGCTTTGGTGTGGGTAGCTACTCCTCCGCCGTGGAAGACCCATATCTGGCCAAGGTTGGCTCGGCCAAGATCTACAAACGTGATCTGGACCGGCTACTGGAAGGGCAGCCCAGCGATGCGGCAACCCGCCAGCAAGCCATGGACGACCTGATTCGCCAAAACCTGTTGCTGGCGGCCGCCCATGATGGTGGTGCCGTCGTTACGCCTGAGCAATTGCGCAAGGTCATCGCCGGCATTGCCGAATTGCAGGAAAACGGCCAGTTCAGTGCTTCCCGTTACAAGGAATTCCTTGCAGCACGCAATATGTCGGCTGAGGCTTTTGAAGCCAAGATCAGTCGCGACATCATGCTGCAAAACCAGATCAACAATTTTGCCGGTACCGGCTTTGTTTCGCGCAGCATGGTGGAGCGACTGGGCGGCCTGATGGCTGAAGAGCGCCAGGTTCGCTTGCTTTTGCTCAAGCCGGCGGATTTTGCGGCTCAGGTTAAAACCGATGATAAGGCGCTGCAGGCATTTTACGATGCCAACGCCAAGCGTTTCCGCAGTGCCGAAGCGGTCAAGCTCGACTACGTGTTGCTGTCCCCACAGGCAGTAGCTGCCGGCCTGACGGTGAGCGATGCCGAGGTCAAACAATATTACGAACAGCACAAGGCGGATTTGTCTGGCGAAGAGCGCCGCGCCTCGCACATCCTGCTGACCGTTGCCAAGGATGCCAAGCCGGCAGACAAGGCCAAGGTCAAGGCTGAGGCTGAGGCCTTGCTCAAGCAATTGCGTGCTGATCCGGGCAAGTTTGCCGAACTGGCCAAGTCCCGCTCGCAAGATCCTGGCTCGGCTGCCAATGGTGGCGATCTGGGTTTCTTCGCCCATGGCGTGATGGTCAAGCCGTTTGATGATGTGGTATTCCGCATGCAGCCGGGCAAGATCAGCGAAGTGGTGGAAACCGAGTTTGGCTATCACATCATCAAGCTGGACGAGATCAAGCAGCCTGATTTTGCTGCAGTGAGAAGTGCGGTTGAAGCCAAGCTCAAGCAGCAGAAGGCCGCTGGCCAGTTGCGCAGCATGTCGGACAAACTGGCTGAGGTGGCATATCAGCAGGCGGATTCGCTCAAGGGCGTGCAAGATGCCCTGAAGCTGGAAATCAAGCATTCCGATTGGCTGTCTCGCGACAAGAAGTCGGCCGACCCGGCCCTGGCCAATGCCAAGGTGCTGGATGCCGCCTTCAGTGATGATGTGCTGAAAAAGAAGCACAATAGCGAGCCGGTGGATATTGGTGGCGGCAACCTGTTGGTGGTGCGCGTGGCGGATCATCAGCCGGCACGTCAGCAAACGCTGGCCGAAGTCCGTGATCAGATCAAGGCTGAACTGATTGCGACCGAAGGTGCCAAGCTCGCGGAAAAGCAGGGTCAGGCTTTGCTGGCTCAGCTGAAGGCAGGCAAGGCCGTGGAAGCGCCTAAGTGGGGTGAGTTGCAGCCTGTGTCCCGCCGTAATCCGGGAACGATGCCGACTGCTGATGTCCGTGCAGTATTCTCGGTGGCGGCAAGCCCGCTGCCTGCCTTTGCCGGTAGCAAGCATGACAACGGTGACTACGCCATCTACCAGATTGCTAGCGTCGCGGCCGGTGCTGCGGTGAGTGATGCAGAGCGTGCGCAACTGGCTGCGGCGATGGAGCAGATGACCGCCCGTAACCAGCTGGGCAGTTATCTGGAAACCTTGCGCCAGAAATATCCGATCAAGCTGGGTAAACAACAGTTGAATGATCAGAGCGAGCAGTAAGTGGCTTAAGAAAAAGCCGACCTGATGGTCGGCTTTTTTGTTTGTCCCGACCGTGCCGGGGCAATAAAAAAGGGCCGTGTGGCCCTTGTTTGGAACTCAAGCCTGCTTAGGCTGCAAAGTTCTTGGCGGCAAAATCCCAGTTCACCAGCTTCCAGAAGCTGTCCAGGTAATTCGGACGGCTATTGCGGTAGTCGATGTAGTAGGCGTGCTCCCATACATCACAGGTCAGCAGCGGAGTCTTGTCAGTGGTCAGCGGTGTGGCGGCATTGCTGGTGGAAACCAGATCAAGCGAGCCATCGCTGTTCTTGACCAGCCAGGCCCAGCCGGAACCGAAGGTGCCAACGGCAGTCTGGGTGAAGGCCTTCTTGAATTCTTCGAAGGAACCCCATTTGGCGTTGATGGCATCGGCCAGTGCGCCGGTCGGTTCGCCGCCGGCATTGGGAGCCAGGCCAAACCAGTAGAAGGTGTGGTTCCACACCTGAGCAGCGTTATTGAAAATGCCACCGGAGGATTTCTTGACGATTTCTTCCAGCGAAGCGTTTTCGAACTCGCTACCCTTGATCAGGTTGTTCAGGTTGGTGATGTAGGTCTGATGATGCTTGCCGTAGTGGAATTCCAGGGTTTCCTTGGAGATGTGGGGGGCCAGCGCATCCAGTGCGTATGGCAGTTCCGGCAGTTTGTGTTCCATCATGCTCTCCTTGTTGAGAATTGGGCTTGCAGAATTGCGTAAGCCGAATCTAGCGGAATGCTGTATGCCCAAGTGTACTGGAATCGCCTGTTAATCGCCAATAGTTGACTAAATAAGTAAAGTAAGAAAATGAATAAGTCATTTGACGTCATTGTGCTGGGTGCCGGGGCGGCCGGCATGATGTGCGCAGCTGTTGCCGGCCAGAATGGTCGGCAGGTTCTGCTGCTGGACCATGCCGAAAAGCTGGCTGAAAAGATCCGCATCTCTGGTGGTGGTCGCTGCAATTTCACCAATAACGCAGCCCGGCCCGAGTGCTATCTGTCAGAAAATGCCCATTTCTGCCGTTCGGCACTGGCACAGTTTGGCCCGCGTGATTTTCTGGCGATGGTGGAAAAACACGGTATTGCCTACCACGAGAAAAAGCTGGGTCAGCTGTTTTGTGATGACTCCAGCCAGCAAATCATCGACATGCTGGATGCCGAGTGTCATCAGGGCGGGGTAGAGCGCCAGATGGGTGTTACGGTGCAGGCGGTGAGCGCAGGCATGGCTGGTGGTTTTGTGTTGGATACTTCGCTGGGGCGTTTTGAGGCGCAATCGCTGGTCGTGGCCACTGGTGGTTTGTCCATCCCGCAAATTGGTGCTTCGCCGCTGGGCTATCGCATTGCCGAGCAGTTCGGCTTGCCAGTTACCAGCCTGAGTCCGGCCCTGGTGCCGCTGACCTTTCATGTAGAAGATGCCGAAGCTTTTGCCCCCCTGGCTGGAGTGTCACTGGATGTGGAAGTGCGTGCGGGCAAGGGCCGCTTCCGTGAGCAGGTGCTGTTTACCCACAAGGGACTCTCAGGTCCGGTCATCTTGCAGATTTCCTCGTATTGGGAACCCGGCATGGATGTGGTGATCAACCTCTTGCCCGATCATGATGCGCAGGCTTTCCTGGAGGAGCGGCAGGGTAGCGAGCAACTGCTGAGCAATGCGCTGGCGGAGTTGGGCTGGCCCAAACGCTTTGCCGAGGCCTGGCTGGCACGGCAGGACTGCCATGTACGGCTGAAAGAGCTGACACCGAAGAAACGGCTGCAACTGGCCGAGCAGCTACATCACTGGCGTATCAAGCCCAATGGCACCCAGGGCTACAAGAAGGCGGAAGTCACGCGTGGTGGCGTTTCCACCAAGGCCCTGTCCTCCAAGACCATGGAGGCGCGGGAGGTTCCGGGCTTGTACTTTATTGGCGAAGTGGTGGATGTCACCGGCTGGCTGGGGGGATATAACTTTCAGTGGGCATGGTCATCCGGCTATGTGGCGGGTAAAAACTGCTAGAATTGCCACCTGATTCCCTGCTGTTGCCTGTAGCACATTTCATTGAGTCTCCATGACCGAACAGTACGAAAATTTTGACGGCGCCATGGCGTCCTTGCGCACACCGCCGCACTCCACCGAAGCAGAACAGTCGGTGCTGGGTGGTTTGATGCTGGACAACAGCGCCTTCGACAAGATTGCCGATGTGGTATCCGAGGCTGATTTTTATCGCCATGACCACAAACTGATTTTCAAGCACATTGCCCGCCTGATAGAGCTGGGACGCCCGGCCGACGTGGTGACGGTGTCCGAGGTGCTGGACAAGAATGCCGAGCTGGCTGATATCGGTGGCCTGTCCTATCTGGCCACGCTGGCGCAGAATACCCCGTCCGCTGCCAATATCCGCCGCTATGCCGAAATCGTGCGCGAGCGTTCCATCATGCGTCAGCTGGCGGTGGTTGGGGCGGAGATCGCCGAGTCGGCCTATGCGCCGCAAGGGCGTGATGCGGCCCAGTTGCTGGACGAGGCCGAAGGCAAGGTGTTCCAGATTGCCGAATCCACCGCCAAGTCCAAGCAGGGCTTTCTCGAAATGCCCGGTCTGCTGAAAGAAGTGGTCGAGCGCATCGACATGCTGTACAGCCGTGACAATCCGGACGAAGTAACCGGCATACCTACAGGCTTTATCGATCTGGATGCCAAGACCTCCGGCCTGCAGCCGGGGGACCTGGTGATCGTGGCTGGTCGTCCGTCCATGGGTAAAACTGCCTTCTCCATGAATATCGCCGAGCATGTGGCGGTAGAGTACAAGGCACCCGTCGCCGTGTTCTCCATGGAAATGGGCGGCGCGCAGCTGGTGATGCGTATGCTGGGCTCGGTGGGCAGGCTGGATCAGCATGTCTTGCGTACCGGTAAACTGGGCGACGAAGACTGGCAAAAGCTCACCTATGCTATCGGCAAGCTATCCGAGGCGCCGATGTATATCGACGAAACGCCAGCACTGACGGCGCTGGAGCTACGTGCGCGGGCACGGCGTCTGGCGCGTCAGCATGGTGGCAAGCTGGGCCTGATCGTGATCGACTATTTGCAGCTGATGTCGGGCTCGGGACGTGGCGACAACCGTACTGCGGAGCTGGGTGAGATTTCGCGCGGTCTGAAAGGTTTGGCCAAAGAGTTGCAGGTGCCGGTGATTGCGCTGTCGCAGCTGTCGCGAGCGGTAGAGCAGCGCCCCAACAAGCGCCCGATGATGTCTGACTTGCGCGAATCCGGTGCCATCGAGCAGGATGCCGACATCATCATCTTCATGTACCGCGAAGAGTACTACAGTCCGGAAAATGCCGAGGTCAAAGGCATGGCCGAGGCGATTATCGGCAAGCATCGTAATGGTCCCACGGGTGCTGTGCGGCTGGCCTTTGTCGGCAAGCATGCCAAGTTTGAAAACGCCGCCACACTGGGCATCAGTGGCTGGGCGGATAGTGATGGTTAAGCTGTGGGGTGGCAGCACGCTGCACGCACAGCGGTCTGCTGTACCTGGGAAAGGAAACACATGAGTTTTTTCGACAAGCATGTTTTTGTCTGCTGCAATCAGCGGGCTGCCGGCGAGGATTGTTGCAATAACCATGGCTCCAGCGAGCTGCTGGCCTATATGAAAGACCGGATCAAGGCGCTGGGCCTGGCTGGCGACGGCAAGATCCGTGTCAATAAGGCGGGCTGCCTGGGACGCTGCGATCAGGGCCCGGTCATGGTGGTCTATCCGCAAGAGACTTGGTACACCTTTGTCGACCGCGAGGACATCGACGAAATCATCGATGAGCATATGGTGGCTGGCCGCATTGTGGAAAGGCTGAAAGTCTGATGCTGAAGGCGCAAAACAAGCTGCTCATCGCCGGACCTGCCGGTGCGCTGGAAACCATCGTGGTGTCGCCGTCTGGCCAGGTCAGTGGCATTGCGGTGATCTGCCATCCCAACCCGCTGCAAGGTGGCACCAATACCAACAAGGTGGTGCAAACCGCAGCCAAGGCGCTATCCCAGCTGGGCTACGTCTGCTATTGCCCCAACCTGCGTGGGGTAGGGGCCAGCGAAGGCCTGCATGATCATGGTCTGGGTGAGGTGGACGATGTGCTGGCCGTGGTGGCGCATGCGCGTGCGGAGCAGGGTGATCTGCCATTGGCGTTGGCAGGCTTTTCGTTTGGTGGCTTTGTGGCTGCGCGTGTACGGGCCGTGATCGAAGCTGACAAATTGTTGCTGATGGGCGTGGCCGTGGGCAAGTATGAAATCCCTACGCCAGCGGTACCAAATGATACCTTGGTGATTCATGGCGAAGAAGACGAGGTCATTCCCCTGTCTGCCGTGTTGGACTGGGCTCGGCCGCAGGATTTGCCGGTATTGGTTTTCCCGGGTGCCGGCCATTTCTTTCACGGCAAGCTGATCAAGCTGGCGCAGATGATTCAGCGTTGCTGGTGAGTGTTGTGGGTGAAAGCAGGGCCAGTCATCAGACTGGCCATTTTTTTGCTCGCGATCAGCGATGCAGTTCACCAGCGGCTTCAGGCTGGTAGATTACTTCCAGTACCGTCAACCTGGTCTGTCCCGCCAGTGTGGGCCAGTCTATGCTTTGGCCTTCGGCCAGTCCCAACAGGGCCGCTCCGATGGGGGCAAGGATGGATACATGGCCGGCGGTGCCATCGGCCTGATTGGGATAAACCAGCGTCAGCAGCTTTTCTTCACCACTTTGTTCAATACGAACCCGTGCCGTGCTGTTCATGGTGATGATGCCGGCCGGGATGTTTTCCGGATCAACCACCTCTGCGCGTTCCAGTTCTGCTTCCAGTGCCGCCAGGGTTGTCTTGTCCTGTGCGGGAAGACGCTCCATCCAGGCAGCCAGCCTTTCATAGTCCAGGCTGGAAACGATAATGGCCGGTTGAGTCGGCATGGTTCTACTCCTTGCTCATCAATAAAAAGCACAGGATAACGGTTGTTATCCTGTGCGGGTCGGTCAGCCTTGCTGCCGGTTGTTTACTGAAGCTTGGAGTGTCGCAGCGGGATAAAGTTGCCTGACTTAGCCGAGCAGGCTGAGTGCGCTGCGCTGGGAGATATTGGCCTGTCCCTGAACTGCAATCGCGGCTTGGCCGAGTATCTGTTGCTGCACCAGTTGCGCCGTTGCTGATGCATAGTCGGTATCGCTGATGCGACTATTGGCGGCCTGGGCATTCAGCGAGGCATTCTGCAAATTATCGATGGCAGCAGAGAACTGGTTGCTGCTTGCCCCGAGCTGGGTGCGCGAGCTGCTGATGGTATTCAGATCCGACTGGATATTACTCTGCGCAGCCAAGGCGCTGGCCGGGCTGGACAGGTCGATGGTGCCGGTGGCATTCAGATTGGCATTGTAGCCGTACAGGCCGCCACTAGCGGGGCTGGCGCTCAGGTCCGTGGTGTTTACGCTGATCTGGTTGCTGCTACCGCCATTGGGGCCGACCTGGAATTGCAGTGCATTATTGCTGCTCAGCAAGGGGGTGCCGTTGTACTGGGTATTCTGGATGATGGCTGAATTGCTTTGGGTCAGCTGGTCGGCCTGCTGCTGCAAGGACTGACGGTTGCTGCTGTTCAGTGCGGCATCCCCGGCCTGAATGGCCAGATCCTGCAATTGCTGGCTATTGTCCTGTAGCTGGCTGAGCGCGCCATCCGCAGTTTGCACCAAGGAAATTCCATCCAGCGCGTTGCTGCTGGCTTGGTTGTCTCCTCGTACTTGTGCTTCCAGTGATTGTGACAGCGCAGTATTGGCTGCATTGACGGCGGCACTGCTCAGCTGCGTGCCAGAAGACAGTTCAGCCAGAGTCTGTTCTGTTTTTTTGCGCGACTTGTCCAGTTGAGTCTGTGCGCTGAGTGCGGAGGTGTTGCTACCGATGGTTAGCATGTCGAGCTCACTTGAATTGCTGTCGGATCATGCAGTTACTATAGGAGCTCTTGCCGGGCTTAACCAGTATTTACATAAAAACACCCGCTATCAGCGGGTGTTTACTGTGGTATTGCTAACAAAACTCAGCGGCTGGCTGGTTTGGCCGGGGTGCCGGCGGACTGAGTCAGCACTTCATAGCCGGTTTCCGTTACCAGAATGGTGTGTTCCCATTGTGCGGAGAGGCTGCGGTCCTTGGTGGCAACGGTCCAGCCGTCGCCCATCATGCGCAGGTGGCGTTTGCCCTGATTGATCATCGGTTCGATAGTGAAGATCATGCCAGCCTGCAATTCCAGACCGGTCCCAGGACGGCCATAGTGCAGTACTTGCGGCTCTTCGTGGAAGCGCTTGCCAATGCCATGGCCGCAGAATTCCTGTACCACGCTATAGCCGTTGGTTTCGGCATATTGCTGCACGGCATAGCCGATATCACCCAGTGTGGCGCCTGGCTTCACTTTTTCAATGCCGCGCCACATGCATTCATAGGTGATCTTGCACAGGCGACGGGCATGCTCGCTGACTTCGCCGACAAAGAACATGCGGCTGGTGTCACCGTGGTAGCCATCCTTGATCACGGTGATGTCGATATTCATGATGTCGCCGTTTTTCAGCGGCTTGTCATTGGGGATGCCATGGCACACCACGCTATTGATCGAGGTGCAGATGGACTTGGGGTAGGGGTTATGGCCATCGGGGGCATAGTTGAGCGGGGCCGGGATGCAGCCCTGCACATTGACCATGTAGTCATGGCACAGCTTGTCGATGGCTTCGGTGGTCACGCCCGGTTTGACAAAGGGAGTGATGTAGTCGAGTACTTCGGAGGCTAGTTTGCCGGCGATACGCATTTTCTCGATATCGGCGGCGGTTTTCAGTTCAACGCTCATTGTGGTGGTCTTGGTGTGTGCGGCAATGTTCCATTCTAGCAAATGATGAAAAAACGGGCATCCTTGCGGATGCCCGTTTTGCAGTTTGTTGCTAAGCGGTGTGCAGCTTAGAACGCAACTTTCAGGCCAACACCGAAGGCTTGCGGGTCGTTGCCAGCATCCAGTTTTGCGGTGGAAGTACCCAGATTGGAGCTGTAAACAGCATTGTTGGCGAAGTTGGCGTTTTGTGCACCGTTGTTGTTGATCTTGGTGTAGTAGGTGTACACAGTTGTTGCCTTGGACAGTGCGTAGTAAGCACCAACAGTCCATTGCTTGGCCTTGTAGTCATCCGGATTGCTTACACCGCGCAGTTGACCCAATTGGCTGTATTCCAGCTTGAAGGTGGCTGCACCGTAGTCTTGCGACAGGGAGAGGGTCCAGTCATCCTGCTTCAGGTCGGTACCAGCAGCAGTGCCGTAGCGGCCAAATTCATAGCCCCCACCGATCAGGGTGCCAGTAGCGAACTTATAGCTGGCGGCCAGCTTGGTGTAGCTGGTGGATTGACCAGCTACGGTAGATACCGAGGTGCCACCAGTATTTGCCAGGCCAGTATCGTTCTGACGGTCGTAGCCAAGGGCAGCAATCAGGCCGCCATTGGTGTAGTTGCCAGCAACGGAAATGCGGTTCTTGTTAGTGCCACTGGTGCGAGTTTCATCAGCACCGTAGGAGGCACCCACCTGGAAACCGGCCCAGTTCGGCGAGAAGTAGTGAACCGAGTTGGTCAGGCGAGCTTCGCCACGGCTGTATACGCTGGCAGCGCCGTTATTTTCCGGAGTGTCATTCTGGAACAGGTTAAGGCCAGCGTAGGTCAGGGTTTTGTAGGCCGAGTCATTTTGACCTACCAGTACCTGGCCGAAGCTGGAGTTATCCAGGCCGACAAAAGAGTTCCGGGTGGCGAGGGTAGCAGATTGACCCTTGTCGTTGGTGCCACCTTGTTCGAAGTTGCGCAGGCTGCTTTCAACTTGCCAGATAGCTTTAGTGCCGTTGCCCAGATCTTCGAAACCCTTGAAGCCCAAGCGGGAGTTGTTGTCGGTTACGCGAGTGCGGGAGTTGTATGTCACGCCATCAGTTGCGCCAGTGGCTTTGGTGGATTCCAGGCCGCTGCTGATGAAACCGTAGAT
>Ga0187842_1001018_pt1 | contig 13351 bp, 8 predicted proteins | sample SpaLakP09_SKY_41_FD_134514 | JGI IMG/M metagenome (GOLD analysis project Ga0187842, IMG submission 134514) | Oligotrophic lake water microbial communities from Sparkling Lake, Wisconsin, USA - SP09_SKY_41 | ecosystem: Environmental > Aquatic > Freshwater > Lake | place: USA: Sparkling Lake... | reverse complement strand
CGTGGCGCGCGACAAGGGCCTGACGGAAATCGACGGTCTGGTGCTGGTCAAGAACACCGGCATGCTCAAGCTCATGGCCAGCCTGGGCTTCCAGATCCAGCCGTATCCCGACGATCCGGACTTTCGCCTGTGCAGCAAGGCGCTGTAGCCATCAGACAGCAGCCGGTGCAACTGCGCCAGCGCAGGCAGCCGTGCGGCCAGCCAACGCATTTGCGGGCAGCCCGAGCAGTATTCGGCAAATCCGTGGATAATTCCCGCTCAACAGTTTTCTACGGACCCGAAATGACAACTCTTGCCGACTTCCCCATCACCCAAAAATGGCCGGCGCAATTCCCCGAGCGCATCCAGCTGTACTCGCTGCCTACGCCCAACGGCGTTAAAGTATCCATCGCACTGGAAGAACTGGGCCTGCCTTACGAAGCCCATCTGGTCAGCTTCGACAAGAACGACCAGATGTCGGCGGAATTCCTCTCGCTCAACCCGAACAACAAGATTCCCGCCATCATCGACCCCAACGGTCCTGACGGCCAGCCGCTGGGCCTGTTGGAATCGGGCGCCATCCTGATCTATCTGGCGGCCAAGGGCGGCAAGCTGCTGCCCGACGATCTGGCGATGCGCTATGAAACCCTGCAATGGCTGATGTTCCAGATGGGCGGCGTGGGCCCGATGTTTGGCCAGGTAGGCTTCTTCCACAAATTCGCCGGCAAGGAATACGAAGACAAGCGCCCGCGCGACCGCTACGTGGCCGAAGCCACCCGCCTGCTGGGCGTGCTGGAGCAGCGCCTGCAGGGCCGCCAGTGGATCATGGGCGAGCAGTACACGATCGCCGACATCGCCATCTTCCCGTGGATCCGCAACCTGATCGAATTCTACGGCGCCGGCGAACTGGTGCAGATCAGCCGCTTCCCCGCAGTGCAGCGCGTGCTGGCCGCCTTCGTAGCCCGTCCAGCCGTGGCCAAGGGCCTCAACATCCCCGCTCGTAGCTAACCGTGCTTTGCGGGGCCAGCAGCGCCGGTCTGGCCCCGATTCCCCACCTTTTTGATCCAGATCAAGGACTAGCTAGACGCTAGGCACTAAGATCCGCCACTTTGCGCGCTTCTTTTTATCATGCTTAGCTCTCCCGAACTCCTCCTGCCCGCCGGCTCGCTGGCCAAAATGCACGCCGCCTTCGATTACGGCGCCGACGCCGTGTACGCGGGCCAGCCTCGCTACAGCCTGCGCGTGCGCAATAATGACTTTTCGACACTGGATGCCCTGCAGGAAGGTATCGATGGTGCCCACGCGCGCGGCAAGCAGTTCTTCATTGCCAGCAACATCTTCGCCCACAATGCCAAGCTGAAGACCTATCTGCGCGATATGGAGCCGGTGATCAACATGAAACCGGACGCGCTGATCATGGCCGACCCCGGCCTGATCATGATGGTGCGCGACAAATGGCCGGAAGTGCCGGTGCACCTGTCGGTGCAGGCCAACGCCGTCAACTGGGCCGACGTCAAGTTCTGGCACCGCATGGGTCTGACCCGCGTGATCCTGTCGCGCGAACTGTCGCTCGACGAGATCGAGGAAATCCGCCAGCAATGCCCGGAAATGGAACTCGAAGTGTTCGTCCACGGCGCCTTGTGCATCGCCTATTCGGGCCGCTGCCTGCTGTCGGGCTACTTCAACCACCGCGATCCTAACCAGGGCACTTGCACCAACTCCTGCCGCTGGGACTATCAGGTGAAGAACGCGGCCGAAGACGCTACCGGCGATCTGGGCCGGATGGAAGTAATTCCCCTCAACTTCCAGCGCGCCATCGAGGAAGCCGATGCCCGTCCGTTCTCGACGCTGCATCAGGAAGCGCGCCACCCGCTGGCCGACCGCCCTTATCTGATCGAAGAAGCCCAGCGTCCGGGCCAGCTGATGCCGATTATCGAAGACGAGCATGGCACCTACATCATGAACTCGAAAGACTTGCGCGCCGTCGAGCACATCGAACGTCTGGTCAAGATCGGCGTCAATTCGCTCAAGGTGGAAGGCCGCACCAAGTCGCTGTTCTATGCGGCCCGTACGGCGCAGGTGTACCGCCGCGCGATAGACGACGCCGTGGCTGGCCGGCCGTTCGACATCAGCCTGCTGGGCCAGCTGCAAGGTCTGGCCAACCGCGGCTACACCGATGGCTTCTACCAGCGCCACCATACGCAGGCGCACCAGAACTATATGCGCGGCGCTTCCGAGGCTGACCGCAGCCAGTACGTGGGCGATGTGATCGGCGTGGAAAACGGCTGGGCACGGGTAGATGTGAAAAACCGCTTCAGTGTGGGCGACAAGATCGAAGTCATGCACCCAAGCGGCAACCACGACATCACCCTGACGCGCATGCTGTCCGACGACGGCAACCAGATCAACGTTGCCGCCGGCAGCGGCCACATCGTGCGCATTGAACTGGGGGCGGCTTACAACCGCGCCCTGCTGTCGCGCTACCTGTAAGCCGCCGCTCGCGCTACCCGCTGCCGCAAGAATCTCTTGCGTGCATGCCGGTAGCGCATTTTTTTATCCTGCCGATTGCCGCCATGACGGTTTCAGGATAAAGTTGCCGCTCGGTTACTTATCTAAAAAACATCATGCGCCTGCTAGTTGCCAGCCTCTGCAGCCTCTTCCTCGCCAACAGCCAACCTCAGGCGTACGCTGCCGCCGCAGATACTGGCCCGGTTCCACTCGAGCAGTTTTTCCAGCGGCCGCAAACCAGCGGCGCCACGATTTCTCCTGATGGCCGCTACGTCGCCCTGCGCCGCTTATCTGCCAGCGGCCGCCTGATGCTGGTGGTGCTCGATGTCAACAGCAAAGAGTTAAAGCCGGTCGCCAATTTCCGCAATGCCGACATCGACCAGTTCTTCTGGCTGGGCGATGGCCGGCTCTGCTTCCTGACCGTCAACATCGACCACGATGGCGATTCTGGCAAATCGGCCTACTATGCCGTCGACCGCGATGGCCAGAACCGCATCATGCTGCACGAGGCTGTCGACCCGCTACGCAGTTTCGCGGATGGCGACCGGCTCGGGGTGGCCTATCAGCAAACCCTGGGCTATGGCGGCTTCGCCACCACCCCGGCCGAAGAGTTGTATGTCGTGGTCCACTATCCCGACACCACAGAACTGGCACGCATGAGCACCCGGACGGGACGCATCCACAACTTCCGCCTGCCCCACAATACCGAACGGGTCCTCATCGATGCCGACGGCCAGCCACGCGTGGCCAGCGGGCTGCGCAACCAGCAGCGCTACAGCTACCTGCGCGAGGGCGACAGCTGGCGCGAAATCGCCAGCTATCCGGGCGACAATCCGGACGGCTTCTGGCCCCTGCTTTACGCCGGCGAACGCCTGTATGTACGCAGCCGCAACGGCCACGATGAAGCGGCCGTGTACCGTTACGACGCGAGCCAGAAAAAAATCGTCGAGCCCGCGCTGGTCTCGGCGCCCGGCTTCGATACCGACGGCTACTTCCTGGTGGGTGACCGTGACCTGCTCGGCTACCGCTTCAACACGGATGCGGAAACCACCGTATGGTTCGATGCTGGCATGAATGCCCTGCAACAGCAGGTCGATCAGCAGTTCCCCGGCATGGTCAATCTGATTGCGCGCGGCAGCCACAGCGCCACGCCCTATGTGCTGGTCGAGACCCATTCGGACATCCAGAGCCGCGTCTACATGCTCTACAATAGCCAGACGCGCGAGGTGTATCTGCTCGGCAGTGCCCACCCCGATCTCCCCATCGGACGCATGGCCAATGTCAGCATGGAGCGCTTTGCCGCGCGCGACGGACGTCAGATTCCCGTGTTTATTACCTTGCCCAGGAATGCAGGCAAAGCCCCCTATCCCACTGTGGTGCTCAACGACAGCAATATGCATCGGCGCAACGGCATGTGGGATTGGCAGGCCGAAGCCCAGTTCCTGGCCGCGCGCGGCTACGCCGTGCTGCAGGTCAGTCCACGCGGCAGCGGCGGTTTCGGCCTGCAGCATACGCACGCCAAGCAGCAGGGACAGAACGCCGATCCCTTGACGGATCTGGCTGATGCCGTGCAGTGGGCGGCGCGTCAGGGCCACACCGATCCGGCCCGCGTCTGCATTGCCGGCGGCGGCAGCGGCGGCTACGCCGCGCTGCAAAGCCTGCGCGACCAACCGGACCGCTATCAATGCGCGATCAGCTGGTCGGCTCTGCTGAGTCGCGAAGGGAGTGCCGACAGCGCGCGCCTGAACGATCTGCGCAAACCCGTACTGCTCGCCTATGACAAGGGCCAGCACCGGCTCGACTACCAGCAGGGGCGCAAACTGTATGAGACGCTGCAGGCACAGCAGACGCCAGTGCAATGGCTGGAATATGAGTCAAAAATCGACGACTGGAAAACCCAGCAGCCGCGCATAGACCTGTGGCGCCAGATCGAAGCCTTTCTTGCCAAGTACATCGGCCAGCCCGCCCATTAGGCGCTGCCCCAGCCGCCCGCTGCCGCCCGCGCAAAAAAAAGACCACCAGCGCTGGTGGTCTTGTCGCTTGCAGCGCTTGCGGCCTAGTGACGCTTGTTGGCGCTGGCGTCGCGGATGACGCGGAACTCGGCGTCCTGCGCCCAGTTCGGCCAGTCTTTCGACTCGGCCAGATCACGCCCCAGACCGTACAGCAGGCCCAGATCGTGCGCCATGCCGGTGAATGGCCATTCGGCTTTCCACTCGTCCGAGGGCTGGTGGTAGTTGTTGCTGGTGTAGTCCTCTTCAAACTTGCGGCCGACAGCCAGGCCGCCGTCGATCCAGTCATCGCCGGAACCGAAGGAAATCGCCGGTACGCCGCGCTTGGCCAGCGGGAAGTGGTCGGAACGGAAGAAGTGGCCCGCTTCCGGCTTGGGATCAGGCGCATACACCATGTCGAACTGCTTGGCCTTGGCGATCAGCTGGTCGAGCAGATCGAGCTTGGCACTGCCGGAGATGGTGAAGTTGCGTGCCGGGCCATATGGGCTCAGTGCATCCATATTGATGGCACCCACAGTTTCGGCCAGCGGATACAGCGGATAGGCCGCGTAATACTCGGAACCGAGCAGGCCTTTTTCTTCCGCCGTCACGGCAAGGAACAGCACGCTACGCTGCGGCGCCGGGGCCTTGCCATAGGCGCGGGCCAGTTCCAGCAGCGCGGCGATGCCGGTGGCATTATCCACTGCGCCGTTGTAGATCTTGTCGCCCTTGGCATCGGGCAGGCCGACACCGAGGTGGTCCCAGTGAGCGCTATACATCACGGTCTGCTCCGGATGGGTGCTGCCCACCACGCGGCCCGCCACGTTCTTCGAAACGATGGTCTGGGCATCGACTGCATAGCTGGCCGTCAGCGTTACGCCCTGCAGCTGCACCGGCTTGAAGTTGCGCGTCTGCGCCAGCTTTTTCAGCGCCTCGAAATCCTGTCCGCCGCGCTTGAACATGTCCACCGCCAGATCGCGCTGTATCCATGCTTCCATCGGGGCATGCGCCATGGCAGGCTGCTTGCGCACGATGTCGTACATCACGTTGGTGTTGGAGTTCTTTACCGTGGCCCAGCCATACGAGGCCGGCGCCGTTTCATGCACGATGATAGTGCCGAGCGCGCCGCGGCGTGCCATCTCTTCATACTTGTAGGTCCAGCGGCCATAATAGGTCATGGCCTTGCCGCCGAAATCGCCCACGCCCGTTTCGAAGTCCGGATCGTTAATCAGCACCACCGCCAGTTTGCCGCGCAGGTCGAAACCTTTGAAATCGTCCCATTTGCGCTCGGGCGCATTCACGCCATAGCCCACGAACACCAGCGGCGCATTGCGGAAATCGACTTTTTTACTGCCGTTCATGGTGGCACGCACGGCCATGTCGTCACCCTGCCGCAGTTCCTGATTGCCTTTGGCATCGTGCAGCTGCAGTTTGACAGGACCTTTGATTTCAAACCGGCCCAGCGGCACATCCTGGGTCCAGCTGCGCACATTCTTCTGGCCTTTGAGCAGATCGCCGGCAGGCTGCAGGCCGGCCGCCTTGAACTGTTCGATCAAATAGGCCACAGTCTTGGTTTCGCCGGCCGTATTCGGCCCGCGCCCTTCAAATTCATCCGATGCCAGCACTTTCACGTCTTGCGACAAGTGCTTGGCATCGAACTCCGGCCCCGTGCCTGCCTGCGCAGTGGCAGCGGCAAGCAGGGAGCAGATGAGCATGGTTTTTTTCAAGTCGTTCTCCGTATTTTTTAGTTGTAATGCAGCGTTTAACCGCGCGGCAATACTGACACGAAATCCATAGCGCGGCAACCAAGCACTGGGCGTGCCACTGACGCGGTGCAGCATTGACGCTGCCGGTAGGGGCTGCGATACTGCTTCATCGCAGTCTGCCATCGCCGCCATGCCGACCCTGACTCCCTCCCTGAAAAGCGCGGGCAAGTTCTCGCTCAACTGGAGCTATCTGAACGCCATTGCCAACGGGGTTTCCGCCATCGATCTGGGGGCCCTGGCGTTGCGCAATCTCCACGATGCACGCCAGTTCGTGCGCGAATACGGTTTCGATCTGGACCAGCCGGCCGCGCCACGGCTGATACGGCAGGCCCATGCCGAAGCGGTGGACTTCATCTGCCAGACCTTTCTCACACCGGAGCAGGCAGCGCTGATACCGGCCGAAGTACGCAGCCCCGACGACCCGCTGCAGCTGCTAGTATATGCCTCGCTGCGCGGCCAGCAGGTCGATCTGCGCCGCATGTGGGCCTGCGCCGTACTCAAGGTCATGCACGGCATTTTCTACATCGATAACAACCTCAAGCTGCGCCACTTCCATGCCATCCGCAGCCAGGTATTCGGCTCGCTCGACGAAGTGATCCTCCGCGACGGCGAGCACTATTTTCTCACCGATGGCGAAATCTGCCTGCCGTTGCTGCACTACGACCGCAAGAACAACAAGGGCCGCAACAGCATCCTGCTCAAGCTGCTGCAGAAGGCCGCCTATCTGGCTGCCGACATCTTCGACCATCTGGGGGTGCGGCTGGTGTTTGCTACCCGCTTCGAATGCCTGCTGGCGCTGCGCGCACTGCAACGCGCCCATCTGCTGTCGGTCACCAATGTCGATGCAGGCCGCACCCGCAATACCCTGCTCGATCTGGAAGCGGCCAAGCAGATATTCAATCAATACCGCAGCCGTCTGGCGGCAAGCGACAGCTACCCGGCCGAACTGCTGCGCCAGATGGACGCCGAGCTGGCCGAACAGGCCCAGCCCCTGACCCGCTGCGACAATCCGCACAGCGGCAGTGGCTATAACAGCGTGCAGGTCACGGTGCGCAAGATGATCCATGTGCAGCAGCTCGACGCGGCGCCGGAACAGGATTACGACGTCGGCTTTTTCTTCGAGTACGAAATCCAGCTGATGGATGCCGACAGCTACCAGCGCAGCCTGACCGGGCCGGCCAGCCACGACGCCTACAAGAAGCGCCAGGTCGACACTGCGCGCACCCGCGTGTTCGGCCGCGAACTATTACGCGTCATCGCCGCCCACACGCCGCAGAGCTGACGCCTGCCGCCTGGCTTTCGATCCAGCGCACGCTTGCCAAGGGGGGCAAATAGCCCCATGATAAGCCCATGAAAACCCGCCCCCTTTCTGCGCGCCGTCTGGCCTGGCTGGCCCTGCCCGCACTGCTGGCTCTGGCCAGCGCCTGCCATAGCCTGCCTGATGCAGCTGCGCCTGCCGCAAGCACTGCCCAGCTGTGGCCGCAGCTACAGGCAGAAAGCCAGCGCAGCGGCTGCCGCAACGACCAGCAATGCCACAGCCTCGGTGTCGGCAGCAAAGCCTGCGGCGGACCGGAACGCTATCTGGCCTGGTCGGACTACCAGCGTCATGACCAGCACCTGCAGCAGCTGGCCGCAGCATATGCGGCAGCGCGCAGTGCCGATGACCAGCGCCAGCAACTGATGTCCAACTGCGCGCTGGTGCCAGATCCCGGGGCCCAGTGCCGTGCTGGACGCTGCGTGCTGCGGCCAGCGGCCAGCGGACCGGCAAGCAGCACGCCCGCCGAACGCTAAAACAAAAAAAAACCCGCGCACTGCACAGTGCGCGGGCTTCTTGCTGCTGACGAATGCTTAATCCGCCAGTACTGGCTTGGCGCGCGAGTCGTTGAACAGCGGCAGCGGGTTGGTGGTATCGACATCGATCACCGTACTACCCTGCTTGACACCGCCCAGCAGGTAGTTGACCACGCCTACGTGACGCTTGCCTGCCGGCAGGCCCGCCCAGCTCATGGCCACCGTGGCCGTACCACCGATGGTGGCGGCTCCAGGCGTCAGCACCTTGAGGTTGCCACCGGCCGGGCTAGGCTGTACCAGCCAGCTGGACAGGGTGTAGGTCTCGTTGCCGCCCGCAGGTGCATAGCCGATCACGCAAACCTTGTAGTCGCCAGCAGCAGGCGCCAGCAGTTGCACGCGCTCGTTCGAGGTGGCACCGCCACTGCTGGCCACGGCCGTGGTACCACGCACCACCAGCAGGTCCAGATCGGAATTGCCTTTGCTCACAGTATCACTGTCGAACAGGGCGAAACGTGCCAGCAGGGTGCCAGCCGGGATGGTCACATTGTGTGCCACTACCCCCACAGTGCCACCTGCCGCACAGGCCGCCGTCATTGCCGCCGAGGCCGTATTGGCCGCTTTGGCGATGCTGCGGCTTTCCTGGCTGGCCGCCAGCAGATCACCTTTGACGGTGCTCATGGTACCGGCGAAACCAGTACCCACAGTCAGGATTTTGCTACCCGAGGTCGCTTCGCTGTACACCGCCGACGGTGCGGCCAGTGCACTGCCACGCACAGTCACAGGGCTGCGCACGGTATGCACGCCATCACTCCACACCAGACGGCCATAGGCCCAGGTATCGATCGGTGCATTGGTACGGGTGATCTTGACAGCAAAGCTGGCTTTCTCGCCCGGTGCCAGGGTGAGCGTCGCCGGCTGGACCTCGACCGTGTAGCCCGGCACAGCAGCCGCCGCATTGTAGGTAGCACGGCTGCTGCCCACGTTGGTAACGGTACGGGTCAGCGTCATCGAACCGAGGATGTTACCGGCCGTCAGCGAAGCCAGATTCAGGTTTTGCGGTGCAATCGCACCACCGGCAGCGCTACATTGTGCTGCCGAATAAACCTGACCCTGGCCGCACAGGAAGCGGGTGTAGTCGTTAGGAACGATGTCATAGATCAGGCCGGGATCAGCAGCCGAGGTCGGTGCGATATGGCCAGCGCCCTGTGCCCATGGCAGGGTACCGGTGTTCTTCGCCGTCGCATCCCATGCCACGCCTGTGGTCAGGCCGTCGGTGTAGGTATCGAACGCAGTGGTCATCAGGGCCGACTTGATGGCCGCTGGCGACCAGTCCGGGTGGCGCTGCTTGAGCAGTGCGGCGATACCGGCCACGTGCGGCGAAGCCATCGAAGTACCCGTGTAGAAAGCCCATTCGACTTTCGGCGCCACACCACCGGCCGCAACGGCGTCGCGCTGGTCCTTGCTGAGGTCGGCCGTTACGGCAGCCAGAATATCGGTGCCCGGTGCCGTCAGATCCGGTTTCAGGATGTTGCCATTCGCCACGTTCGGGCCGCGCGAAGACGAACCGTTCATGATCGGCGCTTTCACCGTGGCATCCAGCGCGGCGTGCAGATTGCCCAGCGCAGCTGTGGCGGCAGCCGGATTGGCAGCCACATAGTTTTTCAGCGTGGTAGCGCTGGCGGAATCGATGTGCACGGTCGATACCGTGTGCGCCTGGTTCAGGATGGTGGTGGCGCCACCGGCCACGTTGCCGATCACCACGCCGACTGCGCCTGCCGTTTTGGCATTCGCGCTCTTGTTCACCAGCACGTTGTTGCCGCGGTCACATACCAGTATCTTGCCCGTCACTTTGGCGGGGTCCAGCAGTGCCGGCTGGGTGTCGGCCGCGCCGAAGCACTGGGCCAGCGCCACATTGGCCGGATCCACGCCCGGCAGACCGGCATCTTTCGCCAGTATCAGCGGGGCCGACGCGGTATTGGCATTGCCGGAAGCGCCAGACAGCGAGACGCCGTTGCCCAGGATGGCATCGCCCAGATAGATGCGGTTATGGGTCGAGTTGCCTACCGTGGTCAGCCATGGGCTGATGTGGGCCACGGGTGCAGGCGCGGTCGAAGTGGGGCCGGAGTTACCGGCCGAAGCGGCCACGAACACACCGGCTGCGGCTGCGCCCAGGAAAGCCTGTTCGGTCGCTTCGTTGAAAGCGCCGCCGCCGCTGCTTGGGCCGATCGAGAAGTTGATGACGTTGACACCGTCTTTTACTGCCTGATTGATCGCCGCTACGCTGTTAGCGGTGGCGCAGCCATTCTTGGCGGTAGCTGCATCAGTCCAGCAGACTTTGTAGGCAGCGATACGGGCACGTGGCGCCATACCGGTGATCTTGCCGAGATTCAGGCCGTTCTGGGTTACCGTCACACCGGCATTGCCGCCAGCGGTACTGGCCGTGTGGTCGCCGTGGCCGCCGGAACCTTCGGCACCGCCCACCGAATCACGCGCCGAGTTGAACTCGGTCCAGTGCAGGCTCTGGCCGGCGGACTTGAAGTAGCGAGCACCGATCAGCTTGTTGTTGCAGTTGTTGGCACCGAAACCTTCGCCCGTATCGCAGGCCCCCTTCCAGCCGGCTGGCGGCGCATCGTAAACCCGGGTGCTGCCGCTGTGGCTAGGAGCGCCGCTGTCATCGACGCGGTCGGCAAAGCTGGTGTGCTCCGGCCAGATGCCGCCATCGACGATACCGATAATCATATTCTCGCCCGAGGAACCCTGACCACCCAGCTGCTGCCACAGGCCACCGGCCTTATCCAGCCCCAGGAAGCTCGGCGTGTAGCTGGTATCGAGCTGCATGATGGAGTCGGCCGTAATGGCGGCCACACCCGGATTACTTTTCAGTGCGCGCACTTCATCGTCGGTCAGCAGCGCGGCGAAGCCATTGAACACCACATCGTATTTATGGGTTACTTCAGCGGCGCTCACGCTACTGATTACGGCTTGCTGTTTCTGTTCCAGATAGTTGATGTAGGCCTGCACGTCGGAGGCATCCACGTTCAGGCGCTGGCCGCTGGCCGGCATGGTGGCAGCCAGACCGGCCACCTGGCCAGTGTAGGTAGCAACCGGCTTATCCACCAGTTGCACGATGTAGGAGCGACGTTCTTCGTCAGCGTGTGCCGAGCTGGTCAGTGCCGACAGCACCAGCAGTACAGCGGAGGTAATTGGACGTAATTTCATGAAGAGATACTTTCTGCTCAAGCGTTGTGAGAAGCGCGGCGACGACGTGCCGCCAGAGCGATACCGGCCAGACCGAGGCCCAGCATGGCGTAGGTTTGTGGTTCAGGCACGGCTGCCACTTCGATATTGTCGATACCGAACTGGGCCTGATTCAGGCCCTGGCCGCAGCCGCTGCCGCTATAGACGCAGGAGCTGAACACCACGCTGCTGTATGCAGCACTGCCAAACTGGCTCACCAGCGACGCATGCAGGAAAGGCGAGGTCCCGCTGCTATCGAGCGCGCCGAACTCCAGTTCGGCATACACCGAGCCGCCACCGATTTTTTCAGCCGTGATGGTCAGTTTGCCCGGCAGCAGGCCGGCCGGCTGGCCGGCGAGTGGCGAAATGAAGCCGAAATCCACAGCACTCAGACGGAAGCCGCGCGCATCGCCGCCCGTCATCTTGACGGAACCGTCGTTGATGCCGGCATAGTAGGTGGTGTTATTCCCGCTTGGGCAGGCCGCATTGGAGCAGACAAAAGGATCGTTGCCATTCAGCAGGGCGCCAGCCAGACCGGTACCCGTGACCGACAGGGGATTATCGATCACGTGGAAAGTGTAGCCATTGCTGTTGAAGCTATCACCGCCACTCAGAATAGGGAAATCAGGAAGCTGGCCGTCAAAAGTGATGACGTCAGCCATGGCTGGCGCGGCGCTCGCCAGGGCCATTGCCCCCAGCACGGAAATGCTGAGCTGCTTCAGTCGGCGTGCGGCCGGAGCCTGCTGCAATTGGGTAGATTTGTACATTGGTTTGCCTTGTGGGAAAGGAAAAATCGATAGCCCGCCCGGTCGGTACACCGACTTGAGCTCATGTCACTTTATTAAAAGTGCTGACCAATATAACAAATACCCAACATTTCAATAATGAAACAATACGGAATAATCGTTAGAAAAATGTGAATTTTTCAAAATAAAAACCCACACACACTATGACAATTCAGTCATAAAGCTGTCATAAAAACGACTTAAAATGGATGAATTTACGTTGCGTATCTGCAAAAATATAAATTTAGGCAAAATTTATAAAATGTCTCATATAAGACATTTTTTCATTACGTCGCTCTCTGTCGATTAAATATCCTCCAGCAAGCACTTACTGCGGCGAAATTGCAGACATATAAAAAAAGCCAGCCTTGCGGCTGGCTTAGGGTCAGCAAAAAGCTGAACGATTAAAATTTGGTAAGTTTTTTCTTTATGGCAACGCAACGCTGGTCTTCCTGATGTGCCACAAGCAACGAACGTAAGGTCCCTGCCGACAGGGTTTTCGTTTCATCGAGCACTGCCTGCAGGCGCGCCACACTTGCCGGGGTACAAGCGGCCGGCAGCAAGGTGTTGGCGTAAGTGCGCATGAACACCGGACCAGCACTCTGGTCCACCTGCGCCAGCTGGGCCAGACGCTGGGCCGCCGTCTGCTCGGCCAAGGCGCGCTGCTCGGACGGATAGAGGTTTTCCATCGCCTTGCGCACCTTGGAGAACGGCAGCTTGGTCTGCAGATCGTGGATTTTGCCCAGCCATTCGGTTTTCACTGCCGCATCAGGCTGCGCCGCCGTCGCCGCCACGGCGGCCAGCTGACCGGCATCGGACGGATCGCGCGCCTGTTCGGCCGCCAGCAGCGCCGTGGCGCCCGGATACGCATAACGGTTCAGGCGGGTGACGATGTCCCAGCGCAGATCCTGCCCCACCGTCAGGCCCGGCACCGTCCGTTTGCCGCTGAGGATATCGGCCAGCTGTTCCAGCGCAGCCGGGGTACTGGCCAGACCGACGTAGGTGCCGAACCAGCGCCGCTGGAAGTTGTTGTCGCCCTGTGCGGCCACGCTGGCCTGATACGCCATCCGCTCCAGCTGCGGCAGCACCTTGTTGCGGTAGGTGGCCACCTCCGGTCCCATCTCGTCCAGATAGGCTTTGGCCATGCGCAGCTTGCCCGTTACATCGCCCAGCAAGGTGTAGTCCTTCTCGGCTGGCGCATTCGCCAGCACCGTCTTGAGAAAATCGTCGAGCGGCAGCTGGGCTGCACGCACGCTATCCCACAGGCTTTGCCACAGCATGGAATGCAGTATAGGAT
>Ga0187842_1001014_pt1 | contig 13405 bp, 19 predicted proteins | sample SpaLakP09_SKY_41_FD_134514 | JGI IMG/M metagenome (GOLD analysis project Ga0187842, IMG submission 134514) | Oligotrophic lake water microbial communities from Sparkling Lake, Wisconsin, USA - SP09_SKY_41 | ecosystem: Environmental > Aquatic > Freshwater > Lake | place: USA: Sparkling Lake... | reverse complement strand
GCCGGCCGCCGCGCCCAGACCCTGGGCTCCACCGGTGATGAAAGCCTTCTTGCCGGCGACCCGGCCCGTGTTCTGCGCCATTTGGCGTCCTCCCGAATGTTTCAAACATTAGTTTGAACCGGAAGGCGCCGGGGCGGAAGGGGGAAACGGTGGGGGGCAGATCTGTGAGCCCTCGTCCCACTAAGCCTGTCATCCCGGGTCTGCTACGCAGCCCGGGATGACAGGCTTAGTGGATTCAGTGGGCCGGAGCCGCCTACCCCGCCGCCCCGTCCATGAACGTCGCCAGCGTCACGTCCAGCTCGGTCACCCCGTCGGCGTCATGGGTGGTCAGCAGCACCTCGACGCGGTTGTAGACATTGAACCATTCGGGATGGTGGTCGAGCTTGTCGGCCATGATCGCGACGCGGGTCATGAAGCCGAAAGCGGCGTTGAAGTCGGCGAACCGGAAGGTCCGGACAATGGCCTCCTTGTCCGGGGCCGCAGACCAGTCGGGCAGCTGCGCCAGGGCGGCGGCGACGCTGATTTTGCTGGGGCGGGACATGAGCGACTCCTTTGGACGCGAACTCTCCTTCAGAACGCCAATCCGGTCACGACTGCAAGCTCTGCCAGGGCCTGGTCCTGGGTCGAGACCTTGATCGCGGTCATGCCCAGCGCTGCCGCCGGCTTGCAGTTGATCCCCAGGTCATCGAGATAGACACAGGCCTCGGGTGCCACGTCGAGCAGCTCGCACATCATCTGGTAGATGCGCGGATCCGGCTTGCGGACCCCGGCCTTGGAGCTTTCGATCAGGGCGTCGAACAGGCTCATGATCTCCCCGACTGCCGCGGCCTTGTCGGCGCTCTGGGCCATGCCGGGGCCGTGCCCGGTCGGCACATTGTTGGTGATGCAGCCGACCTTGAAGCCGGCGGCCTTGCAGGTCTTCAGGGCGTCCAGAACCTTCGGCCGCAGATCGCCATACAGCAGGGGCAGGACCTCGGCCCCGCGCACGGCATGGCCAAGCCGCGTCGCCTCCTCGAGGAACAGGGTATCAAAGCCCGCCGCGTCGATTTCGGCCCGTTCGAACCGCGCCCAGGCATTGGTGTCGGGATCGGTGGAATTGACCGTACGAATGAAGTCGACCGGCAGGCCGCGCTCGGTCTCGTAACGCCGGAAGGCCTCGAAGGGCGAGGAGGTGAAAACGCCACCAAAGTCCCAGATCACCGCTTCGATCGCCATGGGTCGCCTCAAACAGTTGTTTGAGGTCACGGTAGGGCGGCCCCTTCGTGCAGGCAAGTCTGGCTTGGCCCGATCGGGGAGGGCGGGGTCCGTCTTCCGGTGCGCCCCTGCACTGAGCGGCAGGGCCTATTGGTCGCAATCTGGGCGGCCGGCGACCTCACCGCACAGTTCTGTCGCACACTGCGGCTATCTGAAAAGCGTCTGCCGGTCCGGGCTCACATCCTCATGACGCCCGGCCACAAGGTGACACTCCGATCGCCTCGAGCCCAGATCTACGGCCCGGTGCCCCGCCGCGATCCCGGTTGGCACTGGCATCAGGTTTGCGACAGTCGGTGTGTCAGTGGTTCATTTCGGAACGGGATCAAAACACGATGCGCTCGCCAGGCCAGCCCTTCTTCAAGCTGTACGAACTGATCGCCATTGCGATCTTCGTCATTGCCGCGGCGGCCGTCAGCAGCCTGGGCCTCGTCTACTAGAGTCTCTTTTCTAGAGTCTCTCTGCGGGAACGCCGGCCTGACGCATCGCCGCCAGCCGTGCGAAGGCCAGGGTCAGGGCCTTGCGCCGGGCCGGGGCCAGCGGCGTGACCGGGGCCTCGCGCACCACGGCCCCGCCGAAGCCGTCCGCGACCAGAAGGCCGGGATCCTCCGGCAGAACTCCGTCCGGAAACTGCGGGGCGACGGCGAAATAGAAGGCGTCGCAATAGGGGGCGTAGTCCGGCCACTTCCGGTCGATCCGGAAGTCCTCGACCCCCGACTTGACCTCGACGATCAGGATGTCGCCCTTGGGCCCCAGGGCCATCAGGTCGGCCCGGCGGCCATTGGGCAGGGTCACCTCGGCCAGGGGCGCATAGCCCAGGCCGACCAGCAGCCGCGCCGCGCCACGCGTCACGGCGTCCGTCGTTTCAGGCCGCGAAGGCCGAAGGTCGATCACGACATCCATGCCGCGATCCTGTTCTAGGTTTGTTCGGATTTCAAGCCTTAGGGCGCAGGCTGCTTCGTCGGCCGCAGCATCGTCACATCATAGCCCAGCGCCCTGGCCCGGGCGGTCAGGGCCTGGCGGTCCTGGTCCGTCGGCGGCTTGCGGCTCAGCAGCCAGAGATACTGGCCCGAACCCTCGCCGACGATGCTCCAGCTGTAGTCGTCGGCATGGTCCATGACCCAGTAGTCGCCCCAGAACGGACCGAAGAACGAGACCTTCAACTTGGCATTGGTGGTGGGGTCGACGACCCGGGCCTTGCCTTCGGCGGTCCTGACCGGCCCGTCGACCGCGCCGTCGCGGCAGGTGTTCAGGACCCGGATCATGCCGTCGGGGCGCTTCGAATAGTCGGCCGTTACGGCTTCGCAGCCCTTCTGGAACTTCATGTCGTAACGGGCGACCTCGTACCACTTGCCCAGATAGCGATCGAGCTCGACGGCCTTGGCCGGTTGCGGAGGCCGGGGATTGCCGACCGGACCGCCGGCGCAGGCGGCGAGGGACAGGATCAGGGGCAGGGCGATCAGGGCGGCGCGCATGGCGACTCCGGGACTTGGGGCAGGGCGGACCGGCGAGGGCCCGGGCCACCCCGCAGATGAGGACGCCGTGACCGAAACGCAACGCGCCCCGCCGCAGTTCCGGCGAGGCGCGCGCAGGTCCGGCGGTGACCGGGGCCTATTCGGCGGCGATGCTGACGCCGCTATAGGGACGGTCCTTGAAGTTGATGGCCTGCAGGTGACGGATGCCCTCTTCGGCGATGTCGTCGCCGACCATCCGCTCCCCTTCGCCGCGCAGCTCGTCGATATCGACATACATGGCGTAGAAGGCCTTGGTGCGGTCGGTGATGATGCCGGCATTGAGCAGGGTCTTGACCAGCACCCGGAAGATGTTGGTCTGCTCCTTCATGTTTTCCCGACGGACGTCGTCGGTCATGATCTTCCCGTACTCCTCGACCACCTTGTTAGGATCCAGGCCGAACTCGGCATAGAGGTCGAGCTGCTGGTGCGGCGAGACGAGGTTGAACAGCAGGGTCTGGAAGCAGTGCGCGGCCCAGTCCTCGATGATGGCGTGCTCTTCGGGGCTGAGCTTGGGCACCGTGCGGTCAGCCCAGATCTTGCCGAACTTGTGGTGGAAGGCCTCGTCGGTCATCACCAGCTGCAGCATCTTCTTGCCCACCGGATCCTTGATGTGGGTGTAGAAGGTCGCAAAGGCCCCCATGGCGAGGCCTTCGACCAGCATCTGCATGCCAATGATCTTCTTGTAGACCTCGGGCGCGCCGATGATCTCGACCAGCAGGGTCTTCAGGGCCGGGCCGCACTCGACCGGCCGGCCCCAGCGGGCCTTGATGTACTTGGCGAAGGCCGTGACGTGGCGGGCTTCTTCCCGGGTCTGGTTGGCCGCATATTCCTGGGCCCCCTGGTCCTTCAGCACATGGCAGAGGCTGGCCGAGAGGTTCAGAGCGCCCTGCTCGCCGTGCAGGATCGAGGAAAAGTTGCGCAGCACCGACTGGTTGATGAACCGGATCCGCTGCTTGGGATCGGACAGGTGGTTCGACACGTAGTCGGTCGACAGCGCGATGACCATTTCCTCGGGAACCAGGGCCTGGTTCTCCATGTCGAACGGCTCGTCGAAGTCGATATAGGTCTTGTCCAGCGGATCCCAGAAATGGTCGTGGGTGGCCGAGATGATCTTGTCGAAGGCCGTGGAGCGGTTGTTGTAGCGGTCCAGTTCGAGCATCGACTCGAAGTCGTCCGGCGCCACCGCATCGTACATGGCGTCTTTGGTGATGTTCCTGTCCGTCATGGCGTTTCCTCTTGCAGGCCCCTGCCGGGTTCCGTCTCGCGCGGCCCTCTGGCAATCTAAACACTGTCAACTCAATCGCTTCGGCGGGTCAAATTAAAAGTGACGCGCGCGTCAGGTTCGGGGGTGCTGATGAAGATCTTCGTGCTGACCGGAGCCGGCGTTTCTGCGGAGAGCGGGCTGGGGACGTTTCGCGACCCGGAAGGCCTGTGGGCCCGCTACGACCTGTCGGCCGTGGCCACCCCCGAGGGCTATGCCCGGGACCCGGACACGGTTCGGGCCTTCTACTCGGCCCGGCGGGCCAATCTGGCCGGGGCCGACCCCAACCCCGCCCATCGGGCCCTGGCCAGGCTCGAGGCCGGGCTGGCCGGGCGCGGGGACGCGCTGTTCCTCTGCACCCAGAATGTCGATGATCTGCACGAGCGGGCCGGCTCGCAGAGCGTCGTCCACATGCATGGCGAGCTGGCGGTCACCCGTTGCCACGCCTGCTCCGCCACCTGGCCAGACACCTCGCCGCTTGTGGCGGACAGCCAGTGCCCGGCCTGCGGACACGGGGGCACGGCGCGGCCTCACGTCGTCTGGTTCGGCGAGGTACCGCTGTTCATGGACCAGATCGGCGATGCCCTCGATACGGCCGATCTGTTCGTGGCGATCGGCACCTCGGGTTCGGTCTATCCGGCCGCAGGCTTTGTCTCCGAGGCCCGGCAGCTCGGCATTCCCACGCTGGAGATCAATCTGGAGCCGTCGGACGGCGCGCGCGCCTTTGACCAGCGCCGCTATGGCCCGGCCAGTCAGACGGTGCCGGCCTGGGTCGACGAGGTTCTGCGGGGCTAGAGCCTCAGTTGGCATCCCACTGGTAGGCGTCGTCCAGCCAGTTTCCGATCCGGCCGTCGGGGCGGGCCAGGGCAAAGATCGCGGCCATCTCGGCTTCGGACAGGTCGAAGTCGAGAATGTCGAAGTTCTCGACGATGCGGGCCGGGGTGCGGGTCCTCGGGATGGCGATGACGCCCTGCTGGATCAGCCAGCGCAGGGTCACCTGCCCCGGCGTCTTGCCATGCGCTTCGCCGATGCGGATCAGGACCGGGTCCTGCGCCACCTTGCCCTGGGCCAGCGGCGACCAGGCCGTGATCGAGGTTCCGGCCTCAGTGGCCGCGGCCGCGGCGATCAGCGTCTTCTGGGACAGATAGGGATGGTACTCGATCTGGTTGGTGGCCAGGGGCGCTTTCGAAACCGCCTGGGCGGCCGCCATGACGGCCGACGGGAAGTTCGAGAGCCCGATGGCCCGGGTCAGGCCGCGGTCGCGAACCTCATTCAGGGCCGCAAGCGTCTCGCCGAGCGGCACAGCCGGCTTGGGCCAGTGCAGCAGCAGCAGGTCCACATGGTCGACCCCCAGCTTCTCCAGGCTCCGTTCGGCCGAGCGCTGCAGGTCGCCGTCCGCGAAATGGTCGACCCAGACCTTGGTGGTCAGGAAGATCTCGTCGCGCTTGATACCGCTGGCGGCGATGGCGGCCCCGACATCCCGTTCGTTACGATAGATCTGCGCCGTATCGATATGGCGATAGCCGGCCGCAAGGGCCTGTTCCACCAGAGGCCGCGCGGTGCCGTTCTCAAGCTGCCAGGTTCCGAACCCCAGGGCGGGGATCAGGACATCGCCCGAGCGGACGGCAGGGACCAGCTTTGACATGCGACTCTCCGGGACAGGCAGCGAGTTCTAATGCATCAGGCCGACAAAGGCTCCCGGGACCTTTGGGCGACCCTGGCCCTGGTCTGGTGCAGGGCGGTAAAGACGGCGGCGACGACCAGGAAGCCGATCGCCATGACCACCATGGTGACGAGCACGGCCGGATAGCCGCGCTTGGCCACGTTCATGAACGGATACGGATAGAAGCCCGACAGCGCGCCGTGCAGCAGGGTCCAGACGCCATAGGCCGTCGGCAGGATCAGCACCTTCGGGACAGCGCGCCAGACCACGGGGCCCACACCACCCCGGGCCAGCCAGTCCAGCAGGAACAGGGCCGGCGTGATCGTATGCAGCACGGTGTCGGAGACCAGCCGCCAGCCCTGCGGGTCCCACTGGCTGGCCAGCAGGGTGTGATAGATCCCGGCCGTGATGGCCAGATAGACGGCCGTCGCGACCCGGGTCGGGGTCTGCTCACACCAGAGCGCGAGCGCCGAGCGCGGCGCGACCAGCGGCGCGGTCAGCACCACGGCGGCCAGCAAGTTGCTGATGATCGTGAAGTAGCTGAAGAACTCGACCGACTTGGCGATGCCCGTGGTCAGGGTTTCGCCTTCCAGCATCAGGCCGTACTGCAGCAGCGGGCCTGCGACGGCGATGGCGGCGATCAGGATGCGCCAGGCTTTCATTCGCTTTCCTTGGAGATGTGGGGCGGCGGGTTCAGGGTTTTCAGAACGGATTTCGGGGCCGACGCCCGCCAGTGCCGTTCGAGCAGATTTTCCACCGTGCCCGGCGAAACCGAGGACAGCCGGATCAGGATGTAGGGATAGCTTCGAAAGTGGTCCGTGACATAAAAGGTCTCCGGCTCAGCTTCGATCAGCAGCTCGCGTTCGTCAAACGACACGCCGGGACAGACCAGGCTGTCCCCGTCTTCCATCAGCCGGGTCAGGAACTTGCCATGGGCCTTGAGGCAGGGGCGGCCATAGCTGAAACCTTCCGCAACCCCCGGCAAGGCGAGGGCAAAGCGCTGTACGTCCTCATAACTCAGGGCCATCGGGTCATCAGCCTGTGTGCTCCAGCCGCGAAGCGACTATAGGTTCGGCATGGCGACGGACAACTCCCTGAAGGGGCCGATCCTGGTGCTGGGTGCGACCAGCCTGATCGGTCGATGGCTGCTGACAGAGCTCCGGGACGCGGGTCTCGACGCCGTGGCCGTCAGCCGCACGCCGCCGCAGGGCGAGCCGGGCTGGATCAACATTGATCTTTCGGCAACGGACCTGGCCGACCGCCTCCCCCCGGCGGAGACGGTGTTTGCCCTGTCGCCGATCTGGCTCCTGCCGACCGTCCTGCCCGCCCTCAAGGCGAGGGGCCTGAAGCGGCTCGTGGCCTTTTCCTCGACCAGCCGCTTTACCAAGCAGGATTCCGAAGTGGCGGCCGAGCGGGACGTGGCCGCCCGCCTGGCCGGGGCCGAGCAGGCCGTCGAAGCCTTCTGCACCGCCGAGGGCGTGGCCTGGACGATCCTTCGTCCGACCCTGATCTATGACGAGGGTCGCGACGGCAATGTCAGCCGGCTGGCCGGTCTGATCCGCCGGTTCGGGGTCCTGCCGCTGGCGGGTGACGGCAGCGGTCTGCGCCAGCCGGTGCACGCCCAGGACCTGGCGCTGGGGGCCCTGGCGGCGGCCGCCGCCTCAGCGCATGAACGCAGCTATAACCTGGTCGGCGGCGAGACCCTGTCCTATCGCGACATGGCCGCGCGGATCTTTGCCGGCATGGGGCGTCGCCCGATGATCCTTTCCCTGCCGGCTCCGCTCTTCGGCCTGGCGCTCAGACTGGCCTCACCCTTCCTGCCCGGCGCGACGGCCGCCATGGGCACGCGGATGAGCCGGGACCTGACCTTCGACAGCGCCGACGCGGTCAGGGATTTTGGCTGGGCTCCGCGGGACTTTCATCCCCGGTTCTGACCGGGTCGGCATCGCTCAGCACCATGGCAAAGGGCACCTGCAGGCCGTCGCGCTCGACATAACCGCTGACCACCTTGTGGTCGGGATGCAGCACGCCGAGGTCGATGTCCTCGCCCGGGAACATCACGATGCGACGGTCGCCGATACAGACCATCAGCTCAAAGCCGTCATAGGACCGCTGCGACATGGCCTTGAGCCGCGAATAGTAGGGCTCGCGCTTCCAGGAGGTCGGCTTGCTGCTGTCGACCACGACGTTCAGGCGCTTGCCGTCCTTGTCGGGATACATCAGGAAGCCGGCCCGGTCGGGGCGCCAGCGGTCGTCCAGCTTCTCCGAATCCAGCCACAGGCAGGTAAAGCCCCGGCAGGCCGGCGGCCGGTCTTGGTAGTTGCCGCAGCCGCCGCCCTTGCGGAAGTGGCCGCACCAGACGCCGGCTTCCTTGTTCAGTTCGCTGATGTGCAGAACCTTGCAGCACATGCCGCAGCTGCCACAGGCCTTGCCCGTCGGGGTCGGGGTCGGGGTCATGCCGGCATCTCCCGCACTTCGCCGAGATCGACATCGCGGTCCGGCAGGATTTCAAAGGCCCGTCGCCCGACCAGGACATTGAGCGACAGGCCCTTGGGCGCGCCCTGCGCGGCCCAGGTCCGGAAGGTGGAATGGAACGGCTCCTGACGCCAGGCCTGGGGCGAGGCCGGATCGACCTCGACGATCAGGGTCTGGCCGCCATGTTCGCGATGCAGCACGAAACGGGCCCGGTCCGGCCGCCAGCGATCATCCAGGCCTTCGGCCTGAAGCCAGTAGCAGCCGAAGTCGGCGCAGGCCTTTGGACGGTCGGTATAGATCGCGCAGCCCTGGGCCTTCCTGAAGTGGGGGCACCAGCTGTGGGGTCGCTTGTCGATCGCCTCGACGCCCATCAGCTTGCAGCTGAGCCCGCAGTCCCCACACGCCCTGTCGGCCATGACCTCATCCCGAATTGCTCCGGTCGCGGACATTAGCGACGTCGTGTGACGGTTTGATGCGATCAGGGGGTCTCGGTCCAGACCGCCAGTTCGTTGCCGCCCGGATCCATGAAGTGGAAGCGGCGACCGCCGGGAAAGCTGAAGATCGGCGTGCTGATCACCCCGCCGGCGGCGACCACCCGGGCCTCCATGGCTGCGAGGTCATGGGCGTACAGGATCACCAGAGGCTTGGGCGGCGGGGCCGTCTCCGGGGTGAAAAACCCGCCGTGCGTGCCCTGGTCCTGGAAGGCGACATAGTCCGGACCGTAGTCCGCGAAGGTCCAGCCGAAGGCCGCCTGATAGAAGGCCTTGGTCCCCGGCAGGTCGCTGGAAGGCCATTCGATATAGTCGATCTTGCCGTCTGCGCGCATGACGCGGGTCTCCGGTTGTGTTCTGCTAATGTTCTAGTTTCGGCTTACGGCAGAGTCCAGACGCTGGTCCGCTTGACGGCGAAATCTTCCAGCTCGCGGGTGGTCTCCACCTGGTACTCGGCCAGTTTCACCAGGTCGTCCTTGCGGAAATAGGTCCGGCCGGGATCGCCGATCAGCACCGTGGCCCCGGCCGCCCGGCCCTGACGCAGCCAGGCCATCACCGCCTCGGCCATCGGCTTTTCGTAACAGATGTCGCCGGCCAGCAGCACGTCGGCCGCAGGCGGCGGGGCGTTCAGCAGGTTGGCGTCGGTGAAGTCCAGTACCACACCATTGGCCCGGGCGTTCAGCGCGACCGCCGCCTGGCAGAAGCTGTCGATGTCGTTGGCCAGCACCCGCCGGGCGCCCGCCTTCATCGCCGCGATGGCGACGATCCCCGAGCCGGTGGCGAAATCGACCACGGTCTTGCCCGCCACGATCTCGGGGTGGTCGAGAATGTAGCGCGCCAGGGCCTGACCGCCGGCCCAGGCAAAGGCCCAGAACGGCGGCGGCAGGCCCAGCTCTTCGAGGGCCTCCTCGGTCAGCTTCCAGATCGGCGTAATCTCGTCCGCCAGATGCAGGACGAGTTCCGGCGCATGCGGCGGCGACTGCAGGCGGGTGTTTTCGAGAATGAAGGCGCGTCGGCCTTCAGGGGTCTGATCGATCATGCTGTCGCTTGTCTGGGGAAACTGTTTTGGTGTCTTGACCGTGGCTCACAACCTTGTAGCGAAGGTCGGCGGTCCGCTGCGGGCCGCACATTTCGGGGGATTACCATGAAGCTCGACGTTCAACTCGCCGCCAAGGCAGGCCTGTTGCTGTGCGCCACCTTCGCTCTCGGTGCCTGTGCAACCAACCAGAAGGTTGCTACCACCCAAATCAACGACAGCAGCCTGACCTGCGAGCAGATCGCGACCCAGGACAAGGGTCTCGATGAAATTCTGGAAAAGGCCCAGCACAACAAGGGCGTCAGCGGTGCCAATGTGGCCGCTGTCCTGCTGTTCTGGCCCGCCGCTGTCGGCAACTACATGGACGCTGACAAGGACGAAGCCCTGGTCGTGAAGCGGAAGTCTGTTCTGGCTGACATGTACAAGGCCAAGGGCTGCAAGTAGCCCATTCGGGAACGGTCTCGGCGGTGGGCTATCCCGCCGCCGAGGCTTCCTTCAGAACACTCAGATAGCCCGGCGCGGTCAGCATGCGCCCGGTCAGGCCCTTCTGCGCCAGCAGGCGGTGGGCCAGCGGCAGGTTCCAGCACGGCGTATGCATCATCATGTGATGCTCGGCGTGGAAGTTCACATAGTAGGGCGCGATCAGGGCCCGTTCGAGCAGGCTGGCCCGGGTGGTGCGGGCGTGGCGGAAGGGATCGGGCTCGTCCTTTGCCACCAGGGCATGTTCGGCGATGTTGCGCAGGCGGGTGACCAGCGGAAACCAGGTCGCCATCGGCACGATCCAGAGTGCGAACCACGCCCACCACAGGCCCACCGCCGACAGGGCGACCAGCAGGCCCAGATTCCACAGCAGGAACGGCGCCTGGCGTACGGCCTCGGTCCCGAATACCGCGCCGGCCGGCTGGCTGCGTGACCGCATCTTCAGTCTGCCGAGCAGGGGACCGAACCTTTGCTTGAAAAAGGTCTGGCCGGTCAGGTCGCGGATCACCTTGCGCCACAGGGAGGCCCGGGTGGTCGGGAAGGGGGCCGAGAGGATCAGGTCCGGATCCTCGGCCTGCTGGGCATATTTGTGATGGGTCAGGTGGTAAGGCCGATAGCTCTTCAGCGACGCGCCGGTCGGGGCCGCGCACAGCCATTCGCCCAGCCCGTCATTGACCTTCAGGTTCGGATGCAGGCCGCCATGGGCCGCCTCGTGCATCAGAATCGCCAGGCCCAGTTGCCGGGCGCCGATCAGCATCACGGCGAGCAGATAGGTCAGCGGGTTGGGGAAGGCGACGAACAGGGCCCCGGCCAGCACGATCACGCCCCAGGCGTGGGCGACCATGGCGATCCCTCGCCAGGACGAGCGCGCCGAGACCCTCGCCCATTCCTCGGGCGTGAACAGGTCCAGCGGTTTGACGCGCGATGCGACGGCCATGACGACACCGTCTCACAGTCGGCCCGGGCCTGACAGGATGACGCGGCGTCAGCGCTTTTCTGAGAGTCCCCGATCTCGCTAAATCTGTCATCCCGGCCGCAGCGGAGCGGAGAGCCGGGACCGCAACAGGCTTGGGGCTTCCGGCGGTCCCGGCTCGGCGCGCTTCGCGCTTGGCCGGGATGACAGCTTTAAAGGCCTAGAACCCCGCCGGCTTCCACAGCCCGGCCACCAGGGCCAGGAACAGGACAAGGCCCGCGACGGTATTGGACTTGAACAGCTTCAGCGCCCCGGCCGGATCGTCCAGCTTCAGGGCGGCGGCCTGGTGCGACAGGTGGACGGCGAACAGGGCCGCCAGTGGCAGGAACAGGGCCCCCAGATTGCCGATCCAGGCGGCGATCACCGCCAGGACGAAGGCGGCGGCATAGAAGGCCGCGACGCCCAACTGCGCCCGGTCGCCCAGCTTGCGGGCCGAGGACTTCACCCCGGCCAGGGCGTCGTCTTCCAGATCCTGCACGGCGTAGATCGTGTCATAGCCCAGGGTCCAGAAAATGCCCGAGGCGTAGAGCAGGGCGGCGGACCAGGACAGGTGATGGGTCGCGGCGGCGTAGCCGAGCGGGACGCCCCAGTTGAAGGTCAGGCCCAGCCAGGCCTGCGGCCACCAGGTGATCCGCTTCATGAACGGATAGGCGGCCACCAGGCCCAGCGACAGCACTCCCAGCCCGATGGCGATCCAGCCCAGACAGATCAGGATCAGGAAGCTCACCCCACAGCAGCCGATCACGAAGGCCCAGGCCTGCTTCACCGTGATCAGCCCCGCCGGGATCGGCCGCATGGCGGTGCGGCTGACCTGGGCGTCGAAGTCGCGGTCGACAATGTCATTGAACGCGCAGCCGGCGGCCCGCATCAGGGCCGCGCCGAGGAAGAAGGCGATCAGCAGCAGCGGATTGGGCCACTGGCCCTTTTCCGACGCGGCCAGGGCGAGGCCCTGCCAGCCCGGCAGCATCAGCAGCCAGATCCCCGCCGGCCGGTCAAACCGCCCCAGCTTCAGCCACGGGCGCAGCCCCTCTGGCGCATGGCGGTCGACCCAGTTGCTGGGCGCGGCATCGGGCAGGATGGTCGTCATGGCCAAGGCTTAGCGCGGGTCGCCGGGCGGGGAAACCGTCAGCCTGCTTCAGCCGCGCTCAGGGTCTAAAGCGCCCTCGACACGCCCGCCTTGCGGGGCGATGGTCATGTCATGAGCGAGGTCCGTCCCGAGCGTCCGTCGCGCCGCCGCCGCAAGCTGACCCGCGCCGAGCGCTGGGCACTGGATGGGCTGGGCGGCGCGCTGGTCGCCACCGGCGCGGTCGGGGTCGTGGTCCCCGGCATGCCGACCACCGTGTTCTGGATCGGGGCGGTGGTCTGTTTCCTCAAGACCCGGCCCCTGGTCGTGCGCCCTCTGCTGCGCACCCCCGTCGTCGGCCCGGCCATCATCGGCTTCCTGCGCTGGCGACCGTTCAGCCGGCGCTAGGGCCTCGCCTCGCGGCGGCAAACCCCCTATCTAGCCCGGCATCATGAGCGACCTGATCGAAGACGAAGACGAAGGCGGCCGCCGCAAGCGGGTGCTGTCCAACGGCCAGGTGCTGGGCTTTGTTGCGCGGTTCTGGAAGCGGCGGCCGGTGCTGTTCGGGCTCGGCGTCGCCCTGACCCTGCTGGCGGTGGCCTTCGACCTGGCCCTGCCCTACGCCTCTGGCCATCTGGTCGATGCGGTCGTCGAGAAGCCGCGCGGCGACCCGTCGGCCTGGTCGGCGCTCTGGATGTTCGTCGGCGTCTATTTCGCCTTTGCGGTGGTGCGCAACATCTCGCACCGGTTCTGGATTCCGCTGGCCGCCCGCAACATGGAGGAGATGACCAACGAGGGCTTTGCCCGCGTCCAGGCCTTCTCGTCCGACTGGCATGCCGACAGCTTCGCCGGGGCCACGGTCCGCAAGCTGACCCGGGCCATGTGGGGCTATGACAGCGTCACCGACGCCGTGACCATCTGGCTGGGGCCGGGGATCATCGTGCTGGTGGGCCTGTCGTTCATGATGCTGTTTCGCCAGCCCCTGGCCGGGGTGGTCTCGCTGGTGGTGGTCGCGGCCTATCTGGGGGCCAACCTGATCGTCACCGAGCGCTATGTGCGGCCCAGCAACCTGCGCTCCAACGCGTTGGACTCGAAGATCGGCGGGGCCCTGGCCGATGCCGTGACCTCCAACCCGACCGTCAAGAGCTTCGGGGCCGAGGCCCGCGAGACGGCCCGGATCGCCGCCGTCACCGCCCAG
>Ga0187842_1001013_pt1 | contig 13419 bp, 8 predicted proteins | sample SpaLakP09_SKY_41_FD_134514 | JGI IMG/M metagenome (GOLD analysis project Ga0187842, IMG submission 134514) | Oligotrophic lake water microbial communities from Sparkling Lake, Wisconsin, USA - SP09_SKY_41 | ecosystem: Environmental > Aquatic > Freshwater > Lake | place: USA: Sparkling Lake... | reverse complement strand
CCTCCGCTTAATGCGCTGAAAGCCTTTGAAGCCGCTGCCCGCCACGGTAATTTCAGCGCTGCCGCCAGCGCACTGTATGTGACACATGGTGCCATTAGCCGCCAGATCCAGCAGCTGGAGCAGTGGCTGGGCGTGGAGCTGTTCGAACGCCATGGCCGGCGGGTACGGCTGTCGGTGGCCGGCCAGTCCTACCTGCCGGCAATTCAGGCGGCACTGGACAGCATTGCCGCTGCCACCGAAAAGCTGACCGCACGCAAGCAGGGGCGGCGGCTGAATATCAATGTCACCCCCACCCTGGCCATGCACTGGCTGCTGCCGCGACTCACCCGCTTCCAGCTGCGCTATCCCGGCGTCGAGCTGCGGCTGGCGACTTCCGATGCCAGCATCAACAATCAGAATGCCGATTTCGACATCGCCATCCGCCGTGGCAAGGATCACTGGCATGGCTTTGTCTCGCACGCCTTCCTCACCGAACGCGAGATTCCGGTGTGCAGCCCGGCCCTGCTGCAACGCCTGCCCATCCGCCAGCCGGCTGATCTTGCCGCCCACACCTTGTTGCATGCGGAAACCCGGCCGGTGGCCTGGGCGCGCTGGCTGGCCGCCGCCGGCGTACCGGCCTTGCAATCAGCAGCGGATCAGCATTTTGATCATTACTACCTGGCCTTGCAGGCGGCGGTGGATGGACTGGGGGTGACACTGGGGGCACTGCCGGTCATCGAAAGCGAACTGGCCAGCGGCAAGCTGGTCGCTCCGCTGGCCGGGCCGGAAATCACCGTACGCGGCTATTCCTGGGCAGTGCCACAAGCGCTGGTGGGCGATGAACTGGTGACGGCCTTCTGCAACTGGCTGGAAGAAGAAGGCGGCCAGCACTGAGGCCGGCAGCCTTCAGGGGCGATACCACAGCCTGGCATCCTGCAAGGGAGTGCCCGGCGGCAGCAGCGGATTATCCAGCTCGATCAGCGTGCGCTTGGCCAGCGCCAGCCCGGCCAGCTCCTGGGCGTTATAGCGCAGGAACAGCTGGTTGAAACGGCCGTCCTGCACGGCCATGCGCAAACCTTGTTCCAGGCGGGCCGCCAGCTGCGGCTGATGCGGGCTGACAAAGAAATACATGGCGGTGGGATAACGCAGCAGCAGGTGACGATCGATCACCAGCCCCTGCGCCACCGGCAGGGCCGCCTCGCGCTGCACTTCCATCACACTGCGCGGGAAATAGTCGAAACGCTTGCGCTGCAACATGGGGAAAAGATTGCCATAGTCCTGGCTGGTCAGCACTTTCAGGCCGGCACTGCGCAAGATGGTGGTGTCCGGCCAGTCGTCCACCTGCCCTGCCACCAGGCGCGCCAGTTGCTGCCGGTTGCGGATACCGGCCAGCAAATCCGGCTGGTCGGCCGGCACCAAGGCCACGCGCCAGCCAATCAGCCCCTTGTCCAGCGGAATGCGAATGGGCAGCGCCTTGTGCTCACGCTCATTGCTGGTCATGCCCCAGAACAGGTCGATGCCACCATCGGGCTTGGCCAGCTGCACCAGGGCGCGCGACTGGTTCATGGCGCTGGCGGCCAGCAACTGGCAGCGCAACCGGGCTTCGTCACAGGCCAGTTGCAGCAAGGCCAGCATATAAGGCCGATGCGGATCGCTCAGCCCGGAAACCATGGCATAGCGCACCGGCTGTACCGGCACGCCCGCCAGGCTGTGGGCACTCAGCAGCAGGGACAACAACAGGGTGGCAAGTGGCTTGGTCATGGCAGCTACCTTGGTGTTTATTCATACTGTTATAACAGATGCATCAAACCATCACTGCCATGCGGCAGTGCGGTATTGCAGTGTAGACAGCCGCCTGGCCGATCACCTTGCCATCCTGACTGTATGGCCAGTGGCTAAGCCAGGTGCTTGCTGCTCCCTGTTGGTGCCAGCCGCCGCCGCAGCCATTGCCGCAAGCCATCCAGATAGCTGTAGACCACCGGCAGCACAATCAGCGTCAGCAGGGTGGAGCTGATCATGCCGCCGATGATGGCATGCGCCATCGGCGCCCGGCTTTCCGCCCCTTCGCCACCGCCCAGCGCCATCGGCAGCATGCCGAAAATCATCGCCAGGCTGGTCATCATGATGGGACGCAGCCGGACCCGGCCGGCTTCGATGATGGCCTCGCTGCGCCCCAGACCCTCGCGCCGCGCCTGATTGATGAAATCCACCAGCAGGATGCCGTTCTTGGCCGACAGCCCCATCAGCATGATGATGCCGATGACCGAGAACATATTGAGCGTGGAGCCGGTCAGCCACAAAGCGAGGAATACACCGACGAAGGCCAGCGGCAGCGCTACCATGATGGCCAGTGGCTGGGTAAAGCTGCGGAACTGCGCCGCCAGAATCATGTAAATGAAGATCACCCCCATGGCCAGTGCCTGCAAGGCATAGCCCAGGGATTCTTCCATGTCGCGGCGCTCGCCCTCCTCGGCCAGCACCACGCCGGGCGGCAGCTTGAGGGCTGCGGTAATCTTGCTGATGTCGGCAAACACCGAACCCGGGTCGCGCCCGGCGATATTGCCGGTGACGGTCACCTGGCGCAGCAGGTCGACGCGGTCGATCTGGCGCGGGCTGAGGCCGGGGCTGAGCCGGGTCACAGTGGACAGCGGCACCATGCTGGCTGCGCCATTGGCGTCTGGCCGCCCGGCCACGGTAATGATGTCCAGCAACTCATTGCGCCGCTCGCTGCGCGGCACTTGCAACAATACATCGTAATTTTCGCCATCCGGTGCTTCCCAGCTGCCCACCACATCCCCGGCCAACAGCTGTGACAGCGTGCTCCCCACCCGGTTGAGATCCACGCCCAGGCTGGCCGCCGCATCGCGGCGGATTTCCAGCTTGAGCGCCGGGTCGGCATCGGACAGGCTGCTTTGCAGATCGCCCACCCCTTTTACCGTTGCCAGCTGTTTGATCAGGGCCGTGGCTGCCGCATCCAGCTCGCTCAGATTACTGCCACGCAGGCCGATATTGATAGGTTTGCCCCCGGGGCCCGACTTGCCCATTTCTTCCAGCGACAGGATTTCCACCCCGGCGACCCGGCTGACGGCAGTGCGCGCCTGCTGCATCACACTGAACAGGCTGTGCTGGCGTGTGCTTTTGCTGCCCAGATCCACCACCAGCTGGCCATCGCTCTTGCCCGAGCCAAAGCTGCCGCTGCCGGCAGTCAGCTGAATGGACTGCACTGCTGGCAGCCGGCGCAGCAAGGCTTCCAGCTCGCGCCCCTTGCTGGCGGTGTAATCCAGCGCAGAACCGGGAGCCGTTTTGTACGATAGCGAAAACTTGCCCTTGTCCTCGCGTGGCATGAATTCGCCACCGATAAAGGGCAGCAGCATGCAGCTGCCCATCAGCAACAGCAGCGCGCCGCTCAGCACCGTCTTGCGATGGCGCAGCGTCCAGCTGATGGCCGTCACATAGTGCGTGGCCAGCCGGTCCAGCGAGCGTTCACAGCCATCCAGCAAGCGCCCTAGCGGGCCGCGATGGCGGTCGCCATGCTGATGCGGATCGGGCCAGATCGACGACAACATCGGGTCGAGGGTAAAGCTGACCAGCATGGAGATCAGCACCGCCACCGTGACGGTGAGGCCGAACTGGTGGAAAAACTTGCCGATGATGCCGCTCATGAAACCGACCGGCAAAAACACCGCCACCACGGTCAGCGTGGTGGCCAGCACGGCCAGGCCGATTTCATTGGTACCGTCCAGCGCCGCCTGATAATGGCTCTTGCCAAGGTGATGATGGCGCACGATGTTTTCGCGCACCACGATGGCGTCATCGATCAGCAGGCCGATGGACAGCGACAGCGCCATCAGCGTCATCAGGTTCAGGGTGAAGCCCAGTGCCTGCAGCGCAAACAGGGTGCCAATCAGCGCTACCGGCAGGGTAAGGCCGGTAATCACCGTGCTGCGCCAGCTCCCCAGAAACAGGAAGACGATGAGCACGGTCAGCGCCGCGCCCTCCAGCAAGCTGGCTTCGACATTGGCCAGCGACTTCTTGACGTCTTCCGACTTGTCGTAGGTAAAGCGCACCTGGGTGCCGGGCGGCAGCTGAGCTTGCAAGTGATGAATCACCTGCTTGACGCCATCGGCCACCTCCACCACATTGGCGCCGCGTGCCGCACGGATATCCATGCCGACGCCGGGCTTGCCGTCGATCAGCGCCAGGCTGTCCGCTTCGGCCTCGGCATCGCTGACACTGGCGATGTCGGACAGGCGAATGGGACTGCCATTGCGATAGCCGGTGACCAGGCTGGCAAAGTCGTCCGGTGACTTGAGTTTGCCGCTGACACGCACACTCAGCTCATTGCTGGCGGTGCTGACGGCGCCGGCCGGGTAGTCGCGGTTACCGGCGCGGATGGCATCGGCCACTTCCTGCAGCGACAGCCCGCTGGCTTCCAGCCGATAGGGATCGACGTCGATGCGGATCTGTCGCTTCACACCGCCCACCACCTTGGCCTCGCCCACCCCGGATACCGTCTGCAGCCGTTTTTTCAGCGTGTTTTCCAGCCAGGTGGTGAGGGTGCGCTGCGACACCTGGCTGGAGCTGAAGCTGACCGACAACAGCGGCTGGTCGTTGGGATTGAATTGCGATACCGATGGCGTGCTGATTTCACGACGGAAGCGGCCCTGTACCCCGCCCACCCGGTCGCGCACATCCTGCACGCCGATAGAGGGGTCTACCGTCAGCGCGAACTCCACCACGATGGTGGAGCTGCCTTCGAAGGAATAGGAACGGATATGCTTGACGCCATTGATGGTGTTGATGGCTTCTTCCAGCGGGCGGGTGACTTCGCTTTCCACCACCTCGGGCGAGGCGCCGCTGTACTGGGTGGTGATGACGGCAACCGGGAAGCGGATATCAGGCAGCTCCTCCACCGGCAGCCGCGACCAGGCAAACAGGCCCAGCACCAGCAAGGTCAGCATCAACACAGTGGCGAAGTAGGGATTGCGCACGCTGATACGGGTCAACCACATGGCAGCTCCTTACTTGAGGCCGGTCGGCAGGCTCACGGCATCGCCGGCCGCCACCCCCAGCAGTGCAGCGGACAGGACCAGCTGGCCGGGCTTCACCCCCTGCAGCGCCACCTTGCGTTCGGTCTGCGACCATAGCAGCACCTGCACAGGCCGCCGCTGCAGCCGGCCCTGCTCCACCAGCATGACCCAGGGCTTGCCCTGCAAGTCCTGCACTGCAGTCTGCGGCAGCACGACCTGCCCTTCCAGCTGGCGCAATACCACGCCGCCCTTGGCAAACTGCCCGGCCTTGAGCCGGCCGTCACGGTTGTCGACGCGAATATAAATCAGAAAACTGCGGGTGCCGCTTTGCGCCACCGGATTGACGCGCACCACGGCACCGCTCAATTCATCCGGCAGGCCTTCCACATTGAAGCGCGCCTGCTGGCCAGGCTGGATGCGGCCTATCCATTGCGCCGGCACTGTTGCGCTCAATTCCAGCACGCTGAGGTCGGCAATCGAAAACAAGCGGGCATTCTTGGCAGCGATTTCACCGGGGTTGATCTTGCGCTCATAAACCACGCCGGCAATCGGTGCACGCACCACGCTATCGGCCTGCAGTCGTCTTGCCCGGGCCAACTGGCTGATCTGCGCCTGCAATTCGCCCTGGCGCACGGTAAATTCGCTCTCGGCCTCGTCATAGGCCAGCTGGGAGATGAAACCCTTTTGCAGCAGCTCGTGCTGCTTGTCCAGCTTGATGCGCGCCAGCTTCAGCCGCGACTGGTTGCCGGCCAGCTGGGCCTGCTGCTCGCTGACCGACTGGTCCAGCGACTCGGAATCCAGCCGCGCCAGCTCCTGCCCCTGCCGCACGGACTCCCCCTCGCGCACCAGCACATCCTTGACTCTGGCCTCCACCTCGGCGGCAATGCTGCTACTTTTCAGCGCGGCCAGCGTGCCGGTAAACGGCAGCGCATCACGCAAGCTCGACAGCTGCGCAACCTCGACATCAGCACGCGCCAGTTCGCGTGCGCCCGCCACGGCGGCGGAGGCCGCCGTCTTGCCGCTGGCCGCCTCCTCCTCGTGCTTGCCACACCCGGCCAGCAGCGCCAACAGCATTCCCCATCCCAGCCAGCTTGCTTTCATCCGTTCTTGTCGTCCGTGTTCATGTCAAGGCGCAGCCGCCATCGACGGCGTCATGCCCTTGGGCAGCAGCATCCACATGCTGCCACTCTGTTTCATGCGGCCCGCATACATGCCGGCCTCGCTGCCATAACCCCAGAACAGGTCGGCACGCACCGCCCCGCGGATGGCGCTGCCAGTATCCTGCGCATGTACCAGCCGCGTCAGTGGTTGCTGGCTGAGCGGCCAGGTCGTTGCCAGATAAACCGGCGTACCCAACGGAATGTAATGCGGGTCGACCGCGATGCTGTAACCACCGGTCAGCGGCACCCCCAGCGCACCGGCCGGACCGCTGTCACCGCCGGGCAGGGTCTTGAAGAAGACATAGCTGGGATTAACCGCAAACAGCTCCTGCTGCCGGCCGGGGTTGGCCTTGATCCAGCCCTGTATGCCCTGCATCGAGGCGGCAGACAGCGTCAGCTCGCGTTTTTCCACCAGCCATTTGCCTATCGACTGATAGGCATAGCCATTCTGCTCGGCATAGCCGACGTGCAGGAAACTGCCGTCTTCCAGCTGAATACGGCCCGAGCCCTGCACCTGCAGGAAGAACAGCTCCACCGGGTCTTCCACCCATGCCAGCACCGGCGCGCTGGCCACACCCTTGCCCTGAGCTATCTCGGCCCGGGTGTAATACGGCAGCAGACGGTTACCCGCCAGCCGGCCCTTGAGCTTGTTGCTGCGGCTGTCGACGGGAAAATCCGCCGGATGGATTTCGATCTCGCCCGGCGCGGCCTCACTCTTGCCCGGCAGCAACTGCAGACGATTGCCACCCGCCTTGCGTGCCACCAGCACGCTGCGGCCATGCAGGGCAGACGGGTAATCCAGCACCAGCAGGTCGGCCGGCACCCCATATACCGGATATGGCGTGCGCTCGCTGCGGCTGCGGCTGCCATTGAGCAGGGGTTCGTAATAGCCGGTAATCAAGCCGCCGCTGCCGCTGCTATCGCGTACGGCCCAGGCATTGAAGCGGCTTTCAAAAAACTGCCGCGCCTGTGCGCCATCACCAGCGGGAATGCGTGCAGCATCGGCACAGATCGTCTGCCAGCCCGGCTTGCGCGCCGTCACCCTGCAGCTTTGCTGCAAGGCCGCCAGGGTGTCACCCATATTCTGCTGCTGCCAGGCCGGCAAGGCTGCCGGGCTCAGCAGGCCGCCATCGACTGGGCGCGGCGTGGTAGGCGTGGTGGAACAGGCTGCCAGCCACAATAGTGGCAGCAGCAACAACAATCGTTTCAGCATGGGCGGGAACTTGCGTAATTAAATATCAGGTTGGTGACAGGCTAGTGGCAGCCAGCCGCCATGTTACCGTGCGCGGCACCGCACTGCACGGCCGGGACTGGCCTCTGACCCGGGCCTGGCAGACGAGTTCGCCAAATGCACTATTTCATCGAGCCGCAACAAAACTGCAAACAAAGCTGGATAACATGTCGCCACAACACAGTCCACTGGCGATCCATGGCAATGGTCGGCCAGGCCATCACGCTGCTTGAAGCAAGGAGATAACCATGAAGCACCTTTTCGCTCGTTCCGCCCTGTTGGCAACCCTGGCCCTGAACATTGGCTTCGCCCCGCTCATGGCTCACGCCGAAGATGCCGTTCCCACTGACGAACAGCTGGCCACCAATGTGAAGAACGCTCTGGATGCCGATCCGGAACTGAAAGCACTGGACCTGCACGTTGTCAGCAAAAAGCAGGAAGTGACCATCGACGGCAAGATGACCGATGACCAGCAGATGTTCAAGGCTGGCGTCATCGCCGAGAAGGTGCCTGGCGTCAAGTTCGTCATCAACAATATGAATATGTAACTGCGCGGCCCGATCAGGGCCTTGCCTGCAGCCAGCGCCTCCGCCAGCCGGAGGCGTTTTCACATTTATCCCCAGTTCAGACTCTTCCCGGCAGAGGCCTGAATTTCCCTTACATACGGATGAATTGGCCAAGACGCTGCCCTTATTTGTCCTGGCACTCTGCCAGACCCGCCGTATTGCCCCGACATTCAGTACAGCAAGTGCGCAAGCTCACCGCCCGGGCTGGCAATAGCGCCGCTCATCTTGCCTGCAATTAAAAGAAAATACGTAAAAATAAACGCAAATTCACGTAAATAATCACTAACAACCCACCCTGCCCTGATGCATTGACGCTGACTCGCCTGCCTTAGCACACTCAGCCCGCCCAGCCTTCCGCCACTGCGGCAATGGCTAGTCCCGTCAATTATCAGGAAAACCCATGAACCCACGCATTCTGGCAGCAGGCCTGGCCTGCACCCTGCCCGCACTCGCTCTGGCCGATGTCTCCATATACGGCTCCGTGCGCGTTGGCATCAACAGCATAAAAAGTACCGATACCCACTACCGCCAGACCACCGGCGTCGACGACTACGGCAGCAAGATCGGCTTCAAGGGCCGTGAAGATCTGGGTAATGGCTTGCAGGCCATCTGGCAGGTAGAAACCGGCATGGCGGTGGATGGCCAGCCCGTCAGCGGCACCGGCAGTGGCCAGCTGGCCAACCGCATGAGCTTTGTCGGGCTGGAGGGCGGCTGGGGCAAATTGCGCGCCGGCTTTATCGATGATGTGCTGACTGATACCGAGTCCACCGACATCATGGCCAGCCCCCGTCGTGACGTGAATGGCGGCATCGCCTACCCGCTATACGAAGCCCGCGATATCTTCGGCAGCAACAACTACGGCGACAGCCGCGCCAAGAACAGCCTGCGCTACGACAGCCCGCGCCTGTACGGTATACAGGGCAGCCTGCAATACGGTGCCGGCGAAAAGCAGCAGGATGGCAAGAGCAGCGGCGACACCTGGGGCTTGCGCCTGACTTATGCCGACGAGGGCTACTTCGCCACTTACGCCTATCTGACCAAGCTCAACAGCATTGCCAGCAACAATAGCGGCGTACACCGACTGGAATTCGGCTACAACGCCAACAATCTGTCACTGGCCGCCACCCTGCAAAAGACCACGCTGTACGGCAATGCCCACAAGAATCTGGACAATAGCGACGACTTCGAGATTCCGGGAATTTGGGAAACCAGCATAAATCGGACCGGCAACAACAAGCTCACCAGCCAGGTGTATGCGCTGAGCGCCGCTTACCGCATGGGCAACTTCAAGCCGATGGCAGTGTATTCGCACCGCCGCCAGGTCAAGGTAGATGGCCAGAGCCTGAACTGGGGCGCCAATCAGTGGGCCATCGGCACCGAGTACTACCTGAGCAAAACCAGCTGGCTGCAAGCCGGCTATGGCCAGGTCAGACAAAACGCTGGCGGCCAGCGTGCACTGGGACTGGAGCAGCCGGATGCCAACACCAGCTGGCTGATGCTGCGCAAGGAGTTCTGAGCGCGCTCAATAGCTGCACATGAAAAAGCCCGCCGTTACGGCGGGCTTTTTTTGCCAGGATCGTTCGCTTACACCGCTTCCAGTGCCAGCAGCTCGGCCATGGTCTGACGGCGACGGATCAGTCGCGGCCCCGCCTCATCCAGCAATACCTCGGCCAGCAGCGGACGGCTATTGTAATTGGACGACATGGTGGCGCCGTAGGCACCGGCATCGTGGAACACCAGCCAGTCCCCCACAGCCGCCGGCGGCAGCTCGCGGCTTTCCACCACCCCGCCCTCCTGCTGGGTAAACACATCACCCGACTCGCACAAGGGGCCGGCCACCACGGTAGCGACCTTGCCGGTTTTCTCCTGACCACTGCGCTCCAGCACGGAAATTTCGTGGTAGCTGCCATAGAGCGAAGGGCGCATCAGGTCGTTGAAACCGGCATCCACCAGCACAAAATGCCGGCTGCCCATAGCCTTGACCGCACGCACTTCGGCAATCAACGCACCGGCCTCGGCCACCAGGAAGCGGCCCGGCTCGATTTCCAGGCGCACGGCATGGCCCAGCAGCTGTTCCACCTGCTTGCGAGCAGCGTCCCACAGCTGGAAATAATGCTCGGTATCGATACGGCTATCGCCATCGCGATAGGGAATGGACAGGCCACCACCAGCCGAAATGGCCTCGATATCCTGCCCCAGGCTGCGCACCAGCTCCACCATGGCACCGCATACCTGCTGCAGATGGCCATAATCCACCCCGGAGCCGATATGCATGTGGATGCCCACCAGCTTGAGGCCGAACTCGGCGATCACCGCCAGTGCCTGTTGCAGATCGGCATGCCAGATGCCGTGCTTGCTGTTTTCACCACCGGTATTGGTCTTGTGGCTGTGGCCATGGCCAAAACCGGGGTTGATGCGCAGCCACACCCGGTGACCCGGCGAGCGTTCGCCCAGCTGACGCAGCATGTCGATGCTGCCCGCATTCACCACGATGCGCTCGGCCACCACCTGCTCCAGCGTGGCGCGGTCCAGCACATCGGCGGTGAATACCACCTCGGACGGCTCGGCCGAAGCCAGGTCGTAACCCGCCTGGCGCGCACGCTCGATCTCGCCCAGCGACACCGCATCCACCATCACACCCTGCGCACGCATCAGGCGCAGGATATGGGTATTGGAATTGGCCTTCTGTGCATAGCGGATGACATCGAACTGCTTGAGCTGGGCAATGCGGGCGCGAATCACCGCGGCATCGTATATCCACAGCGGAGCGCCGAATTGTTCGGCCAGGGCGGCAAGTTGGGGGGCGGCAAAAGTTTTCATGGCATTCCATTCAATGATTGCCATGATACTGCCGCAGCCGGCGACTAAAATAAAATATCAATTTATCGCCAGGTCTTTCATTTATGATATGACCTACCCCGAGCAAACCGAGCCCTGTCATGTCCTTCAACCTGCGCCATGTGGAAATCTTCCACGCCATCATGACCACCGGCAGCGTCACCGAAGCCGCAGCCTTGCTCAACAGCTCGCAGCCCACCGTCAGCCGCGAACTGGCCAGACTGGAACAACTGAGCGGGCTCACCCTGTTCGAACGCGTGCGCGGCCGGCTGCGCCCCACCCTGCAAGCCTTGCAGCTGTTCGAAGAAGTCGAGCGTTCCTATCTGGGCCTGGAACGCATCGTCAGCACTGCGCAGGCACTGCGCCAGTTCGACCATGGCCAGTTGTCCATTGCCTGCCTGCCCATGTTCTCGCAGGCGGTGCTGCCCACGGTCTGCCAGCGTTTTCTGACGCGCTATCCCAAGGTCAGACTGAATATTGCACCGCAAGAATCGCCGCTGCTGGAAGAGTGGCTGGCCGCACAACGCCATGATCTGGGCCTGACCGAAAGCCAGCGCCAGCCTGCCGGCACCAGTCAGCAACAGGTGTTCTGCGCCGATGAAGTCGCGGTACTGCCCAGCGGCCACGCACTATGCAACAAGCCGGTGCTGGCGTTGGCCGATTTCACCGGCCAGCCCTTCATCAGCCTGTCGGCCAGCGACATCTACCGCCAGCAGCTGGACAGCCTGTTTGCCGAACAACAAGTACAGCGGCAACTGGTGCTGGAAACCCACAGCGCGGCCTCGGTGTGCAGCATGGTGCGGCAGGGCATAGGCATTGCCGTGGTCAATCCGCTCACCGCGCTGGAGTTCGCCAGCCAGGGCGTGGTGGTCAGAAAGCTTGCAGTTTCCCTGCCCTTCCGCGTACATCTGGTGCGGCCCTTGCACCGGCCCGCCTCCGCCCTGGTCGACAGCTTTGCCCAGCTGTTGCAGCAGGTACTGCAAGAGGTAAGCCAGCGCATGGCCAGCGTCGGCTAACCGCAGCGGGCAACAATGCTGCTACCGCATGCGGCCCCCTGTCCCCCCTTGTGCCATCGGCATCGGCTCGCCTTGCATCAGGTAAGCACGGCGATCTTGCTGGCCGCGCCAAGCTGCCATCCCTTTGCCTAGAGTCAAGCAATAGCCGAAGAAAAAATATGGCATTCGAATTTTTCGACTATACCGCTTAAAGAGACAATACCGGCCGGTGCCGGTTTGCGGCCCTAGTCTTGCCCATCTTCGCCGCGCAGCACACCGGACGGAAACATTGCTCAGGGAGCCCGTCATGCGCAACAACCAGCCTGTCACCCACCACGAGTTATTCCTGCATCCGCAGCGCCCCATCGTCACCAAGACCGACCTCAAGGGGGTGATCACCTATGCCAACCGTGCGTTTATCGATATCAGCGGTTTCAGCGAAAGCGAACTGATCGGTCAGCAACACAATGTGGTACGCCACCCCGACATGCCACCGGAAGCCTTTGATGACATGTGGCAAACCATCCAGGCCGGCCATCCCTGGCGCGGGCTGGTCAAGAATCGCAGCAAGCAGGGGGATTTTTACTGGGTGGATGCCTATGTCACCCCGATTCGCGAAAACGGGCAGGTCACCGGCTATATGTCGGTACGCAGCGCCCCGGACAAACAGCAATGCCAGCAGGCAGAACAGCTCTATGCTGATGTGCGTGCCAAGCGCGCCAGCTTTCCGGCCACACGCCAGCAGCAGTCACTGAGCATGCGGGCCCTGTTGTGGCTGGCCATGCTGCCGCCCATCATCGCCTTGCTGACGGAGTACATGCTGGCGCCAAGCATGCTGCGCCATTTTCTGAACAGCGCCAGCATCATCTGGCTGATTGGTGCTGCGCTGCTGATTTACCAGCGCCTGGCAGCGCCGCTGGAACTGGCGCAGCAAGGCCTGGCCAGATTGTCCGAAGGCAATTTCAAGGAGCCGATTGCACAACAGGGCTGCCAGGACATGCGCCAGATGCTGGAAATGCTGGAGACCATGCGCATCAATACCCGCGCCGTACTGGCCGACGTCGTGGTGGGGGCACACGATATCAGCCAGGCCGCCACCGCTACCCATACCGAGGCCAGTCAACTGCAGCAGCGCGGCGAACACACGCTGGCTGGCATCACCCGGGTGGCGGCGGCACTGGAACAGCTGTCGGTCTCGGTCAATGAGATCTCCATCACCACCCGCAGCGGCGCCGATCATGCCAGCACCGCCAACCAGCTGGCCGATCAGGGCGAGGACAAGATGCAGCAGACTCGCCAGGTCACGCGCGAGGTGATGGGAGAATTCCAGACCACGCGCGATGCCATTCTGGTCCTGGAAAAATCAGCCGAGGAAATCGGCTCGGTCACCTCGGTCATCAAGGAAATCGCCAACCAGACCAATCTGCTGGCCCTGAATGCAGCCATCGAAGCCGCCCGCGCCGGCGAGCAGGGCCGTGGTTTTGCCGTGGTGGCCGACGAAGTGCGCAAGCTGGCCGAGCGCACGGCGGGCAATACCCTGGAAATCGAACAATCCATCAATGTGCTGCATCAGCGCACGCACGAGGTATTGCAGAATGTGCATGCGGCACTGGAGCGGGT
>Ga0187842_1001010_pt1 | contig 13459 bp, 15 predicted proteins | sample SpaLakP09_SKY_41_FD_134514 | JGI IMG/M metagenome (GOLD analysis project Ga0187842, IMG submission 134514) | Oligotrophic lake water microbial communities from Sparkling Lake, Wisconsin, USA - SP09_SKY_41 | ecosystem: Environmental > Aquatic > Freshwater > Lake | place: USA: Sparkling Lake... | reverse complement strand
TCGCGCTGCGGGTCGGAGTCGGCCACGATGCCGCCACCGGCACGGAAGCGCAGCTGCTGCCCTTCCTGCATGAAAGTGCGGATCAGGATGTTCAGGTCCATGCTGCCATCGCGGTTGAGGTAGCCCAGGCTGCCGGTATAAGCGCGGCGTGCGCTGTTTTCCAGCTCGCGGATGATCTGCATGGTGCGCACTTTGGGGCAGCCGGTGATGGTGCCGCCGGGGAACAGGGCGCGGATGGTGTCCAGTGGCGAAACATCGTCACGCAGACGGCCACGGATATTGGATTCGATGTGATGAACATAGGCATAGCTTTCCACCGCCATCAGCTCGTTCACCTCGACCGTGCCGGGCTGGCTGATGCGCCCCAGATCGTTGCGCTCCAGATCGATCAGCATCACATGCTCGGCCCGTTCCTTGACGCTGGAAATCAGCCGCTGCTTGAGCGCGGCATCTTCGGCGGGGTCGGGCGAGCGTGGATGGGTGCCGGCAATCGGCCGGGTGTCGGCCCAGCCATCGCGTACCCGCAGCAGCCGCTCCGGCGAGGAGCTGACAATCTGCGCACTGCCAAAGTCGGCCAGCGCGGAAAACGGTGCCGGGTTGGCACGACGCAGGGCGGCAAACAGGTCTGGAGCCTGTACTTCTGTCCCCAGCTCGGCGCGCCAGCCACGCGAGATGTTCACCTGGAACACATCGCCTTCGTAAATGTAGTTTTTCAGCCGCAGTACCGCGTCGGTATACCAGTGCGGCGGGTCTTCCTCCAGCGCCTGCAGGTTGACCGCTTGCGGTACAAAGGCAGGAATGCTGCGAACCAGCTCGCTCAGCCGCTGCCAGTCGTCGGCGCTTTCCGCCACGATCCACGCGCTGTGCTCGCGGCGGTTGATCAGAATGGCGGCCGGTACCCTGGCCATGGCAGCCAGCGGGAAACTGTCCGGCAGCGCCTCCGCTACCCGGCTTTCAAACTGCGACAGCAAGTCGTAGCCCAGATAGAGGAAATGCCCGCCGACAAAGGGCAGACGGTGTGGATTGTCCACCACTTGCGGCTGAAACTGGCGCAGGGCCTCGACAAAAGCCTCGCCCTCACCGGCGTGGTACAGCGTGGTGCTCTGGGCGGCAAACAGCATGTCCCAGCCCTGCTCGCCGGAGGACATCAAGAGATAGGGGAAGTCGGCGCGACGCGCGGCATGCAGGGCCAGCAGGTCGGGCAGGAAGTCGAGTCGTTCGGTGAACATGCCAGATCCGGAAAGGCGGCACGAAGACGCCGCACAAATAAGAAAACCGCCGCGAGTGTATCGCAGCGGTTCGGGCTGTCAATCCATTTGCGCGCTGCACCGCAGTATGCGGCACGGCGCGTCAGGCATTACATGCGCTTGAATACCAAGGTGCCGTTGGTACCACCAAAGCCAAACGAGTTGGAAATGGCGATATCAATCTGCATGTCACGCGCGGTATTGGCCACGTAGTCCAGATCGCAACCGGATTCCACATCCTGCTCGTGCAGGTTGATGGTGGGTGGCGACACCTGGTTGTAAACAGCCAGGATGGAGTAAATGGCTTCCACACCACCCGCGCCGCCCAGCAAGTGGCCGGTCATCGACTTGGTCGAATTCACCACCAGCTTTTTGGCGTGGTCACCAAAGGCGATTTTCAGCGCATTGGTTTCGTTGGCATCCCCCAGCGGGGTGGAAGTACCGTGCGCATTCACATACTGCACCTGATCCGGATTGATCCGGGCGTCGCGCAGTGCATTCTGCACGCCGCGGGCCGGGCCTTCCGCACTCGGAGCGGTAATGTGGTGGGCATCGGAGCTCATGCCGAAGCCGATCAGTTCGGCATAGATACGGGCGCCGCGCTTGACCGCGTGCTCGTACTCTTCCAGCACCAGCACGCCAGCACCTTCGCCCATGACAAAGCCGTCACGGCCCTTGTCCCAGGGGCGGGACGCGGTTTCCGGATCGTCATTGCGGGTGGACAACGCCTTCATGGCGGCAAAACCGCCCATGCCCAGCTTGGAGATGGCACCTTCGGCACCACCGGCCACCATCACGTCGGCGTCGCCATACTGGATCATCCGCGCTGCATCACCGATGCAATGCGCACCGGTGGTGCAGGCAGACACGATGCCATACGAAGGGCCTTGATAGCCCTTCAGGATGGATACGTGGCCGGCGATCAGGTTGATCAGCGAACCCGGAATGAAGAAGGGGCCGATCTTGCGGGCACCGCCCTGCTGTACCGCTACGCCGGTTTCCTCGATCAGCGGCAAGCCGCCAATACCGGAACCGATGTTGACGCCAACGCGGGTCTTGTCCAGGTCGGCGACATCGTCCAGACCGGCATCGGCTACCGCTTGCAGCGCTGCTGCAATGCCGTAGTGGATGAACAGGTCGGAGCGACGGGCTTCCTTGGGCGAGATATACGCGCTGATGTCGAAGTCTTTGACTTCGCCGGCGATCTGGCAGTTGAGCTCGCTGGCATCAAAACGGGTTACTTTGCCGATGCCGCTCTTGCCGGCCAACAGATTGGCCCAGCCGGTAGCGACATCATTGCCGACCGGGGAAATGTGTCCCAGACCGGTTACTACAACTCTGCGTTTGGACACGAAGAATCTCCGTGAGAGGTGGGAGGCAGTCTCCCGATGATCCCACAAGGCCTGTTTGATCATTATTACAATCAAACGGGCGTTTGGAATCCTCTATAACAAAAGAACCTCTGCTGGCGAGCCAAGGCCGCACCGCGCAGAGGTCCTGTACAGGCCTGAAAATATTACTTGTTCAGGTGGGCGGTAACGTAATCCACGGCTTGCTGAACAGTGGTGATCTTTTCAGCTTCTTCGTCCGGGATTTCGCACTCGAACTCTTCTTCCAGAGCCATTACCAGCTCAACGGTGTCGAGGGAGTCAGCGCCCAGATCATCAACGAAGGACGATTCGATCTTGACTTCAGCTTCGTTTACGCCCAGTTGTTCGGCAACGATCTTTTTAACGCGCGCTTCGATGTTTTCCATTTGTCTAAACCCTTGACCTTTCTGATTCGGGATAACAAAACCCGTGTATTCTACAAAAAAAAATTAGAGCAGCCCACCTAAATCTTGTCTTTTGTTCGACAAGCTAGTTCAGGGCATGAACATGCCACCATTTACATGCAGTGTCTGACCGGTGATATAGGCTGCGCGGTCGGATGCCAGGAAGGATGTTGCATCGGCAATATCCTTGGCATCGCCCAGACGGCCCAGGGCAATTTGCCCCACCAGCGCCTCGCGCTGCGCTTCTGGCAGCGCGCGGGTCATGTCGGTATCGATAAAGCCCGGTGCCACGCAGTTGACCGTGATATTGCGGCTGCCAACTTCGCGTGCCATGGACTTGGTGAAGCCCATGATACCGGCTTTGGCTGCCGCATAGTTAGTCTGACCTGCATTGCCGGTAGCACCCACCACCGAGGCGATATTGATGATGCGGCCCCAGCGGGCCTTCATCATGCCGCGCAGCACGGCCTTGGATGCCTTGAACACCGACTTGAGGTTGGTGTCCATGATGGCATCCCAGTCGTCGTCCTTCATGCGCATCAACAGGCCATCGCGGGTGATACCAGCGTTGTTGACCAGAATGGCCACGCCGCCGAATTCCTTGTCGATGGCATCTACCAGCGCTTCGATGGCACCGTCTTCGGTCACGTTCAGCACGCGACCGGCACCACCGGCAGCCGCCAGACGTTCGTTGATGGCAGCAGCACCGGCTTCTGAGGTAGCAGTGCCGATGACAATGGCGCCCTCGGCTTGCAGCGCATCGGCAATGGCTGCGCCAATGCCGCGCGAAGCGCCGGTTACCAGGGCTACTTTGCCTTGCAGACTCATTTCGGATGTCTCCTTGTTATGGGCGTCAGCACGCGGCGGGCCGGCTGGCGACCCGCCACGGATATCATTGCAGTTCGGCCTTGGCCGTTTCCAGCGCAGCAGCGTCGGTCAGCGCCAGGCACTTGACGTTGCCGTCAATGCGCTTGGCCAGACCAGCCAGCACCTTGCCCGGGCCACACTCGGCCATGGTGACGATGCCATCGCCAGCCAGCTTCTGGATGGTTTCGGTCCAGCGCACCGGGCTGTACAGCTGGCGTACCAGTGCATCACGGATGTCGGCAGCGTCGCTGTAGCTGACTACGTCGGCATTGTGCAGCACCGGAATGGCCGGGGGATTGATGTGTACTTGCAGCAGGGCTTCGGCCAACTGCATGCCGGCCGGCTTCATCAGCGCACAGTGCGAAGGCACTGACACCGGCAGCGGCAGCGCACGCTTGGCACCACGGGCCTTGCAGGCTTCCATGGCACGCTCGACAGCCGCCTTGGAGCCGGCAATCACGACCTGGCCCGGCGAGTTGTAATTGACCGCTTCCACCACCTCGCCATTGGCCGCTTCGGCGCACGCAGCGCGCACTTCGTCATCGGACAGGTTGAGGATGGCCGCCATGGCCCCCTGCCCGGCCGGTACGGCGTTCTGCATGGCTTCGGCGCGCAGGCGCACCAGCTTGACGGCTTCGGCAAACGGCAGCGCGCCGGCAGCCACCAGCGCGGTGTATTCACCCAGGCTGTGGCCGGCAACAACAGCAGGTTGCTGGCCGCCGACTTCCTGCCAGGCCAGATACGTGGCCACACCGGCAGCCAGCATGATGGGCTGGGTATTGACGGTGGCATTGATGGCCTCGGCGGAATCCGCCTGCAACATGGCCCACAGGTCCACGCCCAGCGCGGTGGAGGCTTCTTCGAAGGTGTGCTTGACGACCGGCAGGTCGGCAAAGCCATCCATCATTTTCAGGCTTTGCGAGCCCTGACCGGGAAAGAGAAAGGCAAACGCCATAGACAGTCTCCGCAAATACGACGGAATAATAATCGACGGAAGGATGCGGCAAACCAGACCATTCTGCCAAGCACTCAGATCAAACGCCCATAAGAATGGGCGTCATCACATGCCAGGCATGCTATGGTCGTGACCGGCCTTCCGTCGCGAAGAATCAGTACTTCAGCAGTACGGCACCCCAGGCAAAGCCACCGCCAATCCCTTCCAGCAGAATGGTCTGGCCACGCTGGATGCGACCATCACGTACCGCATGGTCCAGCGCCAGCGGAATGGAGGCAGCCGAGGTATTGCCCTGTTGCGGCAATGTCACGATCACCCGCTCCATCGACATGCCCAGGTGTTTGGCCGTGGATTCGATAATGCGCAGATTGGCCTGATGCGGCACCAGCCAGTCGACTTGCGCCTTGTCCACGCCAGCCTCGGCCAGGGTGGTGGCAGCGATGTCGGACAAGGCCTTGACCGCAAACTTGAATACCGCCGGGCCGTCCATGTGCAAGAAGGGAATGCCCTGGATCTTGCCGCCGGAAATCTGCGCCGGGGTATTGAGGATGTCCTTGTAGCGGCCATCGGAGGCCAGCTTGGCATGCAGGATGCCCGGCTCGTCCGATGCGCCCAGCACGACCGCGCCCGCACCATCGCCAAACAGCACGCAGGTACGGCGGTCTTCCCAGTCCATCACGCGTGACATCACCTCGGCACCGACCACCAGCACTTTGCTGGCCATGCCGCCCTTGATGTAGTTGTGCGCGGTGGTAAGGGCAAACATGAAGCCGGCACACACCGCCTGCACGTCGAATGCGGCGCAGCCGTGAATACCCAGCTTTTCCTGCAACAGGCAGGCGGTGCTGGGGAAAATCATGTCAGGCGTGGTGGTGGCGACGATGATCAGATCGATCTCGCCCTTGTCGATGCCAGCGCTCTGGATCGCCGCCTCGGCGGCTTTCAGGGCCAGATCACTGGTGGTTTCTTCATCGGACACGATGTGGCGGGCGTGAATGCCAGTGCGCGAAACAATCCATTCGTCACTGGTTTCCACGCGCTCGGCCAGCATCGCATTCGTGAGCACATTGGATGGCAGATAACTACCAGTGCCTAGAATGCGGGAATGGGCCATGTATTAATCAGTTCGCTTCCGGCTCGGGCTGCTTGAGGTTGTTTAATTGGTGTGCAACCCGGTCGGTAATATGACCAATCACGTCGGAGCCGGCTTCCTCGCAAGCCTGTTCCAGCGCGAAACGGAATCCTACGGCATCAGTTCCGCCATGGCTTTTCACCACGATGCCGCGCAGGCCCAGCAGGCTGGCGCCATTGTAGCGACGCGGATCAACGCGGTTGCGGAAATGCTTGAGCACCGGCATGGCAGCCAGCGCGCACAGGCGGGTCCACCAGTTACGGGTGAATTCCTGCCGCAGGAAGTAGGCAATCATGTGCGCCAGCCCCTCGGCTGATTTGAGCGCCACATTGCCGGTAAAACCGTCGCAGACTACCACATCTACCGTGCCTTTGTAGACGTCGTTGCCTTCGACATTGCCGATGAAGTTCAGCTCGGACTGGCGCAGGTATTCGCCGGCGCGCTTGACGCTGTCGTTACCCTTGATGTCTTCCGAACCGATATTGAGCAGCCCGACACGCGGGTTGGCATTGCCGGTAATGCTGGATACCAGCTCCGAACCCATGATGCCGAACTGCAGGAGTTGTTCTGAGGTGCAATCGACGTTGGCGCCCAGGTCCAGCATGCAGGTGCTGCCCTTGACTGACGGCATCATCTTGGCGATGGCCGGTCGTTCGATGCCCGGAATGGTTTTGAGGACAAAGCGTGCAGTGGCCATCAGTGCGCCGGTATTGCCGGCAGACACGGCAGCTTGCGCTTCGCCTTCCTTGACCAGATTGATCGCCACCCGCATCGACGAATCTTTCTTGTTTTTCAGGGCCAGTTGCGGCGACTCGTCCATGCCTACCACTTGCGTGGCATGACGGATATGGACGCGCGAACGCGCAACACCCTGATGGCGGGACAATTCAGCCTCGATGGCTGCCTGGTCTCCGACAAGAATCAGATTGGCGTTGGGATGGTCTTGCAGGAATTGGATCGATGCTGGGACGGTGACCTTGAGGCCAACGTCACCGCCCATTGCATCAACCGCGACGGTGATAGTCATCAACGTTTACGGTAGTGAAACCTACCTGTTTTTATGAAGGTAAGTATTGGGTGAAAAAGGACGAATTATTCGCCTTTGGTCTTAACGACCTTGCGACCACGGTAGAAGCCGTTCGGGCTGATGTGGTGACGCAGGTGGGTTTCACCGGTCGTCGGCTCGCTAGCCAGCGACGGAGCGGTCAGAAAATCGTGTGCACGATGCATGCCGCGCTTGGACGGGGACTTTTTGTTCTGTTGAACAGCCATGTTCGACTCCTAGGAAAATCGCGTGTATTGATAATTCAAGACTTGGAGATCTTCAACGTGGCCAGCACCGCAAACGGATTGGGCTTGTCAGCCTTGGCACGCGTCAGAGCTTCCGAACCGCATTCGTCGTGTTTCGTCGAGTGCGGCAAGCCCATGATGATTTCGTCTTCGATCATTGCCACCACATCAAGCTCTTCCAGGGCGAGAATGGCGTCCAGCGTTTCGTCCAGTTCCACTGCTTCATCCAGCTTTTCCTGCCGGGTGAACAGGGTTACCACCACATCGGTGGCTACCTGGTAAGGCATGGCTTCCAGACAACGCTGGCAGCTTACCATTACGTCTGCATTCACCCGGAGGCGAAGGGACAAACGGGACGAACCATCACGAAAACCTTCCACGGTGTATTCCACCGTACCGGAGGTATCGGACAGGTCGCTGTGCACACGCTCGTCAAGTGCGCTGACGGGCATTTTGCCGGTCATTTCGCGGCCCTCACGGGCGAACTTGAGCGGGTCGATCAAAATCGGGTTAGACATAAACCCAGCATGATATAATCTGCCCCCCTGATTTGTCAAAATAATCAAGCAATACCATCATGCAGATCATACTGGCTTCCACCTCCCGTTATCGTCAGGAAATCATCAGCCGGCTGGGCCTCCCCTTCGAGGCAGTCGCTCCCGTTTGTGACGAAACACCCCTGCCCGGCGAAACCGCACTGGACACCGCCGTGCGCCTGGCGCGCAGCAAGGCCCAGTCGCTGGCTACCCGCTACCCTGCGGCCTTGATCATCGGCTCCGATCAGGTAGCCTTGCTCGACGGCCAGCAGATCGGCAAGCCTGGCTCCTTTGAAAAGGGTGTGGCCATGCTGCAATGGATGAGCGGCCGCACCGTGGTGTTTCACTCGGCGCTGGCGCTTTACAACAGTGCCAATGGTCGGCTACAGGAAACGGTGGGCATCACCCGCGTTACCTTGCGCCAGCTCAGCGAGCAGCAGATCCGCAATTATCTGACGCGCGAACCGGATGCCCTGCACTGCGCCGGTAGCGCCAAGAGCGAGGGCCTAGGCGGCGCACTGTTGCAAAAAGTGGAATCGGACGACCCCAATGCCCTGATCGGCGTGCCGCTGTTTGATCTGATCAGCATGCTGAATGCCGAAGGCGTGGAGATACTGTAATGAGTGGAAGCCTGTTTCTGATTCCCGCCCCGCTGGGCGATGAAAGCGTCGCCTGGCTGCCGGCAGCCGAGGCAGCCAAAGTGCTGCATATCCGCCACTTTGTGGTAGAGGCAGAGAAGACTGCCCGCAAGCACCTGAAAGCGCTGGGCGTCAGCACGCCGATTCGCGAGCTGGCAATGAGCACGCTGAATGAACACACCAAGCCGGCCGATGTGGCCGCCCTGCTCGCGCCGCTGCTGGCAGGCGAAGACGTGGGCCTGATTTCCGAAGCGGGCTGCCCGGCGGTGGCCGACCCCGGCGCACAGCTGGTGGCACTGGCGCATGAGCGTGGCATCCGCGTGGCGCCGCTGATCGGCCCTTCGTCCATTTTGCTGGCGCTGATGGCCTCCGGGGCCAATGGCCAGTGCTTTGCCTTTCATGGCTATCTGCCGGTGGATGCTGCAGAAAAGGCCAAGCTGGTAAAGGAGCTGGAGCAACGCTCGCGCCAGCGCAATGAGACCCAGGTGTTCATCGAAACGCCTTACCGCAACAATGCCCTGCTACAACAATTGCGCGAAACGCTCTCTCCCACCACCCGGCTGGCCGTGGCCTGCGACCTGACCCTGCCGACGGAAACCATTGTCAGTCGCCTGGTGAAGGACTGGCCGCAAGCTGCGCCAGACTTCCACAAGCGCCCGGCCATTTTCATTCTGCACGCTGCCTGAAAGGCCATCCCATGCCCAAGCTGCCGCCGCTGATCCACTCGCTGCTGGATACCGACCTGTACAAGTTCACCATGCTGCAGGCGATTCTGCACCAGTTTCCGGCAGCTTACGGGCAGTATGAATTCCGCTGCCGCAACCAGCCGGACTACCCGCTTTCCCAATTGCACAAGGACGTGGAAGCCCAGCTGGACTGGCTGTGCCAGCTACAGTTTACCCAGCCGGAACTGGCCTATCTGCGCAGCTTGCGTTTCATCAAGAGTGATTTTGTCGACTACCTGGAGCTGTTCCACCTGCAGCGCCGCTTTATCCGGGTGGAATGCGACGGCGACGCACTGAACATTCATATCGAAGGGCCGCTGGTCCAGGCCATGTTCTTTGAAATCTTCGTGCTGGCCATCGTCAACGAGCTGTATTTCCGCCGGCTGGACACCCCGCAGGTGCGCGAAGAAGGCCAGCGCCGGCTGGATGAGAAGATTGCCACCCTGCTGCGCTTCGAGGCGGAAGAAAGCGCCCAGCAGCGCTTCCCCCTGCTGATTTCGGATTTCGGCACCCGCCGCCGCTTCAGCCGCGAATGGCAGCAACAGGTGGTGGAGCAGCTCAATGCCGCCCTGCCCAAAGTATTCCGTGGCACCAGCAATGTGTGGCTGGCATGGAAGCTGGGCATCACCCCCATCGGCACCATGGCACACGAATTCTTCCAGGCATTCCAGGCCTTGGGCGTGCGCCTGCGCGATTTTCAGAATGCGGCACTGGAAGCCTGGGTACAGGAATACCGTGGCGACCTGGGCATCGCCCTCACCGATGTGGTGTGCATGGACGCCTTCCTGGCCGATTTCGACCTGTACTTCGCCAAGCTGTTCGACGGCCTGCGCCACGACAGCGGCGACCCGATCGAGTGGGCGGACAAGGCGATTGCCCACTACCGCAAGCTGCGCATCGACCCGGCCACCAAGATGCTCACTTTCAGCGACGGCCTGAGCGTGGACAAGGCATTGGAGCTGCACCGCCGCTACAGCCCGCATATTCAGGTGAGCTTTGGCATCGGCACCCACTTTACCAATGATATGGGGCTGGAGCCCTTGCAGATCGTGCTGAAACTGGTGAGCTGCAATGGTCAGCCGGTGGCCAAGCTGTCGGACAGCCCGGGCAAGACCATGTGCAGCGACCAGACCTTCCTCGCCTATCTGCGCCAGGTGTTCAAGGTGCCCCAACCGGACTGAGCCTCAGCCTTGCAGCAGTGCCAACAGGCGCTGCTGCGCATCCGCACTCAGACGCTCCCCTGCCAGTGCCACGGTGCGCTCGCCCAGAGCGCGGTAGGCCGGTTGCCAGTTTGCCGGCAGTACCGCCAGATGGCGCGCCACGGTAGCCACATCCCCCCGCACAATCGGCCCGGTCAGCGCGGCCTGCGGCCCCATGCTCAGCGCATTGGCCAGACTACCCTGCATCAACGGCCCCAGCAGGGCTGGCAACAGCTGTTCGTCCACGCCGCCTTGCCGCGCCAGCTGGCGGGCCATGTCCGTCAGCGTCACCAGATAATTGGATGCCACCGACAGGGCCGCGTGGTATGCCGCCTTACCACCCGGAGCCAGCGCAAACGGGCGTGCACCGATGGCGGCCGCAAAATCCCGCAGCGCCACGCATGCCGCCGCATCGCCCTCCAGCGCGCACATGGTGCCGGCAAATTGCTCGATCGCCCGCGCCGGGTCAGCAAAGGAAAACGCCGGATGCAGACTGGCGACATGCGCACCCGCCGCACGCAGCGGCGCCAGCAGTTCGGCTTCGGCAGCACCGCTGGCATGGAATACCACGCAACCGGGCCGCACCACACCGCTGGCCAGCAAGGCCTGCGCCACACCGGCAATGGCGTCGTCCGGTACCGTCAATAGCCACAAATCTGCTGGCTGCAAGCCGTCCAGCGCCAAACAGGCACGCCCGGCACCGATGAAATCCACCGCAACCGTGGCCGATGCAAGGCTGCGCGCCAGGCAATCCACCACCCGATAGGCCCCGCTGCCCACCGCCAGGCGGCCCAGGGTACGGCCCACGCGGCCGGCCCCGATGATGTTCAGACTCTGCATTCCAGACTCTTTCTTGACAGTCACAACGGCATGGCAGACCATGCCGCTACAATAATTTTGCTTAACAGCATTTTACTCGCCACGACCACACTCCCGGGGAGCCAGAGCCATGAAGCTGGTGATTTTTCTTGGCGTCATCGCCATCATCCTGTTTTATTTCATCACCCTGTACAACGCGCTGGTCAATCTCAAGCATACGGTGGCGCGCAGCTGGGCCAATATCGATGTACTGCTCAAGCAGCGCCACGACGAACTGCCCAAGCTGGTGGAAGTGTGCAAGCAGTATGCCCAGTTCGAGCAGCAGACCCTGAGCCGGGTGATGGAAGCGCGCGCCGGCGTGGCGCAATACGCCCAGAGCCGCAATATGGAAGGGCTGGGCCACGAAGAAGGCAAGCTGCGCGGACTGATCGGCCAGCTGCTGGCCGTGGCGGAGGCCTACCCCGAACTCAAGGCCGACCAGCAGTTTGCCCATTTGTCCGAGCGCATCAGCCAGCTGGAAGACAATATTGCCGACCGGCGCGAACTGTATAACGACGCAGTCAACCTGAACAATGTGCGCATCGAGCAATTTCCCGATGTGCTGATCGCCCGCCTGTTCAATTTCCCCAGCGCTCGCGCCCTGCAGTTTACCGCGGCAGAAAAGCGCGATGTCGATCTGCACCAGCTGTTTCAGCAGGGCTAAAGCATGCTGTGGCTCAGTTCACAGTGGACCCGCAGCGGTTGGGCTGCCTTCAGCCTGTATCCCCTGCTGGCTTTCATCGGCCTCAAGCTCGGTCTGCATTCTTTCCTGCATGGCGTACTCCCGGCACTGCTAGCCTGCGGGCTGATCGGCTGGTGGCTGAATTATCGCCGCTACCGGCTGATTGCCGACACGCCTACCGCCCATGCCGTTTCCGCGGCACTGGGCCATGTGGAATTGTGCGGCGTCGCCCGCAATCACCCACAGGCGGCCAATTACAGCCCCTACTCCGGCCGCCGCTGCGTCTGGTATCGCTGCTGGCGCTATGAAAATGACCGTCGCGGACTGAATGGCAGCACGCTGGATCTTTTCGAGCGTGGCAACAGCCTGCCCTCGCTGCCGGAAAACTCCGAACTTTCCTTCCTGCTGGTAGATGGCAAACAGGAGGTCATCATCAATCCGGAAGGGGCCGAGGTCATTGCTCCGCACCGCGAAAGCTGGCAGGAGGGCAAGGAAACGCTGGTAGAGGAATGGATAGCCGAAGGCGACCCGCTCTACGTGCTGGGCCAGTTGCAAAGTCACGGTGGCAGCCGGCCGGATCTGCAGAGTTTCCGCCAGGATGTCGGCGCCAAGCTGGCGGAATGGAAACAAGACCAGCCCGCCCTGCTGCGCCGCCACGACCTGGATGGCGACGGCAAGATCAGCGAACAGGAATGGCTGCTCGTGCGGGCAGCGGCCGAGCGCGAGGTGCGACAAAACTACCAGCAGCTGGCCAGCACACCAGCCACCCTGCACATCAGCAAACCGGATGACGGCAAGCCCTACCTGATCAACACCCTGCCACCACGGCAGGTAGCGCGCAGTTATCGCCTGCGCGCCTGGCTGCATGCGCTGGCAGCGCTACTCAGCTTCATCGCCTGGCTGCACAGCGGTCTGTCCGCCTAGTCAGGGCCATGCAATGGCCACAAGCAGCGCAGACTTTCACTGTGGCAAGTGCATGACAAGGCAATTCCACCTATCATTAGCCAGCCTGCATACCTCGCAGCGACAAGAGCGCCACAGCGCCGGGAGACACGCATGATCCGCCTGATTTATTCCAGCGCCCTCAACCCCGCCTATGCCGTGCAGGAACTGCACGGCCTGCTGGCCAGCTACCGGGCGCGCAACCAGCGCATGGGCATCAACAGCCTGCTGCTGCTGATGAACAAGGACTTCCTGCAAATGCTGGAAGGCGAAGAAGCAGCCATCGATGAACTGTATGCTTTCATCCAGCAAGACAAGCACCATTTGCAGCTGACCTTGCTGTCACGCGAAACGGTGAGCCAGCCCAGCTTTCCCAATCAGCCGCTGGTTTTCGTCGATACCGAGGAGCTGACACGCAAGCTGGGCCACCCGGTGCACCTGAGCAATATCGCGCCGCACGGCGAGCTGGACCATGCCGAACGCGCCAAGCGCTTTGTGCAGGAATTCATCAGCGGCAAATGGCACCACCATCTGCCCAATGGCCAGAACCCTCAGGTGGTTCATCGGCGCTGATCCGGCGCGCAAGAAAAAGGCTGCCGGATGGCAGCCTTTTT
>Ga0187842_1001006_pt1 | contig 13483 bp, 14 predicted proteins | sample SpaLakP09_SKY_41_FD_134514 | JGI IMG/M metagenome (GOLD analysis project Ga0187842, IMG submission 134514) | Oligotrophic lake water microbial communities from Sparkling Lake, Wisconsin, USA - SP09_SKY_41 | ecosystem: Environmental > Aquatic > Freshwater > Lake | place: USA: Sparkling Lake... | reverse complement strand
CTACTCGGTTAATCGCAACACCAGTCAACGACTTCCTTCTCAAAGGAAACGCAACAGTAGCCTGGTGCACTTAGACCTACAGAGTATATCCAAACCCAGTCTAGAAATGCACCAGCGATCGCCCACTGAGTGGATGCGATCGCTGATTTCGGGTTGGCTTGGAAGCCTTGAACTACATCGGCGAGTTGGGTCGCGGATCAGCGCCCCTCCCCAGCGGCGGCACGATCACTCGCAGCACGTCATCGATGCTGCGGTCGTTCATGTAGCCGTAGAGGTTGAGATCACCTTTTGCGAGAGCGCCCCCACCAAGGCGGATGCGACTTGCGCGCAAGAGATCCCAGCGATATCGCATGTCCCAGTCCTTGCACTTGTCCGACCACGCAAAGTTGCCAGAGCAGTAGGCTGAGCGGCGCTCGCACGTGTCCTCCGCAGTCACCGCTTCACGCAGCACCTGCAGATCTCGATTTCGAATCTTCAATTCCATGTCGTGCTCCATCAAGAAGTACGGACAGCCCCCCCTGGGGCGCTGCCCCATAGGGTTGAAATGAACTACTTTCGGTTTACGCAACACGCATCTTTCGATGCTGTGAATTGGCACGAAGGTGACGAGCCACACGCTGGCGCAATGCGTTCGCCTCCTGGCTCCGATAGGGCGCCAGTGCTCGGAACAGCGTCAAGCCGCTTGAGTCAGCCGAGCCATAGACCGTCACCATCCCACCCTGCAGCTCAGGAAGGTTCAGCAAGGATCGAGCAACGCGGAAGGTGTGGCAATGCACCCGGTAGACGGGGCGAAAGCGCCACTCCTCGAACGTCAGACCGTTTGAGACGCACGCCAATTTGGCAGCATTAGGTTTCATGAGAACTCTCCTAGAAAAAGGCGAGCCCTACCCCGGAAGGGAAAGGCCCGACCGGGGTTGAAATGAATAAAACCGAGGAACGAATCCCTCGTGGCTAATCGATCACCGGCTGGCCAACACCTGGAAGGGTGCTGGCCAGCCTCGGAGACCGTTAGATATCGAGCAACGCGAGTTGAGGACTAGCCTCAGTTGCCGATGCCGGCGACGCTTGCGCTGGGCCAGTGACTTGATGAACCACCTTGGGTATGCAAGACGCCCGAGCTGTGACGCCGAGCAACTCACCTACCGCTACAAATGGGTCGTAGCAGACGCTCTGCCCCATCAGTTCATGTCCAAGGGTCAGGCCCAGCCCCTCGATCAGCTGCAAAGGGATCCCCTTCATGCGCGCGTGCTCCACCAAGGTGAATTGGCGGAGCAACGCAGGATCATGAGGTGAACGCAACTTGGGGTCCGTCCCCCTCACGCGCGAGTACCCTTTAGTGATCGTGGGGCAAAAGGAACTGGCCGCAGTCAAGATTTGCATCTTGAAGTTGCTGTTCTCCTTTTCACGATCACGGATTTCCTTCTCAACAAGGTAGGACATGGTTGACCAGCGTTCGTCACCTTCAGGCACATCTTCCAACACCTCACCCACTTGACGTTCGACCTTTTCAGGTCGCCGAAGCAGAGAGAAGTCGAATTCGAGGCCTTCAGTGACAGCGACGATGCAAAGTCGTTGACGATGCTCCAGCACATTCCATTCCCCAGCATGGAGGACCGTCTCGTGCACCTGGTAGCCCAAGTCACGAAGTTGGTAGTTCAGTATGTGCTTTGACGCACTACTTCCCCATGCCGGCACGTTTTCGACGAGCAAAACGCAAGGCTGCACCTTGGCGACAATGGCCAGGAACGGAGCGATCAAATGACCAACCTCTGGGTGAGCTTCCGCATGCCCAGCACCGCGCTTGGCTCGTCCACTGCGAGACGCGCCCGAGCAAGGAATCCCGGCCTCCAATATCTCAACTTTGGGCAAATGGTCCATTGCCCAAACGTCAAAGGCCAACTCCTGCATTGGGGCGGCCAATGAGATGGTTTCCTCATCCCATGCGTCGTTGTGAGTCGATGCTTGGTCGAGGAGTTCTGGGCGAATGTCATTGGCGAACGCCAGCTTGGGCCGGAGGCCTGAAGCCTTCAAGCCCGTGTGCAACGCATGCGACAAGACACCGCCACCGTGAGAGATGGACCCCACAGTGATCGGAGCCCCAGAGGCCACTTTCGCCCGCAGGCGAGCCAAGCGCTCCTTCTTGCCCAACTCCACTGCCGAGGGCAGCATGATGATGCGCATCTTCTGCGTGATGATGCGCACCGAGTCGAAGCCCTCGAACACCGACAAGGCCTCAGCCGAGTTGATGTCAATGACAGGCTGCTCAACTTCGCCCTTCATCTTGCGCGACACCAGGCGAGAGCCATCAGCCGCGAGTTCCAAGATGAGCATGTTGCGTTCTACATCCTTGCGAACACAGAAGCGTTTGCCTGGCAAGAACCCCGCACGTGATGCCTGATGGCCCTGCAACCACAGGCGTGGACGCCCGCGATGCAACCCGATTTTCCGGGTTTCATATGCTTTCATGTAGACCTCCATTGGAGATGCGAAGCCAGCCCCCCATACGGGACCAGGCCCGCGTGGGTTAAAGATGAGTTCGCTTCAAGCCGCGACGCAGGCGGCTTCCCCCAGTGGCTTCACGAGAAAGCGCAGTGCTGAATCGATGTGCAGGTCATTGAGATAGGCGTAGAGATCAAGGTCACCCTTGACGCCAACGCCGTCCCCCAACTTCAGACGGGTCATCCACATCAGATCCCAGCGATAGCGCTTGTCCAGATCCCGAGTCAGTTCGGAACGTGGAAAGTCACCATTTCGGTATTTGGCTCGCAGCTCCTCTGTGTCGAAGGGGGCAACGGCCAAACGAAGAACTTCGAGGTCTTCGGGTTTGATTTTGAGAGTCATGACAGATCCAAAAAAACGCGAAGTCCACCCCCAACGGATGTGACCCCGCTGGGTTGAGAAATGCGGTAACCATTACGGCCAGCGCAAGGAAATAGCCCTGAATGGGCTCGTGATTTGCTGCGTTTTAACTCTGCAGCTAGAGCATCAACAACAGGCGTAGCCGGTTGAGTGAATACTGCTTTCCAAAGGGCCCCTCCTTGGAACCTTTGGAAAACCCACGCGCCAGCTGGCGCATGGATTCAGGAAGTGGTGATGCCTGCTGGCGCATCCAAGCAACCATGCAAAGCAAGTGCCTCTGTCGAAGATGAACTTCAACAAAATGCACTCGCTTGCAAGCTGCAGGATTACGCGCCCGCGACTTCACCAGCAGTCTGCTCAACAGCACCCTCAGCGGGATCTGTCTCGCTCTTGGATTCGACGGTGTTGCGAAGGCGCTTGGCCTTCAACTGTTCCGCCTCATCGAAGGCCTGCATCAATTGCATCAAAGTGGATGCATCGACAGACACGGCCTGGCCATCCAAGGTCTGGGCACCGCGTTCGCCCACCTGTTGGATGAGTTCAGCGATGTCCGCGCGCTGCTTGAGCCCTCCCACAAGAGAGCCCAATGACGAGTAGATCTGCTCAACGCTCTTGCGAGGAGGAATCCACCCACGAACCAGAGACGGCTTGACTTTGGTCTTACCGTGGCTTTTGGCGATTTCGAGCTTGCCCTTGAGGAACTCGGCCGCCTGATCGCCATGCTCACGAATGACCTCAACAGCCAGCGAAGCACCCACAGATCCGGCGAGAATCATCTTTTGGACTTCGCTCGTGGCCTCTGCCAGGACCAGCATGTCACGCACGTGCACCAGAGACTTATTGCGCTCTTTCGCAATTTCTTCCTCGGTCATGCCCATGCGGATCAGCTTCAGGTAGTTGCGACCAACACCCACAGCTGAGAGCTTCAAACCCTCTTGACTGCTCAATTGGCACATCACCCGATCGCGGTCATTGCCCCGGAAGGGGATGCACACGAGGTGCGGGATGGTCGCACCGCGCGAGATGGCCAGCAGGGCGCCACGCCTGCGCTGGTGACCCTCAACAATGATTTTTTTACCCGTGGTCGCTTCAACGCGCACCACCAACGGCGGCACAAACGCACCCGTAGCGTAAGCAAAGGCAAAGTCCTCAATTTGCTGGACAACCAGCGGATCCGAGTAGTCGCGCTCGTTGAAGCCCGGCTCCTCTTCCAGTTGCTCAGGGGGAACCTTGTACACATCGTCCTTCTTGACACCGGTCACAGCGGATTGGGCCGCTTGAGCCTTGAAGGAACCGAGGATCTTGGTCGTTGTTTCGTTCATGTCGTTTCTCCAAAAAAAGAAAAGCCATGGACGCACCATCCCACCATGGGATAGCGTGCCCATGATGGGGTTAAAAAATGATTTTTTGGCTTGCGCCAGGTTGAGAAGAACCAAGCTCGAAAGCTCAGCCAGATGGAGGGGATAGCCCTCTGTCCATTTGCCGAGACATCCACGAAAGCAAAGCGGACTCATCGTCCATCTGGCATTCGGGGGCTCGACACTTCCCTCACCGCTGCAGCTGCCATCAGGCCTTCAGGCCATCAGGAAACACTCGGTCAAGGTGAAGTTTTAACTACCGTTCAAGACGGCATTGCAACGCAACTCATGCAGGCGAACCAGCATTTCCGCGTCGGCACAGGCGTCCACCGGATCCCGGCGCTCGTCTTCCTCAATCCGCTTGCGCAGCGTGAAGGACGTGCTCGGGTCACTCAAAAGACGATTCTTGAGATCGTCGTATGTCTCGTCAAGGCTCATGAACTTCCTATGAAAGTCGAGCCGTCTCAAATCCCATCACGGGCTTGATCGAGCCCGTATGGGTGAATGAAAACCTCTGGAAGAGGTAAGTGTTTCTGCGGTTTCAACTCCGGCAGCTCGGAGCATCTCGAAGTGGATAACCACTCCGAAAAAAACTGGATTTCTAAAACGCTAGATCAAGCGCTTTAGGAATCCACCCCAGCCTGGAGGCTGGAGGGAATTTGTGACAGCGATGGTACACCAGTCCAATGCAGTTCGCACCCCGTGGATCACGGGATGGCGCTCGCGTTAGACAGCACCAGGGCCTTCAACCTTGATGATGTGCCAGGCGCTTTGGCCAGGTTTCTCACGCGCGTAAATCAACTGCTGGATAAGCAGCTCACGCACAAGAGACTCATCCCCGGCCTGCTTGGCTGAGAGCGTCAAAGATCCAACATTTGCAGATGTCAGGCCCAGGTGACGCTCAGGGCATTCAATGGGTCGGCTGAGCGTAGAACGGACCTTACCGATCCATTCAGCTGCGCTCAACTCCCCAGTTTTTCCCATGTTCTTCCAGACGGTGTTCCTACCCTCGAAATGTCGAGCCCAATCGATGGCATGAGCAATGACATCTTCGGACGATCCCAACACCGTGGCGCCCCAGCTGCGTGCTCGCTTCGCATTTGCACCACAGCCCGCGTAGCAGTTATTGGAACCGCTGAGGATGGCGAGGAGGAACAAATCAGAGGCAAGGTCGAATGGTGCCCCCGGGATACGGATGGCCTTCATTTCGTAGATGATGGTTGTGGACACGGCAACTCCTCAGGCAAACATATCGATGGTCTCGCCTGCCGGCGCGACTTGTCGAGAACTCGGGGTCACATTGACGTGAACCGTAGCGTTCAACGCTTCCAAAAATGCAAACGCTTCTGCGCAGTCCAGGCGAACCTGAACATGCAGCATGTCGCTGCCATGGTCCTGAATGGTGGGATGGATCCCCCAAACATGGTCGTGGTAGCCGCGAATGCGCTTTTCGTAGGCACGATCGACACTGATGTCGGCCAGCAGATCCATGGCCATGACGCCAAAGTCCTGAACCTTCAAGGATTCGTGGAACTTCAGATACGTCTCGGCCGAAACCCGCTTTCCGTTGAGCAGCCGCATGCCCGCCTCTGCTTCGAATACAGGCCCACTCCTGAAGGCAAGGAATTTCCTTGCAAGCTCCAGACGTGGTGCACGAAGCAAGCGCCAGCCATTCACTCCTACCGCCGTCTCTTCCAGCGCCAGCGTCAATGTGGCCGTGCTGAGAGACTTCACCAGGTACTGAATCCACTGGTCGCTCGACACACTCTGCGTAGACAGAGATGCCAACGACACCTTCATGTGCGACGTTTCATTGATTGGCATTTGATGCCCTCCTAAAGTCGGGGCACCTACCCCATGAGGGCAAGCACCCCATGGGTTAAAAAAAGTGATTTCAGCCCCTCGAAATGGGCGTCAATCAGCTTGAAGCAATCACTCGCTCAGGCTCAGAAAAGCATCGCACTGCTGTACGTAGCCATCCGAGTCGAAGCGTCCAGGGAAGTTGACCTTGCAGACACTCATCCCAAATGCAGCTTCTTGGCAGTTACTGCAGCCTGAGCACAAGTCGTCATCACTGATGGACTTGGGGCTCCCAGCACACGCGATTTCACAGATTTGATCCAGCATCGATTTCTCCGAAAGTTAGAGAGACCGCCCACATAGGGGCGTGCCTCTATGGGTTGGTCAATGCGGATTGTGCGGACCGCTCAGATGGGCATTGCTCGGATGGTCGATAGACCAACGGCCTGGGACCGTACCGAGTTTGCTCGCCTCAAGAACCGCCTGGTTGTAATCGGCAACCGCGATCGTGCGACCACGCTCAGCGACCATGTAGCACCCCCGGTTGCCGAAGCCACGTTTGACTGCGCTGCGGCTGTAGGGGAATGCATACGAGATGACGTGCTCGCGCACGTTGTGAGAAGTACCTTCAATCATTGCGATCTCCAAAGAAGACCAAGGCAACGATTTGCCCCAGGGGCAAAAAGTCGCCCCGAGGGTTGAGATAAAAAAGGCCATAGGGCCCCTGCTTGTTGTCGCTTGCCGGGTGGCGAGGGCGACTGCCTCATGAACCGAGCGCATTACGCAGCACGGGACAATTCTTGGTTTGCTGAAACGTCCTTGGATAGGCCAAGGGCGCTTGAGCAAACCCACCTCGACACCCTTTTGGGGGCGCGAGGTAGATTTATTTGGTCAGACTGTCATGGCCTCGTCAGATTGCTCTGATTCGTCCACCGCCGACATATCACCGGTACTCAGATCCAGCTCGGCATCGAGTTCGATTTGCCGCCGAAGCAACTCATCGAGGCGAGCCTGCTTGTCGAATGGGAGATCCAGCTCCGCTTTGAGGTCAATGACACGTTGGTGCAGGTACACCAAACGCTTCTTGGCTGCAGCTTGACAGGACTCCATCTCCGTGCGATGTGCACTGGCCAGGTCAAAGATGAACGAACCATTGGACACACGGCCCAGGTCGTAGTCTCCAACACGGATGCTCCAGCGCTCCTCCGAAGCTCGACTTGCTGTGATCTTGAAGCCTCGGATTTCTCCGACCTCCACGATCCACTCGCTCACCTGGCGCAGTGCTGCCGTCATCTCCTTCTGCGCCCGCTTGAGGTCGCTATAGGTCTTGGCAAGCACCTTCACCTTCATGTCGCCGGCAGCCATATCCCACTGCCGCAAATCCGCAGCAATGGTCCGAGCCTTGGCTTCAAAGAAACTGATGCTTTCAGGAATGCTATTCAGCTCACTCGTATTTCTACGCCGCTGAGTCATCCATCCCTGATGAACCACCGCCATCTTGGCCAACTCAGAATCCACCGCTGCTTTCTCAAGCACCTTCGGATTCCCAGAAGCCAACGCCTTGATTTCGGCGTAAGACAGCGCTGCCAATTCCGCTTCTTCCAATGTTCTCAAAACCCCCTCGCCCGTCATCACTTGCGCAATGAACTTAGCTTTCGAATTGAGGATCTGGTACATGTAAGCATCGAAACTGTTCTCAGTGATATAGGTGTAAATAAACACCTCAGAGAAGATATTTCCTTGACGGACGATCCTCCCATTACGTTGCTCTAAGTCCGAAGGTCTCCACGGGCTATCCAAGTGGTGCACAGCGATCAAACGCTCTTGCACATTGGTTCCAACACCCATTTTCTCCGTGCTCCCGATCAGGACGCGTATGACACCATTTCTGACGGCCTTGAACAAAGCATCCTTCAATGCATCTGTGCCAAAGTCGTGTATGAATGCAATTTCTTGCTCTGGTATCCCCATCTCAATCAATTTCGACCGCAAGTCATCGTAGGCATTGAACCCACCATCGCTACGCGGTGTACTGAGGTCACAGAAAACCAACTGTGCGCCCTTCACGTGCGCATATTCACGCCAGAGGCGATGAACATTGCTCGCACACTGGTGAATCTTTCCGCTCGCCTGAGGGCTAGCCATGGGATCCACCAATCGCAAGTCCAACGCTGCCTTGCGACCGTCTCCGGTCACCTTGAGCATGTTGTCCTTGCTGGAGGGCACAGCCCCGGACCGAACCTTAGACGCACGCTCCACTAGCCCTTCCACATAGCTGCGCAGCATCGGCGTGGACTTAACCACCACCGTCTGCATAGCCACCTTGGGGGTCGGCAGATCCAACATCTCAGGGGTTCGAATATCCGCGACCAGACGAAATATATTCATCAGGTCAGGCAGATTCACAAATCGAGCAAACCTTGCGCACATTCGATAACCAGAGCCATCAGGCGCCAACTCTAGAGCAGTAACCGATTCTCCGAAATTAGCAGCCCACGAATCGAAGCTTTCAATTTGATGCTCCTCCAGCGTTTCTTGCTGAAGAAACCTCATCATCGTATATGCCTCTGCGAGCGAGTTCGATATTGGCGTTGCCGTGCTAAAAGTCAGGCCTCTCATATCTCCACGCTTATGCATGATGCACCGCGTTTTGACAAAAAGGTCAAATGCCCTTTCTGAGCTACTATTCGGCAATCCAGCAACTCGGTCCATTTGAGTGAATCTCCAAAGGTTCTTAGCCCAATGGGCTTCGTCTACAAAGATCCAATCAAAACCCAACTCTTCGAATTTGAGCAACTCATCCTTTCGGCTAGATTTGCTCAACTTCTCAAGCTTGACCTTCCATATCTTCTTCGCTCTAGCCAACTGCTTAACGATCCGATTACCACGGCTGGTGGTATGCAGCTTGATGGCCATTTCTATTTTCTGCAATTCCTCCTGAATGTAGTGAATTAAATACTCATCACTGATCTTGATACTTTCAAAAGTACCTTGGGTCATGATCACTGCGTCCCAGTTGCCAGTGGCAATTCGGGACAACAGTAGCCGCCTGCGATCACCCTGCAGATCATCTTTCGATGCAGCGAGGATGTTTGCATTGGGATATGCCGCCATGAAATCGGATGCGAACTGATAGAGCATGTGACCAGGCACCACATAAAGCGGCTTACTGGCAACTCCGAGTCGCTTCAACTCCATACCGGCGATCACCATCTCAAGCGTCTTACCCGCACCGACCGCATGGGCCAGTAACGTGTTGTAGCTGCTTGAGACAACTCGCCATACCGCATCAAGCTGATGCGTGCGCGGCGTGTACACCTGTGACAGCCCAGGCAGCAGCAGGTGGGCCCCGTTGTATCGACGCGGGACGGTCGAATTGAACAACCCGTTGTACAGGGCCGCCAACTCTTGCGCACGCGCCTCATCGGACCAGAGCCACCGAACGAACTCGGTCTTCAGGTCGTGTTGCTTTTCTCGGGCCTCGATCGTGGCCTTCGAGTTCGCAACACGGGTGCCATCAGCCTTCGTGTCGTAGACCGTGGGTTTGCGCTGGTTCATCTCCAATTCGAAGAGATCCACAGCACACACCCGGTCAGTGCCATAGCGACCAGAGTTGATCAAATCTCCACTGTGGATCCACGGGGCATTCAAGCTCCATGCACCGACCAGTGACTCATAGGACAGCTTGAAGCCATCCCTTTTGAACAACTCACACAGGAACTGCTCGTAGACCCTTGCGGGGATCCACGTTGAGCCGACCCGTGCGGTGATGTCCGAGGGCCCAAGCAGAGCGGGCTGGACACCCTCAAGCGCCAGCACGTTGCGCGCGTAACGATCGCCACTTGATCTTGCGACCAACAGCTTGTCACGCACACGACCAGAGAGGTAGGCGTCCGCATGCTCCCAATGACCCGTCACCGGGTCTAGAAACACACGCCCACCCTCCTCCAGCTCTGACATCACCGCATCGACGTGCTTGCGCACCAATGCAGCAATTCGAGCTGGGTCAATGCGGCCGACCTCTCCCAGGCAGACCAGCATTGCATCCTCAACGGTCTCGCAGGACTGAACCTCTCTGACCATCCCTGCCGTCCTTCTTTCGAAGATCGCGGCCTTGGTGGCCATCTGCGCATCGTCATCCCAAACTTCCAGGGACAACAGCAGCGGCAGATCTGGATCGACCCTGAATGCGCGTCGATTGGCGGCTTCGTTGACATAGCCGCAATCTGCTACGAAGGTGTCATACGTCACGTTCAGCGCAGTCCGGTACACCGCCAGCACCGAATCATTCTCGCAGGTGATCTGGGCAGCAATGAGCTTTCGAGCAGCATCACGAACGCCGATCATGCCAACAGTCCGTTGAAGTGATTTTCCAGTCAGTCTGCACGGGATGGCTTGTGAGCCATTGACCTCGAAAACCTTCCCTTCGATCACCACAAGGCCTGGGCGACGATCCGTGGCGAGTTCGAGATCAGGATCTCGCTCCTCCTGTGCCAGGTCGCCTCCTTCCGCAGCATCCAGGTACACACCTTCCGGCGCCTGTTGGAGTCGCTCTTCAAGCGCCTCCTTCAGATCGCCTTCAAAGTGGCACTCGATGAACTTTCGATTTCCGGTGTTGCGAAACGAAAGCCCCCCGATCACGCTCTCCGGGTGAGCGACGAAACGCTCGTTCACGTATTGCCGGTCACTGCTGAAATAGTTACTTTTCTTCAGGATTGGCGACGCATACGGCACCGCGATGACATCGCGCCAGCCCGAGTTGCCTGCATCAGCGATCGCTTTCGCGTGCTTTTGCAAGATCAGGATGTCAGTCACCACCTCAGTCCCAGCAATGTCCTTAAAGGTCTTACTAGGAAGGCGGATCGCGGCGACCAGGGAGGCCTGACTTGCGAGGTACTCGCGCACCTTTGAGTCTGTGCCATCCATGGTGTAGCTCGATGTGATGAAGGCCACCAATCCACCAGGACGAACAACCTCAAGCGCTTTCGCGAAGAAGTAGTTGTGCACAGCGAAATCGGCGTACTGCACATTGCGAACCTCGCCGACCCTTTCAACCCCAAATGGAACATTGGAGATTGCGAGGTCATAGAAGTCCTTGGGCAGATGGGCCCGTTCGAACCCACCGTGGTGCACCATCACTCCGTATGGTTTGTAGAGCGCCTTGGCAATACGCGCGGGAATGGCATCGAGTTCGACGCCCGTGATCACGCTTTTCTGCGCGATCTCCTGCGGCATCGCCCCGAGAAAATACCCCACCCCCATTGATGGCTCGATGATGCGACCTCCTTTGAATCCCAGACGCGCAATCAGCCTCCACATCGCAGCAACCACCTCGAAAGGGGTGTAATGCGAGCTGGTCGTGCTTTCATGTGCGGCCTGATACTCAGCCGAGGTCAGCAATTCTTCGAGTTGCTTTACACGCGCCAGCCACCCAGTGTCAGACACGGCATGGTTGAACGCTTGCGGCAGACCACCCCAACCGGTAAATCGATTGAGGATTCCTCTCTCCCTCAATGATGGTGATCGGTTCTCCTCCTCCAACTTCCGCAAGGTGGTGATCGCCTGGATGTTGGCTTCGAATTTCGCGACAGGCCCCGAGAGGTCTGTGAAATCCGAGTCACTCAACATCGCCCAGGTGGGCTTGACTGGCACTACCAGCGATTCAGGTGTTGCAAGACCCAACGACGCTTGCGCATGTTCGATCGAAGCCTCAATTGAACCGACAGTGCCAAGCACTTGCAGCGGATCTTCATACGGCGCGAAGCCGGGAAGCCACATGCATGCTTCAGCAATTTCTTTGACTTTCATTTGGTGCCTTTGGGAAGACCCCGCAGACACCACTCCCATGCGGGTGGTGTCCCGCAGGGAGTTGAAAAGCCGCCAGTTGGCGGATCGTTTGCTACTTGATTTATCTCTGGCAGCTCAGAGCGATGTCACCGACGCATTACGCAGCGATGTCAAAAGCTAGCTTCTCAAAGAGCACGGAATGCCCTTTGAGAAACCACCTGGTGTTGCCAGGGTGGTTGAAGGTGGGTGGGTGGCACCAAAGGCCTGGCTACCCAGAGCCTGCCCGTGTAGGGCAGGCCAGGGGTTTAGTTGGACACCCCACCAAGAAGGTGGTGTGTCCAGCTCAAGCCAGCTTGTGAATGTTCACGGGCGCAGCGCTCAGCCACTCAGGCCCGAGTTGGTTACGGACCTGGCGCAGCAATGCCCCGTCACGCAAACGCTCATCTCGACCAGTTGTCCAAGCAGTCGAGAGCCGCTGCTTCCAGGTGCGACCATGGGCCGAAGCGAAACGCTTCAGGGCCTCTAGCTGCTCTTTGGTGGGCTGATCTTCTGCCGGATCAGTCGATTGATCGGCGGGGGCGAAAGTCACTTTTGACATGGAAACTCCAAGTGAAATAGCGGTCGCCCCCAGCGGGGGAAACCGCAGGGGTTAATGAATCGACCTGATTAGGTCAAGGGGTACAAAGCCATGCGAGACCGGACATCAGGGCAGAAGGTTGAACACCTCGCCAACATGGGGGCGTACAGGTGGCGCATTTTTTGAATGTGCTCTGCAGCAACTCTCTCTAGCGGCTTAACCCAAACGGATCCTTGGGATCAGCCCCCATGCCGAGGTTGATTCGGGCTTGCACAGCCGCTTTTCGGAAGGTATGGCGATTCATCTACTTTCTCCATGTGTTGACGGCACTCCAGGTCATGCCTGGAGTAGCGACCATTCATTACCGCATGCCCTTCTTGACGAGATCCCTCAAGATGGACTGCGCGTCACGAATATGGGGTGTGAGCATCTGCACGGCCAGCGCCAGCATTTGCGTTCGATGAGTGATGGTCGAGACCATGCCAGGTCCGAATAGGTAGCCCAAACGTCGATGCTGTTCCATGGCCGCAAGTAATGCGCCCTCAGCATCAATAAGATGGTTTCGCGCAACCAGCAGTGGGCACTGTTCAGGCGACTCGACAAGCAAGCCTGCGGCCTCACGGGCTTTGTTGCACTCGATGATGAATCGGGCGCGGTCCTCGTCGCCCAGAAGGTACGCCTGCGTCTCGTCCAGCACAACACGGGTGAGGAAAAACTGACGCAGCTCCTTTGCCGGGCGAGCCTGCATGTCGAGCAGGATCTTGCGCTGATAGCCCTGCACTACCGGCTCAATGAGCCGGATGTATGCATGCAGCGCCAATACCATTTCGGCCGCTGCGACCATCTCAGCGGTGATTGCACTTTTATCGTTCATGACTTCTCCATTTGAAATGGGAGCGGTCATGCCCCAAGGGCACGACGCCCCCTGGGGTTGATGTTGTTTACAAGGTCAGCGACCGGAAGGCGCTGATGAAATAGTGGCCAAGAAACTGACCACTAGTGCTGTAGGTTTCATAGACAGGGCGCAACGATTTCTGCAGCTGGCAATACGCCATCTGGAAAAGCTTCACCCGGACAGTTCCACCTTCGTTCACCTCAGCTG
>Ga0187842_1001003_pt1 | contig 13507 bp, 15 predicted proteins | sample SpaLakP09_SKY_41_FD_134514 | JGI IMG/M metagenome (GOLD analysis project Ga0187842, IMG submission 134514) | Oligotrophic lake water microbial communities from Sparkling Lake, Wisconsin, USA - SP09_SKY_41 | ecosystem: Environmental > Aquatic > Freshwater > Lake | place: USA: Sparkling Lake... | reverse complement strand
CGGCGGCCGCCGCGCTGCTCGCTGCCGTCCACATTCAGCACGCGGGCCCCGACGACCGTCGGGGTCGGCTGGCCACGGAAGGCGGTGACCAGGGCGGCAATGCAGCCCGGTTGCAGGTTGGCATCCGGGTTCAGGAAGATGATGTGTTCGCCGCGAGCAGCGCGCCCTCCCTTGTTGGCTCCGCGCGCGAAGCCGACATTGCCGTGGCCCTGTACCAGGATCACGCGCGGCTCGGTCCGGCCCAGGGCCCGCAGCATCTCGGCATCATGCGGCAACGAGCCGTTGTCGATGATGACGAATTCATCGACCAGGGGCTCATCCAGCACATGCCGGATGCTCTCGATCAGGGCCTTCCCCGTCCGGTACACGACCATGACGACCGATATGTTCGGACGCGCCGGGTGGGCCCCGGCGGCAAGGGTCGTGAAGGACGGGAGAATGCTGTTCATCAGGCCGGCGCGACCTCGGGTTCAGTCGGGGTCAGACCCCTGGCACGGGCCAGGTCGGGTGGGGTCGCTTCAGCCGACAGCACCCTGACCGCCTCGTCCAGCGACAGGATGTTCTGGCCTTCGCCACCGAGGCGGCGCAGGGCCACTTGACCTGTTTCAGCTTCCTTACGTCCGACCACGGCGATTACCGGCACCTTGGCGAGGCTGTGCTCGCGAATCTTGTAGTTGATCTTCTCATTTCGGAGATCGACCTCCGCGCGTATGCCGAGCGCTGTCAACCGCGAAACAACCTGACGCGCATAGTCGTCTGCGTCGGAGGTGATTGTCGCCACGACAACCTGGGTCGGCGCCAGCCAAAGCGGCAGGTGACCCGCAAAATTCTCCAGAAGGATGCCGATGAAGCGTTCAAACGAGCCCAGAATGGCGCGGTGAAGCATAACCGGGCGCTTCTTGGAGCCGTCCTCGGCCACATATTCGGCGTCCAGACGTTCCGGCAGCACGAAGTCCAGCTGCAGGGTGCCGCACTGCCAGACCCGGCCGATGGCGTCCTTCAGTGAGAATTCCAGCTTCGGGCCATAGAAGGCCCCTTCGCCCGGCTGGTCGACCAGACGTTCGCCGGCCGCTTCCGCAGCGGTCGCCAGGGCGTGTTCCGCCTTGTCCCAGATCTCGTCCGTGCCGGCGCGCAGGTCGGGACGGGTGGAGAACTTCACGTCGTGAAGCTGCATGCCGAGGTCGTTATAGACGCTGCGCAACAGCTCGATGAAGCGGGCGCTCTCCTCGGTCACCTGTTCTTCGCGGCAGAAGATGTGGGCGTCGTCCTGGGTGAAGGCCCGCACCCGCATGATGCCGTGCATGGCACCCGAGGGCTCGTAGCGGTGGCAGGCCCCGAACTCGGCCATGCGCAGGGGCAGTTCGCGGTAGCTCTTCTGGCCGATATTGAAGATCTGGATGTGGCCGGGGCAGTTCATCGGCTTGACGGCCAGGACCTCGCCCTCAGCGCTTTCGCACATGAACATGGCATGGCCGAACTTCTCGGCGTGGCCCGAACGCTCCCAAAGGCTGCGGTCGAGGATCTGCGGGGTCTTGACCTCCTGGTAGCCGGCCGCGTCAAGACGGCGGCGCATATAGTCCTCAAGGGCGCGATACAGCGTCCAGCCCTTGGGGTGCCAGAAGATCATGCCCTTTCCCTCTTCCTGGATGTGGAAGAGGTTCATGGTCCGGCCCAGCTTGCGGTGGTCGCGCTTCTCGGCTTCCTCGATGCGCAGCAGATGGGCCGCGAGGTCGGCCTCGGACGCCCAGGAGGTGCCGTAGATGCGCTGCAGCTGGGCATTGTTCTGGTCGCCGCGCCAGTAGGCCCCGGCCAGCTTGGTCAGTTTGAACGCCTTGCCTACTGCCTTGGTCGACGGCAGGTGAGGCCCGCGGCACAGGTCCTTCCAGCTGTCGCCCTGGTGATAGACGGTGATCGTGTCACTGGCCGGCAGATCCCGGATGATCTGGGCCTTGTAGGCTTCGCCCAGGGCCTCGAAGTCGGCGATGGCGGCGTCGCGGTCGACTTCCTCGCGGCGGATCTTCTCGTCGCGATCGACGATCTGGCGCATCCGCTCCTCGATCTTCGGCAGATCGTCGAGGCTGAACGGCTCGTCGCGGGCGAAGTCGTAATAGAAGCCGTCCTCGACGTTCGGACCGATCGTCACCTGGGTGCCGGGGAACAGCTCCTGGACGGCCTGGGCCAGAACGTGGGCGGTGTCGTGGCGGATCACCTCAAGCGCATCGGGCGCATCGCGCGTGATGATCTCGATCCGGCGCGCGCCGGTCAGCAGGTCGGCCGTCAACGGCCGGTCAAGGTCCAGCAGGACGCCGTCCAGCTTGATCAGCAGGGCCTTCTTTTCGAGCGACTTGGAGATGGCCGCAGCGACGTCGCGGCCGCTCGAACCGGCCGGATACTGGCGGGAAGAGCCATCAGGGAAAATCAGGTCGATCATTCTTTACATATCCACTTTCGTGGCTGGTCGCGCGGCGGAGGCGGGTCGTAGCCCGATCCTCCAAACGGATTGCAGCGGCAAATCCGTTGCAACGCCAGCCAGGACCCCTTGGCGGGTCCGTGATCCTTAAGCGCCTGCGCTGCGTACTCCGAACAACTCGGCAGAAAGCGGCACTGACGCCCGATGAGGGGCGAGAGCGTCAACTTGTAGGCCCGGAGGCCGAGGTCGACGGTGCGTTCGTAGAGGGTCATGCCGGCGAAGCGCTTGATTCCTGAGCATTATCGCACCTGCGAAAAGCCCGGATCAAGCGGTGCCGACGCTGCTAGTTCGCGTTTCCGAGGCGGCTGTTGCCCGGGAGACAGCCTCGACCGCAGCCTCGAACGCCAGAAGCGTCGAGGCATGGCGGGCGGGATAGTCCTTGACCGGCTCCAGCACGGCGAGCTCCGCAAACCGGCCAGCAGGAGGCGGACCGTTCGCCTTCAGCATAGCTCGCAAGGCGTCACGCGCCAACTCGATCTCCGCCAGATCGGCACCGATCACATGTGCGCCCAGCACAGCGGCCGATGCCTGTCCCAGGGCGCAGGCCGAAACCTCCTGGGCAAAGTCGCTGACGCGGCCGTCGGACAGGGCGACATCGACGATGATCCGGCTGCCACACAGCTTGGAGGATTTCTCCGACGTTCCCGTCGGGACGGCCAGGCGGCCGGTCCGGGGAATGTTGGCGACCAGGGTCAGGATCCGGCTGCTGTAGAGCGCATCGATCATGGGCTTGCCGGGGCGCCGGCCTGACGCGCGGCCCAGACCGTTTCGGCATGATCCCGCAGGGCTTCGCCCATCTGGGTGAAGGCGGCGCGCAGTTTCCGGCGCTCGTCCCGGCTGACCCAGCGGACCAGAAGCCCCATGAACAGCTCGCCGTTGGAGAAGGTCGAGCTGGCCGGGCCCATGTTCTCGATCTCAAGATAGCGGATGGCGGTGACAAAGCCGCCCAGGCGGCTGGTACGCCAGTGCAGCTGTTCGTACGGAACCCAATCCTGGACCACGGGCTGGATCACCCGGACCGGCTCGCCGGGCAGGGCGTGATGCACGGTCAGCGGCGTGCCGATCTTCATCTGACCCTCGGCCAGGGGATGGATCGGGTTCCAGTCGCCCCAGCTCGAAAAATCCGAGACGATCTCCCAGACCAGCTCGGCCGGGGCCTGGATGCCAATGCGATGTTCGACGGCTCTTTGCATGGCGGGTTTCTAGCATTGGCGACGGGTCGATTTAAACCCGTAAATCTCGTGAGGGCGGACCTGTCCGGCGCTATCGCGTCGCGCCGGGCTTCCACAGCACGTCGGCGGCACCCTTGTCATTGGCCCAGCGGGCGGCGACGAACAGCAGGTCGGAGAGGCGGTTGAGATATTTCAGGGCCGGCTGGCTGACGATCTCGCCCTCGGTCTGCGACAGCAGCACGACCGAACGCTCGGCGCGACGGCAGACCGTGCGGGCCACGTGCAGCGCCGCCGAGGCGGGCGAGCCGGCCGGCAGCACGAAAGAGGTCAGGGCCGACAGGTCGCCGTTCAGCCGGTCGATCTCGGCCTCGAGGCGGTCAACCTGGCTCTCGATGATTCGCAGGGGTTCCCAGGCGGGCTTTTCATGCTGTTCCGGCGTCGCCAGGTCGGCGCCGAGGTCGAACAGGTCATTCTGGATGCGCTCCAGCAGGGCGTCGAGCTGTGGATCGGCTGCGGTGTGTTGTCGCGCCACGCCGATGAAGGCGTTGGTTTCGTCCACCCCGCCATAGGCGTCGACCCGTAGAGAAGCCTTGCTGACCGGGGCTCCTGTGGCCAGCCGGGTGGAGCCGCCGTCGCCGGTGCGCGTGTAGATGGTGTTGAGCGTGACCATGGGTCGCGGACCTGCGTTATCGAAGTCTAGCGCGTGCGCCACCAGAATGCGGCCACCAGCTCGATGATCGCGATGAATTGCAGAACCACACGCAGCCGCATCAGCCTGTTGGAGTAGGAGCGGCCGAAATCTCCGCCCCGAAACAGGGCAAAAAGCCCAAAGCCGAGCGCTGACAGAACAGCCAGCAGGGCAGCGGGAACGAGAACGGCGAACAGAGTGTCCATGGGCGGAAGATAGGGATTTGCGACCCGGAAGACCAGACCCCTGCCTCGGCCATCCGCTTCAGGTCGCCGATTCTGTTCGTCGAGCAGGTTCGTTGAGTGCATTTGTCGCAGAGACTTAGGGTAAACGCTGTCATAGATAACGGCTCAGCCGATGTTCGTTGATTTCGGTTATTTTTGTGTCTTGCAATCGCTTTCAGGGGCGGATATGTCCCGCGCCCCAGTTTCGAAGTATGCGTTCGTTGAACATGATCACCCTCCTCACCGCAGATCGTTCAGCGCTTCATCCCTAGCGGGGAGGCAGGAGAAAAAAGCATGGCGCTAAACGCCAACGCCGCCGCGTTCTCCGCGTCCGAACGCGAAGACGCCATGGCGGAAGTCCGCCAGTTGATCACGGACCTGCGCGACGCTGCGCAGGATGGCCGCCAGCTGGCGCGCCGTTATGCCGACGTCCTGCAAAACGTCGTCGATGAGTATTGTAACGAGTTCGAGAAACGCGCTGAAGCCGCCCTCGCTCGTCTGGAGGCCGCTGCATGAGCTTTGTATCCCTGAACATCGAGTCCCCGTCCGAGTCGCCCCTGAAGGTGACGCGCCGGGCCCTGGCCAAGCAGCGCACCCGCGAGCGGGTCCTTGCAGCCGCCCGCCGCCTGTTCACCGAGCGGGGCTATGAGGGCGCGACGATCCGCGATATCGCCCAGGCCGCCGGCATGTCGACCGGGGCCGTGTTCGCCAGCTTCGCCGACAAGTCCGAGCTGTTCGACGAGATCCTGACGGCGGACTATGAAGTCCTCTACGCCCAGATGGTTCAGGCCGCCCGTTCGGCGACGACCGTCGATGCGGCCCTGCTGGGCCTGTTCGGCGTCGCCTACAGCTTCCATCTCGAGCAACTGCCGCTGCTGCGCGCCAGCATCGCGGTCTCGTGGACGCGTAACGAGGCCGCCGAGCGTCGCTCGCGCACCGACCTCAAGCACATCTTCCGCCTGATCGGTGAAGTCACCCAGCGCGGCATCGACCAGGGCCAGCTGAAGTCCGGTATCGATGCAAAGCTGTTGGCTGAAATCACCTGGGACGTGTATGTCGCCAACTACCGCCGCGCGGTGTTCGACGGCTGGACGACGGACGCACTGCTGGCGCGTCTTGCAGAGCAACTGAAGGTCATATTCGCAGGCGCTCGCGCCTGATCGGGTCGCGCCCCGGGGGTGGGGCGTCCCTGACAATCTGACAAACGCAGGCGTGTTCGAGGGGGGCGGGCTTGGGCGTACGGGACGATCAGAAACTGGCGACGCGCGAGAAGGTTCTTCTCGCCGCGCGCGACCTGTTCAACGACATCGGCTACGAGGAGACCACCATCCGTGCCATTGCGGAACGGGCGGGGGTCTCGGTCGGCAGCGTCTTCACGACCTTCGCCTCCAAGGCTGAAGTCCTGAGCCATGTCATGGGCCACCGCCTCGGCGAGCTCTATACCGAGTTCGACCGGGTGGCTCCGTACCTGCGCGGCACCACGGCCGACCGGCTCAGCTCGATCTTCGCCATCCACTACGAGTTTGAGACCCGGCGGGTGAAGCTGTTCCTCGCCCATATCGCGGCGTCGTTCAGCCCGAGCAACGAGCCGGACGTCACACCGTTCGGCCGCAATCCCCGCCTGTCGCAGATGCTGTTCGACGTCCTGCAGGACGGGGTCGACCGGGGCGAACTCCGTCCGGACCTGAACCTCGCCGATGTCGTCGACGTCCTGAAGGCCACCTATGCCTGGAACTACCGGCAGGCCGCGGCCGCCGGCGGGGTCGGGGATGCCCCGGCCATGACCGCGGCGATGGAACGGCAGATCGCCGTCATCGCCAACGGCTGGAAGGCGGCCTGACCGGCTATTTCCGGGTCAGTCTCAGGTCCTGGTAGTCATACGAAAAGTCCGCCAGCGGCGACACGGCCCGCACCAGGGCCGATACGGCGACGCCGTCCTTGATGTCGAAGGTGAAGAAGGCGTCCTCCTGGGTGCGGTCATCGAACACCGTCTGGAAAGTCTCGCGGTCGAACGGCAGCAGCTTGCCGCGCAGCGCCGGGGTCTTGTCGAACGAGACGTGCAGGCCCTTGGCCTTGCCCTTGCCAGTCTCGCTGATCGTCACCGTGCCGTACCAAGGGTCGGTATAGACGCCGGCATAGGCGGCCAGCGGCAGGGCCGGTTTGGTCCCGGCCCCCTTGGGCGTGATGGCGGCCGCAGCGTCCTTGACGGTCTGGGCGTCGTTCTGGGCCTGGACGCGCTGGCTGGAGGCGATCCAGTCGAAGTCACTTTTGCCCTGCAGCCGGTCCGGACCACCGTAGCGCAGGGCCCGCAGCACCGGGTTTTCCTCGGCATTGGTCATGACCATGATCCCCGACTTCCGGCCGGGCAGCAGGCCGGTATAGGAGATGAAGCCCGCCAGGCCGCCGGTGTGCCAAAGCAGCCGCTCGCCGCGATGGTCCTGCACGAACCAGCCCAGGGCATAGGCCTGCATGGACGGCCGCACCGGGTTTTCCGCCGTCGGACCGTCCGAGGATGTGGTGATGGTCTGCGGCTTCCACATCTCGCGGGCCGAGGCCTCGGTCCACAGGCGCTGGCCGTCGGGCAGGGCCCCCAGGGCCAGTTGCACCTGCATCCATTTGGCGATGTCGGTGGCGGTGGTATTGACCCCGCCGGCAGCGGCGGCGGAATCGAAGCTGCCGTCGAAGGGCAGGACGGTCTGGGGGCCCAGGCCCCGGACCGGCGGTCCCATGCGGCAGTGGGGCTCGGCCCGCCGGCTGCGATCGACCTTGGAGGGCATGGGCACGGTGTCCTTCATGCCCAGGGGATCGAAGATCCGGGTCTGGATGAAGTCTTCCCACGGCTTGCCGGTGACGGCCGCGATCACCTCGCCGGCGGCGACATAGAGCACGTTGTCATAGGCATAGCCGCCGCGGAACTGTCCGCCGATCGGCAGGTATTTCAGGCCGGCGACGATGTCGGCACGGCTGTGGGTCGGGGCGGGCCAGATCATCAGGTCGCCGGCCCCCAGCGTCAGGCCGCTGCGATGCACCAGCAGGTCGCGGACGGTCATCAGCCTGGTGACGACCGGGTCGCTCATCTGGAAATCAGGCAGGTAGCGGGTGACCGGGGCGTCCCACTCGACCTTGCCGGCCTCGACCAGCATGGCGAGCGCGGCGGCGGTCATGGCCTTGGTGTTGGAGGCGATGCCGAAGATGGTGTTCCCGTCGCAGGGTGTCGGGGCACCCAGACGTTTGACGCCGTAGCCTTTTGCCAGGGTGATCTGGCCGTTCTCGACCACGGCGATGCCCAGGCCCGGCTGGTCGGGGAAGGCGGCCATCACCTGCTGGGCGTAGAGGTCGACGGCGGCGGCGACCGAGCCGGTCTCGCGGGCTTTCGCCGACGTGCCGAACGCCGCCAGCCCTGTCGTTGCCAGCGCGGAAAGAAGGGCGGTGCGGCGGGTGGTGGCGATCATCGGGCGTCCCTGGCGTGAGGGGCGAAGGCTAGGCCGATGCCCGTACCGGCCGCAAGGGGTCGTGGTCTTCGCCCATCCCGACAGGCGCCGGGATGGGCGATCCTGACTTCAGTTCCCGCCGTCCAGCAGGCGCCGGGCGATGACCTGGGCCTGGATCTCGCCTGCACCCTCGAAGATGTTGAGGATGCGGGCATCGGCCAGGATGCGGCTGATGGCATATTCGGTAGCAAAGCCGTTGCCGCCGTGGATCTGCAGGGCGTTGTCGGCAGCGGCCCAGGCCACGCGGGCGGCGATCAGCTTGGCCATTCCGGCCTCGATGTCGCAGCGCTTGTCCTCGTCCTTCTGGGCGGCGGCGAAATAGGTCAGCTGGCGCACGCCCATGATCTCGGCCGCCATCATGGCCAGCTTGTTGGCCACGCGCGGGAATTCGAAGATCGGCTGGCCGAACTGCTTGCGGTCCAGGGCGTAGGACAGCCCCACCTCCATCGCCGCCTGGGCGACGCCGACGGCGCGGGCGGCGGTCTGGATGCGGGCGCTTTCGAAGGTGGCCATCAGCTGCTTGAAGCCCTGGCCCTCGACCCCGCCCAGCAGGTTCTCCTTCGGCACGGTGAAGCCGTCGAAGCCCAGCTCGTATTCCTTCATGCCGCGATAGCCGATGACGCCGATCTCGCCGCCGCTCATGCCGTCGGCGGGGAAGTCGTTGCCCTCGACGCCGCGCGGCTTGGGGGCCAGCAGCATCGACAGGCCGCGATAGTCGGTGGTCTCGGGATCGGTGCGGACCAGCAGGGTCATGACGTCGGCGCGGGCCGCGTGGGTGATCCAGGTCTTGTTGCCGGTGACGACATAGGTGTCGCCGTCCAGCACGCCGCGGGTGCGCAGGGCCCCCAGGTCGCTGCCGGTATTGGGCTCGGTGAACACGGCGGTCGGCAGGATTTCGGCGCTGGCGATCTTGGGCAGCCAGTACTGCTTCTGCGCCTCGGTGCCACCGGTCAGGATCAGCTCGCCGGCGATTTCCGAACGGGTGGCCAGGGAGCCGACGCCGATCCAGGCGCGCGACAGCTCTTCGGAGACCACGCACATGGCGGTCTTGCCCATGCCGCTGCCGCCGTATTCCTCGGGGATGGTCAGGCCGAACACGCCCAGGGCGCCCAGTTCTTCCACCAGCTCCAGCGGGATCAGCTCGTCCTTCAGGTGCCATTCGTGGGCGAAGGGGGTGACCTTCTCCTCGGCAAAGGCGTGGAACTGGTCGCGGATCATCTCGAAGGTTTCGTCCAGCCCGGTGTTTTCCAGGGTGGGACGGCCGCGCGCCTCGGCCAGACGCTTGGCGATCGCGCTCTTCACGGCCTGGCCGCCGCCCTTGGTCATCAGGGTGACCAGGGCCGGGGCGAACAGCAGGTTCATGACGCCGCGATCATCGGTCAGGTCGACCGGACGGATCATCTCGCCCTGGTTCATGGCGATGCCGCCGACCATCTGGGTGGCGTATTCGGCAAACAGCAGCTGGGCCAGCAGGGCTTCGATCTCGGTGAAGCGGCCGTCAGTATCGAGGCGTTCGGCCCAGCCGGCCACCTGGTTGAGCAGCTCGGCATAGGAGGCATACCAGCCGAAGCCATGGATGGCGTGTTGTTCCAGATCGGCCAGCTTGCGGTCGACCTTGCCCGTCGGTCCGGCGATGCGCGCCTTGACCAGCGGATGCACCTTGCTGACGAAAGCCTGGGCGGCGGTGGCCGCCTCGCGCAGCAGGCCCGTCAGGCCCGGCAGAATGATCGAGGCATTATCCTGTGCGACCGTGTCGGTCATAGCTTGCTCCCCTGCGCCAAACAGTTGTTTTCTTTCACCCTGACTCTTTTCGCATCTGCGAGCAATGCCGCAGTGCAGCAAGACGCCGAAAAAAACAGGGAAGAAACATGCTTCAGGTTCATCACCTCAATGAGTCCCGCTCGCAGCGCATCCTGTGGTTGCTCGAAGAACTGGGCGTGCCCTACGAGATCGTCTTCCACACGCGCGACAAGCAGACCCGCCTGGCCCCGCCGTCGCTGACCGACATTCATCCGCTGGGCAAGTCGCCGGTGATCGTGGACGGCGACCTGACGGTCATCGAGTCCGGCGCGATCATCGACTATGTGATCCGTCGCCACGGCGAGGGCCGGCTGGCCCCCGATCCGGCCTCGGCCGACTATGACCGCTACCAGCAGTGGCTGCACTATGCCGAGGGGTCGGCCATGCTGCCCCTGATGCTCAACATGTATGTCGGCCGGCTGGGCGAGGCCGGCGCGCCGCTGCATCCGCGCATCCAGTCCGAGATCGCCAACCACCTGAGCTTCGTCAATGACAGCCTGGCCGGTCGCGAATTCTTTGTCAGCGACAGCCTGACCGGGGCCGACATCCAGATGAGCTTCGTGCCCGAGGTCGCCAAGGCCATGGGCAAGCTGGCCGACTATCCGCACATGGCCGCCTGGATCGAGCGCATGCACGCCCGCCCGGCCTGGAAGACCGCCCTCGACAAGAGCGGCCCCTACGCCCTGGGGGCCTGATCCCGGATCGCCCTGTTCCGGTGGCTACGGGTTTCCGGAATAGGGTTCGCCGCTGACCGTCTCGTCATAGGCGGTCGGCGGGTTGTTATCGAAAGCCTTCAGCTTGCCCTTCGGGGCCTGCAGTTCGCGCAGGCGCCAGGCGTTGGGCCCGACGCGCGTATAGACCGCGTCGATCTCTTCCTCGCCCACGTCCTCGCTGCCGTCCACCTGGGTCGGCCGGGTGCAGACGCCCTTGATCTCGGTGTCGCTGACCCACGCCTTGGGCTGGCAGCGCGACTTGAAGTCGAACTTGCGGTGCGGCTTGCTCGACCAGTCGAACAGCCGGCCACTGACGCGGCCGTCGTCGCCGATGCCGTAGGTCTGCTCCTGGTCGGCGACGGCGAACACCGCGCCCCGCCACTGGCCGTAGCCCTCGTAGGATTCGATGGCAACGCCCCGCACGTCATAGAAGGTGCTGGAGGGACCATCGGGCGAAGCGACATAGGTCGTGGTGACCTCATAGACGGTCTGCACGCCGTTGGCGGTAGGCACCTGGATGACGGCGGTCAGCAGGTTGTAGCTTTCCTCGTCGTCGGTCAGGACCAGGGCGGCCTTGCCGTTGTGCTGCAGCGTCAGGGTCGAGCCCTGGCGGGCCCCCGGCTGGCCCAGGGTGTTCAGCAGTTTGGCTTCGCTTTTGAGCCCGTCCTCGCGTTCGGAGTCCTGGGGGCCTTCCGCCGATGCCGCGTCTGGGGCGGCCGGCGAGGCCGGGCCGGCCGCCGCGACGGGTTTGGCCGCTTCGGCCGGCGGCTGGGCTGCGCCCGGGGCCTTGTCGCAGCCGGAAAGAGTGGCAAGGGCGGTCAGGGTCAGCGCAGCTGCGACGGACGTGGACTTGAGCGACATGGCATTCCCGACGGCTGACGTTGCGGAGCCACCTTAGCCGCAGCCCTCCCGCGAGCAAGCCGGCGCGGGGCAGGCCCGGCGTCCGCAAACTTTTTTCAACATGAACGAATTCTGTCCGTCCGGTCCACGGCAGCGTTCAGCTTCACCCTGTCATGGTCTGTCTCACGGGGTTGATGACCCCGGTGACTTTCAAACGGGACGAAGGACTTACGACCATGACCATCACCAGCAAGATCAAGACTGCCGCCCTGACCCTGGGCCTGGCCGCCAGCGCCCTGACCCTGGTCACGGCTCCCTCGGCTTTCGCCGTCGAACAGCGCCTGGGCGGCGTCGTCGGCTGCAAGGCTTCCGGCAAGAAGCAGGAAACCGCTGCCGTGATCGGGGCCCTGCTGGGCGCGGCGGCCGGCTCGAACCTGGCCAAGAACGACCAGGGCACCGGCACCGCCATCGGCGCGGTGATCGGCGCGGGCGCGGGCTCTTATGTCGGCTGCTCGATGCAGAAGTCGGAAGCCGCCAACAACGCCGGCGGCGCCTACAAGGCCTATGGCGTCAACTTCGCCACGACGGTCGACGCCCAGCCGGTGACCAAGATCAAGGGCAAGTACGTCGCCCGCTCGAACCTGAACCTGCGCGCCTCGGCCTCGACCCGTGGCGAGAAGGTCGGCGGCGTTGAAGCGGGCCAGACCTTCCAGGCTCTGGGCCGCACCCGCGACGGCCGCTGGATCCTGGTCGGCCAGGACGGCGTCGGCGTCGGCTATGTCAGCAGCGCCTATGTCTACCGCGCCTAAGGCGCACTGAGGTCTGGGGCGCGACGTCCCGTCCCTCAGTCGCGCTCCACGGCAGAGCCCGCCTGGCCCCCGGCCAGGCGGGCTTTTTGCTTTCTCAGCCTAGCGCGCTGACCCCGCCCAGCCAGGTTTGCCAGATCACCACCAGCAGCCAGTGCAGGATCACGGCGGGCCACAGCGAGCCGGTGCGCCAGCGCAGCAGGGCGCAGCCGATGCCCAGCACCGCGCAGCACAGCAGGAAGTCCGGCCGCAGGAACACGCCCGCCGCGTTCGGCAGGAAGGTCAGGGCCTCGACGGCGTGCCAGAGCACATAGAGCGTTGTGGAGATCGCGATCGCCAGGGCCGGTCGACCGGTCTCGTTTGGCCCCGGCATCAGCAGGCCCCGGAACACCGCTTCTTCGCCCAGGGCCGGAACAATGATCACGGTCAGCAGCCGCAGGGCCAGGCCCGGCTGGGTAGGGGTCAGGTGATAGAGGCCAGACAGAAAGCCGATCGCGGCCATGGCGGTCAGGGTGGCAAGGGCGATCCCGAGGCTCAGTGCCCAGCCTTGCGCCGAGGGCAGGGTGGTGAGGGCGGAGGTCAGGCGGCGACCGTAGACGTTCACACTTTGCGCCATACCTGACCCCGTCATCCCGCGCCTGTGCGCGGGACCCATCTATCCACCGCACGTGCGGCGCGGAAGGATCCCCTCAAGGGCAAACTCGACCATGGGTCCCGCGCATGAAGCGCGGGATGACGGGAAACCTTTGGAAAGCCCCTGTCAGGTCCGCCACCGCAGCATCTGGTCCTGGACCGGATTGACGAACGGGCGGCCCTCGCGACGGCTGGCGTTCCATTCGCGCTTGCACTGGTGATACCAGCGGGCCTGCTGGTCGGCGTCACCCACCCACATCAGCGGCGGATTGGCCTTCAGGCCCGGGGTCTGGACCTCGACGATCCGGCCGTCCTGACGCAGGAAGGCCCGGGCCGCGACGCGGATGATCGGGTAGAGCGCCGTGAAGGCCCAGTGATCGGACCACATGATCTGGTTCATGCGGGTCTTGTGGGCATTGATCGGGGTCATGGCCGACAGGGCCAGCACCTGCTTCTGCCCCACCGTCACATGCTCCCAGCGCAGGCCGGGCAGGCGGAAGGTGATCTCGGTCAGGGGCTCGCCGCCGAGAATGGCATAGGCCTTGGCGTTCTTGGACGGCTCGTGCCGCACCATGGTGAAACCGGCCTCCGACGGGGCGAAGCGCTTGTTCTTTTCGTGCTGGCTGGCGGTGGTGCGCCACCACCACTGCTGGTGCACATAGGGGCCGTG
>Ga0187842_1001002_pt1 | contig 13509 bp, 8 predicted proteins | sample SpaLakP09_SKY_41_FD_134514 | JGI IMG/M metagenome (GOLD analysis project Ga0187842, IMG submission 134514) | Oligotrophic lake water microbial communities from Sparkling Lake, Wisconsin, USA - SP09_SKY_41 | ecosystem: Environmental > Aquatic > Freshwater > Lake | place: USA: Sparkling Lake... | reverse complement strand
GATCCCGACAATCCCATCTCGCAAGACCCGCTTAAGCGCTCTCAGGGTTTTATCGATGGCAGCGATAAATTCTGGAAGCGTTATCTGTCCCTGCCCTTCGGCCCCGGCGAAAAAGAGCTGGCCGTGCAGGCAGACGCCAAACGCCAGGAGCTCATCAAGGACGGCCTGCTGCCCGCCATCAAGGCACTGGAAGAGAAGAATCAGCCTGAAATCCGCCGCCTGATGCTCAGTGAAGTCACCCGGCTGTTCCGCCTCTATCTTGAAGCCAATGAAAAGCTGACTGCCTATCAGCTCGAACACACCGGCCAGCAATATCAGGCCAGCCAGACCGACTATTCACGCAGCATGATGTTCTCCATCGCTGCGGTGGTAATCGGGATAGGCCTGGCCGGCGTATCGGGCTTGATGCTGTTGCGCGCCGTAATGCACCCGCTGGAGCAAACCCGCAATCATTTCGAAGCTATGGCTCAGGGCAATCTGTCGAATCAGATCGAGCGTAGCCGCGACGATGAAATGGGCGCCATGATGACCGGCCTCAAGCACATGCAAGAAAGGCTGGCTGGCACCGTGCGCAGCGTACGTGAGGGCAGCGATGCCATCGCCACCGCCAGCAGCGAGATCGCCGCAGGCAATCTGGACCTGTCGCGCCGTACCGAGCAGCAGGCCGCCAGCCTGGAAGAAACCGCCTCCTCGCTGGAAGAACTCACCTCCACCGTGCGGCAAAATTCGGAGAATGCCCGGCAAGCCAGCGCTCTGGCCAGTTCTGCCTCCGAAATTGCCATCAAAGGCGGCGAGCTGGTCAGCCGCGTGGTCGACACCATGGGTTCGATTACGGCCTCGTCCGACAAGATTGCCGACATTATCGGCGTGATCGACGGCATCGCCTTCCAGACCAATATTCTGGCCCTCAATGCGGCAGTGGAAGCGGCACGCGCCGGTGAACAGGGCCGCGGCTTTGCCGTGGTGGCCACCGAAGTGCGCAATCTGGCCCAGCGTTCGGCCGCTGCCGCCAAGGATATCAAGGCCCTGATCACGGATTCGGTCGAGAAAGTGGGCAGCGGCAGTGCGCTTGTCAACGAAACTGGCAGCACCATGAACGAGATCGTCAGCAGCGTAGGCCGCGTTACCTCCATCATCAGCGAAATCAGCGAAGCCGGGCGCGAGCAGGAAATCGGCATCGAGCAGATTAATCAGGCCGTGGCCGAGATGGATAATGTCACCCAGCAGAATGCCGCGCTGGTGGAGCAGGCTGCTGCGGCCTCGCAAGCCATGCAGGAGCAGGCCGCCAATCTGGCGCAGATGGTGGCAGTGTTCCAGATCAGTGGCGACAGCCAGCAGCATGGCGTCGCGCGCAGCCTGCCACGCAACGCAACACGGCCAGCAGCTGTGGCACGCCCAGCAGCGCCGGCACGTACAGCCCGACTCGGCGCGCGCACACCGGCAAGCGTGCCCGCTGCTGCCACAACAAAAAGCAAGCCTGTGCGCAGCGCCGCCAAGCCCGCTGCGGACGAGTGGGAAGAGTTCTGAACTGCCAGCGGATCAGGCCGGAGGCAGATGGCGCAGGATGGTTGCCAGCATCTGCTCCACGTCGACCGGTTTGCCGATGAAATCGTCCATGCCGGCGGCTACGCACTGCTCCCGCTCCGACGCCATGACGCCCGCCGTCATGGCGATGACAGGTAGACTCAGGCGCAGTTCGGCGCGGATCGCCCGGGTGGCCGTATAGCCATCCATGACCGGCATTTGCACGTCCATCAGGATCAGCTGGAACTGCTGGCCGCTGCGCAGCAGTTCCAGCGCCTGTTCGCCATCGGCGGCCACCGTCACCAGCGCTCCGGCCTGCTCCAGTATGCCTCTGGCCACCGCCTGATTGATCAAATTGTCCTCCGCCAGCAGCAGACGGGCACCTGCCAGCAGTTGTGGCGCAGCGGATGTGGTGAGCGTTGCGCTCAAAGCGGCTGGCGACGCGAGCACAGTCTGAACCGCGTCGAACAGACTCGATGCAGTCACCGGCTTGGTGAGGAATTCCGGTGCCGTACCTTCGCTCATTTCTACATTCAGCTTGCTGCGGCCAAAAGCATTCACCATGCAGACTAGCGGCACGCAAAACTCCTGCCGCACTGCGCTGATCAGCGCGGCGCCTGTCATATCCGGCAACTGCCAGTCGACCAGCACGGCATCGAAGCGGGCACCGCTGCACAGATGGGCCAGCGCTTCCGCGCCGCTGCCCACGCTGACACTGGTCCAGCCCCAGGCCTGCAGCGTCATTTCCAGATAGGACAAACTGGTAGCATTGTCGTCCACCAGCAGCAAGTGACGCGGCTGTGCCGTACGCAACGGGCCCGCCTGGGGCGCGAGCTGGAAAGGCAGCGTGAACTGAAAGGTGCTGCCCTGCCCCGGCTGGCTCTGCACGGCCACTCCGCCGCCCAGCAATTCAATCAGCCCTTTGGAGATCGTCAGGCCCAGCCCCGTGCCGCCGTAACGGCGCGTGGTCGACAGGTCGCCCTGAACGAAGGGCGAGAACAAGCGCGCCATCTGTTCGTCCGTCATGCCGATGCCGGTATCGCGCACGGTAAAGCGTAGCTGGACTGATGCGCCCACGGCGTCGGCACATTCAACCAGCACCGCTACCTCGCCGCGCTCGGTAAACTTGATGGCATTCCCGGTGAGGTTTACCAGAATCTGCTGCAGGCGCAGCGCGTCGCCTATCAGCTCATGCGGCACATCGGGCGCCACCCCCAGACACAGTTCCAGATTGCGTTCGCCCACATTGATGCTCATGATGCTGGCGAGCGCGTGCAGTACATCATCGAGCTCGAACGGTGCGGGATAGACCTCGATTTTCCCCGCGCTCATCTTCGAGAAATCCAGAATGTCGTTGAGGATAGCAAGCAGCGATTGTCCGGAAGCCCGTATCATTTCCAGATAACGGCGCTGCTCCGGCGTCAGGCCTGTGCTCGCCAGCAAGTGTGCCATGCCAAGCACCGCATTCATCGGTGTGCGCAACTCATGGCTCATATTGGCCACAAAGACGTCTTTGGCGGCACTGGCGATCTGCGCCTGCTCCATGGCGTGGCGCAGGTCGCGCTCGGCTCGTTTCCGTTCCGTGACATCGCGCAGGATGCCGACAAACAAATGCTGGCCTTCTACAAACAGCGCGCGGATCGACAGTTCGAGCAAGAAGGTATGGCCATTTTTGTGCAGCCCCTGCAGCTCGATATTGTTGCGTCCCACAACAGTCGGTACAAAGCCGGCCAGATAGCGCGCCACCCCGGCCTGATGGGCGGCACGCATGGGCTCCGGCATCAGACAGGTGAGCTCCTGCCCCACCACTTCGTCAGCGCTGTAGCCGAAGATGCTGCTGGCGGCGCGGTTGAACGAGGCAATGCGGCCATCTGCCGTCATGGTGATAATGCCGTCGCCCACGTTATCCATTACGGTACGCGTACGGGTCTCCTTGTCGAGGGCGTCGCGCCTGGCCTGTTGCAATTCCATGGTACGTGCTTCGATTGCGCTTTCCAGCTGGTGGCGGTAATGCTGCAGCTCGGACTCCACCGCCTGCAGCGTCTGCATGGCCTCGTCCGCTTCGCGGAATTGCGGCTTGAGCACAAGCTGCTGCAGCTGTCCGTTTTTGCCCAGCGCGCTGGCAGCAACCGACAAGGCGCGTACCGAGTGCTCGATACGGCGGGCGAAATACCATGCGCCCGTGATGCCCAGCGACAGCAGCACGATCACACCGAGACTGATCCAGCGTATCGAGGCCAGCATTTCCGCCAGTACGGTGGTGCGGGGTACGCCGATCACCACCGCCCAGCCCGACATCTGCGAGTGGCTATACATGGAATACACGGGCGTGCCTTCCAGTGTAGTGGTGCGGATTGCCGCTTCACCCTTGTCGCTCATGCCGGCCAGCAGTGAAGCGGAACCGTATTTGCCGACGAACTTCTCCGACTGATGGGAGCGTGCCACGATCACGCCGTGGCGGTCAAAGATCCCGGCCACCCGGCCTTCAGGCAGATGTTGCTCGCTCAGTATCTTGCCCAGCCTCTCAGGCAGGAAAGCCACCGACAGCACATACCGCACCTTGCCGTCACGAATGACCGGCACATGTACGGCCACCAGCGGCCGCTGCAATGCGCCGCCGATAAACACATCGGACACCAGCGTCCGGCCCGTCTGGAACACCTGAGTGATGCGCTCAAAACTGCCGGGGTCGGGCAGACGCGTACCAAATGGGCGGGCTGTATTCAACAGCTGCACGGACTGGCTATCGCTGAGCACGAAGTTAAACCCAGGAAATTCCGGCCGCAATGCCTTGGAGGCTAGCTGATAGAAACTGGCCAGGTCGTCATGGTCCAGGCTGGTATCGTGGGACAAAGCCAGCGCCATCGTGATGCCGGTATTCAGATCGCGGTCCAATGCCTGGGCCAGCGCGCGCGCCGTGATCAGCGATTCCAGCTGAATCTGGTCACGTTCACGTTCGTAGAAATTATTCGCCAGCAGCGCCAGCCCGATCAGGGCGGGCACGACACATGCCCACACCAGCGCATAAATCTGCGCCCGTATGGTAGGCAGCGGTCGCTTGGCCGAGGCACTCATCATGGAGAAAATATTTTCATATTAACAAATCTAGCACAAGCGCCGACGCCATACTACAAGCCTTGCCCCAGCTTAAGCAAGGCTGCCACATTGCGCGCCGCCAAACGCAGATTCTGCCGCGCTTCCGCCAGCGCCTGCGCCACCGTACACGGCCGGCTGACGGCGGCCACACTGGCCGCGATGCCATGCTGGTACACCAGCTCCACGCCATTCCCCAGACAGCCGCCAATGGCAATCACCGGCTTGCCATATTGCCGGGCCAAGCGCGCGACGCCTATCGGCGTTTTGCCGTGCACAGTCTGGCCGTCAACCCTGCCTTCGCCCGTCAGCACCAGATCAGCACTGGCGATCGCATTGGCCAGCCCAACGGCTTGCGCCACAATCTCGCTGCCGGGCCGCAGACGGCCGCGCAGGAACACCAGCATCGCTGCTGCAATGCCGCCGCCGGCGCCGGCGCCGGGCAGATCGGCCACGCGCTGGCCAAACTGGCGTTCCAGCACGGCAGCGTATTGCTGTAGTGCGGCATCAAGCTGCGCCACCTGTTGCGGCGTTGCGCCTTTCTGCGGACCGAAAATGGCTGAAGCACCGTGCGGCCCCACCAAAGGATTGTCGACATCGCAGGCGATCTGGAAGGTGCTCTGCGCCAGCCGCTGGTCGAATCCGCTCAGGTCGATCTGCTCCAACGCCGCCAGTGCCGCCCCGCCCGCCTCCAGTTCGCGCCTGTCGCCAGCCAGCAGCCGAGCGCCCAGTGCCTGCAACATGCCGGCGCCGCCGTCATTGGTGGCGCTGCCGCCCACGCCGAGGATGAAGTGGCGTGCGCCAGCATCAAGCGCAGCGCGGATCAGCTGCCCGGTACCGTAGGTGGTCGCGTGCAATGCATCGCGCTGCTGCGCTGTCAGCAGTTCCAGTCCACTGGCAGCGGCCATCTCGATGACGGCGGTGCGCCCGTCACCCATCAGGCCATAGAAACCTTGCACCGGCTGGCCCAGCGGGCCGGTCACTACGCGCTCAATGCGCTGGCCGCCGCTGGCATCGATCAGCGCCTGTACCGTGCCCTCGCCGCCATCGGCCATGGGCAGCTTGAGGTACTCGGCGTCAGGATAAATCTCGCGCATGCCCGCTTCGATTTCGCTCGCCACTTCGAGCGCGGACAGGCTTTCCTTGAATGAATCTGGCGCAATAACAATTTTCATGATGGGTAGCGTTGCTTAAGAACGACAGTGGAGCGGACGTTACTAACTGCCGCAGGCAGGCCGCACGTGCCGGTTAAAGCGCATATCCTACCAAAAGGAGCTCTACTGTGGCGTACTTGCTACGCGGAGCAACAACACTGGTCGATATATCATCGTTGTAAAAGCCGCCATTTCTCGGCACACCTGCTTTTCTGCTGTATGATCTGCCGTTGCCCGTGCCCACAAGGCTGATACGGGTAAGCAACCATTACAATAAGACTGGAGTCACATGAGCCTATTTCGCACCAAGAATCTCGATGAGATGATCGCCCACAGCCGCAAACCCGGCGGTCTGGCAAAAGTTCTAGGTCCGTTCGACCTGATCCTGATGGGTATCGGCGCCATTGTCGGCACCGGCATCTTCGTTCTGACCGGCACCGGCGCTGTTACGGCTGGCCCTGCACTGACGCTGTCCTTCATCGTCGCTGCCATCGCCTGCGGTTTTGCGGCGTTGTGTTATGCGGAATTCGCTTCTACCGTGCCGGTAGCTGGCTCCATCTACACCTATACCTATGCCACGCTGGGCGAGCTGGCCGCGTGGATGATAGGCTGGGACTTGCTGCTCGAATATGGGCTGGCCACGTCGGCTGTATCGGTAGGCTGGTCCGGCTACTTCCAGTCGCTGATCGCCGGCTTTGGCCTGCACCTGCCCGTGGAACTGACGGCTGCGCCGGGTGCGCTGCCGGGCGTAACCACCTATATCAACCTGCCTGCCCTGTGCATCATGCTGGTGTTGACTGCCATGCTGGGCTGGGGGGTACGCGAGTCGGCCCGCCTCAACAACATCATGGTGGCCATCAAGGTCGGCGTGGTGCTGCTGTTCATACTGGTCGGTGCGCGCCACGTGGAACCGGCCAACTGGCAGCCCTTCATGCCTTTCGGCTACCACGGTATGCTGACCGCTTCCGCACTGGTATTCTTTGCCTTCATCGGCTTCGATGCAGTAACTTCGGCGGCGGAAGAAGTGCGCCGCCCTGAACGCGATCTGCCTATCGGCATTATCGGTTCGCTGGCTGCCTGCACCGTGCTGTACGTGATTGTCTCGGCCATCATGACCGGCATCGTGCCTTACCAGCAGTTCCTCGGCATCGACCATCCGGTGTCGCTGGCACTCAAGCATGCCGGTGAAAACTGGTTCGCCGGCTTCGTCGATCTGGGCGCCATACTTGGCATGACCACCGTGATTCTGGTAATGGCCTACGGCCAGACCCGCATCATTTTCGCCATGTCGCGCGACGGCCTGCTGCCCAAGCGCCTTTCCAACGTGCATCCGCGCCTAAAAACGCCTTTCTTCGCTACCTGGCTGGTCGGTATCATCTTCGGCCTGATCGCTGCAGTGGTGCCGCTCAACGTGCTGACCGAGCTGATCAACATCGGTACCCTGGCAGCCTTCAGCCTGGTATCGGTGGCCGTCATCATCATGCGCAAGAAACGTCCGGACCTGAAGCGTGCATTCCGCTGCCCTGGCGTGCCAGTGGTACCGGCACTGGCAGTCGCCTTCTGCGTAATGCTGATGGTCTACCTGAGCGCTTTCACTTGGGTAGCATTCGGCGTCTGGCTGGTACTGGGTCTGATGGTGTATTTCGGCTACGCCCGCAAAAACTCGCTGCTGAACAAATAAGCCACAAGGCCGGATTTCCGGCCGCCATTCCGGACCGAAGCGCAAGCCGTTTCGATCTGGCGCAAACGGCAAACTGGCCAGATATGCGAATGTCTGGCCACCATGCCTACCTCACCCTACCTGTTTCGCCATCTTGCCGGCCATGCCAGCGACACTGCCTTGCGCCACGCGTGGCAGCAACTGGCTGCTGCCAGCACTAGCTGCGAGGCAATCTACCAGTCTCCCGCATTCGCCGATTTTCTCGCCTCCGGCGCCAGCGATGGCCACTGTTTCTACCTGTACGGCGCGTATCACGCAGCGACAGGCCAGCGTCTGGGTCTGATTCCGCTCATGCACACCCGCCCAAGCGGCCGCTGGCGGCGCCGCGCCGGGCAACTGGTCATACTGGGCAGTGCGCCATTGCTGGAACCGGATCCCGCCTTGCTTGACGCCCTACATGTATTTCTATTCGCCGAGTTCCCCCAGGTACAGGCGCTGGTCTACCGCGCACTGCCCGTCAGCCACATCATCTGGCAACAGCTGGCGCGCAGCAGGCAGCTGCTGGCCTTGCCCCTGCATGGCTGGCGCAACTGCCATAGCCTGATTCTGCCCGCCAGCTATGCCGACTATCTGGCACAACTGGGCAGCAAACGCCGCTACAACCTGAAACGCCAGCAACGCCAGCTGGCGCAAGCCGCTGGCGGCGAATTTGCGTTGACAGAAATCGCCACGCGGCAGACCCTGCCGGCGCTACAGCAAGGCCTGCAGGCTTGCTGCCCGCAACAGCGGCGGGCGCAATTATGGAGCGAGACGGAAATGCGGGCGCTGGCGCAGCATGGCCTGCTGCTATGCTTCCGTATCGACGCCGGTACGCACTGCTGCGGCGTGATACTGGGCCTGCGCGCCGGCAGCAGCTATCACCTGTTCAATATCCTGCCTGCGCCGCAGTGGCGTGCACTCTCGGCCGGCACCAGCATTCTGCAGCTGGTGCTGGCCCATCTGTCCGGCCAGGGCCAGCTAAGCAAGGTAGAATTCGGCTATGGCGAACCGGCACCGGGTTACCAGTCAGGCAACCAGATCTGCCAGCGCGGCCACGTGCTGCTGTTGCGCCGAACGCCCGCCAACCAGCTTTACGTGCTGTGGCACGCCGTGCAGACGGCATTGCGACGGCGTCTGAAGCAGCGCAAGCGGGCCGGATAGTCTGACGCGCAGCCGCAGCCTTGACCACCGGTCTGCAGCGGCCTGCTCACGGGTTCTCGCGCGGCCAAAGCTTTTTCAATTTATACCACAGCGTGCGTTCGCTGATGTCCAGCGCGGCCGCTGCACGGGGCTTGCTGCCACCGGCTTCGCGCAAAGCCTGTTCTATCAGGCGCGCTTCAAACTGCTCCACGGCAGGGCCCAGCGGCCCGACCTCCAGCACGGCACTGGCGCTGCTGGCTGCCGGCACGCTGGCCTGTAGCGAGAAATGGCTGGCGCGCGGCGCCGCGCCGCCACTCAGAACCAGCGCCCGCTCCATGACATTTTGCAGCTCGCGTACATTGCCGGGCCAGTCATAGTCTTGCAAGGCCTGCAGCACTGCATCATCGAGCAACTCTGCATGGCCGCCACGGTAGCCGAATTTACGGGCGAAATGGCGCGCCAGCGCAGCGATATCTTCCTTGCGCTGGCGTAGCGGCGGCAGCGCCACCGGGAATACATTCAGGCGGTAGTACAAGTCTTCGCGCAGCGTACCTTCCCGCACGGCGTCGAGCGGGCGGCGATTGGTGGCGGCGATAATGCGCAAATCAAGCTCCTGGCGACGGTTGCTGCCTAGGCGTTCGATCATATTGTCCTGCAGGAAGCGCAGCAGCTTGGTCTGCAAAGCCATCGGCATTTCTGTCAGCTCGTCCAGAAACACCGTGCCTTCATTGGCCAGCTCGAATTTGCCGATGCGGTCTTTGAGCGCGCCGGTAAATGCCCCCTTGTCGTAGCCGAACAGCTCCGCCTCCAGCATCTCGGCGGGGATGGCTGCACAGTTAATCGGCACAAACAGCTTGTCGCGCCGGGGCGAAGCATTATGGATGGCGCGCGCCGCCAGTTCCTTGCCGGTACCCGTCTCGCCGGCGATCATCACCGAGGCTTTGGTAGGCGCTACCTGCTGGATCAGGCCATACACTTCGCGCATGGGGGCGCTGACGCCGACAAACTCGTCCCAGCCCCGGTTGATTTCTTCGCGCATGAAACGGTTCTGGCGCTGCAGCGCCGCTTCGCCCAGCGTGCGTTCGATGGCCAGCTCCAGCGCTTCCAGATCAAACGGCCGCAGGATGTAGTCGCTGGCGCCGAAACGCATCGCCTCCACCGCCGACTGCACCGTGCCGTGCGCGGTGATGACGATGACCGGCACCTGGTTGCCTTCCTCGCGCAAGGCGCGCAGCAGTCCCATGCCGTCCAGTTCGGGCATGCGCATATCGGTCAGCACCAGATCGACCGGATGGGCGGCCAGCTGCACCAGCGCTTCGCGCCCATTGGCAGCGCCGTACACCACATGGCCGGCATTGCGCAGCATGATTTCCAGCACGCGGCGCATATTCGGTTCGTCGTCAACGACGAGGACATAACGTTGATGCAGCATTACACTCCATTCATCAGGATAATTTGCGCGGCAGCCGAATAATAAAGCGGGCGCCGCCGGAACGGCCCGCGTCCACGCTGATTTCGCCCGCATGGGCCTGCACGATTTGCTGGACGATGGCCAGCCCCAGTCCCACCCCGCCTTCACGGCGGAAGAAAAATGCTTCGAACACCCGGCTACGGTCGGCCGGCGCGATGCCCGGCCCGTCATCTTCGATCTCGATCTGCATGCTCGCGCCGTCGAGCTGCGTGCCGATCCGGATGGTGCCGCCCTGGGCCATCACCTGCATGGCATTATGCAGCAGGTTCAGCAGCACCTGGGTCAGCTGTTCGTTGTCGCCGTCTATCCATGGATCGTCCGCCTGCAAATCTTCTTCGATGACGATTGCGCGCTGCTCCAGCTGATTCGCCAGCAGACTGGCGGCATGCCGCACCAGTTGGTGCATATCGCAGCGCGCCATATACAGCGGCCGGGCGCGGGCGCTGTCCAGCATGGCAGACACCAGATTATTCAGCCGCGCCGTTTCACTTTCTATAAAGCCCAGCAGTTCCTTGCCCTGCTCGCTGATACCCTTTTCGCGCCTGAGCATCTGGGCCGAAGAACGCAATATGCCTAGCGGCGTGCGTACTTCATGGATGATGACGGCGGCCATCTCACCGATCACGGCCAGCTTGGCCGTCTTCACCAGCCGTCCGCGCGCCTGATCGATATCGCGCATCATCTGGGCATAGGCGAGACCCAGTTCGCCCAGCTCGCCTTTAGCTGCAGGCGGTTGCATCTGCACCTCCTGTCCCAGCTGATAGCTGCGGGTAAATGCCGTCAACGCCACAATCGGACCGGCGATGGTGGCACTGATCTTGCGCGCAGCGGCGACTGTCGCCAGCACCAGCAACAGCAGAATCGCCAGCGAAATCAGCGCCATATTGCGCACAGGAGCCAGCGCCATATCGCGCTCCTGCAGTACCAGCACGCTCAGTCCCACGCCGGCAAATCCCGCATAGGCCGGTGAGCGTCCCAGTCCGGCCAGTACGGGACGGGCCTGCGGACCTGGCCCGGCATGCAGAAATGCGCTTTCGGCCAGCCGCTCCAGCTGCCAGTCGGCCAGGCGCAGGCCCGGTTGTAAACTGGCCTCGCCAACTTCGCCTGCAGCCGCCAGTACGCTACCGTCGCTGTCGAGCAGCAGCACCGCGTGCCCATGCGCTGCGTGCGCCAGCAGCTCCTGCACCGGCTGCCAGTCCACTACCAGCACCAGCTCGCCCTGCCGGCTGGCGTTGTACTGGTTGTACAGCGCTACCCGGATACGCAATACCGGCCCGCCTGCGCCCTGAACCGGCCGCTCAAGCATGAGCTGCGAACCGGCCAGTTCCACCTGCTTCCACACCGGCGCTGCAGGCAACAGTTGGCCTAGCGCCCCCATATCGCTGCTGGCAACCACCTGATGCTGATTGTTCAATACATCAAGACGGCGGTACACCCCGCCATAACCTACCTGCAATTTGGCAAGAAAATTGCTTAAACGTTTGTCGACGTCCTGCACCTGCACATCCTGCATGACTTCGAAAGTGCTCCATGCCGCCCCGTTCTGCAAGCGTTCGAACAGGATCTTGTTGACATCCGCTGCCACAGCATGGGCCTGATTGACCAGACCCCGTTCGATCTCGTCCTGCATGGACTGGCGTGCTTTGAAAAACGCCAGCGCAGCCAGCACCATGGCCGGCACCAGCCCAAGCAGGAGAAAAGCACGCAACAAGGTCGTTCTGATATTCACTGGTCTAGTGTACGATGACTGAATGAAACAAGGAAAGCAAATGGCGTTCCACGCAATTAAAAAAATCTACCGCCAGCCCGTGCTCGCGGCGCTGAAGCCGGCACTACTGGGCATGACGCTGGCCGTATCGGCCTTGCCCGCACTGGCCCAGCAGGAGTCTGCCAGCCCCGCCTATGTACTAGGCGAAGGACTGGAGCTGGGCCACACGGGCGTGCGCGTAGGCGGCTACGGTTCGGCCCAATGGCAGCAGATGGACTACGAACAGACCCCGGCCTCGGTCAGCCACTTCAGCCTGTTTCTGTGGTCCGACATCGGACCGCGGCTGAAATTCTTTACCGAATGGGACAATCAGGAGAACCACACTGCCGACCATGACAACGAGTATGAGCGTGAAGGCAGTCGTTTCCTGTCGGTAGAGCGGCTCTACCTAGACTACAGCTTCAGCGATAACCTGACCCTGCGAGCGGGTAAATTCCTTACACCGATCGGGCGCTGGAACCAGGTACACGCCGATCCGCTGGTCTGGACCACCTCGCGCCCGCTGCTGACACGCGATCTGTTTCCCGACAATGTCACGGGTGTCATGGCCATGGGGAATACAGAAATTGCCGGACGCAGCTACGAATACATGCTGTACCACTCGACCGGAAGCCAGTTGCAGCCCGACCCCACCCAGACCCCATTCGATCATGCTTACGGCGGCCGCCTGGTGCTGCCCTTAGGCGACACGCTGCAACTGGGAATTTCCGCCGCCCGCTTCGAACAGAACCCGGGCCGCCCCGGCCCGTTCTGGAACCATGGCGAGTTCAAGCGCCTGCTGGCGATGGATTTCATGTGGGCCAAACACGGCTATGAATTCAGCGGCGAGGCTTTGCGCCGCCAGTCCAGCGCCGGTGCCGACCATAGCGAACACGGCAACTTCGTGCAGGGAGTTGTGCCGGTGTGGGGAGCTCTGAGCGCCGTGGCCCGCGTCGAGCACATCAGCATGCCCATGATGAAGCAGTCACTGCAGCGCAGTGTGATCGGCCTGAATTACCGCTACAGCCGGGCGGTTTCCATCAAGCTGGAAAATGTCCACGATAGCGGCCCGGTCGGCGCGCGCAGCGGTCTACTGGCTTCGGCGAGCGTACTGTTCTGATGCGCCGGCTTGTACCACTATTGCTGTGCCTTGCCTTTCTGTGCTTGCCGGCGTTCGCTGCACTGGCCGAGGAGCCGGCACTGGCCATCGTGATGGCCAGCGGCACTGTGCCGCCCCGGCTGGGACGCGAGCAGATTGCCCAGATATTCAAGCACAAGAAACGCTACTGGGACGATGGCAGCCGCATACTGGCCGTCAACCTGCCTGCCAGCCACCCGCTGCGGCGCAGCTTCACCCAGCAGATCTACGGACGCAATCCCGAGGAACTGGAAGACTACTGGCGCGACCAGTACTTCCATGGCGTACTGCCACCCTTCGTGCTGGGCTCGGAAGAAGCCGTCATCCGGCTAGTCGCCAGCACTCCCGGCGCCATAGGCTATGTCTCCATCTGCAACGTCGACCACCGCGTGAATGTGCTGCTCCGTCTGGACGGTAGCAGCAGCTGCCCACACTAGCCACTGCAAACTGTGGCGACAAATCTTGCAGTGCACTGCAGACTATGGCAGCTCCTGGGCGGAATTCTTTGTCTGAAAGGCTGGCACCGTTTTTGCGTTACATAGT
>Ga0187842_1000986_pt1 | contig 13646 bp, 12 predicted proteins | sample SpaLakP09_SKY_41_FD_134514 | JGI IMG/M metagenome (GOLD analysis project Ga0187842, IMG submission 134514) | Oligotrophic lake water microbial communities from Sparkling Lake, Wisconsin, USA - SP09_SKY_41 | ecosystem: Environmental > Aquatic > Freshwater > Lake | place: USA: Sparkling Lake... | reverse complement strand
ATCATCCAGAATTACTGGCAGGCCTGGTTGTGGAACGATGGCTATCATGTCTCCGGAGTGGCCATGACCTTGTGGCTGCTGATTGCCTCGGTAGCCTGTGGCTTTTGCCTGTCCATCCCGCTGGCGGTGGCGCGGGTATCGTCGCGGCGCTGGATTAGCGGGCCGGTGTGGTTCTACACCTATGTGTTTCGCGGCACGCCCTTGTATATCCAGCTGCTGATCTTTTACTCGGGGGTGTACAGCCTGCATGTGGTGCGCTCGGTCGACCTGCTGGAACACTTTTTCCGCGAGGGACTCAACTGCACCATCCTGGCCTTTGCCCTCAATACCTGTGCCTATACCACCGAGATCTTTGCCGGCGCCATCCGCGCCATTCCCTATGGCGAAATCGAAGCGGCGCGGGCGCTGGGCATGTCGCCCTGGGTCAAGTACACCCGCATCATCATCCCCGCCATGCTGCGCCGGGCACTGCCTTACTACAGCAATGAAGTCATCCTGATGCTGCATGCTACTACCGTGGCCTTTACCGCCACCGTACCGGACATCCTCAAGGTGGCACGCGATGTCAATGCGGCAACTTACGCATCCTTCGAGGCATTCGGCATCGCTGCCGTGCTGTATGCCTGCATCGCCTTTGCCCTGGTCGGGCTGTTCCGCCTGTGTGAAAACCGCTGGCTGGCTTTTTTGCGCCCCATGGGCCATTGATACGGATTGCGAAGGATTACCATGTACAAATTGACTGTAAACGGCCTGCACAAGAAATACGGCCAGCATGAAGTGCTCAAGGGCGTCTCGCTCAAGGCCAGGGCCGGTGACGTGATCAGCATCATCGGTTCCTCCGGTTCGGGCAAGAGTACCTTTCTGCGCTGCATCAACTTCCTGGAGCAGCCTTGCGCCGGTGAAATCAGCCTGAATGGCGAGCTGCTGCAGACGGTGCTGGACAAGAAAGGTAGCCAGCGAGCGCGTGATCCGAAACAATTGCAGAAAATGCGCACCGAGCTGTCCATGGTGTTCCAGCATTTCAATCTGTGGTCACACATGACCGTGCTGGAAAACATCATGGAAGCGCCCATGCATGTGCTGGGCCTGAGCCGCGCCGAAGCGCTGCAGCGGGCCCGCAAATACCTGGCCAAGGTGGGGCTGACCGAGCAGCAGGAGAACAAATACCCGGCGCATCTGTCCGGTGGCCAGCAACAGCGGGTGGCCATTGCCCGGGCGCTGGCGATGGAGCCGGAGGTGATGCTGTTTGACGAACCCACCTCGGCGCTTGACCCCGAGCTGGTAGGCGAAGTATTGCGAGTGATGCAGGCGCTGGCCGAGGAGGGCCGGACCATGGTGGTGGTGACGCACGAGATGGGCTTTGCCCGCAATGTCTCCAACCATGTCATCTTTCTGCACCAAGGGCGGATCGAGGAAGAAGGCCACCCGGCCCAGGTACTCAGCCAGCCCAAAAGCGAACGCCTGCAGCAGTTTTTGTCCGGCAGCCTGAAGTAAGGCTGGCCACCAATACCTATCATTGACAGGAGTCATTCATGCGTACGGAAATCCACCCGCTGCTGTCGCCCAGCCTGGGCACCCAGCGCAGCATTACCAGCTTTCATTTCGGATCTGCCGGAACGGGTGGCTGGCCGCGCAAGGTGTATATCCAGGCCAGCCTGCATGCGGGCGAGATTCCCGGCATGCTGGTGGCACACAAGCTGCGGCAGCAGTTTGCCGCGCTGGAACAGCAGGGCTTGTTGCAGGCCGAGATCGTACTGGTGCCGGTAGCCAACCCCATCGGTCTGGCCCAGCAATTGCATTACCAGCCGCAGGGCCGTTTCGATCTGGAAAGCGGAGAAAACTTCAACCGCCTGTACAGCGAACCTTCGGTCCGGGTGCTGCCACAGCTGGCAGACACGCTGACACCGGATGCCAATGCCAACCGCGACATCATCCGCCAGGCGCTGCGTGCTGCCATCGCGGCAGAGCCGGTTCACACCGAGCTGCAAAGCCTGCGCCAGACCCTGCATCTGCTGGCTATCGATGCTGACCTGGTGCTGGACCTGCACTGCGACTTTGCCGGGCCGGTGCATATCTACGCGCATAGCGAGCACTGGCCGCTGGTGGAGGCGCTGGCCGCCCACCTGCAATGCGGGGCGTCCTTGCTGGCTGATGCCTATGGCGTGATGCCCTTCGACGAGGCTATCTTCCTGCCCTGGGCCAAGATTCGCGCTGCCTTGCCGCAATTCCCCGTACCTTTCGATAGCGTGGCTGTCACCGTGGAGCTGCGTGGCGAGGGCGATGTCAGCCATGCGCTGGCCGATCAGGACAGCCAGGCCATTCTGCATTACCTGACCGGCTGCGGCGTGATCCGTGGCGAGGTGGTGCCGGCTCCGGCACTGCCGCACCCGGCTACCCCGCTGGATGGCTCGGAAACCCTGATCGCACCCCATGCCGGGGTGATTGTCAGCCTGGCCGAGCTGGGCAGTGTGGTGCAGGCGGGCGATGCCATTGCCGATGTGATCGACCCCATCACTGGCTCCACCACCACCCTGCGCGCCGGCACGGCCGGGGTGTTCTATGTGTTTGCCCGTCATCCCTATGTCACCCGTGGCGGTACGGTGGCCAAGATTGCCGGTGCCAGCCCGCTGGGCAAGGGCAATCTGCTGGGGGCCTAGTACCTGGCCGTATGGAGTCCGCCCCTCCGGCACTAGCCTGCCGGGTGGCCAAGGGCAAGGTCAGCTCGGGCGGTTTGTGGTGTTTTCCATCCCTAGTCACGGTTGCAAGGGCTTTGCCGTGTTCGAAAACTTGCGGTTTGCTGCTGCTTGCGTCGATATTGGTAAGGTAAATGCATTCACGGGGAGGAGGGGCAGCATGAGTCGCTATTGCATCTGGTTTGTTACGCCCGACGATACTGTCATGCGGCGTGCCGAAGTGGCCATCAACGGCAGTATCCATTGTCATCAGGTGCTGGAAGAAATCGAGGCGCAACTGGCGCTGGATTGCGGGCTGAGCCAGGTGATGATTGTTGACTGGAAGCGTTTCGAGCAGCCCGAGGAGCAGGCGACGCATTTTGCCCGGGCGGTGGCCTGAGTACCGAATAACTAGGTCATCCGGCTGAATAATGGGGCAGGAGCGCATGTTATGATGCGCTCCTGCCCAATTTTATCGAGTAGCGCCACCATGTATGTCCTGGGAGTCGCCGGCTATTCCGGCAGCGGCAAAACCACCTTGCTGGAAAAAGTCATTCCGCTGCTGCTGGCCGCCGGGGTGGATGTGGCCGTGATCAAGCACACCCATCACGATGTGGACTGGGACCAGCCGGGCAAGGACAGCTGGCGACACCGCCAGGCCGGTGCGCGGCAGGTCTTGCTGGCGGGCGCGCAGCGCCGCTTGCTGGTGGAAACCATGCCACAGGGCAATGATGCGCCGCTGGCCGCCCATGTGGCAGCCTTGCGCCCCTGTGATCTGGTGCTGGCCGAAGGCTTCAAGCATGAAGCCATTCCCAAGCTGGAAGTGTACGACCCGCTGCTGGGCCATGCGCCCCTCTGCCTGCATGATAAGCAGGTGCTGGCCATGGTGTCGGATGCACCGCCGCATACTGCGCTACCCTGTTTTGCCCGGGACGATGCCGCCGGCCTCGCCCGTTTCATTCTTGCCTTGCTGGAACAACATCAAGATGCTCACCGTTGATCAAGCCCGCGACTGGCTGCTACAGCGCGCCAGGCCGCTTACCACTACTGAAACCGTTCCCTTGCTGCAGGCGCTGGGCCGCATTCTGGCGACGCCGCTGCTGTCCAGCCAGGATGTGCCGCCGCACGACAATAGCGCCATGGATGGCTATGCCGTGCGCTGTGCCGATGGCAGCGGGCCGCTGCCGGTATCGCATCGCATTCCGGCGGGGACGCAGCCTGCGGCATTGCAAGCGGGCAGTGTGGCGCGCATTTTTACCGGAGCGCCCATTCCCGCTGGTGCCGATGGGGTGGTGATGCAGGAAATGGCCGAGCTGCAGCCCGATGGCCAGGTGGCGTTCAGCCAGAGCCCCCGTCCCGGACAGAATATCCGTCGTGCTGGCGAAGATATCCGCTGCGGCAGCGAAGTGTTGTCCGCTGGACAGCAGCTGAGTGCAGCGCATCTGGGGCTAGCGGCTTCCATCGGCGTGGCCGAGCTGACAGTGTTCCGCCCGCTGCGGGTGGCGGTGTTCTTTACCGGTGATGAACTGGTGGAGCCGGGCCAGACACTGGCAGCGGGGCAAATCTATAACTCCAACCGTTACTGGCTGGTACCGGAACTGATGCGGCTGGGCTGCGAGGTGACCGATCTGGGTATCGTGCCGGATTCGCTCAGTCGCACCCGCGAAATCCTGCAGGACGCCGCCGCGCTGGCTGATGTCATCATGACTTGCGGCGGGGTGTCGGTGGGCGAGGAAGACCACGTCAAGGCGGCAGTGGAGGCCGAGGGCAGTCTGGATCTGTGGAAGATCGCCATCAAGCCGGGCAAGCCGCTGGCCAGTGGCCGGGTCGGGCAGGCGGGCTTTGTCGGCCTGCCGGGCAATCCGGTGTCCGGCTTTGTCACCTATCAGGTACTGGTCAAACCCTATCTGCAGCGTTGTGCCGGCCTGCTGGCAGACTGCGGCGTGGCCGTACAGCACTATCCGGCTGGCTTTGTCTGGGATCGACCCGACAGCCGGCGCGAGGAATTCCTGCGGGTGAAACTGCAGCAGCAGGATGGCCAGTGGCAGTTGCAGCCTTACCCCAATCAGGGCTCTGGTGTCCTGACCTCCTGCGCCTGGGCTGACGGGCTGGTGCGGCTGGCGGTCGGCCAGCAGGTGCGGCCGGGAGATTTGCTCGGCCTGCTGCCTATCGGGCGCTGCGGGAACTAGTCATGCCGCAGCTGCGATTTGTCGACCAGCAGCAGCGGCTGCTGGCCGAGCTGGAGGCCCAGCCCGGTGATCTGTTGCTGGATGTGGCCAGACTGGCCGATGTGCCGCTGCACTGGCGCTGCGGGCAGGGCACTTGTGGCACTTGCAAGGTCCGCATCAGTCACGCCGGCCCGGCTCAGCCGGTGCTGCCCAGCCGCAAGGAGCGCAATGTATTGCTGCGGGCCGGGCTGATCGACAAGGCTGAGGCCGCCGCCGAGAGCTGGCCGGATGTGTCCGCCGGCTGGCGGCTGGCTTGCCATCTGGTGGTGGGGGAAGAGGACTGGTTGGTACTCTGTCCGCAAGATTAGCTCTGATAAAAAAAGGCAGCCGGATGGCTGCCTTTTTCATGGCCATTTCTCAAGGATCACCCGCTAGCTGGACGCCGGGCTGACCACATTGCGGCCTGAGCGCTTGGCGATATACAGGGCGCCGTCGGCTTCTTCGTAGATGCGCTGGGCGGTATCGCCTTGCTGGGGGATGCGGGCGGCCACGCCGATGCTGCAGGTGACCTTTTGCAGCGGGCTGCCATCATGCGGCAGGTCCAGGTCTTCCAGCCGCTGGCGGAAGGTTTCGGCCGCATCAACCGCATCCTGCATGGTGGCGCCGGGCATCAGCACACCAAACTCTTCGCCGCCCAGCCGGGCCGGCAATTCGCCCTTGCGCTGGAATGACTCACGCAGCACATGGGCCACGCGCTTGAGCACCACATCGCCGGCATAGTGACCGTACTGGTCGTTGTAAAGCTTGAAGTGGTCAATATCCAGCAGGATAAAGGCCAGCGGCTGCTGGGCATTGCGCTGGCGCTCGATGGCCGGGATGAATACTTCGTCGAAATGGCGACGGTTGGCCAGCTGGGTCAGCCCGTCGGTGGTGGCCAGTGTCTGCAGGCTGGCCTGGCGGATAATGAAGCGGGTCAGGCCGGCGAGTGTCAGTACCAGCATGGTGCTGGCCGGGGCGAACCAGACATGGCCCTGGTTTAGCAGCAGCATGGACCCTACCGCCACCAGCAGGGCGGCAGCGGGATAGGCCAGCAGCACCGTGCGCTGCCGGCTCCATGGGCTAAGCAGGTAGTCCAGTGCCACGATCAGCAGCAGGGTCAGCAGCCCCTGGCGCAGCAGGCTGAGTGGCCGGATCAGGCTGTTATCCTGCAGTCCGCGCAGCAGATAAGCGTTGATCACCACGCCGGGCATGCCGGCGGAATTGGCGGAAATCGGCGTGGTGTGCATATCGCCCAGCCCGGCTGCCGTGACTCCGATCAGCACGATGCGGTCGCGGAATGTTTCACGCTCGGCATTGGACAGGGCATCGATATACGACATGCGTTCGAAGGGTTCGGCACCGTTGCCAAAGGGCACCAGCACTTCGTCGTCGCGTACCCATGATTCGTCGTTGGCATGAAAGGGCAGTTTCAGTGCCGGCGCGGGCAGGCCTTGTGCCACCTCATGCACTGCCTTGGCAAAGCCGGGAGAGTCAGGTGTGCCAAGGCCAGCCATCAGATAGGTGCGGCGGATGACGCCATCGTTGTCGCGCTCGAAGTCGGTGTGTCCCAGCCGGTTGGACGCTGCGGCCAATAAGGGTATCGGCCGGGTCTCGGTCAGGGTGTCGCCGGCACTTTCCGGAAACACCGGGCTGACCACCTTGCCATTGCGGCGAATGGCGGCGGCCAGCGACTGGTCGGGTTTGTTGCTGGCCAGCGTGCTTTCCGCCAGGGCGATGTCGAGGCCGACGGCCTTGGCGTATTGCAGCTGGTCGATCAGGCGGGCGTGCAACTCGCGTGGCCAGGGCCAGCTGCCCATCTCGGCCAGGCTGCGGTTGTCCACTTCGATCAGGATGGGGTCGTCGGCACTCTTGTGCAGCACATGGCGGCTGAGTGCCGCGTCGTAAAACCAGTAATCCAGTCGCTGCACGGTACCGGTCAGGGCCAGCAGCAGGCCGAGCAGACCCGCCAGCAGGGGAAGCAGTTGGTAAGACCGGTGTTTTATCGGTGATGGCATGCGCTTATTTTATGCGATTGCTCATTGGATGTTGATTTTTTCAATCGCTTCCACCGCGTGATATCCATCATCTCCATTGACTTCGAGTTGGGCAAAGTATTGGCCGCGTGGCAGTTTGTCCAGCAACCAGGCCGGTTGCGGCTGGGTGTCGTGGTAACTGATGTTGTGCATGGCCGGATTGTCCGCCAGTTTGAGCGTGTAGCGTGCACCGCTCACCGGATACCGCCGCCCCAGCAGGGCGGGCGTGTTGTTGCCGATGCTGGAGAACAGGCCCTTGACCACGACCTGCTGGGCATCGCTGAAGGGGCCGGGCTGGCCCTTGTCATCCAGCCGCGCCACGCGCCAGAACCACTGGCCCTTGTCCGGCAGCTGCAAGGTGATGTCGCCATCTTGCAGCGTGAGGTTCTGGCTGGTACTGGCAAAGTCGCTGCTACGGGATAGTTGCAGTTGCAAAGGCTGCTGCGGACTGGCCAGCAGCTTGAGCGGCAGCGACTGGCTGCGGATTTCCTGTACGCCGGCAGTGCCGAACAGCAGCGGCGGTGGCGGGAAGGCATTCAGGGTGAAGGTCTTGCTGCTGTCGAAGCCTTCCAGTCCGTGCTGGTTGCGCGCGCGTGCCGATAGCAGGTATTCGCCATTGGCGGGCAGTGCCGGGAACAGCTGCGGTGCCGCCACCGTGCGCTCGGCCAGCAGGCGGCCATGCTCGCCAGGCCCGCGCAGCTTGATGCGGTAGGCCACGGCCTGCTGGTCTCCGCTCCATTTGAGCAGGGGCGGATTGAAGCTGCTGCTTGCGGGCAGCAGGCCCAGGTCTGGCGCGGCGGGCAGGGCTTCCGGTGTGGTGGGTTTGCCGGAGCCTGAAGCCAGCGTGCCAAAACCGGCCGGGACATCAACCTGGGCCTTGCTCTTGCCACTGACGCTGACCTTGCCACGCAATACTTCGGTCATGGTGGCGCTGACCGACTCCGTGTTGACGCGGAATTCGGTACCGCGCACGGTGGTGACCGCCGATGGCGTGCGAATCTGGTAGCGGTTGGGCATCAGGATGTTGGGAATCACCGAGCTGCCGGCATTGCCCTTGTCCAGCTTGATTTCAGTTTTGGCCGAGCCAGTGCTGGGATAGTAGATTTCGTTTTGCAGCTGGGCGCTGGAATTGGCGTTCAGCAGCAGGGTGGAGCCGTCTTCGAAGCGCAGCTTGAGCATGGCATCGTTGCCGGTCTGGAACTGCACCCCCTTGGGATAGCGCATGTCCTTGTTGATGGGGAGTGGCTTGCCCTTGGCGTCGTGGGCGCTGACTTCTCCGGAAAACTCTTCGATTTGTGCACTCGACGGATGTTGCCGTACCCAGGGATAAGGCACTTTGATACGGCTGCCCGGCGTCAGGCGGTAGGGGTCGGCGATGTGATTGAGGCTTTGCAGGCGCGGCACATAGGCGGGGGATGACAAGTGCTGGTCAGCAAACGACCACAGCGAATCCCCCGGCTTGACCTGGTATTCCCAGGTGGCCGAGTCAATGCCTGGGGCGGCAAGCAGGGATGAGCTAACAAGGAGCAGGCTTAATGCCGGGATAAGTCGCATAAACAAACTTGCACAGGAATGGGCGCACAGGGCGCAGACTTTCTGAATACTAAGCTGCTGGCCGCGGATTACAAGCAACAGCGGTTCCGTCTGCAAAATGAATAATGATTTCTTGACAAAAATCAGGCCGACCTGTTAGGGCCGGCCTGCAATGCTCTGCAATGGATGGAGCAGATGAGGGAATCGTCAGCTTTAGCTGGTGCGCAGGCGCTCGCTGCGGCCACGCAGCCATTCCAGTGTCAGCAGCAGCAGGATGGAGAAGCCGATCAGCAAGGTGGCAGCTGCCGCAATGGTGGGGCTGAGGTTTTCACGAATGCCGCTGAACATCTGCCGTGGCAGGGTGGCTTGTTCCGGACCGGCCAGGAACAGCGTCACCACCACTTCATCAAACGAGGTGGCAAAGGCAAACAGCGCACCGGAAATCACCCCCGGGGCAATCAGTGGCAGGGTGATGCGAAAGAAGGTGGTGATGGGCGAAGCACCCAGGTTGGCCGCCGCACGGGTCAGGTTGTGGTTATAGCCTTGCAGGGTGGCCGTCACGGTAATGATGACAAAGGGTACGCCCAGCGCGGCATGCTCCAGGATCAGCGTGGTATAGCTGTTGTCCATGCCCAGCGGGGCAAAGAACAGATAGCTGGCCACGCCAACAATTACCACCGGTACCACCATGGGCGAAATCAGCAGGAACATGATGATGCCCTTGCCACGGAATTCACCACGGGTCAGGCCGATGGAGGCCAGCGTACCCAGCACCATGGCCAGCACGGTGGCGGCCGGAGCCACGATCATGCTGTTCTGCAAGGAGCGGATCCACTCCGGTGCGCTGAACAGGTCCTGATACCAGCGGAAGGAGAAGCCGGTTAGCGGGTACACCAGGAAGGAACCCTCGTTGAAGGACAGCGGGATGATGACCAGCACCGGCATGATCAGGAAGAGCAAGGTCAGGCCGCTGGTGATGCGCAGTACGTAGTGCCACACCTTTTCGATGGGCGACATGGTCGGGTTCAGCATGTTTTATGTCTCCGGGAAAGGGTGAGGATCAGCCCAGGCGCAGGCTCTTGGCGCCCACCAGCCAGTTGTAAACGATGTACAGGATCATGGTAGCGGCCAGCAGCAGGCCGCCCAGAGCGGTAGCCATGCCCCAGTTGATCGAGGTGTTGGTGTAGAAGGCGACGAAGTAGCTCACCATCTGGTCGTTCGGGCTGCCCAGCAAGGCCGGGGTGATGTAGTAGCCGATGGACAGGATGAACACCAGCAGGGCCCCGGCGCTGATGCCGGCCACGGTCTGCGGGAAATACACGCGCCAGAAGCTGGCAAACGGGTGGCAGCCCAGCGAGATGGCGGCTTTCATATAGCTGGGGGAGATGCCTTTCATCACGCTGTAGATGGGCAGGATCATGAAGGGCAGCAGGATGTGCACCATGGAGATGTACACGCCGGTGCGGTTGAACACCAGTTGCAGCGGATGATCGATGAGGCCCAGCCATTCCAGGGTGGAGTTGATCAGGCCACCGGATTGCAACAGCACGATCCAGGCGGCAACGCGCACCAGAACGGAAGTCCAGAACGGCAGCAGTACCAGAATCATCAGCAGGTTGCTGCTGCGGGTGGGCAGGTTCACCAGCAGGTAGGCCAGCGGGTAGGCCAGGGCCAGTGCGATGGCGGTGACCACCAGGCTCATCCAGAAAGTACGGGTGAAGATGTCGAGGTAAATGGCCTGGTCCGGCGCGGAGCGGCTGATTTCACCCAGGTCGTCGATACGGTGGTCCAGCGAGGCCAGCAGGTAGAACGGGGTCTGGCTGCTGGTGTTGCGGCGGATGGCCTGCCAGTAGGCCGGGTCACCCCAGCGCTCGTCCAGATTGGTCAGCGCGTCCTTGTAGGATTTGGGGGCCGGGTCCATCGGCAGGGCGCGGGCAGTCTTGTTGAGCAGGCTGCGGTAGCCGGCCACTTCCATGTTCAGGCGCTTGCCCAGGTCACCCAGTTTCTGGTCGTCGTGTGCTTGCTGGATATCCTGTGCCGCGGCGGCATAGACTGTTTCCGGCGGCAGGGCGCGGCCGCTCCAGCTGGAGATGGCCTTGACCGTGTGCGGCATGGCGTCAACCACTTCCGGGTTGTTGACGCTCTTGAACAGCAGGCTGGTGATCGGCAATACGAATACCAGCAGGATGAACAGCACCAGCGGCAGGATCAGCAGCTGGGACTTGAATTTGTTCATGCGCTCGGCGCGGGCCAGTTTCTGTTTCAGAGAACGGCCGGCCTCCGGCAGGGTGGCTGCGATAGCGGTGGTGGGTGCAGAGGAAGCGGTCATTCTTCCGGCTCCGGATCAGGTAAGGGGACAGAACCCCCTGGGGATGAACCCCCGAGGGGGCGGACCTGCTGCCGGTAGTTATAAAGAGCCGGCAGCAGTCATGCTTACTTACAGCTGCTTATTTGGCAGCCCAGGCGTTGAAGCGTTGTTCCAGCGATTCGCCGTAGTCAGCCCAGAAAGCCACATCCACAGCCACGCCGCTCTTGATGTTCTGCGGGGCGGTCGGCAGGTCGGCTACCAGCTTCTTGTCCAGCAGCGGCACGGCTTTCTTGTTGGTCGGGCCGTAGGCGATATTCTGCGAGTACACCTTCTGGTTTTCCGGCTTGCTGGCGAAAGCGATGAACTTCAGCGCAGCGTCCTTGTTCGGCGAGCCCTTCGGAATAGCCCACGAATCAAAGTCGTACATGCCACCGGACCAGACGATCTTCAGGTTCTTGCCTTCCTTCTGGGTGTTGGCGATACGGCCGTTATAAGCCGAGCTCATCACCACGTCGCCGGATACCAGGTACTGCGGCGGCTGTGCGCCGGCTTCCCACCACTGGATGTTCGGCTTCAGCTGGTCCAGCTTCTTGAAGGCGCGGTCAACACCAGCCGGGGTGGCCAGTACCTTGTACACGTCTTTCGGGGCTACGCCGTCAGCCATCAGCGCTACTTCCAGGGTGTACTTGGCACCCTTGCGCATGCCGCGCTTGCCCGGGAATTTCTTCACGTCCCAGAAGTCTTTCCAGCCGCTCGGGCCAACCTTCAGCTTGTCGGCGTTATAGGCCAGTACGGTGGACCATACGAAAATGCCTACGCCACAAGTCTGGGCAGCACCCGGTACGAAATCAGCCTTGTTGCCGATCTTGCTGTAGTCCAGCTTTTCGAACATGCCTTCATCGCAACCGCGAGCCAGTTCCGGGGATTCCACTTCCAGCACGTCCCAGGACACGCTCTTGGTGTCGACCATGGCCTTCACCTTGGCCATTTCGCCGTTGTACTCACCACCAACCACCTTGACGCCAGTGGCCTTGGTGAAGGGGGCGTAGTAGGCCTTTTCCTGGGCAGCCTTGTTGGCGCCACCGAAGGAAATTACGGTCAGGTCAGCGGCCAGCGCAGTCTGAGCACAGCAAGCAGCAACCACGGCCAGCGAAAGAGCTTTCATGCATTTCTTCATTTGATAGATCTCCATATTGTTTTGAGACTACAGCTACTACACGCTACTCACTTGCACGCACTCACTCGGCCAGTTCGACGGGATCGAGCGCTCTTACGTGTTCTACATTCCAGCCCAGGGAAATCACGTCGCCCACCGCCAGCTTGGGGTCGAGGGTGGCGATAGGCTGTTTGACGATGAAACTGGAGTTGCCACAGGCTTCCATGCGGATACGCACGTGGTCGCCCAGATAGATGAATTCGCGTACGCGGCCGGAGAAGCGGTTTTGCTCCTGCGCCACGTTCAGCTTGATACGTTCCGGGCGGATGGACAGCGATACCGGCTGGCCGGGGGCTGCGTCATGCACGGCCATGGCTTCCACGCGTTCGCCATTTTCCAGGCCCACGGTACAGCGCTCGCCGTCGCGGCTGAGCAGCTTGCCGTGCAGGCGGTTGTTTTCGCCGATGAAGTTGGCAACAAAGGTATTGCGCGGATGCTCGTACAGGCCTTGCGGGCTGTCGATCTGCTGGATTTCACCTTGATGGAACACTGCCACGCGGTCGGACATGGTGAGCGCTTCGCTCTGGTCGTGGGTTACATACACCACGGTCACGCCCAGGCGTTCGTGCAGATGCTTGATTTCCATCTGCATGTGTTCGCGCAGCTGCTTGTCCAGCGCGCCCAGCGGTTCGTCCATCAGCACCAGTTGCGGTTCGAATACCAGGGCGCGGGCCAGGGCCACGCGCTGTTGCTGGCCACCGGACATCTGGCCGGGGTAGCGGTTGGCAAACTTGTCCAGCTGCACCATGGACAGGGCGCGTTTCACCCGTTCGGTGACATCGGTCTTGTCCATGCCGCGCACTTTCAGCGGGAAGGCCAGGTTCTCGGCCACGGTCATGTGCGGAAACAGCGCGTAGTTCTGGAACACCATGCCGATATCGCGCTTGTGCGGCGGTACGCGGTTGAGCGAACGCTCGCCCAGCATGATCTCGCCGGCAGTCGGGGTTTCGAAGCCGGCCAGCATCATCAGGCTGGTGGTCTTGCCGGAGCCGGACGGACCCAGCAGGGTCAGGAATTCGCCCTTGCGGATGTCCAGATTGAGATCCTTCACGATCAGGGTCTCGCCGTCGTAGCTCTTTTGTACGTTCTTGAAGCGGACCAGGATGTCGCTTGCGTTCGTTTCAGCCATGACCACTCCTGTTTAAATGGTGATGACTGAATTGTAAAAAGTGGATGACAGCAGGGGTATCGGGGGGCTGCGGATTTTACTGTCAGGAAAAATGCTGTAGTCCTGTAGGGCAATCCCTACAAGACAGCGGCATGTAAAGACGGCGGCTGCCTGGCCTGTCCGGCCGGCAGAGGCGGCACTTGATCCGAATCAAGCCTTTTTCAGCTGTGGCTTTGCTGTGTAAAAAATCAATATATAGTGTCTGAAAATTTCAAGGCACTACATATTGTTATGAAAAAACCTGTCATGGTCAGTCCGCTTGCCACGCTGGACGAATACCTCAGTCGCGCCGACTGGCGCGTCTCTGCCAATGCCAACCAGGGCTATAGCCTGGGTGGGATGATTCTGAACGCCGCCGGCAAACTGACTGCCAATTACTGGCTGGACGGCATCTATCCGCCTGAAGTGGCACAGGCTCACCGCGAGGCCGATTTTCACCTGCACGATCTGGACGTGCTGGCTGGCTACTGCGCTGGCTGGTCGCTGCGCCAGTTGCTGCACGAGGGCTT
>Ga0187842_1000985_pt1 | contig 13649 bp, 17 predicted proteins | sample SpaLakP09_SKY_41_FD_134514 | JGI IMG/M metagenome (GOLD analysis project Ga0187842, IMG submission 134514) | Oligotrophic lake water microbial communities from Sparkling Lake, Wisconsin, USA - SP09_SKY_41 | ecosystem: Environmental > Aquatic > Freshwater > Lake | place: USA: Sparkling Lake... | reverse complement strand
GCTGGTCGAATCGGTCAAGCAGGGCGCGACGGTCTTTGCCAAGGACGTGAGCTGGAAGCTCACCGCCGGCCAGATCGACTGGAGCCCGGCCGGTGCCGAGCCCCGGATCCAGGTGATGTTGCCGTCGCTGTCCATGCACAGGCGGTCGTAGCGGCGCAGGGCCTGCTGGTAGCTCACCAGGATCAGGGAGCCCTGCAGGGCGCCGGCCACGTCAAAGCCCGTGCTGGTCAGGTTGCTGACCTGGGCGGTGATGATGTGCTGGTACGTGACCTGGTAGGTGCTGCCCGGGTTGGGCTCGGCACCGGCCGGGCTCCAGTCGATCTGGCCGGCGGTGAGCTTCCAGCTCACGTCCTTGGCAAAGACCGTCGCGCCCTGCTTGACCGATTCGACCAGCAGCACACTGGTGTCGGGCAACGGGTCGGCCGCGCCATTGAAGCCGCCGTGCACGATGTCGTGGGTGCTGCGAACGGTGATCTTGACCGTCAGCGTGCCCACAGCCGGGGTGCGGTCGAAGGCGATGTGCTGCAGGCCCTCTGTGGTCGAGGCGTGGGGCTCGTCCTCGATCGCCAGCAGCTCGGGGGTGGCGTCGTACACCACACGGCGCGAGGCGGGCAGTTCCAGGCCCCGGCCGCTGATGCGAGCCGCGCCCTCGGCCAGGGTGTAGACCTGCTGGCCGGTGGGCAGATCCGCGCCCATGACCACCTCCAGGCCGCGCACCACGTAGGTGCCGCCAGTGCTGTCGCGGTCGTAGCGCGAGAGGGCCTGGGTGATGGCGTCCAAGTTGGGCGGGGCCTCACGGGCGCGCACCGAGCCATCTTCCACGGCCCACAGCGGGTAGAAGTCGCCAGCTTGGCCGTCTCCCTTGAAGCCCCAAACCAGGGTCACCTGCTCGCGCCAGGCGCCGGGCTCCTGATAGCCCCGGGTGCCTACGGCGGGGTTGAGCAAGGTGGGGTCTTGCTCTTCGGTCACCACCGCGACCTGCAGGTATACACCCACGTTGACGATGCCCACGGTGGCGATCTGGAGCTGGCCGGCGGGCACAGGGCGCACAGTGCCGTCCACGTAGACCAGGCCTGCCTCGCACAGGGTGGCGCCGGTGGTCGAGTTCACGACGATGCCGGCACCCTCGACGATGCCACCGTCCTTGAACAGCACATCAGAGACGGCCTTGGCCCGGTGGATCAGCGCGGCCTGCATGTCGTTGAGCTCGGCCGACTGGAGCACGCGGTCGGCATTGAACAGCACCCGGTTGTAGCGCTTGGCCGGGTCGAAGCGGTTGTAAATGGTCATTGTGATTTTCCTGAGTGAGCAGAGCTGCGTCGGCGGGATGGGTCAGAACGGCAGCACGTACTCAAAGATCTGGCGGGTGGCGCCATTGCGAGGGAAGGCAGGCACGCGCTCGAGCGCGTACAGGCGGCCAGGGCTGGTGAGATCGGCGGGCAGGAAGTAGCGCTGGCCGGCGGGCAGGCCGGGCTTGACCTGAGTGCCCAGGAAGATCCCTTGCTCGCGGATGGTCTCGCCGGCGGCCTCGGCAAACGCGAAAACGAAGCGCACATAGACGTAGGTGGTCGGCTCGGCCGACAGGGTGTAGCGGCCGGTGGCCAGCTCAATCTCGCCATTGGCGTCGGGTCGGCAGTAGCCCACCTGGGTGGAGGCCCGGCGGCCGATCTCGTCGACCAGCGCGGTGTTGGTGTTGCCCTCGGGCTGGGGCGCGTCATCCCAGGCGGGAGAGCCGTGGCCCCAGGCCAGGTGGATGGGCTGGCTGGCGACGGCGATGGCCAGGGCGATGCGGCCGGATTCTTGGAGGGTTGCCATGGTGGTCAGTCCTGTGTGTGCTTGGATTCAATGGAGGTGCGCCAGGGCCTGGAATCCCAAGGGCCCACCCAGCGGCGAGGCGCCGGCATGGGGCTTGAGATCTCGACGGCATTGGCGTCGGTGCGGATACCGGTCGGATCGGAGGCAGGCCACGCAATCTCTGCTTGATGCAGACGGCCCGGAACCATCAGCGGCTCACCGGGTGTCGGGGCCTCGCAGGTGCCGGTGAACATGGCCCCGACACCGCTGTAGGTGTCGACGATCACGTAGCTGTCCAGGCTCCAGGCGTCCAGATCCACCCGATCGGCGCGGGGCATGGTCAAGGCGTGCACAGCCGTGCCCGTGGCCTCGATAGCCCCATGAGGCCAGGGCGTCACGTCCCGGGCCTGCAGGTGGGCGAAGCTGGCCTTCAGGTCCCCGGTGTCGGTGCTGACCCAGACGCCCGAATCGTTGTCGAGCTGGCCCACGTCCATGGCCTGGCCACCGTCGAAGGTGATGGGGCGCAGGTCGTAGCTGTGGAACACCCGATAGAAGCGGATATGGGCCGGGATGCTGGAGCGCACCACGCGGGCGATCTCGCCCATCTCGGCGGGGCTGGCGGCCCGGCCGAGATCGATGTGCAGGTAGGCGCCGTCTTCCTCGATCAGCACTTGGTCGAAGCCAAGCCAGCCCAGCACGCGGCGCACAGCCGCGGCGGTGCCGCGTTCCAGTAGCCAGGGGCGGCCGGCTTCCAGTAAGGCGGCCAGGCTGTCGAAGTAGCGGGCGAAGTCGGCCAGGCCCCATTCGGCGGCCAGCCAGGGATAGAAGGCCTCCGGGTAGGCGTCGACCACGCGGGGGCCGGTGGGTGCCATGGCCTCGGCCAAACCATCCCAGGCCGGCATGCCCTGGTCGATGGCCCGCTCCAAGGCGGTTGAGGCCGGTGGGAGGACGGTGGTCACGGTGGTGGCCATCAGGAAACTCCCTCGTCGGTGAGGTCCAGCACGCCCACCACCGGGTATTCATCGGCGGCCAGAGTGGTTGTCTCGGCGGGCCGCAAGTTGTCCACGTAGCGCACCGCGGCCACGCCAGAGACGTGCAACTGGGTGGTGATCCAGGACCTGGGCACGGAGCGGCCCAGGCGGGCATAGGTGGCCATGGCCAGCGGCAGGCTGGTGCGCAGCTGAGCCACCAGGTCGGATGGGGCCGAGGCCTCACGCCAGATCTGGGCGCTGATGTTGACCGGCCTGGGCTGGGCTACGGCCACCGTGACGGGCACGCCCAGCGGCCGGGCCCCTTCGGCGTTCTCGGCATTGAGCACGGCCAGCGCGGTAACGTCGGCCAGGCTGGCATCGTCGATCCACAGCAGCACCTGCACCCGACCTGGCTGGGGCTGGGTGGCCAGGGCGTCGCGCACGTTGAGCGAGGTGCTCAGGGCGATCAGTTCGTAATGCTCGCGGGTGCCATTGCCTGCCAGGGCGCGGATGCGCAGGCCAATGCGCAGGCGAAGGCGTTCATCCAACTCGCCGGGCAGGCGCTCTAGACCGTAGAAGGCGGCCTTGTGGTCGAGGTCGCCCTTGGTGGCAAAGGCCAGCAGGGCGGCCCGGGCGGCTTCGTTGACGCGCTGGCGGTACAGCAACTCGCGGTAAGCATGGGCCTGCAGCAGCTTCTGCAGGGGCTCGCTCTCCAGGTCGATCACATCGGCCACGCCCGGGTAGCGCTGCAGCAGGTCGGCGCGCTCGGCCTCCAGGATGGCCTCGAAGGACAGGTCTTCGACCACATTGGGGGCCGGCAGGGTGGTGAGGTCCTGGGCATTCATGCCGAAGCTCCAGAAGCGAGGGAGAGGGGAACGCTCAGGCTCAGCACCTGGGGCTGCTTGGTGCTGGGCACCAGGTAGAGGCCGTCGAGCGTGATCTCGGCCTTGCCCGGCTCGATGCGCGTGTAGTGCAACTGGGTCAGGCGCAGGCGGGGCTCCCAGCGCATCAGGGCGCTGGCAATGGCCGCGAACAGGCGCACCTGGGTGGCCGGGTTGTCGGGGTGGTCCACCAGCTCGGGCACCAGCGAGCCGTATTCGCGGCGCATGACGCGGGTACCGATGGCCGTGGTCAGGATGTCGGACACTGACTGGCGCAGGTGGTCGATTCCGGTGATGGCAGCGCCGGTGATGCGGTTCATTGAGGCTCTCCGGTGACCTGGTCACCCGCCCGCACCCCACCGTGATGGTGGTGACGCAGGCTGATGGAGTCGGCCAGGATGTCGGGCGTGGCCCGGATGGATTCGGGTGTGATGCGCAGGCGCTGGTCACCAACCTGCAGGGTGATGGCGGTGGCACATTGAATGAGCAGCTCACCGTCGAGCCAGCTCATGAAGTCGTCACCCGACCACTCCTGCAGGAACTGGTTGGGGTCTTCGCTGCCCTGGGGGGCGTCGTCGCTGAAGAGGCCTGCCAGGGCCACGCCCTGCAGAAGATCGCCACCGGGACACAGCAGCACGCACTGCTCGCCCACCACTGGTGGCCACCAGGTGCGCCCTGCCCTGCCGCCGGCGCGCAGCGAGAAGAACGGAACCCAGTTGCTCAACAGCCCGCCGGTGCGCACACGGCAGCGCGCGGGCTTGCCCAGGCGCACTTGCTCGACGGAGCCAAGGCGCACGATGTTCTCAATCTTGCGATTGAGCTCGTAGGGAGATTCGGGTTGGGTGAGGGGTTTTTGCACCCGGTTGATGGTGCCGGGGCTGTGTGCTGAATGCACCTGATTCTGGTTGTGTACGGGGCGTACACAACCAAAGGTTTGGCACTGACTAATCCCAATAAGGCCAGTCAGATGCTCCGACCCGACTCCGCCAGAAAAACCAATTCAAATCTGGCCACCACCCTTGACTCGGTCCTGGCACCTCAGCGCTGTATTCTTCATAAGATACGCTTGATACGGTGCCCACCGTGATTACATTCAGCCTTCATGAACAGCTAGTGCCGAATCGTGTTCATCACCTCTTTTAGCTCCCAGTCTGGATAAATCAGTCCATACAAGTGGTGGATGGCTTTCATGATTTGATTCACGTACTCGTCCGCCTCCTCCCGGGTAACTGGCGTTTCCTTAGGCCGATGCACCAGCTGATTGCGCTTTTTAACTCCCTCTCTGATCGCCTTGAGATACGGTGACCGCTCGCCTAGATAGGCTTGCAACAGATCACCGTAGAGCTTATCAAGCGGTGGCGACGGCATTTCAATCAGCAGCTTCTCGAGGATCTCGTGCTTTCTCAGAAGCGCTTCCTTCACCGCAAGCTCGGCGGCAATGGTCGCGTCGATCCACTTGAACCTAGGTGCCGGCTCTTGGATCGCTCGATACAGATGCCGCATGGCAAGCAAAGGAGTCCATCCTTTGTCCAGGCACCTTTGCAACATTCCTACGATTTCATCGTTCACGTAGATGTCGCATGTCAACCAGCCGACGGCGGACATCAGATGTGGTACCGGCCGAAAAGAAACATTGTCGGCGGACCATTCAACATCTCGAGCTTCGGAGACTGCATCGTCGGCAATTGCCCGTATGCCAGTGAAGTACTTGAACATTTCAACTACGCGCCTGGCAGCGTCAGTGAGCTTGGCTTTTACGCTATTGAATTCGGTCGCAAACGCTTGCGGATACTCATTGGCATATGTCTGGGTCGAATCCCCAAGCCATATCGCGAAGTCGTTGGGAATCAATAAACCATCGATCTGAACCAGTACTGATCGGTTTGAGAAATCAACAACAACCTCTGCTGAAGCATCAGGTGGAACGGCTATGACAAATTTTCTTGACGGCTCGTCAGCATAGATTTGGCGTGGTCCACTATTAACCGAAAAATGCGCTTTAAAGCTGATTACTGGCATCGTCGTCTCGCATGTGCAGTCCTGATACGTTTCACAGCATACGATGATCTTTTGGTTGTCGCATCTGTTTACTTCAGGTCACGCAATAGCGAGTTTGAAGTCCTCGGCTATCGCCCCAGATGCTTGGCGATGAGATCTCGCACCCGTTCAACTGTGTCAGTTGTGATTCCAATCAGCTCTCGTGCTGGGTAGCGATACATGGGCCCGCCTGGCATCACCCTATCACTCAGGCCGAATTGATGCACCCGAGCGATCCGCTCGGCCCGCCCCACAAAGCCCACCACTGCCTCAGTGGGCGTGGCCATGGCCTTGAGGTTCCTGGCTGCCCCCATCTTCACAAACATCCGCATACCCTCCTTGCCTGCCTGAGTCTTGCGGCGGATCTCCCCCCGCCTGTTCCTGGCAGGCTGCTTGCGGGCCTCCCAGGCATCGCCATCCGGGGTCTGTTGGGCCCGGATGCTGGCTGCGTTGGCTGCGCGCAAATCTCGCGCCACCGCCATGGCCAGCTTGCGCCGCTCGCCATCAGAAAGCCGGTCGAGCAGCGGTGCTACCCAATCCTCCAGGGCCTTCAGTTCGCTCATGGTCAGATCACCGGTCTGGGGTCATGGTCCCATTGCGCCACCAGCTCGTCTCGCACGTACAGGCTCCACTCCTCGCGCTGCTGCGGCCAGGCGGGGTGGGCCGGCTCGCCCACGTGGCGGATGTCGTATGCGCCTGGCTGGGCGGTCCTGGGCTTGACCAGCACGCGCTCGGTCAGGTCCAGCTCGATCGACAGATCCACCGTGCTGGCATTCAGGAATTCGACCTCGAAGCGCACCGCCTTCTCGCGCAGATCCGGGTTGTCCATCACCTCGGGCTGGTTGACGGCCAGCCAGGCCAGGAGCGGCACCATGACAGCGTCGGCGTGGCCGGCGTAGTCCAGCACCACCAACTGCAGGGTGTAGGCGTACTCAAACGACAGTGAGCCGGTGCCGGTTGTGATGAGGCGGCCCGAGCGCACCATCACCGACAGCTTGTCGGGATTGGTGCGCAGATCGGGCACGGCCGCCTCGATGTGGGCGCGCAGGCTACCGGGCTTGAGCATGGGCCTCGCCTGTTGGCTTTGTGTTCAGGCGCACCTTCACGGCGTTGTAGGCGTCGATGCAGGCGTTGAGCTGCCGGATGCTGTCGTCTCCTGCGTCGGCGATGGCAGTAAGAGCAAGTCCATATTCAGGCGCAAGTTGGGCACGCGCTTGGTTCCGATCTCCGCCGGCAGATCCGGCACCTGTGCCCGGGTGGCTTCCACCGTCCGCAGGGCAACTTGCGACGGGGATTGACAGGCGCACAGCGCCAGAGCGCACGGCAGCAGCAGAGCGATCACTGATTTGTTTCGCATTTTGGGCATCCAGGTTGAGGCGGGTTTGCAGTTCGACCAGCTCGGTCCGAAGGTTTCGTTCGATGGCCTGCTCGCGGTCGGTGGCGCGCAGCAGGGCCTCGGCGTGGTCAGCATTGATCTGGGCCTCGCGGGCCTGCGCCTCGGCCTGGGCCCGGACCTCGCCGCGCTGAAAGCCGAGCTGGTAGGTCAGCAGGCTCAGGCCCACCACCAGTAAGGCGGACAGGCCCAAAGCCAGGGCATTCTGTTTGAAGTCGTTCATGTGGCATCCATCAAGGAGGAGTACTTGGCTCGGCGCACCTGCATCACGTTGCGCACGTACTCGCGGTTGATCTCAAAAAAGCTCTTGCCGTAGCCGGCCACGGCCGTCTTGGCCTTGGTGCTGGTGTGCTCGATGTGGCCGAACCATTGGCGCGGGTCGCAGCCCGAGGTGTTGCTGCACAGCCGCCGATCCGCGAGGAAGCCACCAGCGCCGCCGTTGTACTGGGCCGCGGTGCAGGCCAGTGCCGCCGGCGCATCAGCCATCAGGGCGCTGCAGCTCCGGAAGTGCGCCCTGTCCTTGACCACCAGCGCGATCAACTGCCGGCGGCGGTCGAAGCGATCCTCGAAGCGCCAGTCGGCCAGGTCGCGGTGCATGCGCTTGACTTCCTCGAACACGTTGAAGCGAGGTGTGATCGTGAGCTGGCCCAGGCCGAAGCCGTACTCGCGCGCGGTGCGCAGCTCAGCACGCTCGCTGAAGCACATGCGGTGCTGTGGGCTCGGGCAGGTCTCCTGCTCGATCTGGGCCGCCAGGAAGCTGGGTGCGGGCATGGCGGGCCAGTAGGCCGGCACCAGTGCCTGCAGCAGCGCCAGGACGGCGGTGGCGTTGGGCGGAATCATCCGACAGCCCCAAGGCCCACCAGGCCCACGCCGCCGCTCATGCTGGACCCCACCCACAACACAAACGCCAGCATGCACAGCCCGTTGTAGATGAACAGTCCCAGCAAGATCACGCTGGCCGCAAAGTCGCCTTGCTGCACCGCGTGCTGCAGCAGCTCGCCCACGCTGATCTGGGGCCAGACCAGCAGGCTCAGCAGCACCTGCAGGCCCGCCATGCAGAACATGAAGCCGGAGAGCTGCAGCACGGTGGCCAGCAGCGGCAGGTTGATACCAGTGGCCGAGTCCTGCAGCGGGGTGCGGGCACCGAAAAGCACCAGGCCGATGACGATCAGCACCCAGGCGTCGAGGTTGAAGATGGCGCGCAGGCGCGGGTGGTTGGCCAAGTTCATGGGCGGCTCCGGGACAGGTTGCGGTTGACGTCGTCCACCGAGCGGCGGACGTCCTTCAGATCGGCCTTGATCTCGCGCAGCACCTCGGAATTGCGCTGGTCTTGCTCCGAGGCCTTCTGCTCGGCGATCAGGGTCTTCTGCTCTTGCATGGCCACTCGCTTGTCCAGCGTGCTGTAGGCGCCGAAGCCGGTGGCAATGAACCCGGCGAACGTGAGCACGTGGCCGAGGTTGATGGTGGGATCGAAGATGAGGCGCGGGGCCTTCGGGTCGTTCATGGTGTTCAGCTCTATCTGCATAAATTTGCATCTTCCCGATGAACCCCAAAGCCAATCAGCTTCGGGTTGCATCTGACCAGGATCCATGTTTCTCATGGTCCTGGTCATTTCTCTTGGGCTGACTCGGCAGCTATTCAGTCACCGGTCATTGACGATTACGACTCCACCAATGTGCATTCCGTAACCGTTTGCAGCCCCGCCACCGCCGACGAGCGTTTCATTGAGCTGCGCGTAGTGAACCTCACCTGGCCCAACAAGGTTGCCCTGACAAAAGATGTGGTTCACCCCAACAGTGGCCGTGGCCATGGATTGAGATCGTCCGCTCCAGAAGTTCACCGGCTTGCTGTTCGGCTTACCAGACATGATCCAGCCGACCCGGCGACCAGTTGGAGGGCAGGTCACATAGGCGTAGTCGTCTTTTGTGTCGGTGGCGTACCCGATCATTGTTGGAGCTCCACCACTGACCCGGCCAGTCCACGTGCCCACACGCTTGATCTCCTCCGGCATGACGAAGTCAATCTCGAAAGTCAATGCCACGAGGGCACAGACCCGGAGAGAACCCGCAGTGACACGCAGGTCAATGACCCCGAAGCTTGGGGAGGCTGAGTTTTGATTCCAATCCGTAGGGCTGTAGATCGGGACAAGAATTTCTCTTGTGATCGTCGATGCCGCAATCGTGACCGTCTTTTGGAAGACGTTGTCCTTGAAAACATCGATCGTCACCGCAGCATCACCGGCTTGGGTGTAATGAATCACAGAGAAGCCGACTGCTCCCAAGGCGGAAATTGCGCACATCTTCCCTGCGGCCACAGTCAGAAGATCATTGGCCGCGCCGACGATCGATGGTGCGAACCGGCGAGCAAATGATCCACCACCAGCCGGATGTGCACCGAGCGTCCCAGCGTTCGGATCAGCTGCAATAAGGTGCGCTTCATTGTGTGGAAGGATCACGAACGCATCGCCTGGCGTTTTCAGGTCAGTGACCAAACGAGACCTGGGAAGCGGTCTCGCCTCGCATGCGCGAGCAGGCATCAGGTCGTAGGCAACCCCTTCGAACGATGAATTGACCGTGACCGTGACGTTGTCCAGCGTGAAGGCACTGGCGCCCGAGTTCACATAAAACAGAACACGCCCATCCGATGGGATATCCCGGCTCGCCGTGAGAGTGATGTTCTTGGTTCCCACGGTGTTTCCGCCACCGTTGACGACACTTCCCCAGCCAGCGCCGCCCCCTTGGAATCCAACTTCCAGTGATGGAAGCCCAACGCCGGGCTGCCCCAGATCGAATACCACTGTCACAGTGTCACCGGACTTGATGGGAGGAATTTTGACTTGGGTACCCCATTTCAACCCATCAGCAGCAGGCGTAACCAACAGCTTCCCACCTGCAACAGTGGTCGTACCGAGGCCATAGTTGATCCAATCTGACGGCAAGTCAGACTCGAAGTTGTAGGCCTGTGTTGAAGTTCCAGCCGCATTGGCGTCCACAGTGAAAAGGCTTCGAATAGCACGAGCCCAAACCTCGTACCCGCCTGCCGGTTGAACATTTCGGCCCGCCGGCTGGGCCGAAAACATGTGAATGGAATCGCGATAGATGGAGGCCGCCGGGTACCGCATGTATGCGTCGAACACATATGCAGCCGTATCTGCCAGCTCGACACCATAGGTGTCAGCAATGCGCATCACATCTGGACCATCGACATAAAGCAGGGAGTTGGAAAGCTGGCCGTAGTCCTGAGTCGGGTTCTGGGGGTTATCCGTGCAAAGGATTACCTCCAGCCCCTGCTTACGAAGGTTTCGCACCACCGGTTCAATGCTCTGGAGTCGATAGTCACCACCATTTGCCAAAACGGTCAGAACCACCAGATCGATGCCTTCGAACATTGCCGAGCGCCCACTGGGCCGAGTCGTCGGCAAGAAAACATTTGGCACAACCCCGTTCGAGTAGTTGAAAGAGCCCATGGTCGACGCAAAACCAGATTGAGCCAACTGGTACTGATTCGGGGCTCCACCCAACGCCACGTTATTCAAAGTGATAGTTCCCGGAAGCCGGTACTTCGCCACGTTGGAGGCTTGGTTGAACAGCATTCCGGACCAGGTATCTGTGCCCGTGCTTTCAGCCAAGGACGACCCCATCACCAGCACTTTGATCGGCGTGCCACTGCGCAGCTTTTCCATCGTTCGAGGGATGCGACACACTGGCATCACCGGATGGATCTGCCTGATATCAGTGACGACAGTGCCTGAACACACCAGTCGTGCGAGTGGGATCCATCCGCGGTGGCCGGTGCGAGGAAGGCAACGGACAGTTCCGCCAAAAATCTCGACGCCTACAAACCAGGTGCCTGCAGCGGGGAGGGAAATGGATCCGCCCTGAAAGGTGAGTCCGCCAATGGTGAATTGAGGAACCTTCACCGTGAGACCGGATGCAGTCACCAAAGGGGAACCAAGGGAAGAAAGCTGGGCAGCGGCCAAACCTTGGCCCACTGCTGCTTGTTCCTTGATGTGGTCAGTAATGCTCATTGCTTCACCCACTTGGAAATTGCGGTCAACTTGCCAGCCGTCCAAGTCAGGTTCTGGCTGTAGGCCACACCAGAGGTGTCGGTGACTGTGGTTTTGATCAGATTCCCGGTGGCCTGGTCATAAGCCAGCACCTGATCGAGGCTCGGTGGATGGATCACATTTCCATCGCTGGTGATCACCGCGCCTTCGAGCGATGACACGACCTCCGCGTGGTTGCCGTTGAAGAGGTCAACCAGCATTTTGAAAACGTTCCGACCAAGGGCCGGCATTTGCTTATTTGCCATTTCGGTTCCTACGTGTGAAAAAAGTCAGTCCCATAACGAAACGGATTCAGGGCTTGTTGCCTGCACGATCACCAGGTCAACGATGACCCCGGCTTTCAGATGCGGGCCCATTGCTGCCAGGCCGGGGTTGGCGGCCAGGGTGGCCTCGGTGACGCCGGCAGTACGGCCCAGGTGCCGCCAGCAGAGCTGGTCCACCGTGTCTCCATCGCTCGCCATGACCTGCAGCGTGGTGGCCATCAGATGAGTTCCACGGTGGTGCGCGGCTGGCCGAGCAGGTCACTGAGGGCCCAGCGCATGTTGCGGCGGTGCGTGTCGGCACGGGGCTCCAGGGCGTCGGCGTTCTTGTCGCCCTTGCCCGTGGTGTCCATGTCGCGGTATTCCTCGACCAGCTCGGCCTGCACTGCGCTGTACACCGCTCGGCGGTAATGCAGCACCAGGACGCTGGATCGGCCTACCTGGTCAGCCGGGATATCGCCCAGCGTGCCGTGGCCACTGGCGATGTGCCCCAACTTGAACCCGGCCAGCTCCCGGTTGACGCTCAGCATGGACGCCACGGCGGCCTCGCGCAGCCGGGCCACAGTGACCGTGCCATCGAGCCGACAGGCAGAGCGCAGCGCGCCCAGGTCGATCTCCGGAAACCATGGATCGTTCTCGATCGCGGGTTCACTGGTCGACGTGGGTGGGGATGTGGTGGCGAGAAAGCTCATGGTGGGCAATCAAAAATTAGGTGGCGGTGGTCGGGGTGCGTCAGGGGCTGGCCTCAGCCAGCTCCATCGGCACCCCGAGCCGCCAGGGTGCGGGGTACGCTCAGTCGGGGCCGGGCGAGGCCTTCAGCCTTCGCTCCAGGCGCTCCATGTCTTTCTTGACGCCCACCTGGCCGAAGAGCTGGTGGGCGCGTTGCAGCTGGTCCATGGTGCGGCGCGCCAGGGCCGGGTCCAGCGTGGTGATGTCGGGCTCGGTGGTGGGCGTCTTGCCCATCAGGGCGTAGCCGATGGCCTTGTGCAGCTTGGCGCGGGCCTGGTCGGGGGCGTCGCGTTCAGCCGTCATCTGATCGACCCGGGCCAGCACCACCAGGGCGTCGGGGCCGGTCAGTGACCCGGCCAGGGCGGCGGTACTGGTCTCGTCGATCAGCAGGGTGGCGGTGTCGCGGTTGTACTGGTCGGGCAGGGCCAGGCCATGCTGCAGCACGTATTCGGCGATCTGCAGGCCGCGCGTCCAGTTGCCCACGTCCAGGTGCCAGACCATGACGCTGGTGAGCACCAGGTCCTGGCCACCCTGGCCACCGGCCAGGGCGCCATCGATCCAGGCATCGAAGTCGGCGAGCATGGTGCGCTTGGCCTCGATCTTGCGTTCCACCGACTGGATGGCTTTGAGGGTGCGGCGGTGCTCGTAGAGCTGGGCCAGCATCAGCTCGTAGGCTGAACCTTCGATCTGGCCCCCGTTGGGGGTGGCCAGGGCGGCCTGCTCGGCGAGCACGCGCATCTGGTGGCGGCGAAATGGCGTGCTCATCTCGACAACCCCAATCAGGCGAAGACGATGTTTTCGGCCATCACAGCGCGGCCGAGATCTTCAACCACGTAGGCATCATTCGACGACTCGTAGTTCTCGATGCGATCGCGCTTGGGGTTTTCTTCCATGCGACGTCGACGAGCGCCCTCCTGCCAATAGATCGACAGGTTGTCGTAAGTGGTGATCAGCAGCTTGTTGTCGGGGAAGTACGGCACGGTCGCAGCCTGCAGGCCGCCCACGCGCTTTTGGCTGATCACGATATCGGCCGCCAGCGTCTCGCTGGGCGCCTGGCTCACGTCGACCAACGGGAAGTACTTCTCGGTGAGCAGGTTGCGACCCATGAGGACAACCAGGCCGGGGTCTTGTTGATACCAGGGGTCCAGGCCGCTGATCGCGTCGAAAACGAGAGCGTCCAAATTCTGGTAGTCGCTGCCACCGCCAACACCGATAGTGATCTTGCCCGCGACCTTGCCTTCTTTCAAAACGCGGGCCGGCGCGTCTTCACGCAGGTGTTGCAACCAGCCCTTGTTCACATCCTGCAGCAAGGGGTTGGCGGCAAGGTCCGTGTCCGCAGCAATGCTCACGCCGTTCCAGCCGATCAAGATGCGATCCAGTGCCTGGCGGCGCACGATCAGGTCGCGCACACGGGTTTGGAAGTCGGGGAACTTGGCCCAGGCGTCCAGCTTGGCATAAGTGATGTGCGTGTCTGAGTTGGTCTTCACGCACTGGTAGCCGCGGCTGTCCAGCGTGCTG